>Ga0129297_10000617_pt1 | contig 17289 bp, 20 predicted proteins | sample I18A1metaG_FD_94708 | JGI IMG/M metagenome (GOLD analysis project Ga0129297, IMG submission 94708) | Lake sediment bacterial and archeal communities from Gulf of Boni, Indonesia to study Microbial Dark Matter (Phase II) - ​I18A1 metaG | ecosystem: Environmental > Aquatic > Freshwater > Lake >... | reverse complement strand
TGTCTCAGAGGTCGGTCTACTAAAAGCTACATGGCGCGCCAAGTACAGGGGAGAAGGCCCAAGGCTAGGTCTTTCGCAACCTGAAACATGCCGGCAGTATGGATTGACGAAAAGTTACAGCGGTTTGGATCTCTGGATCAGATGCAGCAGGTTGCGTTCGGGGTCCTCGAAGAAAGCTGTCCACACGCCTTCCTTCTCCCGCGGTTCAGATTTGAAGGCCACACCTAGGCTCCTCAATTTCTCGTAGGCCCTACTAATGTCGGTCACAGACATAGCCATATGGCGAAAACCGGGATCCTTTTCGCCGTGAGGTACCCTCTCGACATTTCCTGCTTCTACAATTTCGATGAGGCTTTCGCCGAGCCTGACATACGTTGTCAACGATCTTGTGCTTTCGTAGGCGATCTTGAAGCCAAAGGTGCTGCAGTACCATCTCGCTAGGCCCTTCGGGTCCTTGGCCGCAATAGTCACATGCTCAATGCCTTTGAACAGGTTCGTCTCAGTCATACAGATCCCGGCTCAATCACGCACTATTTCCTAGTCGCCGCTATGATGCTCAAGGCTTCTTTGACCAGTTCCGATATCTTGGCGAAATTGCCGGCTTCAATGAGATCTCTCTTACAGAGCCAGGTGCCTCCTACGGCCCACGCTCCGGCCTTGACATATTCAGCGAGATTTGCCGCACTAACTCCTCCGAGAGGTACGAACTTCACGTCAGGAAATACCGCTTTCATTGCCGTTATGTGTCCCGGGCCTCCGGTTGAGGCGGGAAAAATCTTGATCGCTAGGGGGAGTTCCTTGACGGTTCTTGGTCGCTTGCCTATTGTCGCAGCTTTTATTGCTCTTTGAACCTCTGACGGCGTGAACACCCCTGGAATGCATACGACGTTCTTCCTAGCGCAGTATGCAACGATCTCTTCGTCCAAGTGAGGCGAAACTATGAAGCGCGCACCTGCGGACAATGCTTCCTTTGCAACTGGAACCGAGAATACCGTGCCGGCCCCGGCCAGCATTTCGGGCAATTCCTTGCTTACAATTCTCAGAGCTTCCATCGCTCTCTGCGTGCGCATGGTGATTTCGATCAAGTCCAAACCGCTATCCAGAATTGTTCGACCCAGTTGCACTGCCTTACTAGGATCCTCGATTACAACAATAGGGATTATGCCTGCCTTCTCCATCCTTTCCAAGACATCTTGGGGCATTTTTCCACCTCCAGTCTTCATCTTTGAACCCTGCCTGCTCCGCCCTCCCTAACTAGGCTCTCGATCTCCTGGATAGTGACTAGGTTGGGGTCGAAGAATATGCTATGTTTCAGCGCGCTTGCGGCAGTCGCGAAATCTAGGGCCTCCTGATCGCTCTTTCCTGTTAGGAAAGCATAGATTAGTGCCTCTGTGCATGCTTCTGCGCTGCCTAGACGGTCCACGACGTCCGTGATATCGTATGTCTTCGTGTCATAGAGCTTTCTGCCATCGTACAGCACCGCGCTCCAAGTGTTATGGGTAGCGCTGATACTTCCTCTGAGCGTAATGCATACTTTCTTTAGGTTTGGAAAACGTTTCGCCATCTTGCTGGTCACTTCCAGATACTTGTCCGCAGAGACCTCTTTAGCGACTCTGACATCGGCCCCCTTGATGCCGAACATCTTCTCGCAGTCTTCTTCATTCCCGCTAACAATGTCCACGTACGGCACAAGCCCCGTCATTATCTCTGCCGGGGTTTTCCCATACTTCCACAATTTCGCCCTATAGTTGAGGTCGCAGCTGACTGTGAGCCCCTTATCTCGAGCAGATTTCACGGCTTCAAGGCAGACATCAGCTGCGCTCTGCGATATGGCAGGTGTAATCCCCGTGAAATGGAACCACTTGGCTCCTGAGAGTATCCGATCCCAAGGAACGGTTCCCAGTTTGACCTCGGATATCGCTGAGTGAGCACGGTCATAGATTACCTTGGACGGACGCTGGTTGGCACCAATTTCCAGGAAGTATATGCCTATCCTCTCACCGGTTCTGATCACATGTGACGTGTCAACCCCGAAACGCCTTACATAATTGATCGCGGCCTGACCTATTTCATTCGAAGGCAGACAAGTCACGAACGCTGATGGCACTCCGTAGTTAGTGAGACTTATTGCGACTGAAGCTTCAGCACCTGCGTAGCTTGCTTCAAAGGTATCCGCTTGCAAGAAACGACGGAAAGAGGGTGGATTAAGCCTCAGCATTATTTCGCCAAAGGTCACAAATTGCGTCATGTTTGGTCTATTGGCCGCTGGTTTCGAGATCCGATGTATATATGGTTTTGCGGAGCCGTGGAAAGTTGTTTGTTTTGGTCTCTGATTGTTGTTAGCTTGGCTGTTTCGATGTGGTAGCTAAGGGTTTTGAGGTGAAGCTCACGCTTCTGGGCTGCCGCTTTGCCGCTGGCTAGGCGGTTTCCGTAGCATCGTTCAAGGACACTGTAGACGGATTCGGCTTTGTTGCGTTGATGGTACCTCTTCAGGAATGTGGCTTAGTCTTAAAGCCATAGGGTGATCATGTCACGCCATGCTTGGCTTCCATGCTTTCGGATGGTTGTGTTCCGTTTTGGCTTGATTATGGGGCTGCGGTCTTTCGTGCCTATGAGGTCGCAGTTTCGCCTTGAGAGGTAGGCTGGGTCTGCGCATGGGTCTCCTCCGCCTCCAAGTATGGGTTTGAGGAGCCTCTTGAGGATGGGTAAGTCGTTTCGGATGCCTTTTGTTATGCTTTGGTTGAGGATGACTAGGTTCTGGAGCGCGATGAGTACGTGGAGCTTCAGGTATCTGTGTCGTCTCCGTTCTCCTTTGATGGTTGGCCGTGCCTCGTAGCGGTGGGTCCCGTAGCCTGTGCTCTCTGCGGCGAGTGCCCTTTTTGATATGGCCTTGTGAGTTGAGCGTTTAGCTTGCGTAGGTAGGTTTCGGGTAGGCGGAGCATATGGTTTCTGATGGTTGCGTGACTAGGTGTCTTCTCTAAGCCTATTCTGATGCATTGCTTCGGGAAGGCGCGTAGGTAGGCGCTGATGCTTCGGTAATCCATATCCAGCCATGTTTTGAGGAGGAGCAGGATGACCATGGGCTTCGCAGGGTAGGGTGGTTGTCCACGCCTCTGAGCTGTCCACGGCGCCAGGATGTATTCCACGATGCTCTTGGCTTTGTTCAGGTAGAGGTTGACCTCGTCACCTCGGTATCGCTCGTAGCCTATCCAGTCACGCTCATACCTTCGCCAGTCCCTGTCTCCTTTCCCTTCCCTAGGCATTCATGGCACCGGGTTGAAGCTGTGGGAAGGATGCCCTTAGCGCTAAGAAGCGTCACGAAGGCGATCCTACGCTGATACGCCAACGAGCCCAGATAGGAAAAGCAGCGGTTAGTTCTCCACAGGCCGGTAAGCCAAAGTGAACATATTTAACGCTTGGCATCATCCAGCATCTCCGATCTGCCTGTGCTATGCTTCACGCCGGTCTTCTTGCCCCTGACCCGTTTGCTGAACAGAACTGACTTTGACTCGCTATGCCCTCCCTCCACACATTGCAGCTCAGTTCCTTCAGCCAAGGCATAGCAATGGATTTGGGAAGTGTTATGTTCTAGTGTCCGAGACAGTATGCCCCGATGTTCTATGAGGCTTCAGAACAAGATTGCATTGATAACCGGTGGTGCATCCGGCATTGGCCGCGCAACTTGTGTCGTCGCGGGTCAGGAAGGAGCTACAGTAGTCGTTGCTGACATAGATGACAAGCGGGGAACCGAAACAGAAAGCCTGGTGAAGAAAGCGGGCGGGGAAGCAGAATTCGTGCACATGGACGTGACGAAGGAAGACGATGTACGCAGGGCGGTTTCAGGCATCCTCAACAAGTACGGCAGGATCGATTTCCTCTTCAACAACGCAGGAGGCTGGGACCTGAACATGGCCGACACCATTGACAAGAACACGTTTGATCGCTGGTCGCATTGGATCAATTTGAACCTCAGCAGCATTTTCCTCGTGACGAAGTACGTGGTTGAGGACATGAAGAAAAGAAAATCGGGCGCGATAGTCAACACGTCAAGCATCAACGCCTTCTACCCGTACCCTGGTCAAGTCGCGTACGCATCAGGGAAAGCTGGAATTCTTGGCTTCACGAAGTCGATGGCGATAGAGCTGGGCCGCCACAACATCCGTGTCAACGCGGTTTGCCCCGGCGAGATTCTGACACCACAGTGGTGGGACACGTTCAACAGAATGCCTGACCCCAAGAAAGCAATGGAGAACCTCAAGAAGGCGATACCGTTAGGGAGATTCTGTGAACCAGAGGAAGTTGCGCGGGCAGTAGTCTGGCTAGGCTCTGATGAGGCCTCCTACATCAGCGGTGTCGGTCTGGTCATAGATGGGGCACAGACCGCCGGAGTTGCACCTGCAGAAAGCTGAGCCTCGAACCCACTCGAATGTCCGAGGGGCAGCTGCGTCCGCTTCGTATAGTATCGGCATGACCACCTGAACCCGAGGGAGCTGCCGATATGCTCGCGTATGTAATTCAACGCGTCTATGACGCGCATCCTATCTGCGTATGGGATCCAGTACTGGACAGGTGTGGGCTTCATGTCTGTCTCGGGGTTCGTACGGATCACGGTACCCTCAATCTCACGATAAGCCCTCATCACGCTACCTCCCTCTTGACGTATGGAAATTCAACTGGGATTGTCGAGAGTCTCATACCAGTGGGACTCTTCTCGACTATGATGTGCTTCAGCCAGTGCTCGTCATCACGTTTCGGGTAATCAGACCTCTGGAATCTGTTCCTACTCTCCTTACGCATCAAGGAGGATCTGACGATCATCTCACTCGTGGTGAGCATGTGGCGAAGCTCAATTGCTTCACGCATTTCGTGGTTGAACATTCCGGTCTTGATTCTCGTGGACACTTGGTTGACCATGGATTCTTGTATGCCTTCGATCTCGGCAAGCGTCTCCTGGAGACTTTTCTCGTCCTTGACGATCGAGGCTCCTTTCCACATTGCACGTTGCAGTCTGCGCGTCACTTTGATCGGCGAAATTCCAGAAATGGTCTCGAGTGGTGTCTTGACTCGGTGGACTTCCTCGGCAACATCGTCTATGTTAGGTTCGAGCGGTTTGCTTGCACGTGAGTAAATGGACGCGTACTCCCCCGCCCGCTTCCCCCAGACGAGTGCATCAGTGATACCTGTGGCTCCTTCGCCCAGGTTGTCGTTTACTGCGAATGCAACTTGGCCGGCCGCAAAGAGCCCGCTCACATTTGTCTGGCAGTCACCACCTATTCTGATCCCGCCAGTCGTGGTGTGAACAACCGGAAAGACTTCGACTAGATCTTTTCGAATGTCGTAGCCTAGCTTCTCAATGAATTCGAGTCTGCCGGGGCAGCTTCTTTGAAAAACGTCACGTGGGACGTGCCGGAAATCCAAGAAAAGGCCGCCGTGTGGTCCGCCTCTTCCCTCTTTGACTTCCCGCCACATGGCCCAGCCGACTTCCTCTTGTGAGGCGAGTTCCTTTTTCACTGGGCTGTAACGCTCCATGAATCGTTCGCCTAGGCTGTTCACGAGGTACGCCATCACTCCAGACTCGGACGGGCTCTCGAGCGCAGCTTTTGCCCTAGCCGAGTCGGGATACGCATGCATTGGGGCAATATACTCAAATTGCTCCATGTTGAGGAGTTGCGCGCCAGCGTCGTATGCTAGAGAGAAACCATCTCCGGTGCTCTCTCCACTCACCATGGTATGTGGGAAATACGCCTGAGCAGCATCCCCTGACGCAATAACGACCGCTGAGCATTTGATCAGAATGATCTTACAGTTCAGGTAATCGTATGCCAATGCCCCCGTTACCCTGTTGTCCGTCACGAAAACTCGAGAGACAATCGTCTCTTCGATGTACGGTACTAGCTCTCGATTGACTTCTTCGCGAAGAACGTCAACCGTTCCATGTCCAGCCCAAAATGGGCCAACTGCATGTGTTCCTCTTCGGCAAAATGTGATCCAACGATCAGCCAGGGCCGTTCCGGGGAAGAGCTTGCTGTTTGGGTACAGGGCGATCCTATCTTGGGCATCTCGATCCCAGAGCATTCCCCACTTCTCTAGCTCGAGTAGTCTTTCTCCTCCTTGTTCAGCTTGGATCTTCGTCAGTTCCTGATCGGCCAACCATTGCTTTCCAAGAACGACCATATCTTTCAGATGTTGTTCTTTCGAGTCCCTAGGGTCGCTCCAAGGGCCGATCCCTGAAGCGACAGAGGGCGAAAGGGAGCAGCCGCTGGACCCGTAGATGCCTTTCGCGATCATGAAGACTCGTGAGCCGAGTCTCTTCGCTTCGATCGCGGCCCTTGGTCCCGCGATCCCTCCTCCAACTACAAGAACATCGGTTTCGACTACTTGATCAACTGGTTCCCGCGACATTGGATTCGTTCCTCAAGCGAGTGTCGATCATGAGGAGCTGTATCGGCTCCAATTGCATTTCCGAAATCGCCACTAGTCCATGTGGTTTCGGGACGCATGCTCATAGTCTTAGTCACATCGACTGCTAGCGCAGACGCTTTGAACAGAGTTAAGACTTTCTGCTTGGCCGTGATGTTCTCATTTCCCTAAGCGCTGATGTCGTTGTTGCCGGCATGTTTACACCTCTTCGATTGAGTGATCGCGAACGCCATGGCCCAAGATAGCTGGAGAGGCCTTCATAAGCGCACAGGTCACACGACACTACGGGATTCCAGCTTGGAGCGTCGCTGGGCTCGCCGACTCAAAGACCGTGGACGTGCAGACAGGGTATGAGAAGGCGATTCAGTTCAATTTTGCGGCACTTTCCGGACACAACCTGATCTATTCAAACACTGGCATGCTGGAGGGATGCCTCACAGCCAGCTATGAGCAGTCCGTGATTGACGACGAGATCTACGGCATGCTCTATCATGTCATGCGTAGTACCGAGATCTCTGATAGGACTTTGACAGAGGCGGTTGAGGTTATCTGCAGGGTCAGTTCACTTGCAAGTCACTATCTCACACAGGAGCATACGAGAAGGAACCTACTAGCGGAACATTGGATCCCTAGGATGTCAGACAGCAGAAGATACGAGGTCTGGACAAAAGCCGGTTCGAAAGGAGCGAAGGAGCTCGCGCAGGAACGGGCAAAGAAGCTTCTTTCCGAGCACAGACCGGCACCGTTGTCGCCGGATGTGCTTGCCAGTATCGCCGCTATTGCATCCAGAAGCTAGGCTTCAAGCCATGACGTCTGGTCAGATCTGCTGGTCCATCAAAGAGACGGAAATGTTCGTCAAGCTGACAGAGGCAGATTCGCTGTTCAGTTGCCCTAGCCTTTAATGGCGCCGTATGTCAATCCTTTGATCATGTATCTTTGAGTGAACAGGACGAGTATGAAGACTGGAATAACTGATAGTGTGCATGCGGCCGCGAACTGACCCCAGTCTGCTACGTAGTGCTCCAGCAGCGAGGCTGAGAAGACGGGCAGAGTCCTCGTCTCTTGGCTAGACATGACGCTCGCAAACATGAATTCATTCCAAGACAGTATGAAAGAGAACACGATCGACGCAGCCAGGCCAGGCGCGGACATGGGCAGAAGCATACGCCAGAAGAAGCCCATTCGTGAACAGCCATCAACCAATGAGGCCTGCTCGATCTCGAGGGGGACCTCCATGAAGAAGCCTCTGAGCAGCCAGATCGTGAAAGGTATGTTGAACGCTGTGTGCCCAAGTATCAAGCCGAAGTAGGTATTCTTGATCGCGAGTGCTTGGAACACGATGAACAAAGGTATGACTATCACGATAGGTGGAAACATTCTGAAAGAAAGGAAATCCATCGCCAGTGACTCGCGCCCTCGAAAAGTGAACCTGGAGAGACCGTAGGCAGTAGGGGCGCCAAGAGCGAGGGACAAGGCAGTGGATCCAAGAGCAACTATCACACTGTTCACAAGGTACAGTGCGCCGCCCTTCTCAAAAAGCAACGTATTCCAGCTTTCGAGGGTTGGCGGGAAGAAGAATACAGGAGGATTGGCCGTCACTTCGATTGGTGGTTTGACGGATGACAGGAACTCCCAGACTATCGGAAAGATGAACCAGACGGTCACCAGCAATGCCGCCAGATTCACGAAGAGTATCTCAATCCTGCGCTTCGGGTTCAATGATCATTCCTCCGCATGGCTTCATTGTTTGGGCGTGAGCCTGCCCAAGAGTACGGTGCACAGTGCAATCACGATTATGAATAGGACTATCGATGTCGCAGCCGCGTAGGAGACGTAGCCGTGGTAGAACGCGGTTCTGTATGCGAAGATGCTCATCACATCCGTCGCCCGTCCCGGTCCGCCTCGTGTTAGGACATAGATCTTGTCGAATTCGCGCAGCGTGTCTATCAGCCGAATCAGTACCGCAAGTGCAATGCTGCCCCTGAGCATTGGGAGCGTTATGTGCCTGAAGATGCGCAGCCTAGAAGCGCCATCGATGGCTGCGGCTTCGAATGGTTCACGCGGCATTGATAGGAGCGTTGCAAAAACTACAAGTGCCACGAAAGGCGTCCACTGCCAGACGTCGATCAGCACCATCGTGGGCAGTGCCAAGAACGGTGAGGTATACCATTCGACGCCTTCTATTCCGACCTGCGACAAGAAGTAGTTTACGATTCCCCATTTCTGATTGAGTAGCGTCTTCCACGTAAGTCCGATTATGACTGGAGTCACCACCATCGGCAGTAAGAGAACAGTCCTCAGGACCTTTCCAAATTTGACATGTTCACTGGAAAAAAGGACTCCTACCGCGATTCCTAGGCCTATTTCGATCGATACCGCCAGCCCAGAGAAGGTCAAGGATACCTGTACAGTGTTCAGAAACAGCGGATCTTGCACGAGGTGCAGGTAATTCTCTACGCCAGCAAAAACGGGAGGAATGTACGCCTTGAGCAGGTTCCAGTCGTTAAAACTCAGGTAGACGCAGTATATCAGTGGATAGATCGAAATCGCCATGAGCATTGCCCATGAGGGGGCTGTGAGAAGGGGCCCTAGCTTGTCAGAAAAAAAACGTCTCAAAAAGGGGGGCATTCACGGTCTTCCTGATCGGGTTTCCAGTCCTCAAGTTCTAGACTGTCGCCCTAGAGGCGGCCGGCTTTCTTCAGTATCTCGCGCCACTTTGCTTCAGTGTCGTCAAGGGCTTGCTCGACTTTCTTCTTGCCGAGGGCAGCATTTTGAATCTCGAGGCTGAATTCGTAGTTCATTTCTCCGAATTCGGGCAGATCAGGCTGTGGTACTGACGGAAGCTGCGCCATCTTCCAGAGGTTGGCATTCATCGGGTTCGCCTGCACTTCTGGATCCTGAAATGTGGATGTTCTGATTGGATTGTTCCCGATCAGAGCCATCCTTTTGTCTTGCTCAGGAGACAGAAGCCATTGCAGGAACTTGTACGTCTCCTCGGGGTGTCTTCCGAATCTGTTGATGGCCATCATCAGAGATGAGTGGCAATTGACTCCGTCCGGCGCCAGCGGGAGAGTGTGGAAGCCGTTGTCACCTGCAGCCTTTGAGACTGCCTGGTCGTCAACGCCGGGCCAGGCGCATGACCACATGTACCCCATCGCTACATCGCCTGCGAAGTAGTTCGACGTGATGTCGACCCATGCCACTTCCGTGCCGCCAGGAGCGCACCACTTGTTCTGGAATATCTCTACTATGTTCTTGAGGGCTTCCACCCCAATATCGTTGTTGATCAGTGGTTCATAGTTCTCGTCGGTTATGTACATGCTTGCGTGTCTGCCGCCTTTACCGCCGCCCATATTCAGCCAGCGGAAGTAGAATTCGTCTGAAGAGGAGTCCGGTGCCATCAGTAGGCTTATTCCGTACCACTGTTTTCCGCTGATTTCCCTTGTGAAGAACTCGGAGAGTTCGGTCACTTCTTGCCACGAATTCGGTGGAGAGAGTGGATGACGGAATTTCTTCTCGAATTCGTCTTTAAGCTTTGGATCCTCGAACAGGCTTCTTCGATAGATGAAGTATGGTGAGAAGAACGAGCCGGATGGTACTCCCATAATCTTGCCCTCGTAAGTGCCGCAGTCTCGAACGATTTTCTGAGTCATGCCTGCAAAGTCCATTGGCAGTCCAGTTTTCGATTCAAGCTCCTCCCAACTCATGAACCAGTTGTTAGGCAAGTACGATCCTCTAACGTAAGCGTCGTAGCACATATAGTCATACGTCGGGCTCTGTGATTGAAGTTCCAATCTACTCTTCTCGTAGAGGGTGCCCCAGTCGAGTCGTTCCAACGCCACGGTTGTTCCCGTTTTCTTGGCGTATTCATTGAGGAGTCCTCCTGGAGTTATCGGGGTATCCTTGTCCCAAAGGTAGAAGTTCGGATCGGAGGTTGTCATGCCTCTCAAGGAAACGGCCGCAGGTGGGGGTGCGACGGTCGTCGCGGGCTGGGTCGTCGTAACGATCTGAGTAGGCGTGACGGTTGCTGTTGGTTGAGGTTTCGTCATCTCGTAGGCGCCGTAACCGGCAGCAGCAACAGCCGCAACGGCTATAGCGCCGCCGACATACTTTGTAAAGCGTCTTCTGGACATCTTTTCAGTTTCACTCAAATTTTTCATACTCCAAATGCTCTGCTGCCTGAAAATCTTTCGCCACGACTCTTAAGACTTTCTGTGAAAAACAAATCGATACAGCTCATGAAGAAGCTGCGGACTGAAGAGTGGGTGGACTACAAAGGCAAGTGCTAACGGCTGAAACAGGCAAATTTGTACGTAAAACCCAGGACCCCCGTCCCTATCTACGTGGCCTCATTGGGGCCGAAGGTCGCTGAAATTGCAGGCAAGTATGCAGACGGCCACATCACAACGTTGGTGTCTGAGGAGCAGGAAATCCCCGCAGGTTAGCGTGTGAGTTGCTCAAGCACTGAATCCCCACACAATCCCAAGATTCACCGCAGTCAGTCTGTGACTCTACACATCTTGAAGAGGCAGCGAGACACGCTGGAAAGGACCCTGCAAAGATGGACAAGAGCGGCTACTTGGACGGCGGCTACGGTAACCTCAAGAAACTTGTGTCAAAATACAGGGTCACTTCGGCTCGCTCGCTTCTTCCCGAGAACTTCAACGAGCGGGACCCAAGCAAGATCCAGGCCTCCGCTGTCAGAGTCAGCGACGACCTTATCAAACAGAAACATGCCTCTTCTCCTCACCGCGGCAACTCATTGACCTTATGGAGGACTTCAGAAAGGTAGGCCTCACGCACTTCATCTTCGGCGACTGGGGCTGCGATCTCGCCATGACGATACGCATGTTCGGCAAGAGAGTGATTCGTCGTTCTAAGGGAAGAACCAAGCGGAGAGACTCCCAGGTGAGCAATGCCATAACGTCAGGATCCCACACCGTGTAGAGGGATTTGACAAATCATCCTTACAGACCAGATTTCATGTCTCGAACTGTTAGGGCTCGACGCAGCGAACTGGCAGGCCAACAGACCTCGTCCCGCTTGGGCGATTCCGCAGGTTGCACAGGTCAACATGTGAACGTATGTGGAGATCTGCACCAACAGCACAGCCCCAAGCCTCAGTGGGTCATTTCGTGCGAAGGCAAACCTTTTTTCATCCATGGGGTTTCGTACGTGGGGCTGACCAGAATTGCAGATACAAGAGCAACTGGGAACGCTTCTTCCCCGGATTAGGGTTGAGCCTCCTGGACCGAACTCGAAGAGGATTGCCGCAGTGCTTGGGGAGTTTGAGACGCCAACCCTCTCCCCAATTCAGATGGGCGAGATCCCTACGGCGTGGAAACAGGCACGTGGCGCAAATGTCATCGACGTTGACGACAACCTTTACGTTGACATGACCGCTGGCTTCTGCGTCGGAATCGCAGGGCATTGTCATCCTAGGGTTGTCGAGGCGATCAAGAAGCAGGCTGAGATGATGACGCATGCCCCGGCAGCTCAGTCACCCAACCCGCTCAGAGCTGAACTGGTCAAGAAGATCGGTCAGATCGTTCCGCGACCGCTTAAGCGAACTCATCTGCTCACTGGCGGTGGTGAGGCGATCGATGTGGGACTCAAACTTGCTCGGATTCACACTCACAGAATAGAGGTTATGGCGTTTGAGGGAGGCTTCCACGGCAAGACTCTCTTCGCTCTCTCCGCAACCTCACGAAGGCACTACCGATCAGGCTTGCTTCCCCTCGTCCCAGGAGTCTTCCACGCACCGTTTCCCTATTGTTACCGATGCCCGTTTGGAGAGAAGGTCTCATGCGGCGACTGCTCAACTCAATGTCTCAACTACATCCAACACATGATCAAGGACCCAGCTTCAGGCATCACAGAAGTCGCAGCGATGCTTCTTGAGCCAGTCCAAGGGCACGAAGGATGGATCGTCCCTCCCGCCGACTTCTTGCCCGGGCTTAGGAGGATCTGCGACGAGAACGGCATTCTGCTGATGCTTGATGAGATCATCACAGGTTTTGGTAGAACAGGGAAGATGTTCTGCTTCGAGCACTCCAATATTGTACCAGACATTCTTGTATGCGCTAAGGGAGTTGCAAGCGGCTTCCCCATTTCCTTGGTCGTTTCCACAGACGAGATCATGAAGTCGTGGGGAGCCTTCAAGCACACGAGCACATTTTCGGCAAACCCCCTCGGTTGCGCTGCAGGGCTGGCAAGTCTCGATGTAATAGAGAAAGAGAGACTTGTTGAACGTTCCGCCAAGATGGGCCGAGAGTTCCTGAAACGACTAGGAGAGATGAAGGAAGGTCACCACATTGTCGGCGACACGAGAGGTCTAGGCATGATGTGCGGACTCGAACTAGTCAGCGACGCAAAGAAGACGCCATCAGTTGATCAGACGAAGAAAGTCATCGAATACGCACTGAAGCATGGAGTGATCCTCCAACCACCGGGCGGTCGTTTCGGAAATGTGCTTAAACTCTCGCCACCGCTAGTCATCACCGAAGAACAGCTAGACTTCGGCCTGCGCACTATTGATGACGCACTCACTTTTGTGGAACGGCACTAGCAGCGAATGCACAAGGCTTTCATCAGTAACTGCGGAAGCTGTCGCTAGATCCGATGGCCTCCCGGGTCTTGATCCAGCTTCCACATCGCTGCTAGCGTGCAGCTCGCTTCAGGAAGACTGATGACACTTTCTCAGCAGCTGCGACGATGTCGTCCATGTCTCCCCGGGTCAGGACTGGCAGTGCGTCTGTCAACCAGAAGACCTCCTTATCCACGGCCTCGGCGACGGGAAAACTCTTAGCTTCATAGTCGATTGGTTGGGCCCGGTGAGGGCAGCTGAAGGGGCAACTGGTGCCCCGTAGCCGATCCTTTTCCTGAAGAGTTCCGTTCTAGGGACTAGTGGGGTCGATCTGCTGGGACTGATTGGAATGCCTTCCGCGGTCAGGGCTTGCTCGAATTATTCTCTTGTCACCCGGAGGGTCTTGCTCTCTATTCTCAGGGCTAAATAGTAGAATGCATGCTTCGCACAAGACGCCTCGTTCGGTGGTGTTACTCCCTCAATCTCCTGCAGGTGCTTTCTCAAATATGCCGCGTTTCGTCTTCGGGACTCGACCATTCTGCCGGGTTTCTTGAGCTGTTCCCTACCTATCGCCGCCCGAAACTCGGTCATCCGGTAGTTGTATCCGATTCCCTAGAATTCATCAATGTTGCTGGTGGCGTGTGCCCTGTAGAAATTGTGAATGGACCCTATCTTCTCTGCGAGCACATCATCGTTCGTTAGACAGAATCATCCTTCGCCAGTACTCATTATCTTCCTATCGACAGTGCTGGACGTTCCGACGTTCCCGATTGTGCCGGCGAGTCTTCCTTTGTACAATGCACCGCTTGCTTGGGCCGTGTCCTCTATGATCCAAAGGCCATGCTTCTCTGCGATTTCACGACATGGATCCATGTCAGCTCAGTGGCCGGCAAGATGAACAACCACAATCCCCGCCGTGCGCCTGGTTACGGCCTTATGCGGGCCTAAGTTGTAGGAATCGCGATTAATGTCAGCGAAGACTGGCACTGCGTTCTGGTAGAGTGTCGCACTTGTGCTCGCAACAAACGTGTAAGGCGTCGTTACAACCTCGTCCCCGGGCCCGAGCCCCAGCGCCGCCATGGCCACGTGCAAAGCTGCGGTTCCATCTGAAACGGCCAAGGCATGTTTGACACGGAAGTACTTCTCCAGATCACGTTCATGCTGTTCAACGACATGCCCTCTTCGCCAAGTATCCGACTTCAGGACCTTGGTAAGCGCTCGGATCTCTCGATCATCAGAAATGGCATGATACTGCGGAAACTTTTTTCGCCTGACCGGTCTACCACCTTCAAGTGCTAGTTACTCAACCATTCCTTTTCGGCTTGCTTCGCCCTAATGACTACGATAGTTCACCTGAGCCAAATGCCCAACTTCACTGATAGGCACTGCGGTCAGAAGATCATTCCTGCGTCTCTTCCGAAGGATCACCGTGGCATGCGCTGACATCGTTGAACCGCACCGTGCATTATGCTTCGCTGAACTATCATCGTATTGCCCTCACGCGCAAGGAACGGGGCCGGCACACTCAGGAGACGCTTGAATGGAGGCTCGTGCAGGGCTCCGGGCGAGGAGGCCGGCCGAAGCGCAACTCTAATACCGTGATTCCTGCTATCCGGTTCGCGGTAGTTCGCGTTGGCGAACGTCACTCTCCAGCATGTATCCAAGTCTTTCGGCAAGGTTCTCGCCGTAGACGACGTCTCAATCAAGATCGAGGACAAGCAATTCGTCGCACTCCTAGGCCCTTCGGGATGCGGGAAGACCACCACATTACGTCTGATAGCGGGGCTGGAGACTCTCACGAGCGGGGACATTCATATCGGCGATAGACTGGTCAATGACCTGAGCCCGCGAGATAGAAACATCGCGATGGTCTTCCAGAGCTACGCCCTCTACCCGCACATGAGCGTTTACGACAATATGGCGTTCCCGCTGAAGATACGCAAGACGCCGAAGGATGAGATCAAGAAACGGGTCAGCCACGCCGCGAGTGTGCTCGGAGTTCAGGAGCTGCTGGAGAGGAAGCCAAAGGAGTTGAGCGGTGGTCAACAGCAAAGGGTCGCACTGGGACGAGCCATCGTCCGCAACCCGGAAGTCTTCCTACTCGATGAGCCTCTTTCGAACCTTGACGCGAAGCTACGCGTCTACATGCGCGCCGAGCTGAAGCGGCTCCAACGCAGCCTAGGCGTAACCACAATCTACGTCACCCACGACCAAGTCGAAGCCCTCACAATGTCCGACAAGATCGCCGTCATGAACGAAGGCAAACTGCAACAGATCGACGGCCCAGACGAGCTGTACAGCAAACCAACCAACACATGGGTGGCTGGCTTCATCGGCAGCCCACCAATGAACTTCTTCGACTGCACCCTCAAAGTCGAAGGAGAACAAGCGTATCTGGACACCTCAGAGTTCAAGATGGAAATCGACACCGGGCTTGCCTCCGCGATCAGAGAAAAATCGTCATCGGCTGAACTCACCTTAGGGGCAAGACCTGAAAACCTCAGTGTTGTCAGGGGTGGAACGGGCAAGGGCGAAATCCTGGCTGAGATCTACGTTGTGGAACCCGTGGGGGAAAGCACCATCGTGGACTTGAAGATAGGGAGGTATCTCGTAAAGGCCAGAGCCCCGGCCGGTTTCAGAGGAGAGATCGGCGACAAAGTCGCCGTGACAATCGCCCAAGAGAAAATGCACATCTTCGACAAGAAGGCTGATCGTCTCATAGTCTAGCCTGCGTACGAGACGCTTCCTATCCTTGTCCGACATCCTCAACCAAACACTTCTGTCCCAAGAAACCCTCCTAGCAAGTGTGGAAGTTTCCCCCCTCAGAACCTCCCACCTGCAGGAACTGGCTCTATGCTATCGGGCCGGCTATTGACAGAGCTGAACGAGTGATAAGCACGCGTCCGTGCATTCTCGGCAATTGCGCATAGACCCATTTTCCGTCGACGTAACGCACGCAGGACTTGAAGCTCTGTTCATTATCATCTCTTGCATGCAACTAGTTTGGATTGTCGTGAGTCATTTCGAGGTTCGAGCTAGAAGTGCAGACGATCTCCTTCTGGAACCCCTTTCAGATCAGAGGAATCTCTTAATCTGATCTGAGTAGTACTTGAGGTTTTCAAGAGAGACGTCAGGCGGTATGACGTGGTCCACCATTGGTATGAATCCGCCTGCCTCCTTCAGGAAGTACTCGCTTGACTGGTATTTCTGACCTACGACATCCATCCCCCTTCGCTATGCCTTCCATGAAGACCTCGTATGGTGGCACACCCTGATTCAGAGCTTCTCTAACGAGGCCACGCACTCGTCCTATGTCGATCTCTATCACACAGGTTCTGATCCTTTCCAATGTGGGAGATACCAATTCGATTTCGGCCTAACCGAACTAGAAGAATGTTGGAAGAGGCAGTTTCAGTGTAGATCGAATCCGCCAGAGAGATTTATGGTTACGCCGGTTATGTAGGTTGCGTCATCTGACGCTAGGAATGCAACGGCGCCGGCTATTTCCTCAGGCTTCGCTATTCTATGGCCCAGCGGAACACTCGATTCGTATCCTTTCTTGATCTCATCGGATGTCTTTCCTACGTATTTTTCAAGCGCACTGAATTCGTATTCGGTCATGTCCGTGTCCATTCCTCCAGGGCAGATGGCGTTGACTCTTATGTTGTGAGGCGCTAGCTCAAGGGCCATTCCTTGCGTAAGTACGACTACAGCAGCTTTCGTTGCAGAATACGCCGCGAGGTAAATGGATGCCGTCTTCCCGAGAGTGGAGGATGTGTTGATGATCGCACCGCTCTTTCGGCTGATCATGTGGGGAGCTACGGCCTTGGAGCAGAGGAAGACGCCTTTTACGTTGATGTCGAACATAGTATCCCAGTCCTCTTCTGCTAGATTCACAAGTGGACACGGCTCCCCTGCCTCGATGCCAGCGTTGTTCACTAGTATGTCTACTTTTCCAAGCTCCTTTAGGCTCGTTTTGATCATGCGGTCGACTTCGCCGGCATTTGCCACATCAGCCATGACCGCTATGCCCTTCCGTCCTATACTCTTGATCTCCTTCACAACCTCATCTGCGGCTTGGCGATTTGTCCTATAGTTCACGGCCACATCGCATCCTTCTCGGGCGAGGCGCAAAGCTATCGCCCGACCTAGACCTCGGCTACCGCCAGTTACTATCGCTACCTTTCCTTCAAGCTTCAATCTTCCGAGTCACCATGTGCAACTGTGTCAAAGTGATTCTTAATACTGCCCCTTGATCTTCTGTGCGGCTGACTGGACAAGCT
>Ga0129297_10000616_pt1 | contig 17293 bp, 13 predicted proteins | sample I18A1metaG_FD_94708 | JGI IMG/M metagenome (GOLD analysis project Ga0129297, IMG submission 94708) | Lake sediment bacterial and archeal communities from Gulf of Boni, Indonesia to study Microbial Dark Matter (Phase II) - ​I18A1 metaG | ecosystem: Environmental > Aquatic > Freshwater > Lake >... | reverse complement strand
GCTTCATGGCATTGACGGTCTCCTTCACCGCCTGGCCACCCTCCACACCCTCCCGGGCCGTCTTGGTGGCGATGTCACCCGTGACCTTGGCATTCTCGTTGTTCTGGGCGATGGAGGCGCTCATCTCCTCCATGGAGGCGCTGGTCTCCTCCACGCTGGCGGCCTGCTGGGAGGCGCCTTGGCTGAGGGACTGGGCCGTGGAGCTGAGCTGCCCGGCGGCGCTCACCAGGGTGCTGGAGGCCTCCCGCACGGAGGTGATGGTGGTGGTGAGCTTGTCCACGGTGGTGTTGCTGGCGGTCTTGAGGCGATCGAAGGCGCCCTGGTAGTCCGCGGAGATGGTCTCCGTGAGGTTGCCGGCGGCCATGGCCTCCAAGACACGCACGGTGTCGTTGATGGCCTTCCCGCAGGCCTCGTTGGTGGCGTTGCAGGCGGTCTTGAGGCGGCCAAAGGCGCCCTCGTAGTTCTCGTTGATGCGTTCGCCGAGTTCACCCCGGGCCATGGCCTCCAGCACGCGGATGTTCTCGTCGAACACCTGCTGGCAGGTGGCGGAGAGATGGTTGAGGGCCTGGCCCAGCTTCTTGATGTAGCCCTCCTTGCCGGCCGTGTCCACCCGCTGGGTCAGGTCGCCCTTGCCCGCGGCGCTGACGACCTTCTGGGTGTCCGACACCATGGCGGTGAGGGACTCCACCATGGTCTTCATGGCGGCCATCATGCTGGTGCGGTCGCCCTGGGCCGTCTGGACCTGAACGTTCAGGTTGCCCTCGGCGATGCTCTGGGCGATCTCGGCAGCGATCCGCGGTTCGCCGCCCACCTGCCTGCGGATGACCCGGGTCACCAGGAGCCCCAGGCCGATGGCGGCCGCGAAGCCGGCCGCGACGCTGCCGATGATCCAGTTCCGGGTCTGGGCTGCGAAGACCTGGCTCTGCTTGTAGTTCTCCTCGGCGATCGTGCCGTTCAGCTTCACGATCTGGTCGAGGGTCTCCTCGACGACCTTGTAGGCGGGGGTCACGTTGGCAAAGATGTACTGGAGCCCCTCCTGTTCCTTCTTCTGGTCATAGATCGCGAGTCCTTTCTTCACGTTCGTCTCGTACGTGGTCCAGGCTTGTTCGAACGTGTCCCAGAGCTGCTTCTCCTCGTCCCCCATTCCGATCTTGGTCAGCTTGATCGTGTTGACGAGGTCCCACATGTTCTTGCTGTGCTGCTCCATGAGGTCGACATACTGCTTCCGGGCCTCGGGGCGGAGCATGTAGTTGTTCAGGCGGCGGACATGCTGGAGGGTCTGGTAGCTGGCGGCGCTGACGTCCCGGACGGGGACCAGCTGGTTTTCGTAGAGGTCGACGTTGCGAGCCTTCATGCGGTCCACGCTGAGGATCCCGACGCCGCCGATGAGGAGCGCGATGACGGCGACCACGATGAAGGACAGCGTGAGTTGCGTGGCAAGGCGGAGTTGCTTGAACCAGCCCATGATCGACTCCTTTGCAGTCGGCGTGTCTCCCCTGGGGGGCGCCTAGAAACGGGTGAATTCCTCTTCGTTCACCCCGACGGGTGACGGGTGTATGGATTGGTGGGTGCCGGAACCGCTGCGCCGAGGCAGGGCTCCAGGTTGGCGGACGGATGAGGCCTTGCGGCCTTGCGCGAGCGTGAAGAACTCCATCATGGACTGCAGTTCCATGGCCTGGGCGCTCACCTCTTCGGAGGTGGAGGCCAGTTCCTCGGAAGCGGCGGCGTTCTGCTGGACCGCCTGGCTGATCTGGCTGAGGGCGCCGTTGATCTGCCCCACGCCTGAGTTCTGCTCGCCCGAGGCGGCGGTGATCTCCTGGACCAGGTCCGAGGTCTTCTGGATGGAGGGGACGATGGAGTCGAGCAGGGTGCCAGCGCGCTCGGCCAGGGCCACGCTGCCCGTGGAGAGCTTGCTGATCTCCTCCGCGGCGACCTGGCTGCGCTCCGCCAGCTTGCGGACCTCCGCCGCCACCACGGCGAAGCCCTTGCCGTGCTCTCCGGCGCGCCCGGCCTCGATGGCTGCGTTCAGGGCCAGGAGGTTCGTCTGGTAGGCGATGTCGTCGATGATGGCGATCTTCTGGGCGATCTGCCGCATGGCCGTGACGGTTTCCTTCACGGCCTGTCCGCCATCCAGGGACTCCCTGGAGGTCTTGGTCGCGATGTCGCCGGTCAGCTTGGCGTTCTCGGAATTCTGGGCGATGGAGGCGCTCATCTCCTCCATGGAGGCGCTGGTCTCCTCGACGCTGGCGGCCTGCTCCGAGGCGCCTTGGCTGAGGGACTGGGCCGTGGCGCTGAGCTGGCTCGCGGCGTTCACCAGGAGGGATGAGGCCTCGTGGACGCGCTCCATGATGTCGCCCAGCTTGGTGGCGGTGCTGTTGACCGAATCCTGGAGCCGCTTGAAGTCCCCTTCATAGTTCAGCGCCACGCGGGCGGTGAGGTCGCCCTCCTCCATGGCGGTCATGACCCGCGACACTTCGCGCACGGCACCTTTGATCCGAGTCTGGTCGGTGACCACCTCGAAGACCCCTGTGATCGAGCCATCAATGGCCTTGATGGGCACGCCGCTGTAGGCGATGTCGAGATCCAGGCCCTGGGAAGGATGGACATCGGTCTCTGCATGGACGATCTGGCCTTCCCGGAGCGCTCGGGCACAGGCGCAGCGCTCCGATCGGCAGTCGCCCGCCTTGAACTGATCCCAGCACTTCATGCCAGCCACCTGGCGGGGAGTCCGGCCGCCGACGCGGGCCCCGATCTCGTTGATGTAGAGGACGTTCAGATCCTTGTCCATGATGGCGATGGGGGAGGGCAGGTGATCCAGGAAGTAGGCCATCCGCTCGACGGTCTGGTTCATTCCCTGGACGATCGTGCGGAATTCCCCCTGGTGCTTGTCCGCATCGGCCCGAGCGAACAGCCGACCTTCCGAGGCGGACTTGCTGAGGGTGGCCGCATCTTCGACGAGGGCGCGGATCGCCGCGACCATGGTCTGGATGGAGGCCATCATGCTGGTGGTGTCGCTTTTGGCGAGCCGGATCTCGACCGCCAGATCGCCGACCGAGATCCTCTGTGCGACCCGGGCTGCGTCCCGCGGTTCACCGCCCACCTGTCCCTTGACCAGGCGGGTGACCAGCAGGCCCAGGCCGATGGCCAGCAGGGCGCCAGCGATCATGGCGTACCGCATCTCCCGCATGCTGCTCAAGGACGCCGCCTGGGTTTCGTCGGACAGCTTGTTCGTGGTCGCTTCCAGGTCCGAGGTGACCTTGTCCAGGAGGGGATTGAGCTGGTCGGCGATCGCCTGCAGCTCTCCGTTGATCAGCGCCCGCCCTTCGGCCGGATTCCCCTGCAGCTTCAGGGCCACAAGGGGTTCCGCGGCCTTCTCCGCCTGTTCGAGCAGGGTTGGAATCTTGCGCGTATCCTCATTGCTGATGGTCTCCGAGAAGGTCGTGGCCGAGGTCCTGGCCTGTTCCATGAAGAGCCGGCACTTCTCGGCGGCCTTCTTGGTCAAGGCAGGATCCCGCTCCTCGGGGAGCTTGGCGAGGTTCAGCCGCCAGCGCTGGTAGCGCCCATTGAGCTTGTTGAGCTCAACCAAGGGGTTCACGACCTGCGCATGGATCTGCTGGCTTGTGGCCTGGGCGGCCCCGAGGCCCTGGGTGCCGATGACGCCGACAAAGGCGACGATGCCGGCCATGAGGATGAAGGCGATGCCAAGCTGGACCGTCAAGCGTAGATTCTTGAACCAGTTCATGGGCTGCTCCGAAGGGGGGGGGAAGGACGCTTCTAGGGAAGTCACTTCCCAGCAGGAGTTTCGGCGGTCAGGGAGGCCATCTCCTCCACGGAGAGGACGCGGTTCACGTCGAGGAGGATGACGAACTTGCCGTTCACCTTGCCCACGCCGGCGATGAACTCGGAGCGCAGGTTGCTGCCGAAGGCGGGAGCGGGCTCGATGTCCCGCTCGCCGATATCCAGCACCTCGCTCACGTTGTCCACCATGATGCCGAGCACGCAGGTCTCCTCGGAGGAGCCCACTTCCAGGATCACGATGCAGGTGCGCCGGGTGACCTCGGTGAAGGTCCGTCCAAAGCGGATGGATAGGTCGATGACCGGAACCACGGCGCCCCGGAGGTTGATCACGCCGCGGATGAAGGTGGGCATGAGCGGCACTTCCGTCAGGGCGGTGAACTGGATCACCTCCTTGACGGAGCGGATGTCCATGGCGAAGGTCTCGCCGCCCAGGGAGAAGGCCAGGTACTGGCCGCGCTGCTCCGCCTGGACGGTGGTCATGGCCTGGGCCTGGCGTTTGTTGAGTTTCATCAGTTCCACCATGTCCAGCTCCTGTGTGTCAGAGGACGGGGAATCGGAAGGTGCGGCGACTCATCGGGTCACCGCGGCCGCGGACTGGATCAGCTGGGGCACGTCCAGGATCAGGGCCACGTCGCCGGAGCCCAGGATCGTGGAACCGCCGATGCCCTTCACCTGCCGGAAGAGGTTTCCAAGAGGCTTGATGACGGTCTGGAACTCGCCGTAGAGCTTGTCCACGACGATGCCTGCGCGGAGGTCTCCGTACTCGACGACCACGACCCGTTCCCGGCTGGGAGGCTCGCCGGGGATCTGGAAGATCTCCCGCAGGCGCAGGAAGGGCAGCACCTCGCCCCGGAGGTTGATGAGGTGGTGTTCCTCGGACTCCAGGAAGGGGCCCAGGTCCAGGCACTCCAGGACCATGTCCAGGGGGATCACGTACGAGGCATTGCCGGCGCCCACGCGGAAGCCGTCGATGATGGCCAGGGTGAGGGGGAGACGGATGCGGATCGTCGTCCCGAGGCCTTCCTCCGTGTCGATCTCGATGTTGCCCCGCAGCTCGTCGATGTTGCGCCGGACCACATCCATGCCCACGCCGCGGCCGGAGAGGTTGCTGATGGCGTCCGCGGTGGAGAAACCCGGCTCGAAGATGAGGCTGCAGGCCTCCTGGTCGGAGAGGGTCGCGCCCTCGGCGATGAGCCCGCGCTCCAGGGCCTTGGCCAGGATCTTGGTGCGGTTGAGGCCCCCACCGTCGTCGCTGACTTCGATGAGGATGCTGCCGGACTCGTGGGAGGCGTTGAGCACCAAGGTGCCCGTGTCGGACTTGCCTCGCGCGCGCCGGACCTCCATGGGCTCGATCCCGTGGTCGATGGAGTTGCGCACGATGTGCATGAGGGGGTCGTTCAGCTTCTCGACGATGGACTTGTCCAGCTCCGTCTCGGCGCCGTGGATCTCCAGCTCGATGGTCTTCCCCATCTCCTTCGAGACGTCGCGGACGATGCGGCGGAAGCGGTTGAAGGTCTCCCCGATCTGGACCATGCGCAGGCCGAGGGCGGTGTCCCGGATCTCCTCCACCAGGTTGTTGATGACGGCGGTGGACTCCAGCATCCGGCCATCCCGGCTGAGTGCAGCCAGGACCTTCGCCGTGGCGCCGGCGATGACCAGCTCGCCCACCAGGTCCACCAGCTTGTCCAGCTTGTCCGCCTGGACCTTGACCACCTTCAGGTCGTGGGCCTGCCGCTCCTGGAACTTCTTCTGCTTGTCCAGGGCCGCGGCGATGACCGGCGGGGGCACCGCCTGCTCCTCGATGAGGATCGTGCCCAGCAGCCGTCCCTGCACCCGGCCGCCTTCGTAGGCCTCCGCCCGCTGCAGCTGGAGGCACTGCTCCAGGTCCTTGGCCGTGATGCTCCCGCCCGCCACCAGGATCTCGCCCAGCTGGCGGTCCTCCTCGGGCAGCTCACGGATGAGCTGGACGTATTCCTCCACCTTGGAGTGGGGCGGGATGAGCCGGATCTGGCTGTCGTCCCGCACGAACTCGAAGACGTCCTCCAGGGTCTGGCGGTCCGCATCCGTCTCCAGATCCAGCTCGTAACCCAGGTAGCAGGTCTCCGGGTCGAAGTCGGGCCCCTGGGGCAGGGACTCCAGGATCGGGGAGAGGTGGACGATCCGCCCCAGGGTGCCCAGGAATCGCACGAAGGAGAGGGGATCCATGCCATTGCGCAGGACATCCGGTCCGAAGCGGGCGGAAATGTGCCAGCTCCCCCGCTCGGGTTCGGGGGGCGTGCCCTTGGCGCGGGTGGCGAGGGCGCTTCCGGCCGGCGACTCCGCCCCGGGATGGCCTTCCAGATAGGGCAGGAGCCGCGAGATGAGGGCTTCGCCCTCCGCATGGCTGTCGGGGGATTCGGCGTCGCCCTGCTGCAGGCCGTCGATCATGCTTGAGAGGTGGTCGTGGCACTCCAGCACGAGGCTGACCAGGGGACCCGAGAGGATCAGCTGGTGGCTGCGCACCCGGTCCAGGGCGGTCTCCACGGTGTGGGAGAAGTGCACGATGGCATCCAGGCCGAAGAGCCCTGCGGAGCCCTTGATGGTGTGGACGGCCCGGAACATGGCGTTCACGGACTCGGCGGGATCCGCCTGGCCCTCCACGGCCAGGAGGGACTCCTCCATGGCCCCGAGCAGCTCGTGGGCCTCGATGATGAACGTCTGCTTGGCCTTGTCGAGATCCATGGCGGGCCCTCAACGGCTGGGGGAGATGAGGATGGGATCGCCGAAGACCGCGGCGACCTTCAGCAGGTCGAACACATCCACCACGGCGGGGCTGTGGTTGGCGAAGGGCAGCACCTTGTTCCGGGCGAGGGCTTCCCGCTTGAGCCAGAGCAGCACCTGGACGCCCGCGGTGTCGAGCTCCTCCAGGCCGGAGAGATCCAGCTCGGGCAGCGCACCCTTGCGATCCAGTCGCTCGCCGAGGGTCGACCGAGCCTCCGCGGCCGTGTAGATCGTGAGCTCGCCCCCGAGTTTCAGGACGGGGTGGCCATTGTGTTTCGCTTCCTGGATGGTGAGCATGGGGCCCTCTCCATGGAATGCCCTGGGACTTCAGGCCAGCACGAGCTTCGCGACGGCGCCCAGCAGCTGGTCCGGCTTGAAGGGCTTGACGACCCAGGCCCGGGCGCCGGCCGCCTGGCCTTCCTTCTTCTTGTCCTCCCCCGCCTCGGTGGTGAGCATGATGATCGGGGTGAACTTGTATTCCGGCAGCGTCCGGACGGTCTTCAGGAACGTGATCCCGTCCATGTTGGGCATGTTCACGTCGCAGATCATGAGGTGGACCTTCTGGCCCTTGAGCTTGCTGAGCGCGTCCTGGCCGTCGCAAGCCTCCAGCACGTCGTAGCCCGCCTCGCCGAGGGCGATGCTGACCACCTGCCGGAGGCTCGTGGAATCGTCGATGATCATGATGGTCTTGGCCATGGGTTGACTCGGAAGGGGGTGTGCTCAGAAGAAGGTGACTTCGGCGGCTTCCGCCTCCGCGGCGGTCGCGCCGTGGTGGATGGCCCGCTGCTCCCGCGTGGTGTAGGTCTTCTCCAGGTCTCCGAGCCAGCGGTCCACGTCGAAGTCCGTGGACTGACGCTGGATCCAGGTGGCCAGCTTCTCCATGTCCTGGATGACGTTCTGGAGGATCTGGGTGACGCGATCCTGGAACTGCAGGTGCACGAGGGTCTCGGAGATCTCTCCCTGGACCTGGCTGTTGACGCCTTCCATCCGTTTGGCCGAAGCGGCCAGGGAGTCGGCGGCGTCCTGGAAGCTCCAGATGACGCCCTGGATGGTGAAGCCCGCCTGCTGGATGATGGCGGACTCCCGCTCGGCGTATTCCAGGGACTCCCGCATGGTGTCTTCGAGCACCTTGCGCACGCTCTCGATGCGCTCGGTGATCTGGTCTCCGGTGGCGCCCGACCGATCCGAGAGCTTGCGCACTTCGTCCGCCACCACCGCGAAGCCCTTGCCCAGCTCCTTGGCGTGGGCCGCTTCGATGGCCGCATTGAGGGCCAGCAGGTTCGTCTGGGAGGCGATGGCGCCCACGTCCTCGGACATGCGGGTGAGCTCTTCCGTGAAGCCGGAGAGGGTCTCCAGCTTCGCCAGGAAGGAGCCCCGGGCTTCCTGGGCGGCCTCCAGGGACTCCACGATGGCCGAGAGGGATCTTTCGGACTCCTGGATCACTTCGCGGATCTGCCGGGTGCCTTCCATGCCTGAGACGCCCACGGCCTGGCGCAGTTCCCGCTGCATGCCGGCGAAGCGTGCCGTGAGCCCGGTGATGGCTTCCTCCGTCTGGCCGCAGGCGTTGGAAGTCTGACGGGCCCACAGGGGCAGCACGGCGAGAGCCACATGCTCCAGTTCCTGGGGGGTCTGGTCCTGCGAGGGCGCGGAAGGATCCTCCAGGGAGGGCTTCGGCCCGAACTCCGGCGAGGAGGCCACGGGATGCGATGGCTGGAACCAGCGGAGCAGAACCTGGTTCATCCCGACCCCGACGAAGCCGAGGACCAGGCCCTTCCAGGAGAAACGCAGCGCCAGCCAGGGCGCCAGCAACCACAGCACGCTGGTGTAGGCATTGAGAGGGGACCACCGCAACCACGCCATGAATCACCTGCAGGAGGGCTAACAGGGTATGTATTAATCAACAAAAATCAAGATGTGTCGAATATCGCAAGGATGTGAAATAAACGGTCTTGGCTGTGTTATGAGGTTCAAGAAACTTCATATAAGAGGCCTGGATTCATAAACTAGCCGAGTCGAATCACATCGGGGGGCACACATCGGGCTCTTAATAAATCGACCTGTTGAGGCATCTCTTTAGAAAAATATTCCGAGAAATGGAACGGGTTGTTTATTTCTGACAATCCCAGAGTTTCCTATCTTGGTACCCTCCTAGGGTCGTCGGCCCGCATCGTTGCCATGCGGTTCTGCCGGCGGCTCCCCTTCCGAAACCACCTCGAGGCCTATCGTGGAAACCCTCCTGACGAATTCCGAAACCCGGGCGCTGTGGGCCTACTTCCTGGAGCTCTCCAAGATCCCCCGCGGTTCCAAGGCCGAGGCGGCCGCGGCGGACTGGGTAGCGGAGCAGGGGCGGGCCCTGGGCTGCCAGGTGGAGCGGGACGCCGTCGGGAACGTGCTCATCCGCAAGCCGGCCACGCCCGGGCGCGAAAACCGCCCCGGCATCGCGGTCCAGGCCCATGTGGACATGGTCTGCGAGAAGAACGAAGGCACCCGTCATGACTTCCTGAAGGATCCGTTGACACTGGTACACGAGGGGGATCTGGTCCGCGCGACCGGAACGACGCTCGGCGCCGACAACGGCATCGGCGTCTGCGCCGGCCTGGCCCTGCTGGCCAGGAAGGACCTGGCCCACGGCCCCCTCGAGGTGATCGTCACCATCGATGAAGAGACGGGTCTCACCGGCGCGAACAACATCGCCCCCGGGTGGCTGAAGGCCAAGTACCTCCTGAACCTCGACAGCGAAGAGGAAGGTCGCCTCACCATCGGCTGCGCCGGCGGCGTGGACACGACCGTGACGCGGGAGATGGCGCTGGAAGCCCCCACGGCAGGCAAGCGGGCCTACCGGCTCAAGGTGTTCGGGCTGAAGGGCGGGCACTCCGGCACGGAGATCCATACGGGTCGCGGCAACGCCATCCGCCTCCTGGCCCAGGTGGTGAGCTTCATGATGCCGCGCCACGGCATGGAGCTGGTCAGCGTGAAGGGTGGCAACAAGCGGAACGCCATTCCGCGCGAGGCCTCCGTGATCTTCTTCCTGGATCCGGCCCACGAAGGCGTCTTCCGCGACGAGCTGGGAAGCCACGAGGCGCACTGGAAGTCGGCCTTAGGCCAGATCGAGCCCGGCCTCGCCATGAGTCTCGAGCCTTCGGACGGTGAGCGCGTGCTCTCCGCCGAGGACGCCAAGCGCTTCATCGGCCTCCTCCTGGGCCTGCCCCACGGCGTGGAAGCCATGAGCCCCGACATCCCCGGGCTGACCCAGACCTCCACCAACCTGGGCGTGGTGGACACCCACGAGGGCATGGCGGAAGTGACCCTGCTGACCCGGAGCTCCATCGATGCCTCCAAGTTCGCCCTGGCCGAGCGCATCTCCGCCGTGAGCGCCTTGGCGGGCTTCCAGGCTACGCTCGAGGCCCCCTACCCGGGCTGGAAGCCCGATCCCCACTCCTCCCTGGTGCAGCTGATGGAGAAGGTCCACCAGGAGGCCTTCGGCAAGCCCATGGAGATCTCGGCCATCCACGCGGGCCTGGAGTGCGGTCTCATCGGTGAGAAGCACCCGGGCATGGAGATGGTCTCCTTCGGTCCCAACATGTGGGAGGTGCACACCCCCAACGAGCATGTCAGCGTCTCCTCCGTGGAGAACGTCTGGAAGCTCCTGGTGAAGGTCGTCCAGGAGGTCTGAACCGGGAGGCCTGATCGAGCGTTCCGTCCGCGCCTACTTCGGTGAGCCTCCCCGGCTGGCGAAGAAGTAGGCGTGGATGTAGGCTTCCTGGCGCTCGAAGGACCAGTGGACGTTCTGGAGGAAGGTGGCCGCCTCCTCGATGGCGCCCTGCTCCAGGAGCTGCAGCAGGCGCTCGTGCTCGTTGTGGATGGAGTCCTGCTCCCAGGCCTTCACGAAGCCCTCGCGCCGCGGCCAGTCGTAGAGCCTCTGACGGAGCGAGCGGATCACGCCCAGCAGGTAGGTGTTGTCGCACTTCCCCAGGTAGACCTCGTGGAAGGCCATGTTCAGGTCGTAGTAGAGACTGAAGTCGTCGGCGGCCACGGCCCCGGCCATGGAGGCGTTGAGCTGGCGCATGAAGCCGATGTCGGCGGGGGTCAGCAGGGGGCCCGCGCTGCGCATGGCCGCGGCCTCCAGGGCGCCGATGATCTGGAAGTAGTGCCGGATGTCGTCCAGGGAAAGGGGCTTGATGCGGAAGCCCCGGCGGGCCAGGACCGTCACGAACCCTTGGCTCTCCAGGTGGAGCAGCGCCTCGCGGAGCGGCGTCCGGCTCACGCCCAGCTGCTTGGCGATGTGGTTGAGATCCAGGAAGGCGCCGGGCTGCAGGCCGCCCCGGTTCATCTCGGTGCGCAGGTAGTCGTAGACGTCCTCCCGCAGGGAACGGGAGAGGGGCGAACCATCGGGCGTGATGCGCGGCTCCATACGGATCCCATTACATCGGCCAGGGGGCCACGGCGCAAGGGCATCCACAGGGAGGAGGCCCTTGGGAAAGGCTTGAATGATTGAGCTTCGTGCAGTGATATATCCTGATTTGCTTTGATATATCATCGCCGGCGTGGATCCCTGGCTATGCTTCGAGAGTCGTTCCAGGACGCACGATCTTTCAGACAGCACACCGATTGGGGAGTGGTCTAACGGTAGGACAACGGATTCTGGTTCCGTCAGGTGAGGGTTCAAATCCTTCCTCCCCAACCATCGAGAAGGCCCGCAATCCTTGGGGCCTTCTTTCGTACCCAAGCAGGACCGTTCCGAACGGGGTGAGGCATGCTCGAGAAGCTCGACTATCAGGCCGTGGGATTGATTTCCGGCCTGGAGGTGCACCAGCAGCTGTTCACGAAGGAGAAGCTCTTCTGCCGCTGCCCGGCGGGGCTCTACACGGAGGACCATGACGGCGAGGTCCTGCGCCACATGCGGCCCACCCTCTCGGAGCTGGGCGAGTACGACGGCACGGCCCTCATGGAGTTCAAGACCAAGAAGGAGATCGTCTACCTCCTGAACCACCAGAACGTCTGCACCTACGAGATGGACGACACGCCGCCCTTCCTGGTGAACCAGGAGGCCATCGACGTGGCCATCGAGCTCTGCCTGACCATGAACATGGACATCATCGACGAGGTTCACATCGCCCGGAAGCAGTACCTGGACGGCTCCATCCCCACGGGGTTCCAGCGCACCGCCATCGTGGGCGTGAACGGCTGGCTGCCGTTCAAGGGCCGCCAGCTCACGGTCACCCACGTGAGCATCGAGGAGGACTCCTGCCGGGAGGTGAAGGACAAGGGCCACCAGATCATCTGGCGCACGGACCGTCTGGGCATGCCCCTGACGGAGACGGTGACGGGACCGGAGCTGGTCACGCCTTACGAAGTGAAGGACGCCATCCTGCTCTGCGGCATGGTGGCCCGCAGCACGGGCCGCGTGCGCACCGGCATCGGGGCCAGCCGCCAGGACGTGAACGTCAGCGTGCGCGGAGGCGACCGCTGTGAGATCAAGGGCGTGCCCCGGGCGGGCTTCGCCGTGAAGCTCGTGCACAACGAGGGCCTGCGGCAGTACAACCTCCTGAAGATCCGCGAGGAGCTTCGCCAGCGAGGACTCTTCCAGCCCGCCAGCATCAAGATGAGCCGCCACGACGTCAGTGACGTGTTCGCGGACGTGGATCTGGGCTTCACCCAGCGGGCCCTGCAGGCGGGCGGCAAGGTCTACGCCGTGAAGATCGAGGGCGTGGCGGGCATCGCCCAGCACCCCACCCAGCCGGACACCACCTTCCTGGATGAGCTCCGGGGCCGGGTGCGCGTCATCGCCTGCCTGGACGAGGCGCCCATCGTGCTCGCCAGCACCCAGATGCCCGAGTTCGCCAACAAGCACCGCATCCTGGAACGCCTGCGCAAGCGGGTCCGTCCCGGCGAGAACGACGACTTCTTCATCGTCTTCGGCCCCGAGGAGGACTGCCGCACCGCCGCCGAGGAGATCCGCCTGCGCTTCTGCGATGCGACCGTGGGCGTTCCGAAGGAGACCCGTCAGGCACTGGTGGGTGGCTTCACCACCTTCGAGCGCATCCTGCCCGGTCCGGACCGGATGTATCCCGACACCGACTCGCCACCGACCCGCGTGACGAAGGAGCGGGTGGAGGCGGCCCAGTCCCGATTGCGGCCCGCGCCCTGGGACCGCATCGAGCGCTACATGTCCTGGCGGGTCCCCGAGGAGACAGCCCACTACCTCATCCGTCGGGGCGGCGCGGAGATCGTGGATGCCGTGGTGGAGAAGACCGGCGTGGACGGGCTCTTCGCGGCCATTACGCTCGGTCAGCAGGTCAAGGCGCTCAAGCGGGCGGGCATCCCCGTGCAGCGTCTGGGCACGGCGGAGTGGGTGCAGATCTTCGACCGCTTCACCGATGGGCGCATCCCCCGGGAGGCCGTCCCGGCGCTGGCCCAGCGCATGGCCCAGGACAGGCTGGATGCCGATGCCGCCTGCGTCTCCCTGGGCATCGACCTCAAGGCCCGGGAACAGTGGCAGGGCACGATCGACAACCTCACCATGGAAGGCTATGACAGCGAGCGCGCCGACTGCGACGAGAAGCGCGTGCGCTTCCTGGCGGGCAAGGCGGTGCGGATGTTGAAGGGCCAGGCGCCGGCGAGCGATGTGGCGGCCTTCATCCGGACCAAGCTGAATGCGGAGGTGGTGAAGTGAGCATGGAGCAGGAGCGAAGTGCCACAGACCGGAGGTCCGCCCGAAGGGTGGCGGCACAGGAGGTGACGCCATGAACATCCCCATCAGCGAGCGCACCGACCGCCTCCAGGGCTACCGCGGCCCTGTCCGGGAACTCCTGGACACTTACCAGATCGGCGTCTGGAGCGAGGTGGAGGTCACCAATGACCGCGGCTCCACGTTCATCGGGGTCATACTGCCCCGCAGCGAGACCTTCGACGACCTGCACCTGGTGGTGAAGCTCTTCAACGGCTACAACGTGGGCATCGCGGCGGACCGCATCGTCTCCGCCAAGGAGACGGGCTACAAGAAGGCCGTCTACAAGATCCCCGAGAAGGACTTTCCCTTCGACCCGAAGAAGAAGAACGTCACGCTCCTGGGCACCGGCGGCACCATCGCCTCCCGCCTGGACTACCGAACGGGCGCCGTGATCCCGGCCTTCACCCCCGGCGAGCTGTATGGCGCCGTGCCCGAACTGGCGGACATCGCGAACCTGACGACCAAGAAGCTCTTCGGCGTGTTCTCGGAGAACATGGGTCCCGAGCAGTACAAGGCCCTGGCCATCGCCATCGGCGAAGAGATCGCCAAGGGAGCCAGCGGCATCGTCATCGGCCATGGTACGGACACCATGTCCCACACGGGCGCCATCCTGAGCTTCATGGTGCAGAACAGCCCCGTGCCCATCGTGCTCGTGGGCAGCCAGCGCTCTTCCGACCGCCCCTCGTCGGACGCGGCCCTGAACCTCATGAACGCCGTGCGCACCGCCGCCGAGTGCGACATCGCCGAGGTCATGCTCTGCATGTTCGGGCCCACCTCGGACAACTATGACCTGCTGCACCGCGGGACCCGCTGCCGGAAGATGCACTCCAGCTACCGCAGCACCTTCCGCACCGTGGGCGCCACGCCCCTGGCCACCGTGAGCCGCTACCCCAATGAGGACGGCAGCCACTTCAAGTACATCTCCGAAGAGATCCAGCGCCGGGATCCCAGTCGCGTGCCCATCATCACGCCGGTCTTCGAGGAGAAGACGACGATCCAGTACTACTACCCCAACTTCAACCCGGACATCATCGACGGCCTGTCCAGCATGGGCTACCGCGGCCTCGTCATCGCAGGCACGGGTCTGGGCCATGTGAACAAGCCTCTGTATCCGGCCATCAAGCGCGCCGTGCAGAAGGGCATGACAGTCGTGATGACCGTGCAGACCCTGTGGGGCTTCGCCCAGATGTACGTCTACGACACGGGCCGTGACCTGTTGGACCTGGGCATCATCCCCCTCGACAACATGCTGCCCGAGACCGCCTACATGAAGCTGGCCTGGGTGCTAGGACAGACGGAGGATCCCAAGAAGATCCGCCAGATGATGACGACTTCCATCAACCACGAGATCACGCCCCGGGAGCCCCACAACGGCTACCTGATCCTCCAGGGTGGCCTGCCCGAGGTGGACGCCTTCGTGCAGCGCCACTGGAAGTGACAAGCCCGTTGCTAGTGATCGGTTATCAGTTAAAACGAAAGCGGCCCCGTTCGGGGCCGCGACGGTTGAGCAGGGGATGGCTCAAGGCTGGCCGGGCTGGGGGGTAGGCTTGTAGCCTTCGGCATAGGTGATGGGGTACTTCTGGCGCATCTCCGCGATCAGGGCCTTGAGCTCGGTGTCGTTCTTCTCCTGGCGCTTGCGCTGCATGAATCCGTCCATGAGCTGGGGCTTCACCTGCTCGAAGGTGGGGAGGTCCTTGGTCTGGCCCGCGGCCTTGCGCTGGGCGATGCCTTCGTCATAGATGGCGCGCAGCTCGGCCTCGGTGGGCGCAGCCATGAGGCCGGCCTTGACGATGCGCCGCTCCATGAGGGTCTTCAGGAAGTACTGCGCCGTGGTCTGCTCCACCACGAACTTGACCTCGGTCTCCTTCTCCAGGCCCTCGGCCTTGGCCATCTTGAGGATGGCTTTCTGGAGGGCCATGGAATCCAGGATCTGGTTCCGCTGTTCCTTCATGGCTTCGTTCTTCAGGAGCTGCTCCGCCTGCTGGGGATCGGCCACGAGGATCCGCACCACCTCCTCGAACTGGGCCTGGGTGATGGTCTCCCCGGCCACGTTGACGAGGATCCGACTGGCATCCTCGGGGCGCTGAGCGCAGCCCAGGAAACCGAGGGCCACCAGGCTTCCGATTCCGATCCATCGTGCAACACGCAAATTCATGACCTTCTCCTTGACGCAACCTCCAGAATGACAGCCCCGGCCGCCTTCCCCAAGGGCGGATTGCGGCCGGATCGAAGGACGGCGCGGGGTTCCTCAGAGGGGGAACTGGAGCGTGAAGGTGGAACCGGTCCCTTCCTGGCTTTGCACGGACGCGCGCCCGCCGTGGGCGGTCATGATCCGCTGGACGATGGCCAGCCCGAGGCCCACTCCTGCGCCGGCATCTCTGCCGAGGACCTGGCTGAAAGGCTCAAAGACCGCGGAGAGCTTGTCCACCGGGATGCCCCGTCCCGAGTCCTTCACGCTCAAGGTCAGCCAGCGTTCCCCTGACTCTTCGCGCACGTCCGCGCTGAGCAGGACACGGCCGCCGCGGGGCGTGAACTTGAGGGCGTTCCCAAGCAGGTTGCCCAGGGCCCGCTCCACGAATCTTGGATCGGCCCGGAGATCGGGAAGAGCCGGCGGAACCGTGAGCTCCAGCTCGATCCCGCGCCTGGCGGAATCGGGAAGATGGGCCCGGTGGGCTTTCCGGGTCAACTCGGAGGCCGAGATGAGCTGGAGTTCCAGGGGCAGCTCGTCTTTCGCGGTGCGGAAGACGTCCAGCAGGTCCTTGATCAGCCCCATCACGCTCTCCATCGCCCCCTGGGCCGCCTGAAGCACATCGCCAGGGATCCCCCCCTCCTCCTGTGCCATCTCCAGGGCGCATGAAATGGCCGTGAGGGGAGAACGCAGGTCGTGCACCAACATGGCCGTGAACCTTTCCTTCATCCGGTCCATTTCCAGGAGCTTTTGATGGGCCAGCTCCAGGCTGCGCGTGCGCTGGCGGAGCTGGACCTGATAGGCCACGCGCGCGAGCACTTCCTCCGCCTGGAAGGGCTTCGTGATGTAGTCGGCCCCCCCGGTCCGGAAGGCCTCCGCCTTGTCCCAGACGTCGTCGAGGGCGCTCAAGAAGATCACGGGGATGTCCATCAGCGCCGGGTCGGCCTTCAGGGTCCGGCAGACCTCGTAGCCGTCCATTTCCGGCATCTTGATGTCCAGCATGATCAGGTCCGGGGGGAAATGCCTCGCCGAATCCAGGCACAGGCGGCCCGAGGGCACGGCGCAGACCTGGTACTGGCAAGAGCTCAGGAGCTGTTCCAGCATGTCCAGGTTCGCGGGGTTGTCGTCCAAGATGAGGATGGCCGCGTTTTCGGGGTCAGGCATGCTGTCCTCCGCTGTCCAGGAGGTCCCGGAGGGCCTCGAATCGGTTCTTCGCGACATAGGACCGGATGCCGTCGGCCAGGATGGGATCGCGCACCTGTTCCAGGAGCGCCAGCATCCGTTTCTTGTCGCCCCGGGTCAAGGCCTGCCGGAACTCTCGCACCCAGGCGGGCTCCAGGGAACCCAGCCGGGAAGGATCGAGGCTCCCCGTAGGGGCCGGCTCCCTCTTCGCCACTTCGAAGCGCAGTCCGCGGTGGAGTTCCAGCTTCTGGAAGAGGTTCGATTCCTGGAAGGGCTTGAGGACCCAGTCATCGAATCCGGCTTCGCGGAGTTCCTCCAGGTTCAGGTTCATGGCGCTCGCCGTGAGGGCGATCAGCGTCGTGCGGGGGCGGTCCAGCTCCGCCTCCAGGGCCCGGATCCGGCGGGCCGCCTCCAGCCCGCCCATCCCGGGCATCCGGAGGTCCATCCACACCACCTCGGGGTCCCACTCATCTCACACCTACAGGGCCTCTTCCCCGCTGCTGGCGGTGCGGACCTCCAGTCCTACCTGGAGGAGTTCACCTTCCGCTTCAACCGCCGCACCGCGAAGAGCCTCACCCACGCCTTCCAGCGCCTCGCCGAAGGCATCGTGCGCGGCCAAGCAAAGCCCTACTGGC
>Ga0129297_10000614_pt1 | contig 17297 bp, 11 predicted proteins | sample I18A1metaG_FD_94708 | JGI IMG/M metagenome (GOLD analysis project Ga0129297, IMG submission 94708) | Lake sediment bacterial and archeal communities from Gulf of Boni, Indonesia to study Microbial Dark Matter (Phase II) - ​I18A1 metaG | ecosystem: Environmental > Aquatic > Freshwater > Lake >... | reverse complement strand
GGCGTATAGGTGCCTGTCCTCGTTGGTGTCAGCGTGGGTGGCGAAGTAGTAGTTGGCGTCGCAGTGGGCGGATAAAGCTCCACAAATACTTTGCGCTCCTTGATCTCCGCCTCCGCGTGATCGCATCCCTCTGTCTGCAAAACCCTGCTGTAGTAGGCCAAAGCGGTCTCGCGGTCCCCCTTTTCATAGGCGGCATCGCCGAGTCGTAAATAGGTGATGCAAAGCAAGCTCATCACCCGGCCTCCTGCATAGTTTGGCCGCTGACGATATAAACCCTCCAGTTGTGTGCGCACGGCCTCCCAGTTGGAGGCATGAAAAGCTTTCAGGGCTGCTAAATAGGACTTGGCGAGATTTCCTTCATCAATGGCGCGTTGGTCATCCGGCTTGAGCTTGGCCGCGCGGTCGAATAGCTCAATGGCCAGTTCCACCTGATCCGTAGCGTTTCCCGCCACCTCTATGAGGCGTTCCCCATAGCTGAGGTAGGAAACGAACAGGTAATTGCGCACTTCCTCCTTTTTGTATTCCGGGTCTATGGCCTGCAACTGTTGGAAAGCCTCGGCAGCGCGGCCCCAATCCTGGCTGGCATAGAATGCCTTACCTTGAGTGTACAGCTTTACCAATTGCGCTCTCCGCTGCAAGATCGGCAATTCGTCTGGTGTCTCCTGGCAGGCGCGCCGCAGGTCCGGATCCGGGATATTGCCCATCTTCTGACAAAGCTCTTGAAATGCCTTCAATTCCTCAACAGCGGCCTCCCACTGCTCCTGCGCTTTCAGGGCGACGGCTCTCTCGTACCGCTGCTTTATATCCCGCAGCTTTTTGGCCATCTCCAGCAGAGCCTTGGCCTCGATGTCATACGGATTAGGGCTTATAGCCAGCAGCTTGGTCAGTGTCTCGACGGACTTGACGTAGGTGCCCGAGTTATAGTACGCCTGGGCCAAGTTCCAAAGCCTCTCCGCCTCATTTTGTCGCGGCCAGCGGAATGCCATGAACAGCGTGATAGCTATAGCGGCAACGGCGACAAGAACTGCCGCTATCACCCATGTCCACGTCTCCCTTCGGCGTGATACAGGTGGCGCCACTGCTCTCCCAAGCGCTTCTTTTTCCCCTGCTTGCGCCGCCTCTGTGACCGCCCGCTCTTCGGCTTGTTGGGGTTCCAGAGCCTGCAGGCGGATGAAAATATCAATCTCATGCAACAGGGCATCCACTCCTCGCCGGTCAGGCTGGAGCGTCTTAAGGCGGCTGAAAACCTCGTGCGCTTTCTGCCATTCCTTGCGACGATAGTGGGTCATACCCTGCTCATACAGAGCATCGGCGGCGGCCAATATGCTGCTGTCGGTCAGTTTTTGCTCTGGCGCCGGCCTGGCGCTTTGTTCCTCTGAGGGGGGCGATTTCGGCACGCCTGGGCGCGCTTGCTCGCTGGTCTCACCATCCATAGATGATCCTCGTCAAGGTACTCTTTCGGCTTCTCCTAACGGCTTTTCCTGATCGCTGGTAGATGCGCTTTATAGAGAAAATGGCCCTGCACTCGTATGTCGTCTACATACGCCCAAGTATTGTAGAAACCCATCTCATAGTCGTACTCGCGGCTGTAACAGGCAAAGCGAATTTGTATAGTCTGGCCCGCATAAGGAGCCAGGGAACAGGTCCCGTCTTTCCAGCCAGTGTCTGCAACAGGCATGGTTGGTGTCCAGGGGCCAAAATAGCCGTCTCGCACCACTAGAGCTAACTCCTCGCCAGCCATGTTCAAGATACTCACATCAAAGGAATCGTAAAGCTTCCTCGCGTCCCCAGACCCGGTATAGACAGTATCGTAGGAAAGAACCCGATACCGGAAAATCAATGTGGGGTCAGCATAGTCTTCCAGAGGGGGCACGGTAATCGTTTGTGTAACCGCGCCATAGCCAAGTGGTACCATGGGTAAGTTATCAGGCGTTGTGCCCCGTCCCAACTCCGGCTTTCCTAGCAAGGCCATCGGCTCATTCGTCGGTTCAGGGATCTCCCCAATCCAAAGCGTGGTAGTGATGCGAGCACCCAGGACGCCGCCATGCTCCCACCCTGCGAAATCGGACGTGCGGAAATGCCCGTTGACCACCGCTTGGACATAAGTGCGCATGTCGCCGTATAGCAATGAGCCAGAATATGCGCTCAAGTTCCCCGCCACATCACTGGCGCGAGCGCGGAAGTAGTAAACGTGTCCGGGCTGCGCGCCGAATTCTGCGCAACGTTCCGTTGTAGCTTGCTGCCATTGTACCCACGACCCTGCCACCCCATCTTTGGATTGGATGTCGAACACGGAAAGGTCAGACCCGGGTGTCGCATCGCTGCCATCCCAACAGACGGTAAAAGTGACATCGGGTGTTTCCGCTGTGATTTCCGGAGGCAAAACCTCAACTCGCGCACGAGGCGGCTGGGTGTCAATTTTGACCGTGTATTCGTGGTACGTCTCGCGGTTTTCAGCCTGATCCAGAGAATCGTATCTGACGACCGTCTCGCCATTGTCCGTAAGCATCAAGGGCCCTACGTAAGCTTCCCAGGGGTCCCAAGGTTGCTCGGGAGGGCGAAGCCGATAGCGCGTTTGCGCTACACCAGATAGGTTATCGCTCGCCGTCAAAGTAACCACCACCGGCGATGTCCACCATTCCTCGCGGCCCGGCGTTCCTGTGAACTCATGGGTTGTCGTAGGAGGCGTCTCGTCGAAGAGAAATGCTTCTGGCCTGCGATACGGGTTTTGCCAGCCACTATTGCCCGCCGCGTCTTTGAACCAGAAATAGAGACCCCATCTTCCTTCCCCCGGCACCGCTATTTCTCCCGAACAATCGCCTGGGCAAAGCCCTGAACCTGGAATCAGAAGGCCGTCATCCGGCGAGTTGGGGGGAACGTGAGAATAGTAAGCGCCTATTATCCCGGAGACATCCGCTGGATTCGTCCAGGACAAGACAAACCGGTTCGCTTTTGACCAGCCTGCCGGGGTTATGGCAACACTTTGAGGGGATATGGGAGCTGTGCGGTCTATGTACAGCGTTTTCCTTCTCGTTTCCTCCACGTTCCTGGCGTTATCTTCGGAACGGTAGCATATCGTGGTGCGCCCCTCCTGAGTAATGACCACCTGGTTTCCTGGCTGCCACGTCAGGCCGCAGCCGATGGAGTAGGAAGTGACCTTGACTCCCGACACTTCGTTTACGCGAGGGGGCACAGGGTCAGTTGCCTGGAAAGTGATGGTGACCGGAGAGCGATACCAGAGTCCCTGGGCTATGCCTGAGACGGTGATTTGTGTCTGGGGAGGCCGCGCATCGTACCAGAAGAAATTCGGGCGATATCTATACGTGGTGTAATCGGCGTTACCCGCCTTGTCCACCAACCAGATGTAGATGCCATGTTTTCCTTCTGATGGCACCCGGATGCCAGTGCACTGGGTGATAGTTCTCGTGCTGAGGCAACTGCCTGTATAGTCGTCCCCAGATTGCGGCTCCTCGTCGAATTTATAATAAACTCCGACGACGCCGGAGGTATCGCGCGGATTCACCCAGGATACAGCGAAATCATTGCGATTCGACCATCCCACAGGTGTTGGCTGCGGCAGGCTGGGCATGGCGGGAGGAGGGGTGAGATCTATGTCTACCTGGGCCATCCGAGGAGGCTCTTCGCGGTTCCCGGCATTGTCCACCGAATAGCATTCCAACGTATGTCTCCCCTCCCCGGATACCACAATCGGCGTGCCCGTCCACGTCCGCCAGGATTCCCCATCCAGCCGGTATTTGGTTTCCCTGACTCCTGACATAGTGTCAGCGGGGCGCAAAGTGACGAGCACTGGGGAGGCTATGTACCAACCATTTCGACCCAGAGTTCCCTCGGCGGCATGTGTCGTCGTCGGGCGTAACAGATCAAGGTCAATCGTTCCCTCTACCTCCTGAACCGGCTCGCGGTGACCTGCCCTATCTTCGGCGTAATGCTGAATTAGATAGCGACCTTCTTCGTTCAGTGTAAAGGTGGAGCCGGATGTCCAGGCCGACCAAGGCCCACCCACCTTTTGATAGCGATACCAGATTGCTGCCACACCTGAGGTCTGATCCGTGGCAGCCAAGATCACCTGCACCGGTGTAACGTACCAGCCGGGTGCTCCCTGTTGCCCTCCAATGTGAGAAATGCCGGAAAAAGGCGGATTAAGATCAATCTTGATACGGGGCGAAATGGTGCGCGTGATCTCCACATTCCCGGCATGATCAACGGCGAAGTAGCTCACAACGTGTTCTCCCTCGCCACTGACGGCGAAGCCGGTTTCCGAGAGGGTGCGCCAAGGGCCCCCATCCAGCGTGTAGGAGATGACGGCCACCCCCGAAACGGTGTTCGCTCCCGATGGCACAGGATCGGTGGAGTAGAGGTACACCGTCACCGTGTCCGTGTACCACTCGCCATGATCGGGGGGACGGCTCAGCCCGTAAGAGCTTGTAGGCGCAGCGCGATCTAGGCGGAAAGCGTTGGGTAGCGGGGACGCAGTCCTGAAGTCACTATTGCCAGCGCCATCTTGCAGCCAGACGTACACGCCGTGAATACCGTCTGTGGGGACAGGGATGCCGGAAATGGTGTGGATATCATCGCCCCGTGCAAGAGTGTAGTAATCGGTGTTGCTGATGGGGGGGGCATCCAGCTTGCAGTAGGCTCCGCCGATCCCTGAAGGATCAATCGGGTTCCGTTCCCACTCTACCGTAAAGGAGTTCACCCTGGTCCACCCCGACGGATAGGCAGAAAGGATCGAAGGCGAAGTGGGGGGGACTGTATCAATGAGAAAAGGCCCCCGATGCACAGCAGCGCTCCAATTCCCCATCCTATCTGCCGTTCGCAGGTGGAAGTAGTATCTTCCACCGTGCGGCAGTGGAGGACTGGTGGAGTTCGTGCCGGTGATCAGGATAGTTTCCGGCGGCGTGGTGTTGGAGTGAGTATCCCAACGATAGGAATAACCAGCGACCCCGCTGCCATCGTCACTTGCTGGGTTCCAACTGATGCTGACTGTGGTATCATTCGACCAGGTGTTGGTGATATGGCTGCTCTGGAATACCGTCGGGTTCCTGGGTGGAGTGGCATCTACCAGGAAAGGCCCCAAATGGAGGGCGGTGGCGCTCCAGTTCCCCGCTCTGTCCGCGGTACGCAAATGAAACCAGATGTTGTTGCTATCTGACATGGGAGGGCTGGTGGTGCGCAAGGAGATGGTCTCGGTGATCGTGTCTGGCAAGGTGCTAAGATTGTTATCCCAAACGAGCGAGTAGCCCCCTATGCCGCTCAGGTTGTCGGAGCCTGCGTTCCAGGTCACCTCGATCGTGTTGTCTCTTGACCATACGCCAAGGGCATGAGAGGGACTGGTGATAAAGGTGGGATTGTCAGGAGGCATTAGGTCTATGTAATAGGGGCCACTGGGAATGGCGGTAGTAGCCCAGTTGCCGGCGTTATCACGAGTGCGGATATGAAAGTAGTGTGAGTTCCCTTCAGGAAGTGGCAGGCTCATAGCATACGTGGCCGTGGTATTAGCCACCTCCGGCGGCAGGGTAGAAGGCTGGGTATCCCAAACATAGCTATAGCCATAAACCTGGCTGGTCGCATCAGCGGCTCCAGACCATTGCATCTCGACAGTCCTATCGTTCGACCAGCGAGCGACGGTATGGCTCGAACTGGTGACCTGGGCCGGATTCCCTGGAGGTGTAGCATCCACGAATACGGGATAAACCGGACTCGCCTCCCAGACATCCTGGAAGTTCTTGCAGCGAAATTGGATCCGGTTCTGGTTAGCAGAGTCCGGCAAGTTCAAGTTCGTGACGCTGATTGTCTTGGTCGTGGAGATGACGCCGCTGATCGCCAGGTTGGTAGTGATCCAAGATGCGGACTGTATATCTCCGGTCGTCGTGTAACGATACTCGGCAGCATCATAAAAGCCGATGGGACTTGTGACCTGCACCTGACAAGTTACTGTGTTCGACCGCACCCAATTCTGGGGCTGAAAATTGGACCATTGGGCTTGCTGCAGAGCCAGGGAGCTAGAGATGGTGATCAATGCCATGGAGAGAATGGTGGAAATGAGCAACCGCAGAGCGCGGCCAAGCCCTCCTTTTCGCTTTGGCTGATCTTGGTATCCGATCATGATCTTATCCCCTTGGGAGATTCCCGGCTGGGGCACTAGAGCCGAGGTGAAGTACCTACCTGGCAAATCACAAAGTAGCTCTTGTGGGCATTCCCGATGGGCACAAGGTTCTATGCTCGTGACGTTCAGATAGGCCCTAAGCCACCTGGAACTTGTAGCCAGCCCCCCGCACTGTAATCAAGTACCTGGGGTTGTCGGGGTCTTCCTCTAACTTGGTTCGCAAACGCCGAATATAGACGGCCACCTGGTTGCTGTACCCTTCGTAATCATATCCCCACACGGTGGTGAGCAGCATGTCGTGGCTCATCACGCGCCCCGCATTGCGCATCAGGCAATGCAAAAGCTTGAACTCGATGGGAGTAAGTTCCACGACGTGACCATCGGCAAGGATCACGTTATTCCCTACCGGGTCAAGGCGCAGCCCGCCTGCTGCCAATTTGGTGTGTGAATCATCGAGAGGAAAGACCTCCGTCCGACGAAGCACAGCTTTGACACGGGCCAGTAACTCCGATGGCTCGAAGGGCTTGGCCAGGTAGTCGTCAGCGCCTAGCTCCAGCCCGATAACCTTATCTGATGTTTCGCCCTTGGCCGATAGGATGATGATGGGAATGTCCAGGCGCTGCCGGATCCTCTTCGTGACTTCCAGGCCATCTATATGAGGCATCATGACATCGAGAATGACAAGATCGGGAGCCTCCCGCTCGATGATCTCCAAAGCGGCACGGCCATTATCGGCTGTCTCTACTGTATATCCTTCCTCCCTGAGAAGGAAAGCGATCATTTTGACGCTGGGGGGGTCATCATCTACCACCAGGATGCGCATAAACTCTCCCTTTCTCGCTTGGTCTCGTTATCAGTTTCAGCCATAAAGGGGCAATAATAGCTTCAAAAAACAAGTATACCACGCTTTCCCAGTAAAGGCAAAGATTGAATACATAATTATAGTACATCCCGCTCGGCCCGCCAAAATTAGTCAAATCTTCTCGAAAGCTGGGGCGAGCTACAGGAAGGCCATTCCAGCGCTTATTGACAGGGTTTTTGGTATCCGCAGAGTTTTCCTGGCTTTCGAGAAAGCGCGATTTTGACAATATCGCGCCACCATGCTATACTTACGGCAGAAGAATACAAATGCTAGGGGAGCTTGGGGAGCCAAGCTGAGAGGACGGACCGATTGGCATAGCCAACCTGCCGTCGACCCTATGAACCTGACCTAGGTAATGCTAGCGTAGGGAAGCGATTCACGGTGCAATCGTCAGCCGTCGGCCATTTCTAGGTCGGCGGCTGATTTTGTTCACGGCGAGGGGAGCAGAGTGAAAGCGCTGATCGTAGCCAATGGGGAACTCGAAGAAGGGGGCTGGTGGAGGACACAGGTCGCTGATGCGACCTGGATTATCGCTGCGGACGGAGGAGCTAGCAATGCACTGCGCGTCGGGTTAATGCCGCAAATCGTGATCGGCGATCTGGATTCGCTGGATGAGGAGCTATTGACGCATTTGCAGGCCCACGGCTCCCGCCTGATGCAGCACTCGTCACGCAAAGATGAGACCGATACCGAGTTGGCCTTGAAATACGCCGTAGAGCTTGGCGCTACCGAGATTTACATCCTGGGCGCGCTGGGTGGGCGTTTGGATCATGCCCTGGCCAACATTCTTTCGCTGGCCATGCCGGAATTGGCAGATGCAGAAACATATATCGTCACCCGCCATTGCGTCATATCGCTCATCCGCCACGAGGCAAGATTTGAGGGCCAGGTGGGCGATATCCTGTCACTGCTGCCTGTGGGAGGGGATGTGACCGGCATCACGACGGAAGGGCTGGAGTACCCATTGCATGGGGATACTCTGCGTTTCGGGCCGGCGCGAGGGATCAGCAATGTCCTGACTGCGCCAGTGGCCAGGGTCAGAATCGGGGGAGGCTTGCTTCTGGCGCTCAAGTTCACCGGAAATGATTCGGGCAGATCGGAGAAAGCATAAGGACTGCCAAGGAGGTGAGGAGGCAAAGGAAAGCGGGGCCTTTTATCGGCTTGCCTGGCCGGAATAAAGGATAGGTTGCCTCGGGCTTATGCAATTTAACAAAATAACCAGGCGGTGCTGCTCGCCCAAGGAGCAGACGATAAATCATCGGCCTGAGAGCTTCAAGCCGGCCAAGGCCGGCTAAAAACGGGCGGTTTCAGCCCGCTTCGAGCTAGCTCTGAGCTTTTAGCGCGGCTCATTTATGGCCGCGTCCTCCGAGCGACATCACCAATCCATTTTGTTAAAGATCATCATGCCCGAGCATTTCGCACCCGTAAAGGGTGCCGTTATCAGTTAATGGAGGGCAAGATGAACACAAAGAAGTGGAATACGCGAGAGATCATATTGGCCGCCAACATGGGGTTGGTTTTCGGCATTCTGTTCATGGGGTGGAATATCATCTGGGAATTTGCCAAGCCGCTCAAGGCCACCGGGCTGCGCGACCTTTTCTACGGTTTCTGGTTCATCGCCGGGATCGTAGTGCCCTACATCGTTCGCAAGCCAGGCGCGGCGGTGGCTGGTGAAGTGCTGGCGGCCCTGGCGGAGATGCTGGCTGGTGGGGAATGGGGAGCGACGCTGCTTCTCAGCGCGATCGCCCAAGGAGGCGCGTCCGAAATCATCTTCGCTGTGACCGGCTGGCGCAACTATCGGCTGCCCGTTCTCCTGGCCGCGGGAGCTGCGGCGGGTGTGGGTAGCTTTATTGTGGATTACCTTCTCTGGTATAGCACGCTTGCGCCGGGCGTGCTGACCGTGATGTTCGTGGCCCGTCTGATCAGCGGCGCCATCCTGGCCGGCTGGCTGGGCAAGGCCCTGGCCGATGCCCTGGCCCGCACAGGCGTCCTCTCCGGCTATGCTATTGGCCGCGAGAAAGAAGGGGCGGCATAAGCGGGCATGATCGAAACCCGGCATCTCGGCTTCCGTTATGCCTTCGGGAAAAGGGCGGTTCTATCGGATATCAACCTGCAACTGGAAAAGGGGGAGACAGCCCTGCTTCTCGGCCCCAGTGGCTGCGGGAAAAGCACCCTGGCGCTCTGCCTGGATGGGCTGATCCCCCATGTCATTGAAGGCGAGATGCGGGGCGAGGTGTTTGTGGACGGCCTGTCCACCCGTGAATCCTCCGTGGCTGAGTTGGCGAGCAAGGTCGGCATCGTCTTCCAGGACCCCGAGAGCCAGTTCTGTATGTTGACCGTCGAGGATGAGGTCGCTTTCGGCCTGGAGAATCTGGGCATCCCTCCTGGCGAGATCGGGGCGCGCATCGGCACGGCTCTGCGCCAGATGGGGTTGGAGCAGGAGCGCAGGACGCGCCTGGATCGCCTTTCTGGGGGAATGAAGCAGCGGCTGGCTCTAGCCTGTTTGTTAGCCATGCAGCCGGATGTTCTGGTCTTGGATGAACCGACGGCGAATCTGGATCCACAAGGTGCAGCCGAGTTCCTCCCGGCGCTGGCCACTCTAAAAGGGCAACGTACTATGCTCATCGTCGAGCACCGCCTGGACGATCTGATGCATCTAGTAGATCGCGTGGTCATCATGGGAGGCGAAGGACGCATTCTGCTTCAAGGGATGCCGCGCGAGGTGCTGGCCACCAACGTGGATTTGCTGGAGGAGCAGGGGATCTGGTTACCGCAGGCCGCGGAATTGGCCTGGCACCTGGCCAAAGCGGGCGTCCGCCTGGAACCTTTCCCTTTGACAGTAGAGGAGGCTGCGGCAGCCTTGCGCAAGCTGCCGCAGCGCCCCCTATCCCGCGACGTCGAGGAAGCGAGTTCTCCGCTTTCATTCGCGCCCCCAGCGATTGAGCTACGCCACCTTTCCTTTGCCTATCCTAACGGCACACGCGCCTTAGACGACGTTCAACTGACCGTCGCCCGCGGCGACTTTTTTGCTCTTCTAGGCCCGAACGGGTCGGGGAAAACCACGCTGGCCATGCATTTGATGGATATCCTGCGCCCTCCGCCGGGAACCGTTTATATCCAGGGGCGCGATCTGGTTGCCCTTTCCACCTATGAGTTGACCCAGCAGGTGGGGTATGTGTTCCAGAATCCTGAGCATCAATTCGTGGCCGATACGGTTTACGATGAGCTGGCTTATAGCCTGCGGGTACGCGGCATAAACGAAGCGGAGACTCAACATCGCGTAGAGGAGCTTCTGGCCGAGTTCGGCCTGGCGGCCCAGGCAAAGGACAATCCTTTTCGCCTGAGCCAGGGCCAAAAACGACGCCTCAGCCTGGCGACGATGCTCGCCATCGGGCAGCAAATCCTAGTGCTGGATGAGCCGACTTTCGGCCAGGATCGGCGCAGCGCGCGGCAGATCATGGAGCATCTGCGTCGGCTCAACGAGCGCGGCGTGACCATTATCATGATCACCCACGATATGCGTCTGGTGGCTGAGTACGCGCGGCATGTCGCGGTTCTGATGGCTGGACGAGTAGTCTATCAGGGCAGCGTCCGTTCGCTATATCACCAGGCAGCTTTGCTGGAAAAGACTTCGCTGGTGACACCTCCCTTATACCGCCTGGCGCAACGCCTGCAGCAGGAGAATCCGACCTTCCCCGATCTGATGACTGGTGAGGATTGGGTGCGAGCATATACGTGAGAGGGAAATATGCATTTCTTCGAATACTATGAGCGTGACTCTTTCCTGCACCGGGCCAATCCCACAACCAAATTGATGGCTGTTTTCGTCCTGCTCCTGGCTGTGATCATGGCTTTCGATCCCTTCACCCCTTTGCTCTTTCTTATCTTTGCTATTGCTCTCATGTGCGGCCTGGGAAGGATCCCGCTGTTCTATATCCTGCGGACGCTGATCCCCTTTTGGCTGGTTGCTATCGGATTTGTGGTTACCAACGGCTTCCTCTACGACGTGACCAAGGTGCAAACGCCCACGGTCCTGGGGCGTTGGGGGCCATTCCTGATCACGCAGGAGGGCCTGGAGGCCGGCCTTTCCTTGGGGCTGCGCGCGCTGGCCATCGTCTCCTACTCCATGATGTTCGTCATGACCACCGCCCCCACTGACTTTGTGCTCAGCCTGATCCAACAGGCGCGCCTCAGCTATCGTTTCGGCTATGGGATTCTCGTCTCCTATCGCTTCATGCCGCTGTTGCAGGCTGAATACGACACGATCCGCGCTGCGCACAAGGTGCGCGGCGTGGGCGAGCGCACCGGCCTGCGGGATCGCTACCAGCAACTCAAGCGTTACGCCGTCCCCCTCCTGGCAAGCGCCATCCGCAAATCGGAACGGGTGGCCCTGGCCATGGATAGCAAAGCTTTCGGCGCGGCCTCGGCGCGCACTTATTATCGTGCGCTGCATGTCCGACGCGGCGACTGGCTCTTTCTGGCCGGGGTCGTCATCGCGGTGGTTCTGATCATCATGGGGCTGGCATGGCTGGGCCTCCTCAAGGGGTACGGGATCGTGCCGGAGTAGCGGCAAACCGGTGTGTTCGCCCTCTTGCCATTTTGACAGCACAAAGGGAATGCAGTACAATGTTTTAGCTATCGCTAGATTCTCGTAAGGAGGCAGCCAATGTATCAAAGGACTGTAGTTATTGGACATGTGGGACGCGACCCCGAGATGCGATATCTGCCCAATGGCACGCCTGTGACATCTTTTTCCGTAGCCACAAACCGGCGTTGGACGAATGCCAGCGGTGAGCAGCAAGAGAAGACCACCTGGTTCCGGGTGACGGCCTGGCGGAAACTGGCAGAACAGTGCAACCAGTATCTTACCAAAGGCCGTTTGGTCCTAGTGGAGGGGGAAATTGATAGCTCAGCCTGGTTGGGCCAGGATGGAAAACCACGCTCGTCATTGGAGTTGACCGCCCGCACTGTCAGGTTCCTAGGCGCTCGGGGCGAGCGAGAAACACCTCTTGCCCCTGGAGAGCAAGCGGAGCCACCTCTGGAAGGCCCTGGGGGCGAGGAAGAGATCCCCTTCTAAACGTGCCCGGGCCCCTGGCCGGTATTCATATCCAACTGAAACCGCAGCGCCACCACAAGGGATGAAAGAACAAGACGCAAAGGGTGTAAACCCGCTGCGTCTTGGCATCCTGGTGTTTCAACTGTCTCGGGCTTGGCGCGATCAGCCGATGATGTCCAGTTTGTATGAGGGGGGCACGAACTGCACCCAACTCGTCCCCGGCTTCAAGGGGATCGGCTTTCCCTGCGCATCCAGATATGTGGGAAAGTCGGTAAGTTGCGCACGCCGCCAGAGGCCCTCTAACACGACTCCATCGCGCAAGATTTGCACGCGCCCCTCTCCTGTCGTCACCAGGTTGAGGGAAGTGCTCCCCAGACTATCCTCCACGATGTTCGTGTTCTGATGCTCCACATACTGCACGATCACGTTCGCCACGCCGATCTGCTTGTTCGTCAACTCGTCAACGTATGGCTCCCCTTGCACGAAGCGCATATAGAGTCCCATGTTCCGGTCGTAGGTATAATCCACCGTGCTGGTGGCCGGATAGGGGATGTGCATCTTGAGAGCAGGTTGTCCTTTGGGTGGTTCCGCCCCTTCCTCAGAGAAGACGAAGCCCTTCAATGCCACCGGCTTTTCCAACCCTTTGTCTGCCATATACTTGCGGGTGGCGATGATGCTCCCGTAAAGATTGTAAGGCACTTTCTTCTTGGCGGAGCGGTAGAAGCCGTTGCCAGGAGTGCCCTCATGGATCTGCGGGAAGTTGGCTTTGGACAGAAGCTCAGTGACCCCGATGCTGGCACCGGAGAAAACGAACACACCATCATATTGGGGAACTAGCTCCAGGTTGACTGGCCGCGCGCTGCGGATGGGGCCGATCGCTTCCGGGTCCTGCGCCAGGAAAACCGCCGTCAGGCGCGTGATCCAGTTTCCCTCCATGAGATCCTCGTAGACCACCTCCGCCTGGGATAATCCTGCCAGCGGCCGCCCTCCCTCATCGTTGCCATAGCGCACCAGGATGGGCCGCCTCTGCAGGCGCGCTGCATCATCCACGCCCAGGCCCGTCAACGGATTCGCCAGCGGATTCCTAGATGGTTTTAGAGTAGGTGTGTCAGTTGGCAGCACGGTCGGGGTCGCTGTGGGAGGCAGCGGGGTATGAGTGGATGTGGAGACCAGGGTTGCCGTCCGGCTCGGTACAATCGTTGGCGTCGGGACGGACGTCGGCGAAAAGGTCGGCTTAGGGGTGCGAGTCGGCAACATGATGGTCGGAGTTGGCTCTTTCGAGCAGGCGGTGAAGGCCCCCGCCACGAGCAAAAGGATGCTCAAGGCAGCCAAGCATCTCAGGCATTGTCTCCTTACATGCGTTGTACAACTCATTCCAGGACGGACTCCTCCTTGCCCATGTCTACAGTAGCAACATTATAGGCCAATCGCTTATCTCGACAAATGGGCATAGCGTCGCAGCACACTCTGAGGGCCTTCCACGGGGCTTAGCCAACGTGCCAGGTCGGGCCATGATACACTTCTCAGGCTCTGTACCCGAGCGCGCTTACGCCACAGTCGAGGCCAGGAAGCGTAGCCAGCCAGACGCCCCCGCAGAGCCTGCACATCGCGGCGCACGAGCAAACTGTAAGCGACTGCCAGCAGGTCATAGAACAGCATAGCGGGTGTATAGATGAGGCATTGCGGCCAGGGATAGTTCACGATGATCGTCCAGATGCGATTGCGGGCCAGCAGGTAGCTCTTCAGAGGAGTGCCTTCGGTGCCTGCCCCGGCGTGCACGTGATAGACGCGCGCCTCCGGACAGTACCAACATCGCCAGCCGGCCAATCTGGCCCGCCAGGCCAGATCCACATCTTCATACAGGTAAAAGAAATCCTCATCAAAGCCGCCGATCTGCTCCAGCATCTTGCGGCGATAGAGGGCGGCGCCGGCGCAGGGGCCAAAAACCTCGCCCGCTTCGCACCCGGCTTCCCTATCTGCCCGGCCACCATCCCGATCCCAGGCGATGCCCGCGCAATCTATGGCGATGCCGGTGGAATTGATCCGCTCGCGCACACTGTCAAAGAGCATCTTGGAAGCGCACATGCCGACGCGGGAGGCAGCAGACATCCCTGCCACCAGCGCCGCCAGCCATCCCGGCTCCGCTTCGGTATCGGTATTCAGGGTAGCGATGTATGTTCCCTGGGTGGCGGCGATGCCGATGTTGTTCCCCGCGGCGAACCCTACATTCTTCGGATTTGCCAGGATCCTGACCTCTGGAAATCGCTCTCTGACGAAAGCGACCGAGCCATCTTGGGAGCCGTTATCTACGAGAAGCACATCATAGTCGTCGTAGGTCTGTCGCAGGACGCTGGAGAGGCATCGCTCCAGATAGCGCAGGCCGTTCCAATTGACGATGATGACGGAAACGTGCTCACCCTCACCCCAACCCTCTCCCAGAGGGAGAGGGGGCGTTCGTTTCCCTCCGCCAGGGAGAGGGGGCGCGCTCATATCCCTCTCCCTTTGGGAGAGGGCAGGGTGAGGGGAGATTCCTCGCTTCGCTCGGAATGACATGGTTGCCACTACTGCCGACGCCCAAAGCGGCGTTCCAGTTCTGTCAGGCTGAGAGTAATGATCGCCGGCCGGCCATGTGGGCAGGTCGCTGGTGACCAGGCGGCTTCCAGGCTGTCCAACAGTCCCTGCATGGCCTCCAATGACAGGACATCGCCGGCCTTGATTGCGCTCAGACAGGCCAGCTTTGAGGCCACGGCTTCTCGCAACTCCCCCTCACTTCGTGGGACGCGCCCAAGCTCCTCGCATAGCGCTAGCAATATGGCGGGGATTTCCTTGTCCGGCAAGCTCTCGGGCCAGTTGCGGACAAGGAAGGTTCGGCTGCCAAAAGGCTCTAGCTCTATCCCCAGTTCCGCCAGCAAAGGCAGGTGACTGTCCAGCCTTTGCGCCTCCTGGGACGTCACTTCCAGACGTAGGGGCGGCTGCAGCGGCTTGCTGCGGCGGCTTCCCAGCAGGCGTTCAAAGAGGATTTGTTCATGCGCGGCGTGTTGATCTATCAAGGCCATGCCATCGGGAGTTTGCGCCACGATGTAGCTATGGTGCAGTTGCGCCAGGGCGCGCAGGCCACCCGCCGACCGATACTCCGCCCCTTCCTCCCGTAGCAGCGCAGGCTCAGCCAGCGTGGGGAACGCCCAGAAGGGTGTTGCGGCCCCTTCCTGGCGTGGATAGGCGCTCAGCGCCTCCTCCACGGCCCGCGAGAGCGCGCCGTATACAGAGCGCTCCTGGGCAAAGCGGATTTCGGCTTTGCGTGGGTGCACATTGACATCCACCCAGCGCGGGTCTAGCTCCAGATGGATCACGGCCAGGGGACGGCGAGCGGGCGGCAAACGCCCCTCGTAGGGACGTTCCAGCATCACGGCCAACAACCCTGCGCGGACAGGCCGCCCGTTGACAAAAAAGAGTTGCGCGTCACGGCGGGAGCGCGCCACCGTTGGACGGCTGATATAGCCGCGCGCGCGGAGGTCCAACGCCTCCCAGGAGATAGGGATCATCTCGGCGGCCACATCGCGCCCCCAGGCCAGGCCGATACGCTCCAGTTCCGTGGCCGGTGGAGCGGCGTATCGCTCCCGCCCGTCGGCGATGAGCCGAAAAGCGATGGAGGGGTAGGCCAGGGAATAGGTAACGACCGTCTCTTGGACAAGCTCCGCCTCGCGCAGCGGAGATTTCAGGAATTTGCGGCGGGCCGGGGTATTGTAGAACAGGTCGCGTACCGTGACGCTCGTGCCCACGGGGCTGGCGGCGGGTTCGACGACGGGCTTCCCCTCCAGGAGACGCAGGCGCGTGCCCTCCAGTTCGCCTGCCGTCCGCGTCACCAGTTCCAGCCGCGCCACGGCGGCGATGCTGGAGAGGGCTTCGCCACGAAAGCCCAGGGTGCGGATAGCAGCCAAGTCTTCTGCACTCTGGATTTTGCTGGTGGCGAAATGCTCCGCCACCAGAGGCACGTCCTCTCGGGGGATGCCGTGGCCGTTATCGCTGACGCGCAACACCCTCAAGCCGCCATCGCGCATCTCGACCTGGATGGCGGCCGCGCGCGCGTCTATGGCGTTCTCGATCAACTCCTTGACCACCGAGGCGGGCCGCTCCACCACCTCGCCAGCGGCGATGCGGTCAGCGACGGTGGGGGGAAGGATGCGGATGCGGGGTAGGGACTCAGTCACGTCTTTTCCTTCTGCCTCCCACGAAGTACTTGGAACGCGAGATGTCTGGAACACGAAACGCCTGGAACACGAAATTCACGAAAGGGACGAAAGTCACGAAAACGATCGCGTATCTTTCGCGACTTTCGCGTGCCTTTCGCGGCTTTCGTGCTCCAAATCTTTCGTGCTCCAGGTTGTTCACGTCGGCGTGTTGATGAACCGCCGCACACCCAGTGGCTTTTCCCCGAAATTGACCAACAGGCAGAGCCGATACTTACCCTGGTGCAGGTAAAGGAGACATTGCTCGGTATCTTCCGGCAGGAGCGTGCTCCGCGCCTTGGTCTCCATGAGCAATTCATCCTGCTCATTCCAGATCACGAAATCCACACGGCGCTGGGTGATGACCTCGCCAGCGTAGGCGATGGGGATCTCTACCTCGCGCTGAAAGTGCAAACCACGTTGCGAGAGGGCCAACTCCAGAGCGCGCTGGTAATCCACCTCCATGCAATGGAGGCCAAGCTGGCGCTGCACGTCAATGCAGGCGCCGATCACAGCGTAAGAAAGCGGCTCGAACTTGTGGCCTGGCATCAACATACTCCTCGGAACAGGGTATTGGAGCACGAAACCCGCGAAAGGGACGAAAGTCACGAAAGGAGCGCGCCTCCTTTTTCGTGACTTTCGTGTTACTTTCGTGGCTTTCGTGCTCCAAGTCTTTCGTGCTCCACGACGAAGTACATGGAACACGAAACGTCTAGAATGCGAAATGTGCGGAACACGAAATTCACGAAAAAAGGATGCGCCCTTTCGCGACTTTCGCGTTTCTTTCGTGGCTTTCGTGCTCCAAGTTTTTCGCCGCCGGTCGTGTGCCGCACCGTGGCGCGCGACCAGAAATCAGAGCTTCAGAAACCAGAACCCGGATAGCCAGGCGCAAAGACCACCCGAAAGCCGACGCTGGCGTCGCGGAGGTCGGGACGGAGGCAGACGCGGCAGACGCCCCGGGCGAAGCAACGACTGCCGCCCCACGCCCCGCCCCGCAACACCCGGCGTCCCTAGGGTTTCACATCC
>Ga0129297_10000613_pt1 | contig 17304 bp, 14 predicted proteins | sample I18A1metaG_FD_94708 | JGI IMG/M metagenome (GOLD analysis project Ga0129297, IMG submission 94708) | Lake sediment bacterial and archeal communities from Gulf of Boni, Indonesia to study Microbial Dark Matter (Phase II) - ​I18A1 metaG | ecosystem: Environmental > Aquatic > Freshwater > Lake >... | reverse complement strand
TTCGAGTCCCACTCCCCGCACCACCATGGCAAAAACGCCGAGGAGTCTATTGAGGTGGCGATTGTCTCACATGATGGCTTCAGTATTTTCGTTTCCGGAAGATCTTGTCCATATCGCTTGACAATCCTCCCCGTCTGGTCGAGGTCGCCCACATTGGGTGGATGTCGGGTTGCCTCCGTACCCCGGCAGCAAATCCCGTGGACCTAGTTCAGATAACTGAAATCACTGTAGAGGTAATCAAATAGCCGTTCGATTTTTCGTACCCCACCCCCCTCCCCCCACTTTTCGTATTACGATTTGAACACCAGTCGAGTCATTCAAGACAACGGGGAGTCGAATTGAGTGAGAGAGGGGCTGTATGCCCTCTATGCGATTATCCTATATCCGTACCTAGAGGAGGAGGCGCGCCACATCGTACACAGAATCGCCCTAGGATCGCGAGTCAAAATAGTGGATATTGGAGATCTCGGGCTGAAGTGATCAGAGACCCGCGCTCTCAACCATCTACAATAGACATTCCAAAGAGGTGCAAGTTTTCGTTTCGTCCACCAGCACAATTAGAAACGTTGATTTCTTGGTGACTCCATAAAATCAATGGAGATAGCTGTGATTACGACTTTCACCCTGGTCTACTGCAAACCCGGCAAATACCCCGAAGTACTAGCTGCTGCAAAGAAGATTCCAGGCGTGGTCAGCGCCTTTTCTGTGCACGGTAGGTGCGATGTGGTCATCATCGCGAAACTCGAGAAGCATGAAGACCTAGGCACGTTCGCCCTGCACCTGAACGCGGTCAGCGGAGTCAACGCCGGCGAAACCCTCGTGGGCTTTGAATAGGAGGACCAAGAATGGTGCAGGCTCTAATCCTAGCAAGAGTCATGGCAGGACAGGCGAAGAAAGCCATGGCTGCTGTGAAGAAGATCGAGGGCGTAAAAGAGGCATCCTTTGTCCTCGGCAGATGGGACATAGCCATACTGATAGAGGCTCCTAACCACAAGGCCATCTCAGCAATAACGACAAAAGTCAACGCCATACCGAACTTGAGGGGCTCAGAGACGTTAATCGAAGGCTAAAGCAGACACTCCTCTTTTTTCTAATCCTCGCCAGATTCTCCGAAGAGTGTGGAAATTACTCAGACGGGTTCAGAAACATCAATTAAAATTGGCTGTGTGAAGAGAATAGAAAATGGACGCCCACATCAGACTCCATTCGATGGAATCTCTTCGCCGAAGGTTGACGCCACAACCTTCAAGCAGAAAAAAGAGCGGTTGCTCAAGGTCTCGCCGCAGATTACTAGTATCGTTTTCCTCAAGGTGCGATAACTTGGCCAAGAGGAGCCGGCTCTGATCGAAGTGAACTAGGGCACGCTCATGTGGTGTGAAGACCCTTTCTACGCGTTGGGAGAAACTGTCCTCGATCCCCTGAACGCTCGTTTGCCGAGCTCGAAGGCCTTCAGATTGGTAGCATGATATCTCTCAGGAACGCTCTCTTCAATGACATCGATGACCGTGCTCTCCGGGAAGGGTAGGCAGCCACTGGCGACGAGAGCGCCGAGCATAACAATGTTCGTCGCGATAGGATCTCCAGCCTCCTCCGCAAGCGCCGTGGCGTCAAAAGAAACTATATTCGGCGTGACCTCTGAGAGCAGAGACATCAGCCTATCCCTACTCGGATATTCAACCATGCCTGAGACAACCTCTGCAGGCGGCGACCTACGCCTATTCACCAGAGCCAACCCGCTTCCTTTGAGGTACGTAACGCCCCGCCTGACGGCCTCCGCCTCTTCAAACCCTAGGAGAACATCAGCTTCGCCGGGGCAGATGACCGGGCTACTGACCTCGCCGCCGATCTGTGCGTGACTCATGACCGGTCCGCCCCGTTGTGCCATACCATAAGTCTCGCCAATCTTCACTGAAAGCCCGCTCTTCATGGCGGCCTCTGCAAGTAGACGAGAAGCCAACAAAGTACCCTGCCCGCCAACTCCCGCGATCACAAGCCTAAACGGTTCCAATTACTTCGCCACCCTGCCAATTGCTTCTTGCGGGCACACTTGACTGCAGACTCCGCAGCCCATGCAGAGCGTCTCATCGATACTCGCCTTTGCGTCATCATCGACCCAGCTCAGCGATGGACATCCGAAGGCACTCAAACACAACTTACAACCGATACAGAGTTCGGGATCAACACGAAACGGTGCAGGCCTTCTTGGCCTCATCTCGCGAACAGCCTCGGTCGCGCACATTCTCCTGGCGACCACCATTGCGACTCCATCCGTTTTGAGCATCCGAGTAAAGGCGTCTTCAGCCTCATCAAGATCGTATGGGTCGATGACCTCCACACTATCGACGCCACAAGCTTTCGCCACATCTTCGATCATGATACGCTTGGCCTCGCTTCCCATCGCCGTTCTGCCCGATTCAGGGTGGGGCTGGAAGCCCGTCATGGCGATCGTCTGGTTGTCAGCGACCACCACCTTGATGTTATGTCTATTGTAGACGGCGTTGATGAGAGCAGGGATTCCCGCGTGAAAGAAGGTGCCATCGCCTATGAAGGCGATACTGTCAACACCGACCTGAGACATACCCTGGGACACACCGACGCTTGCGCCCATGCAGAAGTAGGTGTCTTCGAAACTCAAGGGAGGAGCATGCGCTAAACCATAGCAGCCGATGTCCCCGTTCACCACTACGCTTCTGAGGTCTCCCTTGACTTTCTTGACGGACTCCTTCAGAGCGTAAACTGTCGCTCTATGTGGACAACCAGCACAGAGCGTCAGCATCCTATCAAAGAGTGTCTGCCGGACCCTCGCATCGAGCTCCAAACGCGGCACACATGGCCTGCCCATTCCGGACAGCTTCGCCAAGGCGTCTCCAACGATCATCGGACCGAGCTCACCCTCTTTCGGAAGGTGACCACTCATTCGGCCGCATATCTCCAAGCTTGGATTCACATCCTTTGCCAACGCCTTCACATGCAGCTCGACGAATGGATCGACCTCCTCGAAGATCATTAACTGGTCGACGCCTTTCAGAAGCCTGCTCACGAGCCTCGTCGGGAGCGGATGCGAGGTCATTAGCTTGAGGCGAGCCAACTTGTTCTCCAGCCCGAGCTTCCGAAGGGCATCAATTGCGTAGCTAAAGGAGAAACCGACTCCGATGACCCCAAGACTTTCACCACCGTCGATCTTCAACCCGTTGAAGACAGAGCCCTCGAATTCTCCCTGGACACGGTCGAGCTTCTCGTTAAGCTCCTTCTCTCTCCTGAACAGCCTCTCGAAGCCCGCGACACGATAGCTGAACCCCTCCCAGTCGAACTCCGCCTTTCTGCGCTGCCTCTCTATGGGCCCGAGCGTCACATCGCTCCTCATGTGACTGAGCCTCGTCACCGTTCGAACCATCACGGGAAGCCTCACTTTCTCTGAGAGCTCGAAAGCGTATCGAGTACAATCCTTCGCATCCTGCGGATTCGAAGGCTCCAAGACAGGGATGCAATTGATCTTGGCAAGCCATCGGTTATCCTGCTCCTGTCCGCTACTGTGCTGCGATGGATCGTCAGCGGAGACCAGCACGAGGCCTCCCTTCACGCCTCGAAGGCTCGCGAGGTTCAGAATGTCCAACGCCACGTTCAATCCAACGTGCTTCATCGAGACAAGGCTACGCTGATTACACATCGAGGCTCCAAAGGCGACCTCAAAGGCAACCTTCTCGTTGGACGACCACTCAAAGTGAGCTCCAAATCTTCCTGCCATTCTACACAAAGTGTCGCCTATTTCGGAGGCTGGAGTACCCGGATAAGATGCAGCGACAGAGACGCCGGCCTCAATCGCACCTCTGGCTATGGCCTCATTTCCCATCAGCAAGACGGCTTTTCTAGGCTCATCAAGCGCTACGGAATGGCTCAACAACTCCACTTCTCCAACATTCTATCCAGCTCTGTTCGCCGATTCTCAGCTTGTCTGTTCCGAGCATGGTTCATATGGATAGTCTTGGTCTTACGAGATTCGGTACGGCTTATCAATCTATCCACCTCAGACCTAGAGTCTTCAGATAGCTTCAAGAGAGCCCCATAATCGCCTCAATTGTACCGGTGCCCTTTGCCCGATTCGTGACGCATAGAGCTATCTAGCACTGACCCGAAGATCATCAAATACGAGGTGGCGCAAAGTGCCAAAGATTTCCAGTGGAGTTGAATCGGTCTGGCCCAGAGGGAAGAAGTGCGCGGTCTGCCTCAGCTTCGATGTTGACGGCGAAACCATGTGGCTGGCCCGAGACCCCGACAACGCCAAGAGAGCTGGCCTCATGTCTCAGGGTGAATATGGCCCTAGGGTGGCGGTTCCACGGATACTGAAGTTGCTCGAGAAGCATGCGCTGAAGGCTACATTCTTCATCCCCGGATGGATAGCGGAGAAGTATCGCGATATGGTTCGCGAGATACATGCTGCTGGACATGAGATAGGACACCATGGATATCTGCATGAATGGATCTCCCACGACATGCAAATAGAGAAGGAGAAGGAGATACTCGACAAGGGACTATCCCCGCTTCTGGAATTGACTGGAGAGAAGCCACTTGGTTACCGCTCGCCAGCCGGCGAGTTCAGCGTCAACACCTTCGACCTCCTTCTAGACTACGGCTTCATCTATGAATCGACGCTCATGAACGACGAAATCCCATATGTGCTGAAGCAGAAGGCTGGGAGAAAGCTGGTGGAAATACCGTTCCACTGGGTTCTAGACGATGCGCCGTTTTTCAACTGGACCCTTCGATATCACAACATGAAGACTATGGCGAGTCCATCTGCAGTGTACGAGATCTGGCGAAGTGAGTTCGACGGATTTTACCGCGAAGCCCGATGCTATGTCCTAACCATGCATCCACAGATAATCGGCAGGCCATCGAGAGTCCAGATGCTCGACAGACTGGTCTCATACATGAAGAAGAAGCCTGATGTCTGGTTTGCAAGACTGGTCGATGTTGCCAAATATTGGATCAAGACACAGACCTAGAGGCGTCGATCGTCAATAGCCTTCCTTTTTTCATTAACCAGACACGAGAAACAGACTAAAATAAGCGAAAGAGGAAGCCGAGATTTCGGCATCTCATCTGATAGCATATGGTTCGATTCGCAAGGAAGCTACCCCTATCTCGCTATTCTATGATCTCCCATTTTGATTGATACCTATCCAACTGTTCCACTGTATATTCGTCGAGCGGGTGTTCACGCTCGGGTATCTCAACCTCAACAGCCTCTCCTGTCAATTCCGTGGAGAGATAGCGGTCGCCCCGATCATTTATCATCGTAACTATGCTCTTCAACTCTGGATGTTTCAATGCGACTTTTACGGCCGCTGCGACGTTGGAGCCTGAGGAAATCCCGCAGAAGATGCCTTCCTCAACGCTCAGCCTCCTCGCCATCGTAATTGCTTCGTCTGACGTTGTCATCACAACTCCGTCCAGCAGGCTCACGTCGAGATTTCGAGGCACAAAGCCATCTCCTATACCCTGTATCTTATGCGCACCCCACAGCCTCTTGGATAGAAGAGGTGCTTCGGCAGGCTCAACGGCGTAGAGCCTAGTCCCACTCTTCCTCTCTCTGAGATATCTCCCCACGCCCGTCAAGGTTCCGCCTGTTCCCTGTGTAGCCAAGAAGCAGTCCACTTTGCCATCGGTCTGCTCCCATATTTCCGGCGCTGTTGTACGATAGTGGGCCAACGGGTTCACGGGGTTCTCAAACTGGCCGGGCTCCCAGTACTTGCCCGGATGCTCTGCCTTTAACTCCGCGATCTTGGCTTTGCAGAGATCGACATCACTCTCTCCTCCTGGGGTGAGTACGAGCTGTCCTCCAAACGCCCTTATCGTCTTCTTCCTCTCTTCACTCATGCCAGCAGGCATCACTATGGTCACTTTGTAGCCGAGTAGTCCGCCCACGAACGAACAAGCGATCCCAGCATTCCCGGTGGAAGCTTCGAGGATCTCCATTCCAGGCCTTAACTCCCCACTTTCCACGGCTGCCTTGATCATCTCATAGTAGATCCTATCCTTCAGACTAGAGGAAGGATTTGTGTACTCGAGTTTCAGAAGAATGTCCGCTTCCACACCCATCACCTTAGGGATTCGGCTTAGCCGTGCCATGGGAGTGCGGCCTATCGTCTGCAATATGCCATCTGCTGCTCTTCCCACGCCACTCCAGTCTGTACCCATAGTTCACACTGATCAAAGTCAAGCTATTTGAATCCTAGCGCATTCCACTCCCCTCAAGCTGTTCAGGCAATCTAAGTGTCAAGAGGCACCTCTGGGTTAGTCCGTTATTGGTCGAAAATGGGCAGCGGAATCAAATTAAGGACGAGCATCTGAAACTCCAATGACAACACTCACCCAAGCTGCAGAATCACAGTAGCAGAAGGAGGTAACGCGCATCACAGAGAGACTGTACATACCTGTTCTTCTCGGAACAGGAAGACGCGGGAGGCTGTCAGAGAAGATCGCGAAGTTTGTCGTCAACGAACTGAGGAAATATCCGGTCGAGACCCGGCTCGTCGATGCAAGGAAGCTCGCGAGCAATAGAACCTTCAGGTACCGTGAAGAACCAAACGAGAAGGCAAAGCGATGGCATGACATAATGACCAAGGCAGACGCTCTAATCATCGTGACACCAGAATACAACCACGGCTATCCAGGCGAACTCAAACTTGTCCTCGACCAACTGTATGACGAATATAGAAGGAAGCCAGTCGCATTTTGCGGCTTGTCAATCAGTTTGTTGGGAGGCGGAAGGGCAATTGAGCAGCTCAGGTTAGTGGCAGTCGAGCTTCAGATGGTACCGATACGCAATGCAGTATACTTCCCAAACGTGGACAAGCTGCTCGAAGAGGAAGAGGAGAAACTGCGTGAAAAATATCATGCTAGGCTAGAAAACCTCTTCGAAGAATTGATCTGGTACGCCAACGTGTTGAAACACGGCCGCGAATCAGCGGATGTTGAATGATCCATACACCGAGAATCGCATTGCCGTTTCGGCAAGCACCTAGCCGTTACTCTCGCATAGCCGAGGAGTAAGAATGCGGTATTGATCTAGGCGTCTATCGCCATTCCTCCTCAAAACGAGATAACCAAGGTCTTTTCGTACGCAGCTCGGGCTGCCTCGACATTTGACTCTACCATGCGTCCCGAAAACTTGTGCCGGAAGGCTTCTAGCAGACTGTCAAGTTTCACGATTCCTGTCGTCTTCGCGAGCGCTCCTAGCATTGAGGTATTCGTGATGGGAATAGCGGTGGGCCCGAAAGTATCTATCGCCAACTGCGTGGCATCAAGCGAGCCGAACTTCGAGAGCTTTATGGGGAGACTGAACGATTCGAAGCTTCTCCTCGTATTCAGGACGGCAATTCCGCCCTGTTTCAGCCCTTGATACCAGATCTTGTTGTCGGCAAGCTTCGAGTCGAGGACACAGACCACATCAGGACTGTAGATCTGCTCTCTCCTCCTGATAGGTTTGTCATCAATCCTGAGGTAGGTATTCATGGGTGCTCCTCGTCTCTCGCCCGCGAAAAATGGAAAACCCTGTCCATATTTGCCCTCACACCCTAGCGCTGCAACCATGATGTCGCACGCAGTCAAAGCTCCCTGCCCACCGCGCCCATAGAACCTACACTCAATCATAATCAATTCCTCGGCAGCGATGGCTATACTCACAGAACCCAAGATAAGCTCTTTGGATATTCAGGAGACCAAATAGATCATCGAACCTAGCCTACTGAATACTTTAAAAGCGGATTCCCTTTGTTCTAGCACGCTGGCAAGGCATGGAGATTTGTGGGGATGAGCAAGGAACCCATCCAAGTCGAGGTCACCCTAGGCGGTTGGACTACAGACATAGGAAGTCTCCCAACTGGAGATTGGAGAGTCTTCAAGCCTGTCTTGAAGGCTGAACTTTGTACCAAGTGTTGGCTCTGCGAGCTGAGTTGCCCCGAAGGAATGATCTCAAAGACCGACACCGGGCCCAGCATAGACTACGACTACTGCAAGGGCTGTGGAGTCTGTGCCAAGGAGTGCAGATTCAAAGCCATAGAGATGGTTCGCGAATAGGGTGAACTGAAATGGGAAAGATTGAATCTCTCAACGGAAACCAAGCCGTGGCGCATGGCGTCCGGCTTGCAAGGGTCAACGTAGTTCCTGCGTACCCCATAACACCGCAGACAACAGTCGTCGAATACATCTCAGACTTCGTGAATGACGGAGAGCTAAACGCGCGATTTATCGAGTCCGAAGGCGAGCATGGAATGATGGGGCAGTCCATAGGCGCCGCGGCGACGGGAGCGAGGGTATTCACAGCCACGTGCTCCCAAGGGCTCGCCTATGCATATGAGCAGATAGTCAGCGCGTCGGAAAGGAGGCTGCCGATCGTCGCCGCTATCATCAACAGGCCTATTGACGGCTTCTGGCCAGACCACACAGATTCCCTCTCCGTCAGAGACTGGCCTTGGATACAGATGTATGTGGAGAACGCCCAAGAAGCGTTGGACACAATCCTCCAAGCATATAAGATAGCAGAGGACCCACGCGTTTCACTGCCAGTGTTCGTATGTGTCGACGGATTCTACCTATCATACACGACCGAGCTAGTGAACATTCCAGAACAAGAAGAAGCTGACCGTTTTCTGCCTCCATTCAAGCCCGCGTTCTACGTGATTGATCCGAAGAATCCCGCCTCATTCAGGATTGGCATGGGACCTTCTTCTATGGCCGTTAGAGTCGCGTCAGAGGAAGCGCTGAGACGATCCAAGGAAGTCATCCAAGAAGTCGCGAGAGAATTTGAAGAGAAGTTCGGCAGAAGCTATGGGAACGGACTGATCGAGACGTTCATGATGGACGGTGCTGAGGTCGCACTCGTAACGATGGGATCCATGACAGGCTCGGCGAAAGAAGCCGTTGAAGAGTTGAGAAAAGAAGGAAAGAAAGTTGGACTAATCAAGCTTAGAACATTCAGACCGTTCCCAAGAGAGGACTTCCAGAGAGTCACCCCATCACTCAAGGCACTCGCAGTATGCGACAGAAACGTAGTCCAAGGAACCGAAGCTGGCGCAATGCTGCTAGAGATCAAGAACGCACTCTGGTATCAACCGAAGAAACCCCTGATACTAGGCTTCATCGCAGGACTTCGCGGAACTGAAGTAGGCGTCCGCGACTTCAAGTACCTAGCTGAAAAAACCCTCAAAGCCGCCAACGAAGGAAAGATTGAGAAAGAGATTGAATGGTATCCCCCAGTGAAGGCAATCATAAAGAAACCAGACCCAATTCCGCAAGACAAACTCGCGAAGATGGCCTATCCTGGGACAAGTGCATGTCAAGGATGCGGAATGGTCCTAACCTACAGACACATGCTCGACGTTCTCGGCAGAAACGCGGTCTACGTCCAGACGGCCGGCTGCATGGCATGGATGTCGACAGCACCAGGAAAAACCGCTACGACAATACCAGCAGTATTCTCATGGCTTCCAGCAGGAAGCGCCACAACCTCGGGTGTCTATGAGGGACTCAAATCCCAAGGCAAAGACGAAGGAGTGAACGTCGTCCTTTTCACCGGCGATGGAAGCTACGGCGACATGGGATTCATGGCTGGATCAGGATCTGCCGAAAGAAACGACAACATCATCGTCCTATGCTACGATAACGAAGGCTATATGAACACTGGTGGCCAGAGAAGCGGTACTACGCCGCACAAAGCAGCCACAACTGATACGCCAGTCGGAACCAGAATAGCTGGCAAGCTAGGCATGAAGAAGGATCTTCCATCGATCATGGCCGCACACCATGTCCCATACGTAGCAACGGCCAGCACGGCGTACATGGCAGACTTCAGACGGAAGCTGGAGAAGGCCTCCAAGATCAAGGGATTCAAGTACATTCATGTCCTTTCACCTTGCCCGACCGGCTGGCGCTACCCATCGGAGAATCTGATGGAGATAGGAAGGCTTGCCGTACAGAGCGGATTCTGGACGCTCTACGAGATCGAGGATGGCAAAATGAAGGTTACGATGAAAGTCAAAAACAGGATACCTGTGAAAGACTACCTAAAGATGCAGGGGCGCTTCAGACACCTGACCGAAGATGACATCAAGGCAATACAGGAGATGACCGATCGTAACTACGAACGTCTTCTAAGGCAGGAGAGACTCGACACTGAACCATTGCAGATGCAGACAGCGTGATCACATTACTCAGCACCTTCCTTTTCATTGAACATCTCTTCATCCGCTATTCTCACGAGTTTGAATAGCAACCCAGACATTGCCTATCCATACCATGTTCTCTGCTGTGAAATACCCGGTTTGTAGCGCGCGCAGCGTGACTCTGAGACTGCAACTGATACGCGTCTTGGCAATCGAGAGAACAGGCGTTTGGCTTGATCCTGATCTAGTCGAAATCTCTCGGATTGCGCGCTCTAGGGGTTCAGGCCTACACGAGCCTCTGAGCCAGGCATTAATACCCTTTATTTGGAAAAGAAGCTGAGTTCTTCAGGACGAAAACGGTTGTGAACCACTTGAGAATTACAAAGATCGAGATTATCCCCGTGAATCCTCCAATAAATACGCCTCTCTCAATTTCCTACGCGACCTTCAGAACCTTCAACTTCGTCATCGTGAAAGTCCACACCGACGAGGGATACGTCGGCCTTGGAGAATGCCCGCCACTTCCCCCACTCTCCCGAGAGTCTCAAGGCACAATCCTATCTCTTCTTGAGGCACACCTTGCTCCCATTCTCATCGGAGAAGATCCCTTCTGTATCGAAAGAATATGGGAGAAAATGGATTCGGCCATGCCCGGATACCCTCTACCCAAGGCCGCTCTCGACATAGCCCTCTACGATCTAATGGGAAAGAAGCTGGGAGTCCCCGTATACGATCTCTTGGGAGGCCTCACCAGCAGAGAGTTCTCATTGGTCGGACTGATAGGACTCATGCCCCTCAAAGAAACCGTTGACTCGGTCAAGAGTTACCTTGAATCCGGATATACTGGTCTGAGGCTGAAGATTGGGCGCGGCCTCCAGACAGATGAACAGAGCCTTCGAGAAATTCGCAGAGTGGCAGGAGATGACACTTCTATACGGCTTGACGCAAACCAAGCCTACCTGCCAGACAAAGCGATCAGCGTGATCAGAGCCCTTGAGAGATACGACATAGAGCTTGTCGAGCAGCCGACTACGTGGTGGGACTTCAAGGGTCTAGGCAAGGTCGCCAGAGCCGTCGACACACCCATAATGCCACATGAGTCCCTTTACCTGTTGTCCGACGCCAAGACACTAATCGAGTACGAAGCGATGGATGTCCTAGGCCTGAAGGTCTACAGACCTGGAGGGGGACTCACGAATGCGAAGAAACTCATTTCCATGGCTGAACTCATGGATATTCCCTGTCTCGTGCACGACGACGTTGAACTCGGAATCTCACTCGCGGCGGCCTCGCACCTCATCGCCTCCAACTTTAGGAACCTGAGATACAAGTGCGAACTCTCCGGCTATCCAGAATGGATCGCAGATGATATAGTCAAACGGCCGATAGAGTTCAAGAACGGTCGCGCTGAAGTCCCAGAAGGCCTGGGCCTGGGCGTCGAGATAGACGACGACAAGCTGAGGAAATACGCGGGGCCCAATGTTCGCTCCATAGAATAGCACCAGGGCGCTCCATGAAACATAGAGCAACTCGTGGCCCTGAAGGTTCAATGCCTCTCGGCCTACAGCTGAGGATAGCGAACGTCGGATTATTCACATTCTTTCCACGCGGCTTACAGGCCTGTTTATAAGCTGAACCAAGATACAACCCGCCCCATGGCTCAGAAACCGAACTCGGACAGCTTCAATCTACTCAACAGGTATCTGAGACTGAAGACCTCGCCGGTCGCCGTCAAACTGGTCAGAAAAGAGGAGCAGCTCGATCAGTCAATCAAATCGAGGAAACCAAGGAGTAAGCTCGCTGTATGCCAATTAGTCAACTTGGCCAGGTATTATGGATGGACGATGATAGCTAAGAAAGAAGATATGGCGTGCGCACCTGGAGCCGCGGCGCTCGGGCTAATCTCGATGCCTGATAATATCGTCTCAGGAAGGATCAGCCATGGAATACATCAAGAAACAATTGAAGCGGCCAGGCGGATGCAAGAGAGCGTCCCAAGAATCGCCTTTGACCAATATCAGGCAATTCTGACCGCACCGCTCGAATCGGCAACGTTCGCACCCCATCTCGTAATGATCTATGGGAACTCTGCGCAGATCATGAGACTGATTCATGGGGCCCTGTGGACGACTGGAGAACGACTTCAATTCTCAACCGCCGGCGAATACTCAACATGCGGCGACGGAATCGCCCAAACCATGTTGAGCGGTCGGCCGCAGGTAGTAATTCCATGCTACGGCGAGAGGATCTACGGAGTGACTCAAGATGACGAAATAGTCTTTGTAATACCGCAGCAATATCTAGTCAGCGTACTGGAAGGAGTTGAAAAGACCCATTCGGCTGGAGTGAAGTATCCGATTCCCTTCTACGGAACGAGAGCCGAGCCGAGCTTCCCAGAGTACTATAGGACACCGTAATCCTTGGCAATAGCATGTCTCCGTCGTCTTTCCCATCAATTTCAGTCGAGCATCGCTTCTGATCATGAAGCTAACCCCCTCTGGACTTTCTAACGTCTCAGACAGAAACTACTCAGAGGAGGAGGCAAGATGTTCTCGATTGAAGCCGAGACAACAAGAACTTACATCCCATGAGTTTGATGGTCATCTCCAGCATCAAGATCAGATGACTAAAAGAGCAATTCTTGCACGAGTCTGCCTAGATGCTCGAAACACCCCTCAATCCTTCACATACATCCCCATAATGAGTCCTCACGCATAGACTGTGGCGAAGTGTCGATGAATCTTGATGCCTCTTCATGTGAAGTAAATGAGGATGAGGACAACGACCTGTTGAACAAGCTATGCCGCTTGTATGAGAGGCTTGGCTTTGTGTCTTCCCTCCTTCCGGAGGATTCATAGCGATCAAAGCCCATTTTGTTGGGAAAGGCTGCGCTAGATATCTTCGTCCCCCTTACGTGGCAAAAAGGACATGGAGTTACGAATTGGTCAAAGCACAGAGACCCAAGAGACTCAGAAATCCTAGTCTGAAGATATGATCCCAGCAAGAGCCGTGATCAGCAAATACAAACCTTCACAGAAAGCCTTTTGAAAGAACACGGTCTTCTAAAGCTGGAAACGCATCTTTGACTTGATCCCGAAAAGCGATGATAAGGATGCAGACTCCATCTATAGAAGCAAAGCTCAAAGAAAAGCGCTGGAACCCCTCTGCAGAGAAGCGCCTTTGGAAGACGTGGATCAAAGAGAAGACCTACTCTTTCAACCTAGACACAGACAAGAGAATCTTCTCTATAGACACCCCTCCCCCATATCCATCGGGAAGACCATGGCACGTGGGAGCTGCAGCCCACTATTCGCAGATCGACATGATCGCAAGGACTGCTAGAATGATGGGGTTTGAAGTATACTTCCCAATCGGCATAGATCGGAACGGGATGCCTGTCGAGCTCTATACCGAGAGGAAGTACAAGGTTCGAATGCACGAGACATCCAGGGAGAAGTTCATCGAACTCTGTATGCATGCGCTTGACGATCTAGAAGCGGAAATGATACAAATAATGAAAAACATGGGCATGAGCGGCGACTTCGACGACTACTACCGAACAGATTCGGAAGATTACAGAAAACTCACCCAAGCCACGTTCATAGAATTATGGCACAGAGGGCTGATTTACGAAGATACCCGGCCAAACAACTACTGCGTAGACTGTAGAACAACTCTGGCGGATGCAGACATCGTATATGAGGAGCAGCCCACACTCCTTGTCCACGTGAACTTCCGCATCAGAGGAGTTAACCACGTCATCACCGTTGCCACGACTCGACCAGAACTTCTGTGCTCGTGCCAAGCCCTAATAGTCAACCCTGAGGATAGCAGATACCGCGACCTTCCAAGAAAGTATGCGATGATTCCAATCTATGAACGAGCTGTACCGATTCTCTCCAATCCTGCGGCAAGACCAGAGTTCGGCACAGGAGTCATGATGGTCTGCAGCTACGGTGACTACTCAGACGTCCAACTATTCAGAGAGCTAGGCCTCAAAGAGATCATTGCCGTTAACACAGATGGAAAAATGACCGAAAAAGCAGGGAAATACCAAAAGCAGACAATCAAGGAGTGTCGCACAAACATAATCTCCGACCTCGAACGAGACGGACTCATCGTAAAGAAAGAGAAGATCATGCATCGAACACCCATATGCGAGAGAAGCAAGACCCCGATAGAAATCGTGCCTATGAAAGAGTACTATCTGAGGCAGATCGAATTTCTCAAGGACGTCAGAGAAATCGCCGAGAAAGTATCCTTCCATCCCGAGGCACACAGACAGATCCTGCTCAACTGGATCAACTCCGTCGCCATCGACTGGCCGATATCACGTAGACGATACTACGGAACTGAGGTTCCCATCTGGTACTGCAACCATTGTGGCAAGCCTACGCTACCGGATCTTGGACGCTACTACAAACCGTGGAGAGATCCGCCGCCCTATTCCTCCTGCCCGCACTGCGGAAGCACTGTAGGATTCAAAGGAGACGAACGAACCTTCGACACGTGGTTCGATTCCAGCATCTCCCCGCTCTTCATTTCAGGATACCTGAGGGATAGTCGGAGACTGGCTAAGCTATACCCGAACTCCATCAGACCTCAAGCAAAAGACATCATAAGGACTTGGCTCTACTACACCCTCCTCCGATGCTACCAGCTCACAGGAAAATCCTCCTTTGAACATGTCTGGATAATGGGATATGGAGTCGATGAAAAAGGAGAGAGGATGAGCAAGAGCAAGGGAAACGTGATAGACCCCTTGCCTTTGCTGGAAAACCTCGGGGCAGACGCGTTCCGATTTTGGAACGCTGAAGAGGCGAGCCTAGGATCAGACTTCAGATGCTCAGAACGGAAGATAGCCGGATCTTCAAAGTTCCTAACCAAGCTCTGGAACATCTGTAGATTCGTCTCCACATTCCCAGAGCCTGAAACAGCCCAGCTAACAGAGACTGACGAGTGGATCCTTGCTGAGCTCGATCGACTCGTCCAAGAGTGCTTGAGGGGCTATAGTGACTTCAATTTCTTCATACCAGCAAACAGAATCCGAGAATTTGTCTGGGGACTCTTCGCTCCACACTATCTTGAAATGGCGAAAGCGAGATCATACGGCAAAGGCTTCGACAGACAGGAGCAAGAAGCATCTTGGTACACGTTCCATAGATGCCTGAGGACGCTGCTGGTTCTTCTGGCACCGATAACGCCGTTCATCGTAGACCATGTCTGGAGGGAACTGTATGGCGCAAGAACAATACATGGCGAGATGTTGCCCCAGCCCCGCAGGCAGCTGAATGAAGGACTGATCTCTCTGACTTCCAAGATCGTGGATTTCAATTCGGAAGTCTGGAATAGGAAGAAGAAATGCGGGGTTTCACTAAAGAGTGTCATTCACATGGCAGTCCCGAACGAACTCAGAAGCTTCGAGAAGGATCTCGTCGCGATGCACAACCTAATCAATTCAGAGGTCCAGTACACCTAGAATCGCTGACGGATAGTCTTCCGTGCTGTCAGAAGACTAGCACTTGAATCTGAGCAAAGCAGCGATTCCGCCGAAAGACTTGAGTAACATCTGCCCTTCCTCAGTTTCTGAAGAGATCACCTGAATATCACTCTTCGACTCTTCAGCTCGCTCCGCCAGCTCATCGATCATGTCCCTTGACTCGCCTAGAGACAACGTTTGGTTCAGACACCGAGGACAATTCTTGGAGAGCGTGTCCTGCTCCAGTCGCAGGCGATCGATGCTCCTTATGGTGCGTGTCTCCTCATAGTGACAGACCGTACATTCGATGGGCTGACGTATGAGATCTAGGCCTTCGGAAACGAGGATGGTGTTGACGGCTCCTTTGCTTAGGCAGCTGCGAATTTCCTCCTCACCATACGTGCCTAATCCTGTATCATGCCCGATTTCATAGAGGAACTGCTGCACAAGGTTCTTCTCTTCAAGGTAGCGGACGTTCTTGAAGACATCTGAAGAGCGTTCAACCATCTCCTCAACGCCTTGGGAACCCACGTAGGCCGTATCCGCCGTGGCCAGAATCTTCTCTTTCAGCCTATAGTCTAGGTAGTTGTCCTCTACAAAGTCATATTTCGAAGGTCCGGGGCCGCCCACAACCAGCCCTTTGATGTCTGGTATCTCAAGGAATATCTTCGACGCATACTCCGCGATCCTAGTGTAGTAGGCATTGACCTCATGGTCTCTGATCCTTTCATATCTTCTAGCTGATTGCCCTCCCGCCCTCGTCTTTCCCGCAATTCCAGATGTGATCTCCTTGACGATCTCGACATTTCTACCTCTCAGAGTCGCAAACGAGGCTTCTGACGTGTCCAAGACGATTATTCCAAAAGTCTCCTTCTCCTTCAACATGTCTTCGAGAGGCTCTAGGACAAACTTGTCATCGCACCGATAGAAGTGAACCCTGATCGGCTCAGGCGGAGTTATTGTATAGAGTTCCATCTCCTCCGACCCAGGCCCACCCTTGGGTATTGCCCCGCAGAAGATGACCAGGCCCGTCGGAGGGGGCTCCTTGAAAAGCTTCAGTCTCTGCGTAACCCTGTCGATAGCTTCTTGGACGTTCTTCCTGGTCGTTCTCGACTTGATGTTCGAGGCGGTAGCATACTCCTGACGGAGATACTTTATCACGTCGCTGATCTGCCGTCCGGGCGCGACATAAAGAGAAATGAGCTCCGTCCCCCGTCCCTGCTTCGACGCAAGAAGATCCAAGGCCTTCTTCAGTCGAAATCTGAGCAGGGAGCTTCTTTGAGACAATCGGCAGATCTCCGAATGAGCGCGTCTATCGCTCAAGCTAAGTGCCTTATATATATTGCCGGGAGAAGTGAACTCACACTATCATCCACAGACGGAACATGCCTGAAGTGAGCACCGTGAAACTGGTCATAAAAGTGGGAGGATATTGCTTCAATCGAAGGCTGGATCCCAAACCGATCAAAGAACTTGCCAAGGCGCTAAGCCGCCTGAAGTCTAAAGGGCATAGCCTAGTCGTAGTTGCGGGCGGAGGCGAAAATGCGAGAACATATGCAAAAACCGCCAGAGCGCTGAAGGCGAGCGAGTCATTCTCAGACGATCTTGGAATTCACGTCTCAAGGCTGAACGCCGCCCTCTTAGTGGCGGCCTTGGGAGACC
>Ga0129297_10000612_pt1 | contig 17309 bp, 17 predicted proteins | sample I18A1metaG_FD_94708 | JGI IMG/M metagenome (GOLD analysis project Ga0129297, IMG submission 94708) | Lake sediment bacterial and archeal communities from Gulf of Boni, Indonesia to study Microbial Dark Matter (Phase II) - ​I18A1 metaG | ecosystem: Environmental > Aquatic > Freshwater > Lake >... | reverse complement strand
TTGCCACAATGAGTGAAATAATCGCGTGGTGTGAAGCCAACCAGGCGGAACTGTGGCACTACGTGGAGCGTTGCGAGGGAAGCGGCATCGCTTCGTACCTCAACGACATATGGCGGGTGATGAACGATTCGGTACTGCGCGGCCTTGAAGCGACGGGCGTGCTCCCGGGGGAGCTCCGCTACCCCAGGAAGGCGCAGCGCTTCTACAAGCAGTCGCGCATAAGGGACGGTGAGCTCTCCGGGAACGGGAGGATCTATGCCTATGCCCTCGCCGTCGCGGAGGAGAACGCCGCGGGCGGAATGATCGTGACGGCGCCCACCTGCGGCTCGGCCGGCGTGGTGGCGGGACTCCTCAAGGCCCTGCGCGAGCACTATAACCTGGGCGAAGAGGAGACGGTCCGTTCGCTGGAGGTCGCCGGGCTCGTGGGCAACCTCGTGAAGGAGAATGCATCGATATCCGGGGCCGAGGTGGGCTGCCAGGGAGAGGTGGGCACCGCCTGCGCCATGGCCGCCGCGATGGCCTCTTCGATCCTGGGAGGCACCGTAAGGCAGATCGAGTACGCGGCGGAGATGGCGCTGGAGCACCACCTGGGGATGACCTGCGATCCCGTGGGGGGCTACGTACAGATCCCGTGCATCGAGCGCAATGCCATGGCCGCGGTGCGTGCGCTCAATGCCGCGGAATACACGCTCCTGACGGACGGGAGCCACCGCATCAGCTTCGACCAGGTGGTGAAGGCCATGAAGGAGACGGGGAAGGACCTCAGGCAGGAGTACCGGGAAACTTCGGGTGCGGGGCTGGCGAAGTATTATTTGGAGATTATTGGAGAGAGCACATGAGTATTACATGGAGGTATTGATTGCTTGGTTGACATGCCCCATTTTCATCATCAGCCATTTTAGAAAATCAAGATTTTTCATAGCGCCGCGAATTAATATTCCAGCACTCCCCTCTCCTGCAATCGCGGTCCTGCCTCTTCTCAAACGACCAGCTCCTCCTCTCCTGCACGCGCCACAATAATTTCCCCGTACCCCTCGAGGGCGAGGATAATGCCGACGATCTTCTGCTGGGACTCCAACACGTCGCACAGCCGAACGGGCCCCATGTATTCCATGTCCTCGCGCAGTTATGCAGACGCGTTCTTTGACATGTTTCTGCATATCTTCTCCTGCACCTCTGCGTCCACTCCCTTGAGCGCCTTTGCGAGGTCGTGCATGTCCGCCTGCCGGAAAACCTTCCGGATTGCCGGGAAGACGACACAGAATGCGCATGTCATGACGAGCCAGACGTGTCTGGCTCTGCCGCCGGATACCGGTAATTACCAGCAAAAACAAGCACGTAATGCGAGTTTCAGCGATTTGTCGGCCCTGGATAGAGAGCGCCGGATTCATCCGGAAAATTCGGCCCATTGGCAGCTGCACTAACAAAAAACAATTTACACAAGGGATACTATAAGCGGAACTATACATTAATGGTGGAAATTGAGCCTTTCCGCCGGCAATCCAACTACTGATCAACGGAGAACTCATTATGGGCGGCTTTTTCGGAGTGGTTTCCAGGGACGACTGCGTGAACGACCTCTATTTTGGTACCGACTACCATTCCCACCTGGGGACCAAGCGCGGGGGCATGGCGGTGCTGGGGGAGAACGGCTTCAAACGCAGCATCCATGACATATCCAACACGCAGTTCCGCTCGAAGTTCGACGACGACCTCCCCAAGTTCAAGGGCCGGAAGGGAATAGGCGTGATCAGCGATTTCGAGGACCAGCCCCTCATCATCAATTCGCACCTGGGCGCCTACGCCATTGTCACGGTGGGCGTGATCAAGAACGGCGAGGCCCTGATCAAGTCGGCGTTCGGCAAGCGTACCACGCATTTTTCGGAAATGAGCGGGGGCGAGATCAACCCCACCGAGCTCGTGGCCACCCTCATCAACCAGGAGGCGAACTTCGCGGACGGCATCACCCGGGCCCAGGAGTCCATCGAGGGCTCCTGCTCTCTCCTGATTCTTACCGACAGCGGGATCTACGCGGCCCGCGACAGGCTTGGAAGGACGCCCGTGGTGATCGGCAAAAAAAACGGGGCATACGCGGCGGCGTTCGAGACCTGCTCGTTCCCCAACCTTGACTACGAGATCGAAAAATACCTGGGACCCGGGGAAATCGTGCACATCACCGAGGACGGATTCAAGACGGTGAAGAAGCCGGGGGACCGGATGCAGATCTGCGCCTTCCTCTGGGTGTACTACGGGTATCCCCCCTCCTGCTACGAGAACATCAACGTCGAGGGCGTGAGGAACAGGTGCGGCGCGGCGCTGGCGCGAAGCGACTCGGCAGTGATCGACGTGGTGGCCGGCATCCCGGATTCCGGCGTGGCCCACGCCATCGGCTACGCCAACGAGTCCAAGAAGCCCTACCAGCGCCCCTTCGTGAAATACACGCCCACCTGGCCCCGGAGCTTCATGCCCCAGGACCAGTCCATCCGCGACCTGGTCGCGCGCATGAAGCTCATCCCGGTTCGCGAGATGATCGAAGGCAAGAGGCTCCTCTTCAGCGACGATTCCATCGTCCGCGGCACGCAGCTGCGCGACACGATCAGGAGGCTCTACGATTACGGCGCGAAGGAGGTGCACATGCGTCCCGCCTGCCCGCCCCTCGTGTACGGGTGCAAGTTCCTCAATTTTTCCAGGTCAAGGTCGGCGCTCGACCTGGCCGGGCGCGTGGCGATCAAGGAGCTCGAGGGCAGCGACGAGGCGCATCTTTCCGAATACGCCTACGGCCGCGGCGAGAGATACCTGGCCATGGTTGAAAAGATCCGCGCGCGCCTGGGGCTTTCCAGCCTCCAGTACCAGCGGCTCGAGGATCTCATCCAGGCCATCGGGCTTCCGGAGGAGAAGGTCTGCACCTACTGCTGGAACGGGAGGGAGTGAGGCGGGGGCGTGGCGGCGCGAAGGTGCTGCCGCCGTATGCCTTCTTGAAGCCCCCCTGCGCTGGCCGCGGCGTAGTTGATCGCAAAGCTCTTACCCGCGTTTAGCCATGTTTTATCATCGGTCATGCGTTTCGTATCGTAGCTCAGTACACCATGCGGGCTGAGATCCACCCCGGAAAGAAGCGTGCTTCCGGCGGTGCTCGTGAGCTGGGTTTTCAGCAACTCTCCGGCGCTGCCTTGGAAATAGCTGCCTACACCGAACGTAAGCCCCGTCGTCGCAAGGTTCATTCCCACCTGGAAGGCGCCCTGCTTCAGGGACATGTCGCCCTCTGCGACCTCGCCCATGGTGAGCAGGGTCTGGGCCGCGAAGGCGGCCCATGGGCCTCCGGCGACTCCTATTGCCATGACGCCTACCGTTTTCAGGTTCAAAAAATATTCTGGACATGCTTACCTGTGTATGTATTATTCCAAGCTGGTCATTCCAAAGGGGTATCGTGTCATGGGCGTTCAGATCATTTATTCCATGGAAAAGCTTGAGGCCTTCTGCCGCGCGCACAGGATAAGGCGTCTTTCGTTTTTCGGATCGGTCACGCGAGACGATTTTAGCCCCCAAAGCGACGTGGACGTCCTGGTTGAGTTCGAACCCGGCGTGAAAGTGGGGCTCATTGCGCTTTCCGGAATGGAACTTGAACTTGGAGAATTGATAAGCCGAAAAGTCGATCTCAATACCAGCGGCCTCCTGAATCCCCATTTCAGGGACGAGGTCATCACCGGATCGGAAACGGTATATGAGCAGGCATAATGACGCAACCAGCCTGCGGCACATGCGGGACCACGCAGAGGAAGCGCTTTCGCTGGTAACGCGTATTGAACGATCGCGGTTCGATTCCGACCGTGTCCTTCAGCTTGCATTGACGCGCCTTATCGAAGTCGTGGGCGAGGCCGCGTCACGCGTTTCAGAGGAGACAAGGACTATCAATCCCTCAATTCCATGGAAACAAATCGTCGGCATGCGCAATCGCCTGATCCATGGCTATGATATGCTCGACCTGGACTTGTTGTGGATTACGGTAACGGAGGAATTGCCGCAGCCCGTCGGTGAGCTCGACAAGATCGTTGGTAATTAATTACTGGCCCGACGTCCTCATAAAAACCTCTTCGCACTCATGTCACACTAATGTCACACGTGTGCCTTTTTCTGGTGTTTTATGAAGCGCGCCGGTTGTCAAGTAGCTCTTCAAGTCCTGATTCTTCCAGGAGTTGCTACGCACGCCCGGAGGGAATCGAACCCCCGACCCACAGCTTAGAAGTGCAGGACTCAAAATCGACTTCCGGTGAATCTTTGTGTATCCGTGTGTATTATAATGAATAGAAAAGTCAATCAATTATACTCTAAGTGACTAAATATGATTGATTGTGATTAAATATTTCTCATAGTTTTTCTCATACTTACACAACCGCGAATTACACCAGGATATTCCTCATTCCTATTATATAGACATTTTCCCCGATTTGGAACGATTGTAGCTAATATTCATTGTGATCTTTTTTTTAACGAACAAAATAATTTTTTATGTATTTATATTCTGATAAGAGGTAAGGTGCTTCCCGGATTCCCAATAAATAAAAAGGGGTATTCAGTATGGGAAATAAATATAAAATCTTTCACTTTATAGTTTTCTCGTTACTTACCAGTTTATGCACATGCAGCGGAAATTTCCTCGATACATCTTCGAAAGACTCATCCAAAGAATATACCGTCCTTTATGATGGCAATGACAGCACCTCCGGCACCGTTCCAATTGATAGTAACAGATATTCAAGCGGGGATACTGTATTGGTACTGGGCAATACGGGGGGCCTGGAAAATTCGGGCTATTCATTCGCGGGTTGGTGTGAAGATGCTGATTGCACAGGAACATCTTATACTCAAGGGAAAACATTTAAAATTGAAAACGCAAATATTACTCTATATGCGAAATGGACTTCAAATCCAACCTATACAATAACCTACGATGGCAATGGTGAAACTACCGGATCAGCACCAATTGACACAACAAATTATGAAGAAGGAATTTCCGCGAAAGTTATTGGCAACACGGGACCGCTAATAAAAATGCAAGATGGTATTTCACTTTTATTCGAAGGATGGAATACACTAGCGAATGGCAACGGAATCACATATTTACCAGATCAGTCAATTGAAATCGAAACAGAAAATATCGTTCTTTATGCAATTTGGTCTATTCTGAGGGGCACCGGGCCTGCCGGTGGATTAATCTTCTATGATAAAGGGAATTACTCAGACGGCTGGCGGTATCTGGAGGCGGCCCCAGATACAACAATGGTTGGCGGGTTTGGGCTACAATGGGGGGCGTATGAAAGCTATATTGGTGGAACTGGAACTGCCATTGGAACCGGACAAGCAAATACAACTATCATAGTGTCATGGTTAAATAGTCAAAGTGAAACCGGAGGAGCGGCACGATATTGCGATGAACTGGTCTATGATAGTTATAGTGATTGGTTTCTTCCATCGAGCGAAGAGCTTAACCAGTTGTATATAAACTTAAAATTACCCGGAGTTGGTGGTTTGGAGAATTACGTCTATTGGAGTTCATCTGAGAGTGGACATGACTGCGCGTGGGCTAAATCATTTGTCACCGGGCAGCAGGGTGATGGTTGGGATAAAAGCAGCGCTTACTATGTATGTGCTGTCCGGGCTTTCGGAGAGGTTGTTGGTGTTGTGCCTACGGTCTCTACATCTGAAATTAAAAGCAACCTAACATTTACTCCATATATTGCAGGAACATCTGCTAGGGGTGGGGGATACGTATCCTCTTCGGGAACCGCACTCGTGATTGATCGAGGGGTATGTTGGAATTCAACCGGCGCTCCAACTTTAAGTGATTCAACGGCATCAGATGGGATAGGACAGGGAATTTTTACAAATTGTAACATTACAGGGCTTGCGCCTGACACCACCTATTACGTCCGCGCTTATGCTACAAATTCTGGGGGGACCACTTATGGAGATGAAGTCAGTTTTTATTCTGGCAAAACTTTCGGCACGGTTCATGAAGGTGGGCTGGTTTTTTATAACGACGGGGATGGGCATGGGTTGGTGACAGCTCCAGAATCCACTGAATGGCAGAAACAATGGGGCAAATATGGAACTTTGGTGACCAATACAGAAACGTCACTGGGAACGGGTAGTTCAAATACCATAAAAATATTGACAGTATTGAATGAAGCACCAGTAGAAACTGACAGAGCTGCTCAAGTTTGTGATACTCTAACTGAGGGAGGATACAGCGATTGGTTTCTTCCCTCAAAAGATGAATTGAATCTAATGTATCTAAATTTAAAAGCAAACGGGTTTGGTGGTTTTATCGCATCATATTATTGGAGTTCGTCTGAGTATAATGCTGACGGAACATGGTCCCAACGCTTCAGTGATGGATACCAGAGCTATTATCAAAATAAAAATTATAATTATCATGTTAGAGCTATCCGTGCTTATTAACAAATCACTTGCGTTCCCCTAAAGATTGCCTCGTGATTTGATGAAAAGGAATACAGCGTTGGACATGTTCTGTGCGTTTCCGACGAACCGTGATCACATACACCATGTGAAGATAAAGACAGGCCCCGGGTCCATCCCGAGGCCTTTTGGTTTTACGCTACGCCCGCAATCCTGGCCGGTGTGCTACCATTCAGGCGAGCTTACAATTTAGTGACGGAAGGGCCTCGTAATGGCAAAATTTCAATCGAACACTTTTGCAAAAATAGTTCGATCTTTTTTGCTAAACTTGCGTGTAGTTGCTATTTTAGCAGTTGACAAAATTCTAAAACTAGGCTCATGGTTATTGCATTAACCTCGGGCGCGTTTTACGCTGGGGCCGCCGCTCAGCAATCGGGCGTTACAGTTCTCGCCGCCGGAGAACAATCGGGCGCAGTCTTGGGTCTCGCCGCCGGTTACCCACCAAAGGGGGAATGTAGCAAGTGATCTGCAAATACGCGGATCGAACTCTTTTGTGCGGATAACGCCGATGGAAGTATGGAAAACAATCCCTAGATGGCCTTCCTTGGAAGCGTCAAGCTTGGGACGCCTCAGACGAAAGCGAACGGGTTATATTTTAAAGACAAAGCCCCGTAGATGCGATGGATATGTTCAGGTCCATGTTCAAGATAATACCTGGTTTTATGTTCACCGCCTCATAGCTGATGCGTTTCACGGTCTGCCCGCCGGAATGGAAGTTGATCACAGGAACGGTATCAGGAGCGACAATCGCGCATCTAACCTTGAGAGCGTTACACTCCAGGAGAATCGCCGTAGAGCGCAAAAGCGTCGTAAGGTTTTACGGCGAGTATCCACAGCCGACAAGTCAAGTGTTAAAAAATCGATGGACATTGTTTCATGATGTAATGGCTGAAAAGACCAACGGTTAGTGTGTTATTGGCTTAAAGTGGTTTGCCGTTATTTGTTAGTTAGATTAGATTATTTGCATTAGAGACATAATTAGGGCTTAAGGGGGCAACGTAATCCAGTAGCCCTATAAAAGCGAAAACCAAGGGTCCTACCCCCTGGTTTCGCAGATCGCAACCGGGTGAGAGCCGGCGCGAAAAAGAATATCATTGAAGGGACAGTAATAAAACTCTCTTCAACGTCAAGAAAATTTCGCGTCTACCTCGGGAAAATTTTACTACGAGGTTTCACGCATGACAGATTATTTGCTCGATGAATCCCCCCTGGTAGTTCTTCCCAGCCTAGCCAAACTCTTCCAAGGTGCCGACACGGCTATCGTTTTTCAGCAGGTGCATTATTGGATGCAAAGATCAGAGCATGAGATGGACGGGCGCAAGTGGATTTACAATACATATGACCAATGGCAAGCGCAGTTCCCGTGGCTGTCTACCAGGACCATACAACGAATTTTCCAAGACCTGGAGGCACGTGGACTGCTTACCAGTACCATGAATTACAACTCACGCCGAGGCGACCGTACCAAGTGGTACAGCATCAACCGAGATGCCCTGAACGCTCAAATTGCTGAACACCGCGCGAGCTCATGCCAAACTGGCAGCATCCAAGCGGATAGTGAAGCAAACAACCATATGGGCTCATGCCAAGTTGGCACCAGCAACATGCCAGATTGGCACGAGGCTGATGCCAAGTTGGCACATTCTTCTATAGAGCATGATAATACGGCAGATAGTTCCTCAGATATTACGGCGGCCGCGGCGGAAAATAGTATTCCCGAACCGAAAGAGAAAGAGGCATCCAATGTAATGCCCATTCCATTAAAGACAGCAGTTAGGGAGGGGACAAGTTGCACTTATGACGACCTGTACTCTTTCTTCAAGGCGGGATACCGTGAAATATACTCGGCACGTCTGATTATCACCGACAACGAAAAGAAAGCCATTCGCGGGTTAGTGGAGATTATTAACGGGGATTACCTTGACGACCTGGGAGAAGTCAAGGCTAAATTTGACAGGTTGAGAGAGATCGCAGAAGCAAGAAACCAATTTCAGCCCTGGCGGTTTCTACCCTCTGCTATGCTCAAGCATTGGAATGATCTCTCCGACAAGGCCGACGCAGATCAGCGTCTGCGGCTTGGTGGTTACGCGATAGTCAACACACCTGAAGCATGGAAGGAGCGTGCGGAAATGGTGGATCGGTTGCCCCCATTGGAATGGGGTCGCACACCACAAGCCCCGGCGGTGACCGTAGCTGAAAAACCTCAAAATAAAAACGAGAAACCCGAGAATACGAAAACGCCCACCTTTTCTCGCGACAAGATATATGTATTAAAATCAAAATTCGAATCAAAGCGCATTGGAATCGCCTGGAATGACATAGTTTTTACAGAAGGGTACGGCGGATGGATAGAGGTTGGGCGTGCAGATGAATTTTTGAATAGGCCGCTCTCGCCGGAACTATGCAACGAGATTGAAGCTACACTGAAATTGATTCAAAACAAAAGTGCGGTCGCCGTATGATAAACACCTACCGCGAGAACAACGGATGCAAGGGCTATGGTATCCCGGCAATTCGATCGAGCTCTGGACTTCACCTTCTTGACGCAGAAAGGGAGCGTCATGTGGTTGTTTGCCACTACTGTGGACGGGCTGCGATTGGCTATGCGTACACGTCTACGGGCTTTAATACCTTCCTGCTCCTCTCCGGTTGGACCAAGTATTCCGGGCTCATCGGACGCTGGGCGTGCCCTGCTTGTGGAGCCTCTACACCCAAATCAGACCCAGCGGTTGCAGTATTTCATAAGGCATCATGAATTAGGGGGTATTCATAATGGCAGCTAAGGGCAAGGCGGATGATTTCGGTTCACGATCTTATCAGATTATGGAACTTCTTAGGGGCAGAGATTTAGAACAGAAAGAAGCATTGGCAGTAGAAATTATGTTGGAATTTGAACGTATTTATCGGGAATGCGAAAAGATTGAAGACCCAGCTGAACGTGAAGAATTAAAATTCAAGATCAAAGAGTCAATGGCCAGCATAAGGGTGCGTGACAACTATGCAACCAGGCATTAAAGAGATCAATCATGCGGCTCATTGTAAAACAGTCACAAACAATGGAGGTTAGTTATGCCTTGGCGACGAGGTGAAAGCGGGAACATGAAGGGCCGACCGAAGCGTGGAGAGAGTGTTACCGAGATAGTGAGAGAGGTTCTCAGTGAGATCGATCCCGAGACCAAGCGCGCGCGTCGGGAAGTTATTGCGGAGAAACTCGTGAAATTAGCCGAAGATGGAAATCTCCGAGCGGTTGAACTCCTGATGGAGAGGACTGAGGGGAAGGTCGCCGTGAAAATTGAGAAAGAGTATGATCTCGTAAACATGATCCCCAGCCAGGAAGTCCTGGACATCTTCCGTCCGTATGCTCCCGAGGAGAAAGCCAAACAGTGAAATCCCTTCCCTGGATTCTCGCCTTGTTGTTCCTGCTCCAGTGTGAACACGACTCCCCGATTACTGAAACTATCACCGTTGAGAAGCAGGTCACGATTAACCCGCCATACACCTATCGACTCTTGGATTCTGGCGAAACAAGTATTACAATTACACTCACTTCTGACGAATTGGGAAAATTAAAAAAGGACGGTAATATTTTCATGAGAATGTTAGTACGTGACCCCAACCTCATGGTTTGGGTAAATCAATCGTTAGCATCATCTTACGACTTTCGCGGGGTGCATCACAACGGCTCGCTCGCGTGCCTGGTTGGACTTTCTGGGAAAATCCTCACCTCCGCCGACGGTATCGAGTGGACCGAACGCACAAGCGGCACCACGAGTTCCTTGCTCGCAGTGTCTTACGGTAACTCATTGTGGTGTGCGGTTGGTACTGGAGGAAAGATCATCACCTCACCCGACGGCACAACCTGGACGAGTAGGACCAGCGGGATCACGTCCGATTTAATGGGCATTTATAACAACGGCTCGTTATGGGTTGCCGTTGGGCTCTCTGGAAAGATTCTCACTTCATCGAACGGTACGACCTGGACACAGCGCACGAGCGGGAAAACAACCGGGCTCACGGGTGTTTATTACGGAAACTCAAAATGGATCATCGCGGGAGACTCGGGCGTGATTCTTTCCTCGTCCGACAGCATTACCTGGACGCAAGAAGCAAGCGGCACAACACTCTATTTGTACGGTGTTCACTACGCTAATGGATTATGGGTTATTGCCGCAGACCCGAACACTTCCAGCAATCCACCAATTTTCACCTCACCCGATGGTTCAATTTGGACCGGAAGGGCGACCGGAATTACTTCTAATTTTCTTTATGGGGTCACCTGGAATGGTTCCGTATGGTGTGTTACCGGAGAAAACGGCACGATCGTTTCCTCTGCCGATGGTTTAACCTGGAAATCCCACGAGTCCCCAACTTCAAAATGGCTATTTTACAATACTTGGGGGAATGGAATCTGGATCGCCGCCGGGTACGACGGGACAGTTCTTCGGTGCGTTCATTTTTAACAGCAGCTATGCTTGTGGGTACATATGTATAGTATTTACGACACACCTATTATTTTGTTGTAGTTATAAAACCTTTTTTAAGATTAAATATTAATTGACATTTTCCCCCTCCGGTGAGTATGGTTGATCATCGAAGGGGGGCGTCATGGAACTTGAAAAGGTCAGCAAGGGAACACCGCGCACCGGCATCAAGGCTTATGACAGCGCACTAAAGGTCATGCGTTGCGAAATTGGCGAGTTCACTAAAGACAACGTGCTTGCATACCTGAAGGGACTGGAAGGTAAAGGCTATTCACCGGCCACTATCAACACCAGAATTAAAGCCGTCCGAAAGATGCTCACCCTTTCCGCTCTCCACGAGGGTGAACACCCTGCTATCACAAGAGAGAAGATGGACGCGATATTTAACGCCGAAGGGCTTAAACTTGTTAAAGTTGACAACTCCATCGGACCCGAGGATGTGATCGACCCCGAGGACTTGAAACGAATCATTGCGGCCTCAGACGAGCGGACAGGCCTAATTATCGAGGCGCTTTACTACTCGGCTGCAAGGATAAGCGAACTCCTGGGCATCCGCTTGGACAGGTGCACAGTCCGGGGGGACGCAGTACACTGTGAGATCATCGGGAAGGGACGCAGGGCGCGGACGATTTACCTTCCGGCGGCCCTCTTTCTCAGGATTAAATCCACCTTCCGTTCGCGTACTTGGTTATTCGAGAGCAAAACTCACGGCCAACTTGATCGGTCGAACACTTGGAAGAAGGTTGCGGAGGCGGGACGTGCAATAGGATTCGGAAACCTTCACCCGCATGCAATTCGGCATAGCTGGGCGACTTCAAACCTTGAACGCCTGGGCGTACATAAGGTTAGTCGTTACCTTGGGCACGCGGATATTAGCACTACAAGCAAATTCTATCTTCACAACAATGCATCGGCAGAGGAGATCATTACCGAATTATGACAGCGGCAGCGAAAAAACTTAAGCGCATCGAGCCGGAAAAACGAGGGCCGGGCCGACCTCGCGGTGAAGCCCGTCCCAAAAATTTCTCCGGTTATTTTGACCCGCAACTCGTTCAAGACTTAAAGTCGATTGCGAAAGAGGAACACCGAACCTTGAACGGGCAGGTCGAATACATTCTTCAAGAATTTCTAAAAAAACGGGAGGGGGGCGGAAATGGGTGAATTCTTTCTTGCACACGAGGGTGACTTATACGAGATTCAAAGCATGGTAAGGGTTTTAAGCCTAGCACTTACAAGCGAATCGGCATCGAGCGAGGATTTGGAACGGTGCGCCACTCTGGTAGATGTGGTTAGCACAAAGATCGGGACACTTATCGAGCAGTTGGGAGCGGTCTAACCTCGGGGCGTTGGGCGCGGGGCCGGAAGGCCCCCCCCCCACGTCGCGGAGCTCGCGCGCGAAAGGCAAATATCGGTACTCGTCTGTAAAAAATAAAAATGAGCCGCACCCGGACATCCGGGACAAAATATAGTGGGGGAAAACATGAAAAGGATTCTTGGACTCACGTTAATGATGGCGCTGCTTGCTACGGTTGCTTGCGAGGAAACAGACGAAGAAGTTGGATGCATCGGTCGCGATAGTTGTCTCGGTTCTATTTTCCTTGAATCATCGAAAGACTATGCGGAGAGGAGAATCAATGAAACATTCTCCCCGCTTAGGGGAAAATCGAAAAAAGATGTCGTGTTAAGGATTGGAGCACCCTCTGAAATTCAGAAGGTTGACCCCTTGGAAATTTTTATTTACTTCAACGGGAAGGGATCACGCACAGAAACGCGTGGGAGCGTGTATGCGACGCAATACGGAGCCTTCGGGAATAAGAGTAGCCGCACATACGACCGTTACAACTTGGTCCGGTGTTATTTTGAAAATGACAAGCTGATTAAGTACGACTACGATGTTAAGCGGTAAAAAATTACAACAAGGCAATGAATGGAGGTAATCATGATTCGCATTGATTTTAGCAACGTGTTTCCAATACTAGCCAATCGTATTATTTGCGCATTGGACTACAGCAAGGGTGGTAGGTTTTCTAAACGCTTGCGGGAAATCGACAAAATGAGCACAACCTTTAATCGCATAATGAATAAGCTGGAGCGGGATTTAGGCAAGGAGGGAAAAACCATTCAAGACCTAACTCCCGAGCAGAAAGATCATCTATTTCGACACCTTTTTTATACACAAGAGTGTTTTAGCTGGTTCCGAGCAATAGTGGTGCCGGAGCGCAAGAAGCCCTTGCTTAAAGTCCTTCAAGCCATTCGGTCCGAGGATATCGAAACAATAAGCCACCTCAGAAAAGAACAAACAGCATAAGTACTCACGCGAATGATCACTACCGATGGGTGGGAGAATTCCCAATGTCTCTCCCACCCCAACCTCGTAAGAAAAAATGAGACCCAAACCATTTTTTAGCAAACTATCCGTGGGGATTGAGATACAATATCCAATAGCTCCCAGCCCATTAATAAAAGCCCCCCAGACTGCTCAGAATGGCCCAGGATTAATTCTAAACGGGGGGTCATGCATGAATGCACCCCTCCGGAAAAGGTCTTTTATGCATTGCCCAAATATAAAAATTGGACCTTTGCCTAAGTGTTGGAATCTCCAAATATTATAATGTTGTCAACATTATTGGTTATACTATTACTATTAGATTATAGATTACTTTTAAGTTGAAATAATGATGAAGGATTTCAAATCGGCACCTGGGATAAAGGGATATATCATTATAAACAGACGTACTCACATTTAATCACGTAGAGGTCATGGATTTGACAACTAACTGGATTCGCTATGACCAAGCAGCACAACACCTACACATTACCCCGGCAACACTTCGTCACTGGGTAAGTAAACAAAAAGTACCGCACAAGAAGATTGGCGGTCGTGTATTATTCTCCCTGGAAGAACTAGATTCATGGATTGAAAGCGCGCACAGGGGGCCGAGAGTTTAGTGTCATTAAGAAAGCTTAAAGATGAATACGGTTATTCTAGATTGATACCAACCACTCACCTTGTGGTTTAGTCCCACAAGCTTAAACATGTATTTCGTTAGACGATTTATGGTGGTGGGGATGAGCGTTAATATTGATGAAATGGAAAAGAAATTCATTTAAAAAAGAAAGCCACTTCGGGTGAAAGTCATACTTTCTATCGATGTTCAGGATGCCGTGTGTCTTGAAAAGATAGCCGGGCATAGAGAATTCCGCACTGGATGGCCCTGTCATATAACCGATGTAATCAGGGCCATAATTAAGGATTTTATAGAAAATAACCAGGGGGTGAAGCTTGAGCCTGAAAAATGATAATTCCGAATGGGAAAAAAGCATTGAGGGTATAGCTTATAATACCTGCCTTGCAATGCCAGCATGGGATGGAATAATTGATGATGAACTACTTGTCTATCAGGTATTGCAGGCATTGCCCGATGATGTGAGGGAAATAATTCAGGACGCCGCATTATTCATAATTGCCAATGCCTCGTTTGTTTTCTGCCAAAATTGTTTCATTGCCAATTCAAAAAAATTTCTTATCATTTTAAGATTTGATGAGGGGGATACTATATCCACACGCAAAACAACTATTGCTCACGAAATCGCCCATGCATTGCGTTTTTTCGAAAAACAAAACGAGGACCCGGATAACTTTTTTCCAAAAGGGGGACTTGAAGAAGAAAAGGGCGCCGATGATCTATGTGAATCATGGGGTTTTGGTCGTTCTTATTCTTCTTACGACAGATTCAAGTAACACATAACACGAATTGATGATAAATATGGAGGAAGCCATGAGCGATAAAAAAAATAGCCTCAACAGATGGTGGACTTTCATTAGTAATAACGGTCCCGACGACAGAGATCCAAACACGCGAAGTAAAATGAGATGCGATGTCTGCAAAAACGAATTCAATGAAGTTCACATTTTTTGTGGATCGGATGAGGAGTACATCAAGCTTCAAGACTGGCCCAGACCCAGGCCCTGCCACATTGTTCAAACTTGCGAAATGTGCATGGACGTTGTGGAGAAAAAACTACTTGAGTCTGCATAACCAGCCCCCCGAACGCTTAAAATGCCCCTGATCACATGCTTCTACCAAAGAGGCATGGGGCTATTTTAAAACGCGTCTGCGTCAATCCTAGCATTAATACATTGATTTTACAAGGGCATCTCTGCGCGGTTAATTATTAGATTTCAACACTCTCCCGTGATAAATAATTCCTCTTGTATCGCCAAGATATCACAAAGATTATCCTCTGCGTGATAATAGCGCTGGGTCATTTCATTTGTAAGGTGGCCGGTAATCATCTGAACTCGCTGCAAAGGTACGCGAGCATTAATTAAAATACTATTCACGAAATGCCGGTGCGAATGGAAAGTGATATTGCGTGCCTTTCGCTCTGCCTCAGAAATGCCAATTTTATCCAATGCAGCGTAAAACGCATCGACGGCAAATGATCCCTCCATTGGCTTGTCTGCTAAACTTGAGTAAAACAGAAATGCAGACGGACCTTCCCAGGGGCTACTGTTAATGAGACTTTCAATCTCCTGTCGGACAATGGGGGGAACTATAACCGTCCTAGCCCGCCCCGTCTTTGTTGTCGTATTCATCTCACGCGATCGTTCATCATAAGAGCGCGATATGCTTAGATAATTCCCCCGCACATCACCAACGGTAAGCGCGAGTAACTCGCCGCGCCGGAGACCGGTGCAAGCCGCGATGCGGTTACAAACATAAGCGCGCTGATCCTCCCATGGAATTGAAAATAAGCGGCGGACTTCATCAACCGATAGGATTCCTCGACTCTTGGGCTGATCTGCCGCTCGATCTATGCGAGGCACGGCCCTTATAAGCGAGTTTTCCTCTGCTGCCGTTAGAATGGCTTTCAAGACAGATAAGATTTTATTAATACTGCCGCCGGAGAGTCCATCTTTGTGAAGCTTGTTTCGAAATAACTTTATAGCTCCACGGTCAATTTCCGCTAGCTTATAATTGCCAAAGGCCGGGAGGATATGGTTCAAGAGAAGCGCACCTCGCTCATCACAATGACGGGGTGATATGCGTTTCCCTGAAGCTCGTTTATCAGTCGCCCAACCTCCATCCCATGCAAAGAAATCTTGAGCAAAAGTTCTGAATGAATCCGAGGTTCGAACTACAACCTGTCCCGCTTTCAGTTGCTCAACACACCAGGTCTCCGCTCTTCCTCGCGCACGCTCGCCCGTTGATCGGGCATTGGAGAAAGAGCCATCCGGAAGTTTTAATTGAGCATACCAAATCTTTCCGCGCTTGTGAAGGCTAAAGGGTTTTCCTTTCATTGCCAGCCCCCCTTCTCTTTCTGCTGATCTAGCCCAAGAGAATTAAGCCATGGTGAATGGTCAGAGTATTTGTTTTCGTGATGCGGCAATACTCTGAATTGAATGCGGTTCTTTTTCGCATATTCAACCTCCGATTGCAAACACTTTCTCATACTTTTCTCAGAGTTAGTGTTTTTTGATGCACCGGAAGTTTTTAGAATTCTATAAGTATTGGTAATACGAGGGTTTACATGCACGCCCGGAGGGAATCGAACCCCCGACCCACAGCTTAGAAGGCTGTTGCTCTATCCGACTGAGCTACGGGCGCATACTTCGGGGTGAGAGGATTCGAACCTCCGACCTCATGGTCCCAAACCACGCGCTCTAACCGGACTGAGCTACACCCCGTGAAGTGAGCCCATTATAACCGTAAAAAACCCGTGTCAATTAAAAATTGCCGGCCGATACCACAAGCTTGTAACTCATGCTTCCCAGTAATCCGGCCTCCCTTCGAGAGGCCTGTCCTGAGCCTGTCGAAGGAGCTCAGGGGGCGATCAATCGTGCCGGAATAGGCCCCTCCCCGGCCAAATTTCAATTGACATAATCCGGCCCGCCCCCGTTGATCTTAGCATTGCTATAACTACCATAAGTCCAGATAAAGAGGCCTGCCATGCCAAAAAGAAGCGACATCAACAAGATCCTCATCATCGGTTCCGGTCCCATCATCATAGGCCAGGCATGCGAGTTCGACTACTCCGGCACCCAGGCCTGCAAGGCGCTCAAGAAGCTCGGCTACACCATCGTGCTGGTGAACTCCAACCCGGCCACCATCATGACCGACCCCGGCATGGCCGACTTCACCTACATCGAGCCCCTCAACGCGGAAACGATCGAGCGCATCATCGAGAAGGAGCGGCCCGACGCCCTGCTCCCCAACCTGGGAGGCCAGACCGGCCTCAACCTTTCGTCGGAGCTCGCCAAGAGCGGCGTCCTCAAGAAGTACGGGGTGAAGATTATAGGTGTGGAGGCCGACGCGATCGAGCGCGGCGAGGACCGCATCGCCTTCAAGA
>Ga0129297_10000608_pt1 | contig 17355 bp, 18 predicted proteins | sample I18A1metaG_FD_94708 | JGI IMG/M metagenome (GOLD analysis project Ga0129297, IMG submission 94708) | Lake sediment bacterial and archeal communities from Gulf of Boni, Indonesia to study Microbial Dark Matter (Phase II) - ​I18A1 metaG | ecosystem: Environmental > Aquatic > Freshwater > Lake >... | reverse complement strand
AGGAAATGCCCTGCTTGCAAGACCTACACATTAAAGCCAAACTGCCCGAAATGCGGAGCCGCAACCACATCCCCTCACCCACCGAAGTTCTCGCCTCATGACAAGTACGCTAGACTAAGGCAACCGGAAAAAACCTGAATCTCCGGATACAGCCCTCTGGCCCTATTTCTTCGAAGCGATTATGAGTGTCGGGCTGGAAATCAGATTGTAGTTTCTATTCCCGCCCAAGTCAGCTACAATTCTGATAGTGCCTTCGACATCTACCTTCCATACGAAACTCATGGACGAATCGGTCATGACGATATTTCTGATGGTTGTGTATGTCCTGTTGTCAAGGCTGTAAGAGATCGTTACGTTTGCTTCTTTTATGAACGGGTTCATTTGGAGGTTGAATGTAACGTTCTGTCCAACTGTGACCGTTGTCGCTGAGGCGGAGAGCTTCAGAGTGACATTGGCCTTCATGACTTCAAGCTGCTGAGGATCGGTCGTGGACTCGGTGTACAGTCCTTCAAGGCCGAGGTAGTGAGCACGAACCAAATATTGGCCTGCGTCAGGTATCCATGTGTAATTGAAAGCTCCGCTTGATGAAACGCCAACCGTCTCTATTTTGTTCCAAGATTGCCCGCCGGTAATCGAATACTCCACGTCGGCCGCCAACGGACCCCTGGGCAGCTCATTTCCATGAGAATCAGTCAGGTTCCCAGAGAACAGAACTTCTTCTCCGTACCTTATTGGGCTGGTTACAGGGCGCAATTTGATCTGCGTCTCAGTGAGATAGTTCACTCGGAAGAGGAACACGTAGCGATTTGTCGACGAGAATACCTGCGTGAAGTAAGGAGACTTTGCCGCTCCACTGGTAAGTGTCGCTGCATCCATCATGTAACCCAGCATCGTTTGGGTATTCAGCAGGTTATTGTCAGCTATCGTCTCATTGGCTACCACATTGCCCGTCGTCTGATTTTCAATCAGTCTGTAATAGGTCGAAGCTTGGGCTTGAGGACTGCTTAGCTTCTCTGAGTAAACGATTCTGTAGTCGTTCCATAAGGTGTTGTTTCCGATCCGTGCCATCCAGTACCACTTTCCATCTTCTCCGAATCCTTGGTACTTGGACTGGCCTCCTTGTCCAGATGGTGTGATGAAGATAGCAACGTATGAGACATTGTATTGTTTGAGGTTCGGGAGAGCCATCGTGGTATTGTCAAGGAAAGTCTGCGCTATCATCCCGATCTGGGTCGCGTTCTGTGTTCCGTTGTCAGCCAGGCTTCTCCGATCGCCCAACGCAGTTATCCAGTACCCATAGTCCCACCAGGCGAAAACTACTGATCCTTGAGGCGTATTCTGACGCATCCATGACAATGCCTCAAGCCAATCTTGGTAACGCAACTCCTGTCCCCCTTGGGGAATAGTTGGAATGCTGGAAGTGACAATTGTTGCAGGCTGGTAAGATGCCTGAACAGCTCTCCAAAAGGACGGAACTATTGTTATGAGGAGGATCAGGAAGATCGCGACGCCGAATTCTCTACCAATCCTAGCTATGACCCGAGTCTTGCGTTTCGGATAGATGACTGCTTCCCTTATGATGTCTACAGCCGGTTTGCCCAGTTCCACAGTTCCTATCCCTGCCAAGATACAGAAAGCAGGGGCGAGAATCAAGGTCAAACGGACGAAGGACGCGGCGAAATAGACAGAGGTTATGCCCCACAGAAGCAGAAATATATCATCGTTCCGAGCCCTCTGCAATATGAAGACGAAGCCGAAAAGCATAAGGAATATTATGGTTCCGAATTCGTAGAAGAACGACGACCACGTGGCCGGTTGATGCTCAGCAACACTCTGGATTATTGGGACATCGCCGCGAACGAAGGGATTAATCACAGCGTAGAATTTCCCAGCCGGGTTCTCTATGATCTTGAAATAAGAAAGCACGACAACTATCGCGGCCGTCGCGGCCAAGGCAGTGGCTAAGGTGTATAGCTGAAGCCTCCTGCTTTCAAGGTAGGTTGAGGTCTCGCGGGCTAGAAGCACAACTTCTCCAAAGGGCACAACTAGCCACGTCAAATCCTTCAGCGAGGAAAAGCCGAGTTTAGGAACAAGGAACGGTGTGAAGAGCAGGAATATCCCCATGGCAACAGAGTAGGTCAGGAGAAGCTTTCGGGAATAGCGGCCAATGATTACCAAGACGACTGCGTAGAGAGCCAGCAGGTCGAGGGGGAAATAGAAGGCCGCCCACGTCGCTGCCAGATAATAGAGCGACACACCTGCCAGACTTGCGTATATCAGGGTCCTACGCATAGAGGTCTGTACCATAGCACGCCTGAAAAACAGGAAGATCAGTATCATCAGCAGAATGCCGAGTGGCTCGTGCCGGAGAAACCCAAGCTGAGTTCGACCAATGCTACTGGCATTGAGCGCCAAGAACAACGCTGTGAACATGCCCACACCCTTCCCCCAGATGTCCTTTCCGAGGAAGTAGGCCGCTAAGACAGTCACAGTCCCAGCGAAGACTGGAAAAATAACTGCGACCTCAAAGGCGGTCACACCGACGCCGACGCTTCTGAGGAATATCGTGAGGGCTGCAACAACGAAGGCTTCCCCGTAAAGATTCCAAGTTGGCATGTCAGCCCCGTACGGGTACCAACTCATCGTGTCATGCCAGTTGAACCAAGCGAGGAAACCATGGTCGACAACATACTGGGCCATCCGCCACTGAAGATAAGGGTCGAATTCGTTGAGGAAAAAACCCCAACGGATTGGCATCATCCGAACGACGAGCGCGATAACCAGAATGACTGCGAGTGCAAGCACTTCGATGACGGTTCCCCGAGAAACCTCTGAGAATGCTTTGCGTGTTCCTTGAACGCGGTCGGCGAGCACTTCACGACTGATATAGTTCCCGAAGAAGCCCCTGAGCCTCCTGAGAGCTCGCCCAGTAGCTGACAAATGCTTGCACCAGCGAATTTTCTGATTACACTTTACGCCTGTTATAAAAGGTTGATGAACTCTCTGCCGAACGGACCGATCTCAAGTGCAAATCTGACACTTCCAATTCCAGTCAATCTGACGATTGAGCTTCACAACTGAAGTTGTCTGATTCACGATTATCATTTCGGAATGAAACCAATCCCGAAAGACTTGTTTGACAGTCGAGCCTAAAGTGACTCATACTGTGAAGAAGACCATGGCCGTCGATCTTGTTGCCTGTCCATCATGCAGAAAGCAAAACAAGACGGATGGGCGCTACTGTATCCACTGCGGTTCCATTCTCAGACCGGTGTACTGCTCGAATTGCGGAACCCCGAACCCAGATGACCTGCCCCAGTGTCTGGAGTGCGGGACTGCCTTACCTGACCTGAGTGACATACGCTGGAACCCAGTTGTGACAGTGTTACAGCCCACATCGGCAATGGTTAATGATGTCCAATTTCCGTCTGAGCTGGAACCAGAACCAGAGCCGACGAGAACCGAAAAATCGATTCGACGTCTTCTTTCGCGGATTGTAGAGAAACTGAGCAGGAGGGATTCCCTTGCAGGTTCGGATGGCTAGCTTTTGCGTAGGTACCCATACTGAGATGTATCGTAGAACGGCGGCTTGATGACCCTCGCCTTTTCCGGTCTACCCCTCACCTGAATTTCAAGCTCGAATCCTTCTTGCCCACATACTTTCTCGACGTAACCCATTGCTATTCCTGTGTTGAGTAACGGGGAGAGGGTCCCACTTGTCACTGTTCCGACGACCTTTCCCAGAACCGTTACCTCGAAACCATGTCTTGGAATGACCCGCCTTTCGGTTATGAGGCCAACGCGAATCCTCAATGTTCCCTTCTCCTTGATTTCCTGGAGCTTTTCCTTACCTACGAAATCTTTCTTACGTAGCTTAACTACGAAGCCCAGCTTTGCCTCGTAAGGGTTCGTATTCTCATCAATGTCGGTCCCGTACAGGCAGAGTCCGGCTTCAAGCCGCAACAGGTCTCTTGCTCCCAGCCCACACGGTTCAACGCCGTAGGACTTGCCTACTTCCAGCAGCTTGTTCCATACACCTCGCGCATTGCTTGGATTGGTTATCGGTGAATTCCAAGTGTATATTTCGAAGCCATCCTCACCGGTGTAACCGGTTCTAGAAACCAAGCATTTCTTCCCGTCGAGTTCGGTCCAGCCGCAGCCGAATCGTGGAATCTCCATTACTTGAGTACTGCTGAGCTCCTGAGTCAGCTGTCTTGCCTTTGGACCTTGTATGGCGAACATCGCGACACTGTCTGAAACATCCTCCACCTCGACTTCTAGCCCTCTTGAATTCGTCAGAATCCAATCGTAATCCTTGGCCCGGTTCCCAGCATTGTATACTATGAAGTATTGTTCATTGTCAAGGTGAAAAACCGTGACATCGTCTTTTATTCCGCCGCTGGGGTTACAGATCAATGAATACTGTCCTTGGCCGATCTTCAAGGACGCTACATCGTTGGTTGTGAGGTTGTCAAGGAGTTCTTGTGCACCTTTGCCTCTCACAAGGGTTCGGCCCATGTGGCTGGTGTCGAAGATGCCCGCGGCGTTCCTAACAGTCAACGATTCAGGGATAATTCCTTTGAACCAAAGCGGCAAGTTGAAGCCAACGAACTCAGTGAGGTGGCCGTTCCTCTCGTGAAACTCTTGAAGTTGCACGATTCTTGGCAAAGTATTTCGCGATTCTCCTGTCTAGATGCATAAAATCTTAGGCATGATCGTCCTCGGAGAACATCTATTCCGCTTCAGGTTCGAACGGAGCTATCTTGACCTTCTCTGTTTCAAACTCAAGCTTCTTCTTACATTGAGGGCATAGGCCGTTGTGGCGTTGAATAATCTCGGTGGGAGTCTCGAGCTCAAGGCCATCATAAAGAATGGAACCACAAGAAGCGCACACGATCTTCTGAGGCATTTAATAACCACGCTGGCTGAACAGAAGAGCGGACGAAGTAAAATATATTTAGCCTCGCCCTCACCACGTCCCAAAAGGCATGAAAGATGCTCGAACGACTCCGAATCAAACTGCGAAAATTGCCGTGGAAACTACAACGTACGTTCAGCAATCTTGGCTATTCTCTGAGGATTTTCAGGGCACCAACTGCACGAAGGATGAAGCCTTCAGTCACTGTGTCGCTGATACTTGTTCTTGGCTTCGTTGGTTTCATATTGGCCGGAGGAGTCTACGACATCTTGGAGCGCCCGATCTCACTTCTTCCAACACCAGGCGGATACTCCGTGCTAATCAAAGGAACCTTGGGTCAGCAAACTCTGAACGAGAGCCTGATAGCTGCGTTTCTCTACATGCTCGGGTTGGGCGGACTATACATGCTCTTGCGCAGCACGAGGTTCGCTTACAGGCCGCGTAACGCCTACCTGCTGCTGATACTCGGAACTATCACCGTTCTGCTAGTAGTATTCTACTCTAACTCGTTGATATCATCGAAAATTGGCGGCTGAGAACAACTTCCTCACCAGTAAGCCGTCTTCAGCCCCAAAGCATACGCAAAAAAATTCGTCAATAAATGGATGGGCGGCGTCACCAACAACAAGATGAGGACCACCCCTAGGCTCAATTCAGAAACCAGTGGGACAAGTATCACAGCTCCAAAGACAAAATCCAATTGATCGACAACCGGCAATGACCCACCGGGCTTGATGTGGATCCTCCTCTTGAGAAAAGCTCCGGCCAAGTCTCCCAGAAGCGCACCAAGCGATGCAGAGACAGCTATTGGAAACAAGCTCGCAGAGATGAGATAGGCTTCGAACAACCCGACTATGATGCCGACGACCAAGCCGCTTGCGAGACCACGAAATGTCTTGTGATCTCCGAAGACACGTTCACCATCTGAGAGCGACTTACCAAAATCGATCGGCCCGCCTCCGCCGAAGATTACAGGAGCACCGTTGGTGCAATATGTTGGTACGATTATGAATAGGGCCTGAATCCAATCTTGGACAGAAGGCCACACCTCATTCACCAACCGCGGAGAGAGTCGGCTACACTCGACGGACGAAAATAAGACTTAGGTTGGAATATCTTGGAGACCCCTCTCTCCAAGGGCTATTAGGCGACTAGTTCTTCGTGCGTCTGAACCTTCAACTCTCTCCAACAGGAACTCCTTGACGTTCGGTTTCGGAGTGCTTCTAATCCGAAGGATCACCCGTGGAAAATGGAAGAGAGTGCGACGTGCGACAGGCTCGATCTCTCCGACAGGGGGTGTCAGCCGCGCGTGGACTTGGCTTGTGAGGATACAGGCAATCCTGTGCGAGGATGAGAGTTCACTTAGGTAAGCCACTTGACGGCTTAGATCTCTGTTGAGATTGAAAATGCTCTCAGCCCTTGAAAAGGCATGACGGTACAGCGATGTAACCGAATCAACAATTACCAAGCCAACACTGGGAGTGACATAACTTTCCAGAGATTCAACGAGTACCCGTTGTTCCGCAAAGGTCTCAGGAAGAAAGAGAATTATCAACTCACTGACGACCCGTGAATCTTCCCCAGCTATTTGGTGAAACCTCTGCTGTGTGAAAGAGTGATCCGAGTCGACGTAGAGGACCTTTAGACCCATCCTTGCCGCACACGTTGCTGCTTGAATTGCAACCGTGGTCTTTCCTGTCGCAGCCTCTCCGTAGACTAATGCTATCTCCCCTCTGTGGAAACCCCCTCGCAGCAACCTGTCCAATGCAACGCAGCCCGTAGAGATTTTTTTTTCTATTTGCATAGCAGGCAATTCGAAGACCACCTCAGACTTAGAGAGCCGGCTGTTTCCACAACCTACCGATTTTTCCTGCAACGGCTTATCTCAGCGTCCTGCGGTAAAACTACTTTCCCTGACGCAGAAACAGCCTCGGACTCGAAAGTTCGAATGATTGAACGCGTTCAGACTCGGATTCGAGTTGCCGTGCTCCTACGCAAGCCGCAGACTATTGATCAGAACTAGTCAGCAATTCCTTTACAATCGCGCGAGGCCTTGCAGCATCAAGTAGGCGCGTGAATTGCTTGATCCAGAGCGGGTAGAGGTACAGTTTTCCATAGAAGAATTCCTCGAAAACCAAGTTGTCCAACACGCTCATAGCCCTACGAACTCGCGCGTACCCGTAGAGCGTGGAGAGCCGATCTACATTATCAAGAGAAGGTAAGCTCAAGAATTCGGAAGCAATGGTTGCATATACGTGCCTCGGCTCTTGCCCCTCTCCCATCCTTCTTTCAAGTAGTTTTCGTAGAGCTAGTCGCTTAAACGCCCGCGACTGCTTCAGCCGCTCTTCAAGAGCGGAGTTCTTCGGCCGATCCATGCGGGGTTCAGGTCTACTAGTTCTTCAGAACGCATTTTTAAATTAATGCATGAACGATGAAAGAACGATTCTCCAGTCAGTTGAGCTCTTTATTTCTTCTTGGTAACTTCCTGGAGGAAATTCGCGTAGCCCTGTGCGTCCAAGAGGGCTTTCAACTCGTCTTGGAGATGCGAAGGCTTAACTACCACAATCCATCCCGCGCCGTACGGATCCTGGTTTACTAGCTCGGGTGAATCAACCAATTTCTCGTTGCGTTCAGCGACCTCTCCTGAAACTGGAGAATAGAGTTCTGAAACTGCCTTCACTGATTCGACAGTGCCGAAGGTAGCGTTTTGTGTTAAGCTCTTGCTGACGTTGGGCAGATCAACATAGACGACCTCGTGCAGAGACTTCTGTGCATAATCAGTTATCCCAACGCGACATTTGTCAGCTTCGACTTTCATCCATTCGTGCTCTCTGGTGTAATATAGCCCTTCGGGGATTTCATTATCATCGACTTTCAATCAGACCGCACCAAGTGCGCATCTGATGAATCGACAGTGTATTTAGCAATATGCTTCGAGATCTAACGTCGCAAGTCTGATTTCGGAGACTGCGATTCTTCGTGATGATTGCCATGCGATATCTGCTCTCACCCGGGAAAACATTGATTGTGCAAGGACCGGCATCTGTGCGAGTTCTTAGCGGAGAAGCCACGATCTTAGGCGCACCTCCCCAGTTCGACCGCAAACTGATTGTAAGACAGGAGAAGCAACTTCCTATCGAAGCCAGTTCAGAAGTTGATATGGAAATTCTCACGGGTGAATCTGGAAAGATAAGCGAGGTCGAAGGAAGTACAATTCCGAAATCCTGGAGGTCTACCGCCGATTCTCTCGCCGAAATGAAAGAGGGCAATGTCACGGTTGTCGGAGCCACGGATGTCGGCAAGAGCACGCTCTGCACCTATCTGACTAATGAGCTCCTCAAGAGACGTTTGAGGCTCAGACTGATCGACGCCGACATTGGACAAGCAGACATCGGCCCTCCCACAACAATCAGTATAGCAGTTCCAACCAGCTTTCAGTCAACACTTGCAGACTTGACTCCCGAAGCTATGATCTTCATTGGACATACGACTCCAAGCAAAGTTGAAACGAAGATAATTGATGGCATCCGACGTCTAGTTAGTCGAAAGGACGAGACACTTGCCATAATCAACACTGACGGTTGGGTTCTTGACCCTGAAGCCATCATGTACAAGCTTGACCTAATTTCGGCAGTCAAACCTGACTTGGTAATCGGAATATCGGCCGGCACTGAGCTTGACCAAATCTTTTCAGTATCTGCGGCTAGGTCGATGAGAGTAGAGACCTCCAATGTTGCACTGACTCGTTCGCGCTCCGACCGGCGTGATATTCGCATTGCATCTTATCGAAGATTTCTAGACGGAGGAGCTGTTAGGGCTCTATCATTGCGAAACGTTCAGGTGAGAATGCCGAAGGGCTTGCCTCCTATTCAAAGGTGGCAAAGCCGAGACCTTCAAAACCTGATAGTTGGCCTATTGGACAACGAAGGCTATTTGCTTCAGATTGGAGTCTTGTTGGGTTTCGATGGAGAATTCATCAGAGTCTACTCAAGACCGTTTGCGAGAGTTCGAGAAATAGAATTAGGTTTTGTCAGACTGTCGACAGAGGGAATTGAACTAGGATACCTTGAGATATGAGTGATGGTTGTACCCATTTAATTCTCAGTCCGCTCACCAAGCGTATCTATACAGCGTCGGAACGATTATCCTTTAATGAAGCATTCGGCAACTGCCACCACTCCTTGGAATGGTACCTGCCTTGAGTTCACTCGAAGAATACAGGATGCGTATTCGCGAAACTGACAAGCAGTTGCTGTCCTTGATTCAAGAAAGGCTATCGCTCGGGCAGAAAGTTGCCGAAGTGAAGCAGGCCCGGGGGCTACCTACGATAGATACGGATGCTGAGCGGGCCACGATGGATAGCCTGACGCAAACGGCGAAGAATCTAGGGCTTCCTGTTCCCTTGGCTCGGAGATTAGGCGAACTCCTTATTCAAGAGACGGTCAGAGTACAGGAAAATGCCAGGCCATATCAGTCGAAAGATCAGCTTCTAAAGGAGATCTTTGAGCTCACTCAAAAGTTAATCTCAGAAGGCAAAAGAATCACTCGATTCGAGGTTGGAGAACCAAACTTTCCGGCCTCCCAGCAAGTGATCCACGAGCTCACTGATACTTTTCGTAAGAAAAAGATCATAGGATACGGGCCCTCTGCAGGTTTGCCTGAATTAAGGAAAGCCTTGGCTGATGAACTGAGTGCTGGACACGATACTGAGATCGAACCTGACCAGATACTGATAACACCGGGTGGCAGGTTCGCGATATTCGCCACAATCACAAGTTTCATTTCCCAGCTGGAACGAGTCGTCATCCTACAACCAGCTTGGCCTGCTTACGAAGAATGCGTCGACTTCATCAAAGGACGAGTGGTCCCACTAAACACCACCCTTGACGAAAACTGGGAAATCGATCTAGGGATACTTGAATCGGAGCTAGAAAAAGGCGCTCGACTGCTGGTCGTAAACACGCCTAACAATCCCACCGGCAAGGTCATCGGAAGCAAGAAGTTCCAAGAAATCATCAACCTCGCTCGCAGATATGAGATCACCATACTTTCGGACGAAGTCTACGACAGGTATGCACGCTCCAAACCGCCGAGCATACTTGAAAGCGAGTATGAAAATTCCGTCTACATCAACAGCTTCTCGAAGCAGTTTAGCCTGACAGGTTGGAGAATAGCCTACTTAGTAACCACAAAGGAGAAGGCTTTACGGATTCGTCGCGTAATTCAAACAGCAGTAACCTGCGTCCCTGAGTTTACCCAAAGAGCAGCTTCGGCTGCAATCAAGAAAGGTCGGCGTGAAGCTCAGCGCAACGTGGATGCGATCTTGAGAAAAGTTGAGTTCACGTGCCGTGAACTTCGCAAGATCGACGTTTCCTTCTACAAGCCTGATGGAGCTTTTTACGTATTCCCCAGAGCGAACAAGGTAAACTTCGATTCAGTCAAATTCGCAAAGGAGCTCCTGGAGAAGCACCACGTGAGCATAAGTCCAGGCCAATCCTTCGGGGACTACCCCGCCTTCTTCAGGCTGGCTGTCTCGTTGCCTGAGGCGCAGATACCGAGCGCCATTAGGACGATCGGAAAGGCGATTGACTCTTGGCCGTAGCCTGCGTCATTGGCGCGGCAGGGCGCATGGGCGCATGGTTTGCGACCTTCCTCAAAAGAAATGATCACCAAGTCATAGTGTCTGATAGGAACAGATCAGCAGCGAGAAACTTGGCGCGAAAGAATGGTTTCAGGTTCGTCGAGGATTACGCCCAAGCAGTTCCGTTAGCCGACCTCGTTATCTTGGCGACTCCTACAAAGGTCACGGAGGGGGTTTTGGAGCAGATCGAACCACACATTTCAGCTGGATCGTTGATCGTTGAGATCTCCTCTGTCAAAGACCCACTAAAGAGAACCCTGCAGACCATGAGAAGGCGGGGCGTTGCCATCCTCAGTATTCATCCGATGTTCGGCCCAGGTGTTAAGAACCTTGCGGGGAAAACTGTCCTTGCCGTGACGCTACCGCGAGCTAACAGAAACGCCAAGAAATTCTTGTCCATTTTCCGGAAACGCGGTGTGAGGCTAATTCAATGCACCTTGGATGAACATGACAGGCTAGCTTCGATACTGTTGGCTCTGCCGCATTTCATCAATATTGCGATGGTGAACGCTCTGAGATCGTTGGGCGTGGACCCTAATCGATTGCGTGAGACGGCGGGCACGACATTCAGGCTTCAACTTCTCACAGCCCAAGCCATCTGCCAAGAGGATTTTGGCAATGAGGTTTCGATACTTATGGATAATAGATACTCATTGAATACGCTCACGAAATTCGCTGAGCAGAGCGCTGCAACTCTGAATCTTATCAGGAAAAGAAGCCGCAGCAGTATGCTTAGGCTCCTGGGCAACAGCCGCGGTTTTCTCGAAAGAGACAAACTGTTCGCGAGCGCGTATACACGTTTCAATGCGGCTGTTGAAGCTTCGAGCTTTGGCTAGCATCGTCTGGCGATTTCTTACCGAGGACTCGCGGAATCACACCCGACCTTAGACAGTGGTCTGCAAGGACTATTGCAACTGCCGCCTCAACCACGGGCACCGCCTTAGGTACGATGCATGGGTCGTGTCGACCAGTAACCTGAACCACCGTATCCTCCATTTCTTTCAGATCCACCGTCTGTTGCTCCTTTGGAATCGATGACGGGGGTTTGAACCCGACATGCAGGGTGATCGGCATGCCACTAGATAATCCGCCCAGTATTCCGCCGGCATTATTCGTCAATGATACAACCTTTCCGTCGCGCGTAGCGAAGGGATCATTGTTCTCAGACCCTTTGATCCTTGAGGCTCCAAACCCCAAGCCGACCTCGAAACCTTTCACAGCTGGAATGCTGAAAGCAATCTTTGCAAGGTCGGCGTCAAGGCTGTCAAAGAACGGTTCACCGATTCCAGGCGGAACCCCTTCGGCAATACACTCGACTACTCCACCCACACTGTCTCCTTCGTTGCGAGCTCTTAGAATCGCTTCTCTCATCTTCTCCGCTGTTACTGGATCCGCGCAGCGAACAGAGTTGCAGTACGCGTTTCGTTTTATTTCCTCGCTCGAAAGTTGGCGTTCAATTGTGACAGTGTGGATCTGGATGGCGTGAGCGAAGACTTCGATGCCGATTCGGCGCAGGAGTTTCTTGGCGATAGCCCCTGCCATAATGATCGGAACGGTCATTCTGCCGCTGGCCCGACCGCCTCCTCTGAAATCGTTGAAGCCCCCATACTTCAGGTTCATAGGGAAATCAGCATGTCCCGGCCTAGCGATGAACTTCAACTTCTCATAGTCTTGAGACCGTACATCCTTGTTCCAGGTCAACATGGCGACAGGCGCGCCTGTTGTGTACCCTTCGAAGACTCCTGAAAGAATCTGCGCTTCGTCTTTTTCCCGACGGGCAGATGTTGTGGTCCGGTCTGGTGGTATCCTCCGTTCCAGTTCTGTCTGGATATCCTCCGCGCTCAGTTCAAGACCGGCTGGGCATCCTTCCACGACTGTGGCGACCACTGAACCATGGCTCTCACCGAATACGGTCACGCAGAATTGCTTCCCGAATGAACTATAACCCAATCACATCGACTCCAAGTGAACGCAAGTCCTCGAAGAAATTCGGGTATGATTTGCTGATGCATTCAGCATCCACTATGGTAATTTCGCTATTGGCGCCGAGCGCGGCCACACTGAGAGCCATCGCGATTCTGTGGTCGCCATGCGACCGGACTTCTCCGCCAGTCAAGGATGAAGGCCCTCTTACGATCCACCCGTCTTTTCTTTCGATTATGTCTGCTCCGAGGGAACCTAGCTCTGATGCCATTGCAGCTAGTCTGTCCGTTTCCTTGTAGCGTAACCTCACAGCCCCGCTGATTCTTGTTTCGCCTTCGGCATAGCACCCCAGCACCGCCGCGACGGGGCCCAAGTCTGGGCATTCGCGGAGGTCGATGCTTGTGGCTTTGAGTTCGCCACCGTCCACTAGGACTCCGTCTTCTTGAAAACGGATTCTGACTCCCATCTGAGACAAGATTGAGGGCAACACAGCGTCGGGTTCTTGGCTGGTTCGTGATAGGCCATGCACGAATACTTTTGAGTTCGTAATCGCTGCCGCAGATACGGGGAAAGCTGCAGACGAAAAATCACCTGCAATTACGTGTTCAGCTGGCAAGTATCTCTGACCTGGCGCGATTTCAAAGCGAGACATCTCACTGTTTGCCTGAACCTTAATGCTATGCCTCTGCATGGTTTCCGTAGTTAGTGAGACATAGCTTCGTGATTCAAGCGGTGGAATAATCTCCAAACGAAGGCCAATCTCTAAGCTAGGGCCAGCAAGAAGCAAACCAGAAATAAACTGAGAGCTAACATCCCCACGAATCCGGACAGCCCCTCCCTTCGGAGGCCCTCCTTCAACCTGAACAGCGTTTCGCTCAACAGTCATCTTGACCCCAAGCTGTCGCATCGCATCTGCTAAGGGCGCAAGAGGCCTTCGCATCAGGGCCTCTTCACCCACTATTGTGGACCTGCCTCTAACCAAGGAAACAATTGGAACCATAAACCGCAACGTCACTCCAGACTTCCCACAATTGATCTCACTCGCAGGTGTTCTCGGCCTTCCCGTGCCTAGAATTCTCCAAGTGTGTTCCATTCGTGATAGTCTCGCGCCAAGTGCTGACACAGCGTTTGCAGTAGCTTCGGTGTCGTCGCATGAAAGCGGATTTGCTATCGTCGTGGTTCCTTCCGACAAAAGCCCGGCAACAAGCGTGCGGTGTGTTTGAGCTTTCGAAGGAGGCGCAGCTATCTCTCCCGAAAGATTTGCGGTAGGCACAATGGTTACCTTCAACCCGCTAACCTCAGGATTTGCGCCTTCTTGCGGTTGAGTGAGGTTTCGATGATTCTTCCAGAAAGAGAGCTCCAAACAGAGAGAACGTCCTCTACTCTTGAGTCTGGAACGATGGCCGCCGACGCTGGTCCTTTACCCGATAAACCCGAAGCAATAGCACCTGCTCGTAGAGCCTCTTTCGCTGGGAACGTATCGTGACCAAGGGCGAGCGAGTAGATCAAACCGTTGAGTGTGAGCGAGAGCCAATAATTGCCCTTAACCGCTTCACGATGAGCGACTCGGACGAGGGAACTTACATTCTTCAGCTGGTTCGGGTCTACATTCTTTGTATAAATCTTCTTTCCTGGTACATGAATCAGAACGCGCAGGTCGCCCTCGGGGTTGAATCGTTTCAACACCCGGCGACGGGTGTTGTCAGTCACAACCAAACCACCGAAATAGCACGCGCAGGCGTCATCAAAAGCCCCTGTCAATGTCACTCCGGCTTCAAGGCTGGCATCAACTCCGAGATTCACGGTTTCTAGGTCGCTGACCTTCTTCCCTAGGGCCCTCAAAGTTGCCAGCGCCACTGCGTTGCTAGCTGCGCTGCTGCTCTTGAGGCCTGCCGCTGTAGGAATACATGATCGCGTCTCCACATCAGCACCGAAACGTCTGTGGAGCCGAAATCTCCGAAAGACGCGTCGAACGGTCGTTTCAATTAGAGTTGGGTCTTCCTTCACTTCGGTCAGATTTCGTCCACGAATCTCGCCTGCTCGGTCAGTGAGCGTCACCCGGGCCTTGGTCCAAAGACTAACACCTAACGCTGCGCCTCTTCCGGTGGCGATAGCGTTCACCACCGTTATGGCCCCATGTGATACTGCCTCAGCGACTCGCTGCATGAGTTCTCGCCGATAGTTTCAGAGCTAACGCGTTCCGCATTTCTGGAATTGGGGCTTCTCTTCCTGTCCACACTTCAAAGGAACAGGCCCCCTGATTAAGTAAGAGGTCTAAGCCGGTGACTGTTCTAGCTCCGGCATGGGCTGCGAGTGTTAGGAGCCTTGTCCAGGCAGGTTTGTAGACTATGTCAAACACACACTGGTCTTTTCGAAGCCAATCCTCTTCGATGGGGAGTTCAGATTTGCCATCCATTCCCATGGAAGAAGCATTCACAACAATGTCTGCCTCATGAAGGAATCTTCTGATCATACGACTGGAAAGAGTCGCGGCCGCGATCTCTTTCTTGAATTTCCGTCTCAGCCTTTGACTCAACTGCTTAGCCTTTGAAACTGTTCGGTTGACGATAACCATCGAACTGACGCGAGGAGCGAATGCATATGCAATGGCTCGGCTAGCGCCCCCGGCCCCGAGTAGCAGAAGCGACCGTCCCTCAAGTGGCTGACCCGCTTCCTCCAAAGCCTTCAGAGCACCCAGTCCGTCGGTGTTGTATCCCAGGAGCGATCCGTTCTGGTTGACAACAGTGTTTGCCGAACCGATTTCCGCAACCGTCCTGTCGATAGTATCTAGGAATCGTGTGACTCTGATTTTGTGTGGCGTTGTCACGTTGAACCCTTTGACTCCTAGGGCTCGAAGACCTCGGACCGCAGGCCCGAGAGAGGGACCTTTCACGTGAAAAGCAACGTAAACAGCGTCTAGGCCAGCTAAGCGGAATGCAGTATTTTGGATGAGTGGGCTCAATGAGTGGTCCACAGGATCACCAATAACCCCGTATACTGCACTTTTTCCTGAGATCTTTTCATTATTCCATTCTGAGAAGTTGCTACGCATTTCGAACGTCAAGTTACCCCGAGCTCCCTGTACAGATTTCTCAGACTCTCGATCGGAAGCTGCCCCGCCGCGGTCTCATGGTCTGGACTGTATGACGCAAATGTGAAATAGGCTCCGAAGATAGGCGACAGAATCCTTGAAGGGACCCCCAACTTTCCCATCGCAAAGCAAACCAACTTCGACCTTAGCGCGTGCCTGCTTACAAACGTCAGACAGCGAAGGCTATCGTTGTAACTGATGGCTGTGCCGACTATCTTACAAATGTCAGCCCCTGCCTTTCTCTCCCTGTTAAGAATTGACTCAAGCACATTCTGCGGTGGAGTGAAGTCTTCGTTGTGGTACGAAACGATCACTTTCCTTCCATGCTGCTTGACTTGACGAACCATGCGGTTAACATCCTTTGTCTTCAGCTCGATATCGATATAATCGAATGATTCTCGGGCCGCTAAGATCAATGTCGCTAGCCTTTTCTGCTCGGTCCCTGAGAACAGGCCTCCCTGATCTCCACGTCGGTTCGTGGCAATCAACGGGCGATGCGTGGCATCTCTTATTTCAGAAATTGTGGAGAACGGCTTCATGAGGTCAAACCGTATCTCGACCAAGTCAGGGCGGTGAGCGTCAAGTTGCCGCAGGACTCGTATTGTTCTTTCGACGTTTCTCTCCATTATTGGAACACAGATTTTCGGGCGCAATTGAGTTCAACCTTCTCCATTGGAAGCCATATCTTGGAGGACTTTGAGAACCACCTCCGATGGGACATCGCTTGTCAGGAATACCTCCCCCACGGTTCGTGGAAGCACCCATCTGATTTTTCCAGCCAGCCTTTTCTTGTCGCTGTCGAGCTGTTCGACAACAGTTTGGGGATCGATGGATTGGTCGATCCTTGTTGGAAGTCCAGCAGACTGTAAGAGGTTCTCTTGGAGTTCCACTGTTTCCTGATCCGTTGTTCCAATTTCGCTTGATATCTTCGCGGCCGCTGTCATACCGACTGCAATTGCCTCGCCGTGTGTATAGTACGAATATCCCGTGAGAGCCTCTAGGGCGTGCCCGACTGTGTGACCGTAATTCAAGATCGATCTGACTCCACGCTCCTTCTCGTCTTCATGAATAATCCGAGCTTTGATCGAGCAGCATCGTGAGACGACCTCAACGAGCGCCTCGTGCGATGTACTGCGAAATGACGCGACAGTCTTGGTGAGCATCCAAAAGAATTCCGGGTCGGCGATGATCGCGTATTTTATGACCTCAGCCAAGCCCGAACGAAGTTGCCTGTCGGGAAGGGTCTGTAGCGCGGCGATATCTGTCCACACGACCGCAGGCTGATGGAAAGCCCCTATCAGGTTCTTGGCTCTCGGACGGTTGACACCGGTCTTTCCTCCAATACTACTGTCAACCTGCGCTAGTAGGGTGGTCGGGACTTGGGCGAACCTTATTCCGCGCATAAATGTTGCAGCCGCAAACCCAGCTATGTCGCCTACGACGCCTCCTCCTAGGGCGATGATTCCAGAGCTCCTGTCGAACTGCTTCTCTAGCAGCTCATCGTATATCGTTGCGAGGGTCTCCAATGATTTTGCTTCCTCATTATCCCTCACAATCGTTACGAAAACATCGAAACCGCTCGATGCAAGAGAGTCGCGGACGATCTCACCATAGAGTGGCCACACCACTTTGTTAGTGATGATCATCTCTTTTGATCCCAGCCCAAGCTTGCTCACCACTTCCCCCAGTTCGTTCATAATCCGATATCCTACTACAATCTCGTAAGAGCGTTCTCCGAGCGAAACTGCGATTTTCTTCAAGTGAAAAGTCACCTAGCGTAGT
>Ga0129297_10000607_pt1 | contig 17374 bp, 12 predicted proteins | sample I18A1metaG_FD_94708 | JGI IMG/M metagenome (GOLD analysis project Ga0129297, IMG submission 94708) | Lake sediment bacterial and archeal communities from Gulf of Boni, Indonesia to study Microbial Dark Matter (Phase II) - ​I18A1 metaG | ecosystem: Environmental > Aquatic > Freshwater > Lake >... | reverse complement strand
CGCGTTGAACGGGTCAATGACCATGTAATGCTCCTGCCGGTACGAAATCCCCAGCTCCAGCCCCTTTACCGCGCTCCAGATCTGCCCGGGACTGAAGTATATTCCCGCGAGCAGGGTCGGCATGGCCGAAAGGTCCATCTTGGCCTGAGAATCGGGCGTCTGGGGATCTCCGTCTATGTCCACGTTGTCCATAATGACCGAGCCCTGGCCCTTGAAGCCCACGTTCGCTCCCACCCCGAATCCGAACGCATCATTGAGGAAACCGAACCCGGCGCCCACAAGGATCATGGACTTCTGCTCCTCGCGCCCCAGGCGCAGGTAATCGTGCGTGCGCGGATCGATGTCGTTGAGCTTCACGATGGTGCCGTCGCCGTTCGCGCCCAGCCCCAGTCCAAGGCGCGCGGACGAGATGAACTTTGGCATCTCGTAGATGAGGTTGAGGTCGATCACGACGCCAAGAATTATGTGCGACGATGCGGGGACGTCCGTTTCCTCGAGGGTGTTGGTCCCCTTGTAATCGATGCTGGTCCCGGGCATGTTGTACATGTACGAGACCGCGAGCTGGTTCAGGTACGCTTTCCGGGGAGCGGCGCTTTCTTCCTTCGCGCCTTCCTCCTTCTTCTTCAGGGAGAGCGCGCTGTCGCCCTCGTCCTTCACTGCTGCGCCCTTCAGGTGGACGGTTTTACCCAGGCCCCCCATGTTATAGTAGACCGAGGACCAGTCGGAGACAACCGCCGTCATCGCGTTTCCCATCGCGATCCCGGTGGCCCCGAACCCGTAAGTGTCCCCGAAATTGCTCGCGTGCGCGCTACCCGTAAATCCCACGACCAGGCTGAAAACTACACCCCACAGAATTCTTTTAGACATCATGCCCTCAAACACGTTGAACGTTGCACTTCAGCCGGCCGCCAGGCCTAGAAGCCGTTGAACTGGAACCCGTACTGCCTGTAAAACTGCTTGTAGAATTCGATCTTCTCCGCCGCGCTCATCGACGCGGTCTTCATCGCGAGCAGGTCCTCGAACATATCACTCAGCTTGAACCAGAGCGAACCGCTGCCGCCCACCGCGTCGTCCCCCAGGAAGGTGTACACCTCGTTGATGAGGGTCTCCCATTCCCCGGGCGTGTCGGGCGCGTTGTTCAGCCTGTCGGAAATCTTCGTCACGAGCCCGCCGTCGGCCATCATCGCGTCCATGAGGATCTTCATGTCGTAATAATTCTGGCCGGTATCGTCCTTCACGATCCCGTGCAGTTTGGGCAGAAGCTCCTTCAGGAGAACGACCAGGTCGTTGAAGCCCTCGTCTCCCTGGTAAAGCCATTTCTTGTTCTCCCTGTCGTAATACGCGACGTACTTGCCGAGCGTATACAGGAGCGCCGCGAATTCGTCGTCCGTGTAGGTCTTGTCCGCAAAGAGCGCGTCGACTATCTTCCCGAGGTTGTCCGTGATGCAGTACTTGCCGGGATCGCCCGCGGGCTTTCTCTTGTCCAGCAGGTTCGAGAGCGTCTCGAAGGTGTCCCCGAACTCGTTCCAGTCGGGGTCCTGCGTCCACGTGTCGACCAGCGCCAGCCTGTCGTCCACGAGCTTCGTGAGGGCCCAGTCGAGATCAAAGTCCTCGGCCCGCATCGCGGGCTTGAACATCCACTGGTAATTCGTGTAATCGAGATGCGTGTATTGGTCGTCGCCGTAGACCGGTGTGCTTTCGCCGCTCTCTTCCTTCGTCACCACCTCGCCCTTGGTCGTCTTTACCGACGTGATGATCTGCTCGAGCGCGGTGAAGATGTTCATCCTTATTTTCTTCGCATCGTTCCGGTAGATGCTTCCCGCGTCGTTATTGCCCATCTTCTGGAGCAGCGCGAGCGCATGGGTCACGATGGCGCCCGAATCGCAGATCATGGGCAGCACCCCGTCCGCGCGGGTCGATGCGCTGTCGGAATTCGAATCAGAGAGGAGGTTCATGAGCGTGCGCAGGCCGCGCCGCGGCCGGAAGAACTGCTTGTAATCGCCCGAAACCTTGGGCGTGGGGGACAGGTAATCGAGCAGGCCGTCGCTTCCTCCCTGCCTGTCGATGCGCGGCGCCCAGCGTCCCACGCTCCCTGTGTCGGAATTGTTGATGTAGCGCAACTGCGGCTTCGCGAGCACGGGAACGAGCCCTTCCAGCACGTCCCTGATGGGATACTTGTGCGGGTAGCCCTCGTCCCCGGGGTGCAGGGTGGATGCCGGGTAATTGTAATCATGACCGGTCCCGGGAGTATACTTAGTCGTTTCATGCAGGGAGCCGACGGCGGTGACAAGGACGGGGAAAATCCTGTTCCGGATCGCCCACGCGTCGCTCCACGCGGATCCGGAGGCGTTCGATTCTACAAGACCGCTCTGCAGCATCCCCAGCCTCACGATCGGGTCAATGTTCTGCCCCACCGCGCCGGGGAACACGTTTCCGCTGCCCAGGATGGTGTCCCATACCAGGCTTAGCGTGACGATGCCCGAGTCTTCCTTTACGAAGGCGAGGTACCTTCCATCTCCTGCGACCGTCGAATCGCCGTAATGCGGCCACCTGCCGTCGTCTACATCCAGGCCCTCGCTGCCCTTGAGCACCCAGCTTCCGTTGCTTGCTCCCTTCTTCGCGTTGCCAAGCCCCAATATTCCATTGCCCTCGATGACGACGAAGGCCGCAGAGTGAATTGTGATGATCAGTACGCTTTTATAAACATTCATGGGGATTGTAAACACGAACTTTTTCTCCAGCGCCAGCCACTGGTAGTTACGAAACATCGCCTCTTCCTGCGAGGAGCACTCGCGCGTGGCGTCGTTCGTGCGGATTTTTTCCCTGAACATGAAGCGGTCCGCGCCAAAGTTACCCGGCGTGAGCTTGAACCTGTCGGCGCCGCTGGTTCCCTCGACGTAGCCGCTGCCTGCCTCGTTCATGGGCGGCGCGCAGAATTCCCCGCTCTTGTGCCCGCGGCGGACCAGGAAGTAGTCCGAGTACCACTGGTCCCTGTACCGGGAGGTCCGCTGCCGCTTGCCGTTGAACGCGTACCCGCTCAACTCGGACGCGCTTATGACGTTCGTAGCCGGATCCTCAATATCGTCGCCGTCGGTGGGATAGAGGTGTACCCAGGTGCTCCTGTCCCCCGCCGACCGCTTGTACACCATGGAGTAGACTTCGCCGTTGGGCTTGTAGTAGAGGTACCATGTCTCCGACGAACCGTCCGCGCCCCACGCTCCCGTGCCGTTGTTGACCAGGTCGCAATCGACCGTGACGGGGGCCTGCCCGGCCTTTTCCGGCGAGTAATAGTAGGGGGCCTCCCCCTCCCAGCAGGCGCGCGAGATCCAACCCATCACGAAACACGCGGTATTCATCTCTCCGATGCCGTCTCCCACTTTCGGAAAGTAGGTGAGAAAATCCTTGTCCTCGGTCGTGTTCGCAATGGTGCCTATGGGTTCGATGTCGCTGCCGTGTTTGACATGTTCCACCGTCTCGCCGCCGTTGGGAATGCCCGCGTCCCCCGCGCACGCTGCCGGGAGCAGGAGCATGGTGGGATAATCGTACCCCATGTAAAACTTATGGCTTCCTATCTGCGCGTTGCCGAACGGGGACGAGCTTCTTCCAATATAGGCAGCCTGGTCCGTCCTCGTGTCGAGGGCCAGGTTGTATGCCGTCGCGGTTATCCCGCAGATGTCAAGGCCGCTGTTCTGCATCGCGTACATACAGTCGTTCACCGTGATTATCCCATGCGTGGGCTCACCGTGCCCGCGCTGATCGCTGCTCACCTGCGGATTGCGGTCCGGTTCCCCCGAGTACGACATCCTCGTTTTATACCCGAAATTCAGCGAACCGGCGATGGTGACCAGCAGGTGGTCCAGGAAACTGACGTTATACCCGCTGCCCGTACGGTCCTGGCCGTACCCGTCGTACCTGAGCATGCGCTTCAGCGATGACTCGACACCGTCGTAGTTTGAAAAATCGATGCCCGCCTTCTTCAGCTTGTCGAAGGATCGCACCATGCGCTCCACCGCCGATTTGCCGTTTCCCCTGTCGTTGATGATCGAGTAATCGGGGATCGAGGGATCCTCGGTCGCGGCCCTGTCGCGGATGAAAAGCTTCACGAGGCCGGGCCACAGCTCGCGAAGGGAGTTCTTCAGCTCGGCGTTCACGTACCAGGTGCCGGAATTCGAATAATCGGAATTGAAACCCGCCCCGCCGGCCGTAAAATATTTCTCCATGTTCTGCAGCAGCGTCTTGAACTTTCCGGTATTCGCCGGGTCCACGAGCGCCGGGAGGTCGCCCTTAACGATGGACGATTCGGAATTATAAATGAGGTCCCTCGCGTTCGGGTCACCCGCGAGCATGTCGTTAAGGGCGCGCATGAGCAGGTGGCTTCCCCTTACCGTGTTGCCAAGATCAAGGTTGGTATCCCCCGAATCGATCGACGCGGGATCGGTGACGAGGTTCCCGCCCGAATCCACGTACATGGGGTAATCCGACTGTATCGTGAACTTCGCGACCACCTCGCTCAGGTCGCGAATGTCCTGCTGATCGATCCCCTCGATCTTATCGATGAGCTTCTGGACCAGGTCTCGCATCCCGGCAGGAGTGTCGAGGTTGTAGCCGCTATCGTCGGCCACATAATTGACGGTCTTCCTTAGAATTGCCTTCGCGTCCTCGGTCAGCCCCTCGGTGTCACCCAGATCGTTGAGCAGCTCGTAAAGCCCGGTGCCGTATTCCATCCCCGTGGTTTCATAGAAGGAATTCATCCCCGATTTCACGTAATGGCGTTCATCGTCTTTAAGAATAGCCAGCAGGTCGCGGACCTCGTTCAGGGTCGACGTGAGAAGGCGGTCTTCGTGGTTTACCAGCAGCTTGAACAGGCGGGACATCGTGTCGAATTCGTTATAATTGGCGCTTATCGCCTCCGGCAGATCGGTGGTAATTACATAATTCATATCAAGCCCGGTAAACAGGTCCTTGATATTGTCATACCCGTCCAGGGCGCAAAAGATCTGGTAATCCCGGTCCGGCTCGTTTTTCTGAAACGTGCCGAGTCCTCCTCCGCCCGCACACCCGGCCAGGGCCGTGCAGAGAGTCACGATACCAGCGAGCAAACTCCTCTTGAACAACATGGTAAAACCCCCGCGATAGTGCCGTTCCCGTCTCTTTATTTTTCCATGGTCCATGATGATTGCCAAATCTTCCATCTCAATACACCGTCCGGACGGTGTGTAATGAACCTTAAAAAACATACCCCTTCAATGGCCCATTTGGGCTAAAGATTTTCTAAACTAAATAAACTATACTGCTTTCTGGGGGATGACTGATGTAGCTTGGAATTTCATAAAAATTCAATCCATTAACAAGCAGGTAAAACTTAGGTTCTTGTTAATATTAATGGCAGATTAAAGCACAGGATGGGGAATGTCAATAAAAAACCGACCTGTCAGTCAGTATTTAAGGAAAATATGCACTACAGTTTCATGTACAATGTTCATTTTAAGACCTCATTCGCAAATAAATCGTCCAAAAAATGAACCATGTACGCGGTTTCCTTTACAAGTCCCGTGACCGTGACGCTGTTTTCAGTGTGTGACAATATTTCGGTTCCGAGGAACGAGGTGTTCGCCCCCAGGCTTTGCAGGTACCTGTATAAATTCTCGCCCTGGTAATACGGAACGATGTTGTCGGTTCTGGAATGCATGATGAAATACCTGCAGGGCGGAAGCACTCCCTTTCCGGCCAGCATCGACGGGCCGTTGATCGACTCGAAATCGCGGTGGTGGAGGTCCACCACCAGCAGGTCCCTGAACAGCTTCTCGCCAAGGACCTTGCGCATCTCGCCCACGTCCGTCGTGCCCGGCTTCGAAATGCTGATCGCCTTCCTGATAAGCTCCTTTTCCTCGTCGGTAAACGCCCCTGAGCTCATGGTGAGCACCATCTTCCCGATGATGTCCATGCTGAGACCGGCCTCGTTGTAGCTCTTCACGAGCTCCGCGCCGTCGAAGAAGGGACCCACCAGAAACATCTTCTCCGGGTAAATCTCCGGCGGGACGTCATTGAGCGCGATGAGCAGGCCGTTCGCACCGATGCAGGCCCCCATCGCGCGGTATTTGCCGGGAAACTCCGCGGCAAGCGCCCTGTAGACCGTCGTCACCTCGCGGATCGCATCGAACAGGTCCCGCTGCTCGACGCTTCCCCTGATATAAGGAATGAGCACGTTCACACCAGCGGCATGGCAGAGTGAGGACGCGAGCTGGTCAATGCGGGGATGCTTGTGCGCCTGGGGAGTGATCCCATGCTGGAGCACCCAGTACTTGTCGGATTTCCCGCGAAGGGGCGTATACACCATCACGGGTATTTCGACCGCCCCTGCCTTGACCATGACCTCCCTCCTGGAAAAATCGCGCGGCGCACTGACGCCCGAAATGCCGAGCAGGAATTGCACGCTGGGCTTTCTCGAATAGAGATAGGCGGAGAGCAGGACGGCTGCGAGCAGTACGCCCAGTACGAGCGCAATGATGCCAGGGGGCCTTTTCATGATCAATTAAAGCGCGGGTGATTCCCTGAAAGCGGTATTGAATTTTTTAAGATTACGCGAAATGATCCCGCGCACCCTTCTGAGAAGGCAATCCCTCGCGGATTCCCTGAGCCCCTCGGTTTCGATGGGATCGCCTATGATCACCTTCATGATGCCCGGCTTGACTCGAAGAGACCCCTTGGGCAGTATGGTGCTGCTGTTGACGATAGTGATCGGTACGATCGGCAGGCGGGAGCGGAGGGCGAAGACCACTCCTCCCTTCTTGAACTTCTGCAGGGTGCCGTCGTTTGACCGGGTCCCCTCGGCGAAAAAGAATACGCTGATTCCCTCTTTAAGCTCCCTCACCACGCGGTTGATTCTCCTGACGGCGGCAGGCCCGTCGGACCTGTCGATGGGAATCATGCGCGCCAGCGAGACCGCCCACCCGAAAATGGGAATCCTGAAAAGCGATTTCTTCCCCACGAATCGCAGGGTATGCCCTATTCCCTGGGCGACCGCGAGCGGATCAAGGTTGCTCGCATGGTTCGAAATGAACACGTAGGAACGCCAGTTCCTGAGTTTTTCGGCGCCGATCACCTGGACCTTCACCCGGTTGGATTTCAGGATGAGCCGGCTCCAGAGTACCCCGAACTTGAACGGCAGCTTCCCGGTCCTGCTCAGTATCGCGGCGGCCATCGTGGGGAACGCGAGCACCAGCGTGTACACCGTGGTGCTCGCAAGCGTCCATGCAGGAAGTATCACTTTCTTCAACATACCCTACCTCTGTCCGATCTCAACAGGCAGCAGTTCAGGCGTATCCCAATTCCGCAAGCCTAATTTTTCATTAACGCCATAGTGCGCATCGCGGTCTGGCTGCTTGACAAATCGCGGAGCATGTCCTATCGATAGCGGGTGCCGGGCCGGGAATCGGGTTTTAATTAAACGAGGTTGCCGGGTCCCTGCAGACACCCTGGAGAAGAGTTGCCATGAAAGAACCGGAGCCCCTGATCCGCGAGCAGCGCATCGGCGATACCGCCATCCAGTACCTGGACTACCCGGGGGAGGGCGCCCCTCTTATCCTGCTCCACGCGACCGGCTTCCTCCCCTGGATGTGGCACCCCATAGCCCGCGCGTTCGCCGGGGAATACCGCGTCCTCGCCCCCTATTTCTGCGATCACCGGGACGCCGAGCCGGAGGAGGGGGGCCTCGCCTGGGCCACCCTCGCCGACGACCTCTGCCGCTTCTGCGAGGCCCTGGGGATAGATGCCCCCTTCCTCGTGGGGCATTCCATGGGCGCGACCGTGATCACGCTCGCCAACGCGCTGCACGGACAGCGCGCGCGGAAGATGATCCTGATCGAGCCCATCTTTCTACCCGAGCAGATCTACTCGATGCAGCTCACGGTCGACCAGCATCCGCTCGCCGCGAAATCGATAAAGCGCAGGAGTTCCTGGGAGAATATCGACGAGGCGAGGGCATACCTGCACGGGCGCGCCCTATTCAAAAATTGGGACGACGAGATGCTCGATCTCTATATCCGGCACGGCATGGTGCCCGGCGAGGATGGGGGCCTCACGCTCGCGTGCCATCCCCGCAGGGAGGCGTCGCTCTTCATGGGAAGCGTTCATTACAATCCCTGGCCCCTTTTGGAAAAGATCCCCTGCCCGGTGATGGTCGTGGAGGGGGGCGAGAGCGAGAACCGCCAGTTCATAAATCTCAAGCGCGCATCGGGACTTTTCCCGAACGGGAGCTATCGCATGGTCCCTGGGGCCGGGCACCTGGTCCCGATGGAGCGGCCCCAAGAAGTAATTGCCCTTATCCGCGAATTCCTTTAGCATCTCCGGCAGGGTGTGTCGCGCATCATGATCCAGGAGGCAGCGCCGTGAACTCGAAGACCGTAAAGGAAAGCTCGGTGACCATCGTGTCCCAGATGACGCACCAGGACGCGAACCTCGCTGGCAACGTCCATGGAGGTGTAATTTTAAAGCACATTGACAATACCGGCGGCATCGTCGCGAGCAGGCATGCACAGAGCAACGTGGTCACCGCGTCGATCGAGCGCGTCGATTTTCACAGTCCCGTCTTCGTGGGCGATCTTCTGAGGCTGATCGCGAGCATGCACCATGCGGGCAGGACATCCATGGAGGTGGGGGTGAGGATCGAGGCGGAAAACTTCATCACGGGACAGGTGCGCCACACCGCGTCCGCGTACCTTACCTTCGTCGCGCTGGACCCGTACGGGAAACCCCTGCCGGTGCCCGGCCTGGTTCCCGAAACGCCCGACGAGATTCGCCGCAACAGCGAGGCCAGGCGGAGACGCGAGCTGCGCGCACACGCACGAACGGAGGAGACGCGCTAGCGCCTATTTTTTAAAGGGATCCTTGCGCACGTGCTCCCTGCGCTCGTCGGTCTTTTCCTTCTGGATCAGGTCGCGGAAAATGTAGCGGTAGTTGTTCGACCTGTCGGCCTCGAACTGGTCGATCTCAACCTGGTTTTTATCCGGCTTTTTTTTACAGCCCGCGCTTCCCGCCGCCATTGCACACGCGAGCATGATGCACATGAATTTGCGCATAGTGGTCACCGCGCGATTTTCGTCACACCCGGTGAAAAATATCAAGAGCAATTTGACCTGGCACTCCCCAATAAAAAGTTTGACATAATGCGCCTCGCGCCCCACTATTCAGAATGTAACGACCAGGGAGGGAGTTGCCATGAAGATCACGACCGACTTCACGCAGGTTGTGCCCGGGCGAGGGAGCGCCCTGCGTACATCGCTCCTGGGCGGCCCCGCACCCAGGACGCCTGGAGCCCGGAACGCGGCGGCCCAGACGGGCGGTTCGCGCGGTATGACCGAGGCGCTTTCCATCGCGCAGATGGCCCAGGTGGTGGTCCAGAAGGCCCTGGAAATATCCTCCCGTCTGAAGAACATGGCGATGGACGCGATGACCACAAATAAGGTGAATTTCGACGAGCTTAAGAATATAGGCGCGCAGCTGCAATCGTCGCTCGGCGCATATTCCGGGCGCTTCGACACGGCCATCATACCTCCCGCGGTGCAGGTTCGCGCCGCGCGACCGGACACGAGCCTGCGGGACAATCTCACGGTTCTGAGCGAGCAGGCGGCCAGGCTCGAGGGAGACCGTGCCGTCGACACCGGGGCCCTTGCCCGCGTCAGCGCGTCACTCGAGCAGAAGTCCAGGGCGATAGGAGAGACGATCCAGTCCCTCGCCGGGCGAGCAGGCATGAGCCATTTGTCGGCCGAAAGCGCGCCGCGGGAAACGACACGCACCGCCGCCGGAATCGTACAGGATTTCCAGAGAGCGCTTATGGCGCAGGGAAACATTTCCAGGGAAAATGCGGCCGTGCTGCTGAGGGATTAGAGGGGTGCGTACGTCGCGCAGGCAGGAACATGACCCCCGGGTCATTCACTAAACAAAAGAAGGAACGGTATGGAAGTATTTGACGGTTTCATTGCGGCAATAGCGTCCGAATTCAAGATCAAGTTTCACAAGGATTCCGAGGGCGCCTACACTACGGAGCTCCAGTTCGAGAACAACCGGTCGCAGCAGGTTCTCATAACCCTTTCAAAGGACGAGGTGGGCGACAGGATCATCAATTACTATTCGGTGATCGGCAAGCTCAAGGGAGATTTTTGCGAGCTGTACAAGTTCGCGCTCAGGATCAACTCCACGCTCATCTTCGGCGGGCTCGCGCTGATCGACGAGACACTGGTCCTCCGCGATTCGATATTGCTCGTGGACGGCGATCCACAGCGCTTCATGAAGTCCCTTACCTACATCGCCGCCAAGGCCGACGAGCTCGAAGAGGTGCTCCTGAAAGAGAACGCGAGCTGACCGGCAAACGCACGCGCGCAATTGAAAAAGGCGGGGCATTCCCCGCCTTTTTGTGCATCGGCCCCCCGCCCTTTATCCCAGCTTGAGCTTCTCCTTTATCCGGGCCGCCATGTCCCTGATGAGCGGGAAGTTGTCAACGTCGTCCACCAGCAGGAAGACAGCCATGTTGTCGTGAACGATCACGATGGTCCTGTCCCTGTTCAGGTTGGAGAATCCCGTGAGCTTCTTCGCCTCCTCCTGTGCGGACCTCGCGCTGTTGTAGAGGATGACGTAGCACACGATATCGTCACCCGTCGGCTGGCTGGTCCTTGCGATGATGGTGATATACATGTCCGCAACGCTCCCTGGATCGCCGTCCGGGTATATCCGCGGCACGAGCTTTTTTATGGCAGGCTTGTCCATACGCCAGGGATTCTCCTTCAGCACGGTGCGCGCGAAGGCGGGCACGGTCCCGTATTGGAAGCCCGCGGGTATGTCATCCCGGGTGATCCTGATGGCGTCGATCACCTCGCCCCTGTATTCCGCGCCGGCGAGCGGAAAACCGATTATACAAATTGCTGCGAACAAAATTATCGATGATGTAATTTTTCTCATTTTTTCACCCTCCGGGACTCCCCTGGCATCGGGAAAAAACTTCACCTGGGCTTAATATCGGCGCATTATGCTCGATTCATCAGGACAAAGCTCCCTGGAGGAAATTTTTTAGAGACATAATATTTTTGCTTGACGGAGGCCTGTTTTAGGCTTAAAAGTTGGACAGTTCCATTAAATGATACACAGAGTTCGCCATTCAAAATAACTTTCGCGGAATCCTCATCCAGCTTTTCTCCCGGTGAGTACCCGCATTGCCGCAAGCCTTCGACATAACCTGTGGAGCAGAAGTATGCAAGAACACGCATCCCCCTTGAAGAATATAAGAAAAAGGGATGGGAGGGTGGTCCTTTTCGACCCCGAAAAGGTTACCGACGCCATCTTCAAGGCCGCGAAGGCGGAGGGGGGCAGTAACCGCGAGACCGCGCAGGGGATCACCGAATCGGTCGTGGGCATACTCGAGGTGATCTACAAAGACGGACGTATCCCCACCGTGGAAAACGTCCAGGACCTGGTCGAAAAAATGCTCATCGAGCGCGGTCATGCCAGGGTCGCCAAGGCATACATTCTGTACCGCGACCAGCACCGCAAGATCCGCGAGGGCAAGGACCTCCTGAACGAGGGGATACAGCTCGTCGAGGAGTATCTTGACCGCTCGGACTGGAGGGTGAACGAAAACAGCAACATGAGCTATTCCCTCCAGGGACTCAACAACCATATAGCCTCGGCCGTCACCGCGAAGTACTGGCTGGAGCGCATGTATCCGCCGGCAATCCGCCAGGCCCACGTGAACTGCGATTTCCACCTTCATGACCTTGGACTGCTTTCGGCGTACTGTGTGGGGTGGGACCTCAAAGATCTCCTCCTCCGCGGCTTCGGCGGCGTACCGGGAAAGGTCGAAAGCCGGCCGGCAAAGCACTTCAGGAGCGCCCTGGGGCAGGTGGTTAACTTTTTCTACACGCTGCAGGGAGAATCGGCGGGCGCGCAGGCCTTCGCCAACTTCGACACCTACCTGGCGCCGTTCATCCACTACGACAGGCTCTCCTACGACGAGGTGAAGCAGTGCCTGCAGGAGTTCGTGTTCAACATGAACATTCCCACCCGCGTGGGATTCCAGACGCCGTTCACCAATGTTACGCTTGACCTCAAGGTTCCCTCGACCATCGCCGACGAATACGTCGTGATCGGCGGGGAGATCAGGGACCGGCAGTACCGCGAATTCCAGGAGGAGATGAACATCTTCAACCTCGCCTTCGCGGAGTGTCTGCACGAGGGCGACGCCCGAAACCGAATCTTCACCTTTCCCATTCCCACCTACAACATCACCGCGGATTTCGACTGGGAAAACCCCTTCCTCGAGCGCCTTTGGGAGATCACCGCGAAGTACGGCATCCCCTACTTCGCCAACTTCGTGAACTCGGAAATGAAGGCCGAGGACGCGCGATCCATGTGCTGCAGGCTGCGCCTCGACAACCGCGAGCTCAGGAGCCGCGGCGGCGGTCTCTTCGGGGCGAACCCGCTCACCGGCAGCATAGGCGTAGTCACGATCAACATGCCGCGGCTGGGCTACCTTTCGGAAAGCGAAAACGATTTCATAGTAAAGCTCACCGACCTCATGGACCTCGCGCACGACTCGCTGGAGATCAAGAGGAAGGTCCTGGAAAACTTCACGCAGAACGACCTGTATCCCTACACGAAGTACTACCTCTCCGACATCAAGGAGCGATCGGGGAAATACTGGGTGAACCATTTCTCCACGATCGGCATCGTGGGGATGAACGAGGCCTGCCAGAACCTGCTGGGTGTTTCCATCGCGGAGAAGGAAGGCAAGGCCTTCGCGCTGCGCGTCCTCACCTACATGCGCGAGCGGATACGCGAGTACCAGGAGGAGACCGGCAACCTCTACAACCTGGAGGCGACCCCCGCCGAGGGAGTGAGCTACCGTTTCGCGAAGCACGACAAAAAGACCTACCCGGAGATCGTCGCCGCGGGGAAAAACGAGCCCTATTACACGAACTCGGTCCATCTCCCCGTGGGATACAGCGACGACATCTTCGACGTGATGGAGCACCAGAACGAGCTCCAGGCCGCCTTCACGGGCGGGACGGTGGTCCACTGCTTCATCGGCGAAAAGATCGACGATCCGCGGATCGTGAAGACCCTGGTCAAGCGCATCGCCGAAAACTACCACGTTCCCTATTTCACCATCACCCCCACCTTCAGCATCTGCCCCGTGCACGGCTACATTTCGGGCGCGCACAAGTACTGCCCGCACGAGCATTCGCAGGAGGAACTGGAAAAATTTGGTATTGAGATTCCGGCCAAGGATTCCGATTATAATAACAGGATAGCTATATAAATGTTAAGAGGTGCCGCAATGAAAGGCGAGAAAAAGGTTCCGGTTGAGGTGTATTCAAGGGTTGTCGGGTACTTCCGCCCCGTGAACCAGTGGAACAAGGGCAAGAAAGAAGAATTCAGCGAGCGCAAGGAGTATTCGCTGAGCAGCGTGCGCGAATCCAACGTGTATGAATATAAGAGGCATTCATAGAACCTCGCTCATAGATTATCCGGGCAGGATCAGCTCGGTAATCTTCACGGGAGGGTGCAACCTGCGCTGCGGGTACTGCCACAATCCCGAGCTCGCCTGCAACAGCTGCGAACTGGAGCGCTACTCGAACGAGGAAACGCTCGGCATGCTGGAAAAGCGCCGCGGCCTCATTGACGGGATCACCATATCCGGCGGCGAACCCACGATCGCGAAAAACATCACCACCTTCATAAGCTCCCTCAAGGGAATGGACCTCGCGGTCAAGCTCGACACGAACGGCCTCAATCCAGGCGTGGTGAGGGGACTGGTGCGCGACCGGCTCGTCGATTACGTGGCCATCGACATCAAGACTGCTCCGGAAAAATACGAGTTCGTCACCGGCATAAAGGTCGATTTCGACAGGATAGCGGAGACCGTGGACGTGGTCCGCGACGCGGGGATCGAGTACGAGCTGCGAACCACCTGCATCCCCTACTACGTGACGCTGGAGGACTTCAAGAGCATACGACTCGCGGTGGGGCATGTTAAAAGGTATTTCCTGCAGCAGTTCGTGAACGACGTCACCCTCGACTCGTCCTTGGGAAGCATGCGCCCCTACACGCCGGGCGTGCTCCAGGGCTTCAAGAAGTACGTGGATACCTTCGCCGATCTCTGCGAGATCAGGGGAGTCTGACCCCCGCCGTCCGTTTCAGTTCCTTATTAGCTTCCTGCTCATCATGACGCGCTCCTCGTCGTGCCTCTGCACGAGCGCGCTCACGTCCGGATGCTCCTTGAAGCGCATCACGTTCAGCATGAAGATCTCGAGCTTGCTCACGATGTTGGGCGGCAGGAGGTTGCCGTCAATCTCCACCGAGATCACCGGGTACCTGCGCTCGCGCGCCCACGGCGTGATGAGGCCCTCGATCACCCTGCCGATGAGGCACGCGAAGGGCGAGATGTTCACGACGCCGGAGAAGCCGTCCATCATCGCGGTGGCCGCGACGCCGCTGGAGACGCTTATCTCGGAGTGCAGCTCGTCGCTCACGAAGTACGCTTCCGCATTCCTGATGATGAGGTCCATGTCGTGCGGCGTGCCGGGGACCAGGCCCGTCACGGCGAGCGCGTCTTTCACACGGCGCTCCACGCGGTGCTTGTACCAGGACTCGATGCTCCACCGCACGAGCCCACGGAAATCAGCGGAAAAAGGCTTTTTGTACCAGGGGAGCAGCCTGTACCGTTTCGCGAGCTCGAAGCGGCGCGTGTAGTCGCAGTAATAGATCCACTCGGTGATCCCGGACACCTTGCCGATGATCCCGCGCGCGCTGAAGAGCTTGATGAGCTCGTCCACCGCGAAGTCGTCGCGCCGGACATAGATCTCGCCCACCACGAGCACGCGCGGACACTCCTCCATTTTTCTCTTGAGCGGGATCTTCGCGATCTCGCCGGCGATCTCCTTGAGGACGGGGATCACCTTCGTCACGTCCTTCTCCGCGACCGTGACGAGCCGGTGCCAGAGGGAATCGTAGGCCGCCATCGCCGCGACCGGGTCGGCCGCGCACGTGCGCAGCGAAGTCTCCACGTCCTTCATGTAGTCGCTTATGCACAGACCCCACCACGCGTGCTTCGAGAAATCGGGGCCCATCTCGTTGTAGGAGTTGTCGGAATCGAGCGTCACCACGAGCACGTTCTCGAAGCGGAGGTCCTTGAAGAGGTTTTCGTAGAACACGAAGTACTGCCCCGTGCGGCACGGCCCCGTCGTCGTGGGCACGAACAGCAGGTAGGTCTCGTCCTTGCGGTATTTGCCCGACGAGAAGTAGGCAAGCGCGCCCCCCAGGACCAGGTGCGAGGGGAGGCACTCCTTGCCCGACGCGTGGTCGCGCGCCATCTGGAGCGCGCGCACGTCGGGAACGGGCATGGCCTCGGCGTTGACCCCGGCCGAGCGCAGCGACGCGGCGAGGAGCTCCGTGGAGAGGCGCCCCATGTTCGCCAGGAGCATCTTGACGCGCGGATTGTTCCTGAGGGGCATGACCTCGCCGGTCTTTTCGTTGCGGACCGTGAGCTCGGTGCCGTTCAGGATTTCGAAGCGCAGGCCGTTGTCGTAGCGCTCCTCCCTGATCGCGGTGAATTTCTTCCTGTAGCCGTCGATGATGTCCAGGAAGGCCTCCACGCGCGTGTCCACGCCCGCGTCGGCGGTGTGCGAATCGAGCTCAAGGATGAGGAAGGGCTTGGTCCCCATGATCCACTTGAGGTAATGGAGCATGAATGAGTCCGGCGCGCACGAGAAGTTCGTGATGTAGGTGACGTAGATGTTGTCCTCGCGCTTCAGGAGCATGCTCGCCCTCATGTCCTGCTGGCCGTAGTACCAGTACATGTTCGGGAAGATGCTTTCGTCCTGGAACGGAAGGATGTCGAAGGGGATGATCGAGAATCCGCGGGTGGTGAACTTCCTTGGAATTCCCATGTTCGCGTCGGGGGTGAAGGCGTTGTACGGCCTTCCCAGGAGCGCGATCACGGGCCGCCCTGCCTTCCGCGCGTCCTCGATCGCCTCTTTCCCGAGCTCGCGCGCCCTTTGAAAGTACTCCTCCTGCATGCCGTTGGCAAGGTCGAACGCCTGCACGATCTCGCGGCGAGGAATGCCCAGTTTCGAGCCCATCTCCAGGAGCGGCTCGAGCGCCTTTTCGCGCCCGTACTTGAAGCTGATCACCGGGGCAAGCATGGCGTCTTCGGGGATTTCCGGGAACGCGTGCTTGATGTAATACGGGAGCCCCTGCGTGATGGGGCAGAAGGAGGCGTGCACGTCGTCCTCGTAGCTCTCAAGGTCGCGGAAGTGCGGGAGGAAGATGTAGTCGGCCTTCATCTCCATGATGTCCTGGACCGCGCCGTGCGCGATCTCCGCGGGAAAGCAGTAGCCGCTCTCCACGCGCGCCACGCCGTCGGGAAGCACGCGCGTGGACAGCCTCGCCTCGATCCCCAGGGCATGGAAAAAGTGCGAGTAGAAGGGCCACATGGTGTAGATCGAGAAGCAGCGCGGGATGCCTATGAGCAGGTCGCGCCTGCGGACGAATTCCTCCTCCTTCGCCGCGCATTCGCCGAACAGCAGATCGTTGCGCTTTTGAATGTAATCGAATACCTCATCGTCGTTGAAGTTCTTTTTCTTGCGGGTGTTCGCGTACTTGTTGCAGCGGCCGCCGAACATGTACTTGTGCTCGTTCACGCGCAGGACGCGTATGGGGCAGTAGTTGTCGCAGGCGTTGCACTTGAACTCGCGCTCGTACACGATCTCCGTGTTCACGATCGCGTCGAGGTCGTACTCGGCCTTCTCGATGAAGCCGTCCTCGAGCTTCTGCTTCGCCAGCATTCCCACGCCAAAGCAGCCCATGAGCTCCGGGTCCGGGGGGACGATGATGTTCTTGTTGAGGAGCATGGAGAACGCCAGCGGCACCGCCCTGTTCTTGGCGACGCCTCCCTGTAGCACGATGTTCGAGCCGATGCTGCGGTTGCCCACGACGCGGTTCAGGTAGTTCGACACGATCGAGGTGATGAGCCCCGCCGTGATGTCCTCGCGCGAGGCTCCCTGCTGGATCGCCTTGCGGATGTCGGAATTGATGAAGGCCGAACAGTGCTCGCCGAACTTGAGCGGCTGGTCCGCGCTCACGGCTATGTCGCCGATCTGCGACGCCTCCATGATGTTCAGGTCGCCGCGGCAGGACTCCTCCAGGAACGAGCCCGTTCCCGCGGAACAGGCCTCGTTCATCGCGTAGTCGATCGGCACCTTGTTTTTCAGAAGCACGTACTTCGCGTCCTGCCCGCCTATCTCGAAGATGGTGTCGATGTCGGGATTGTAATACGTGGTCCCCACCGCGTGCGCGATGATCTCGTTGTAGACCGCGGGCGTCT
>Ga0129297_10000606_pt1 | contig 17402 bp, 14 predicted proteins | sample I18A1metaG_FD_94708 | JGI IMG/M metagenome (GOLD analysis project Ga0129297, IMG submission 94708) | Lake sediment bacterial and archeal communities from Gulf of Boni, Indonesia to study Microbial Dark Matter (Phase II) - ​I18A1 metaG | ecosystem: Environmental > Aquatic > Freshwater > Lake >... | reverse complement strand
GCATTTGACCGAGCAGGGGAGCATCATTGGTTCCGGAGGCATGATGGTTGCCGATAGCGATACCTGTATGGTTGACTTGGCTAAATACTCACTCTCCTTCACTCAAGCTGAATCATGCGGCGAGTGCGTGTTTTGCCGTGAAGGAACTATGCAAATGCTAGAGTTTCTGGCTGACATTACTGAAGGTAGGGGCAAGCCTGAGGATATAGACTTGCTCTTAGAACTGAGTGAGGGCATTAAGTTGGGGTCACTTTGCGCTTTGGGCGGGACAGCCCCCAACCCGGTGCTAACCACTATTCATAACTTTCGTGAGGAGTACGAAGCACATATCAAAAGGAAGCGATGTCCGGCAGGAGTATGCAAGAAACTTGTCTCCTAACTCCTAACGAGTCAAGACCTATCGGAAGTTGGTGAAAGACATAGCTCAGGGGATATTTTGGAAACAATCATACTGAATATCAATGGACATGAGATTGAAACTAAGAAGGGAAAGAGTGTGCTGGAAGCAGCGTTGGATGCGGGTATCTACATTCCTCACCTCTGTCATCACCCCGACCTAACGCCCCTTGGCGCCTGCCGGTTATGTGTTATTGAGGTCGAAGGTATGCCAGGACTGCCCACGGCGTGCACTACACTGGTTGCAGAGGGTATGGTAGTGAAGACTAAAACGCCCAAGGTTGACCAGATACGTCGGCTCTCTATGGAATTGCTGCTGGCTGGTCATCCTCCCGATTGCACAACATGCCCCAAGTATCTTAATTGTGAACTACAGTCACTCAAACAATATCTGGGAGTTACTGAGGAGCAGCGTTTAAAAAGGCGACCAAGAGCATTTTCTGTCAATACTAGTAATCCCCTTTTCTTGCATGACTTCAGCAGGTGCATCCTCTGCGGGCGATGTGTTAGAGCTTGCTATGAGCTGCGTGGGGTGGGCGTGCTCTCTTTCATAAAGAGAGGCCAGGAAACCTACATTGGTACCGCCTTCGGCCATTCCCTAGCTGACGCCGGCTGTATTTTTTGTGGTGCTTGCGTTGAGGTTTGCCCCACCGGTGCCATCAGGGACCACGCCGAGCTATTGGAGATGGCAAAGAGCCGTAGAGCAGCACTTGTTCCCTGCAAATATACTTGTCCTGCAGAAATAGATGTACCCCGCTATATTCGTTTCATCCGTGAAAAGAAGTATTCCGCAGCAGTAGCGGTGATCAGGGAAAAGGTTCCTTTCCCTTTAGTCCTGGGTTATGTCTGCGACCATCCCTGTGAAGCTGTTTGTCGGCGCAGCCAACTGACTGAGGCCATTTCCATAAGGGAGCTCAAGCGCTCTGCCGCTGAAAGGGATAACAAGCTATGGAAGAAAAACTCTCAGAAAGCACCCCCAACGGGTAAGCGGGTGGCAATAATAGGGTCAGGACCAGCCGGACTGACTGCAGCATATTATCTATCAAAGTTAGGCCATAGTGTCACCGTATTTGAAGCTTCACCACTCCCCGGTGGCATGATGCGATTTGGTATACCCGAATATCGGCTGCCTAGGTATGTGCTTGATGCTGAGATTCAAGAAATAGAAAGCATGGGTATAAACATAAGAACAAATACAAGGGTGGATTCATTAGATACGCTCCTAGAAGAGGGATATAATGCCATCCTAGTAGCCGTTGGTACTCATCAGGGTCAAAAGCTACCTATTCCTGGCGCTGACCTTGACGGAGTGTTGATTAGTATACCTTTTCTCAGGGATGTAAATCTGGGTAAAGAGGTTAAAGTAGGGAAAAGGGTACTGGTGCTGGGAGGGGGAAATGTTGCCTTTGATTGTGCCCGTGTTGCCCGCCGCCTAGGCGCTAGTGAAGTCCACCTGGCTTGTCTGGAGTCCAGAGATAGAATGCTAGCCACCTCTGATGAGATTGAGCAGGGAGAAGAAGAGGGTATTGTTATCCATCCTTCCCATACTTTCACTAAGATTTTGAGTGACTACGGGCATATTACCGGTGTTGAGTGCCTTGATGTACAGTCTTTTGAATTTGACGAGGACGGAAGAGCCCATATTAACGCTATTGAAGGTTCCCAGCACATTCTGCCAGCAGATACTGTCATCTTCGCCATCGGTCAGCGTCCAGAGATTCCAGAACAGTTTGGATTAACTATCGGTCGAGACGGCACAGTTCAAATTAACGAGTATACTCTTGCCACCAATAGAGAAGGTGTCTTTGCCGCCGGTGATGCTGTAACTGGAACTGCCTCGGTCATTAAGGCTATTGCTTCAGGGAGAAATATGGCCAGTGCCGTAGACAGCTATCTCGGGGGGAGCGGTATTATTGATGAAGAATTGGCACCAGTTGAAGAGCCCCGGGCCTGGCTAGGTCGGGGAGAGAACTTTGCCTACCAACGCCGGTGTGAAATATCCTTTGTGCCAGTTGAGCAGCGACTCAGTAGCTTTGGCAAGACAGTCCATGGCTATGATGAAGAGGCAGCACTTAAAGAGTCACTAAGGTGCTTGCAGTGTGACCTCAGACTCAAGATTTCAACAGTAAAGTTTTGGGCGGATTATTCACCCCATTGAATGATTACCGGTTTTCCGCGCATTACGGCATACTTATACTTACCGCGGGTTAGAAGCAAAGCTTGAGATAATTAAATCCTAGTCGCTATAACATACAGAATGAGTTACGGCTACGCTTTATACCTTCTTCTTTTTAATACTGCATAACAGGGCTTTAAGTGCTGGATAGCCAACAACAGGGTCAGCCGGCTGCTGACTGGTAAGAATATTTACATTGGCTTCAGCCCAGCCATGGGGAATTGAAACTACACCGGGTATAATGTCTTCTGTAACTCTTGCCTTAATATCAAAGCTGCCTCTTCTATCACTTACAGTTATAGTATCCCCGTTGGCAATACCATGCTTCATTGCCGTGTTAGGATGGATTTCAGCCAAAGGCTCGGGCACTTTCTGCCGCAATCTACGTATGTTGCGGTGCTGGGAGTGACAAAACTCTAAAATCCTGGCTCCAGTGGTCAGAACTAGTGGGTATTCTTTAGCCAACTCCGAGGTACTTATCGGGCTTTCCAGCGGCTCTCTGAAAGTAGGCATAGGGTCATACCCCAGCATAGCCAGAATCTCCGAATATAACTCTACCTTCCCCGAAGGTGTCCGAAAACCTTCAGGTTCATATCCTTTATGTTTGACCGACGCATAGGTAGTACCTTCAGGATTTTCTTCGGTAAGCCTTTTGACTGTCAATCCGGAAGGCTCAAGCACATAATCAATAGCCTCTTCAATAGTTTTCCAAGGAAAGTATTGGTCAAGACCCAGTCTTCTTGCCAGTTCAAACCAGAACTTCAGGTCAGGCCAGCATTCCTCGTAGTCAATTACCTTTTTGCGAAGCATTACATAAGGCAACCCCCACAGATGATAGTAGTCACTCAGTTCCGTTCTCTCCAAAAAAGTAGCTGCAGGTAGGACTATATTGGCTATCTTAGCCGTTTCAGACATAAATTGGTCCAGAACTACTATGAAATCAAGTTTCTTAAAAGCTTGGGCAACTTTCTGGGAATCAGGCCAGGTGAGCAAAGGATTGGAACCGGCGACAACCATCATTTTTATTGGGTAAGGTTTACCACTGATAAGAGTGTCACAGAGGAGCATTGTCTGCCCCTCTCCAAACTCATGACCAAAAACGCTGTAAAAAATGGGATATTCCTTTTGCCCTATGGCTGTTTCCACAAGTTTCACCGGCACCTCGATAGGATTCTCACGAAGCCTCGGTACCCGGATAAAGCCACCGGGTATGTCTAAGCTTCCAGTGATTGCTTGTAGAATGGCAATACCCCTGTCATTTTGAAGCCCAGTCGTATGCTGGTCTAAAGCATTAGTCCCTTGCACGATAGTGGCTGGCTTGGTTGTAGCGTAAAGATAAGCTACTTTCTCAACCATGTCTCCAGGCACCCATGCTATCTTCTCTACATAAGATGGGGTATATTGCTTGACATGTTCAGCCAGTCGGTCAAAGCCAGAAGTCCATCGGTCAACAAATTCCTCATCGTAAAGCTTGTGGGAAATGATGGTGTTGATTAAGCCCAGAATAAGAGCACAGTCAGTGCCAGGCCTGGGTTGAAGATGGATGTCGGCTTCTTTAGCTAACGGGGTACGCCTTGGGTCAATGGCAACAAGTTTCGCCCCTTTCTTTTTAGCTTTACGTATACTTTTGACTAACATTGGACTGGAGTTTGTAGGGTTATGCCCCCAGAGAATAATGCACTTTGAATTCTCAAGGTCAGCCGTCCAAAACCTGCCATAGGTCAATATGTAGGCTATAATGCGGCAGCGAAAGCACATACTTTCTACTGAGAAACAGTTTGGGGAACCAAATGCGTAACAAAATCTCCGAATAAGTCCAATGGTGGTTGAACCGGAAAGCAATAGTGACATGCCAATACAAACCGCGAAAGCTTCAGCGCCGTAAGTCTGCTTTATTTCCGTCATCTTGCTAGCTATCGTGCTTAAAGCTTCGTCCCAGGAGATACGGTCCCATTTATCGCCATCTCTTTTCATGGGATATTTAAGTCGGTCTGGAGAATAAAAGTAATCTACAGCGGCAGCGCCTTTGGGGCAGAGTGTACCTTTATTTAGTGGGTGCTCAGGCATGCCACGCACCTTAACAATTGTGCCATTCTCGACATAAACATTCATTCCACAGCTTAGATGACAAAATTGACAGGTAGTCTTAACTATTTGAGTAGGTGTCCCCATTTATTTCCTCATTCTCACTGTAGGTTGCCAACTGTAATCACTGGCATTGCTGCAAAGCTGGGAATTTCGTCAATAACTTTCCTTTCTCGGCTTTCTTTGAAGTAGGTCCTCCATTCAGCTTTGAACCAGCGGAAGGGACCTTCAGCATTTGATTGTAACAAGAGCCTTAAGTCACGAGGATTGCTAGTAAGCCATGACACTCCTTCCACTGCAGCCAATGGCGTGCCGGCAACTATTTCGACCTCATAGCGGTCTCTTTTTGTGCCCGGAGGTAGTAACCCCTGACCATAAGTATTCCAATCTACCTGAAGATAATTTCGAGGGGCTGCTTTGGTTCGTAGGTAAAGCCGACAATCCTCAGGATTATCAGGGTTCAGCCAGCGTAATTCCTCAATGCTGGTAAAAAGCACGGAGGACCTCACCCGATTGATTTCGTAATGGCTGCGCTCGTCCTGGGGTGTACACTCCCCAACCACATCCTCCCATTCTTGCCATTTAGTATAGGACTCATTCCAATGCCATAATTGACCACTGCTTGCAGGGACTTCGCCGACAATATCTTCCCAACTATTTGTAAGCGGTAGCCAGTTAGCTCTGTGTTCGAATACGCCGCCTTTAGCGAAAACGGAACATTCTATAGACCCACCAAAGATATAGCGGAGGATTTGCTCAGCCACGGAACCAGCTACCGAATCTAAGTTAGCAAAATCATTATGACCATGCTCTCCATAATAGATTACGTCAGCCCCGTCAGAATATTGAGCCGAGATTGGTATAATGACATCGTCCATATTTTTGGGCAGGGGGTCAACCCCGCCAACATCAAATTGCTTACTTTGTGGCGCTGCTTCACCTGAGATCAAAGCTAACCAATGCTTATTGGAAGCTACCCACTTCCCATCTTGGGAGCTATCGTAATAGGCAACAGAACCTATTGTTCCTTGATCCGAAGGCAAAAACCATCGGGCTTGCCAATAATCAGATATAGATACGCCACCGGTAAAATAGTACTGGTACAGAGTCTTGACAGGACTATTGATAGTCACTACTAATGCCACCTTCTCCGCTAAACCGCCCACATTGCGTGCCACAGCATAAAGGGCTGCCTTACCTCCCATACTGTGCCCGATTAATATCAGATTTCTCTTACTGAAATACTTGTCAACACTGTCAGCGATATTAGTAGCCCAAGTATGTACATCTACATTGTTCGGATAACATCTCTTCAACATGTTGACGCGAATCTTAGTACCAGGGTGGGCTTTCTCGTAATCAAGGATATATTCGGCTAGCTGTGCCATAATTGAGTCAGACAATAACTGAACGGAACAGACATTGCCTGGGGCGCCATGAAGAAAAACGAAATTCAACTCTTTGACCCGAGTGGGCTCTTCAGGAGCTGATTGTGCTGAGCTAAATAGAGCAATTTGGAGACACAGCCCAACAGCCGTCAGCCAAGTCAATCGTCTCACCATGCCTTTGTACATTTTACCACGAAACAGGATGGAGTCGTCTTATTATGAGAATCGAGCTATGACAATCTATGATAAAATTGGGCAATGAGCATGGACTCCCTGAAAGGCGAGAATAAGACTTAGAGAAAAGAAGGCATCTGATTGCTATGGCAGAAGAAACATGGAAGAATTATAAAGAAAGGAAGCATTCTAAGTCACCACCATTAAGAGGCGTCCGGGTACTCGAAGTATGCACTCTTTTGCTGGGTCCTGCCGGACCGAGTTTTCTGGCAGAGATGGGTGCCGAAGTTATTAAGTGCGAGTTACCACCTATGGGAGATACGTGCCGGAATCTGGCTCCCTTTGGCTATTTGTTTAAGGAGCAGGGAGTGGCGTTTGTACATATTAACCCCAACAAGTACTGGTTAGGTTTGGATTTGCATAAAACCGAAGCGCAGAAGGTGTTTTTAGAACTGGCAGCTAAGTCTGACATTATTGAAGAAAATCTAAGACCGGGGGTAATGGAGAGCTGGAATGTTGGCTACCGACAGGTCAAGGAAATTAATCCGCGCATCATCTATATATCCAAGAACGGCTTTGGTCAGTGGGGCAAATATGCTGAGGAGAATAGACCTTCCAACGACGGTGCTTCTCAGGCATTTTCGGGATATGCTTGGCTGTCAAGTTTTCCAGGTCAGCCGCCTCTTAAGAGCCGGCTGTACATTTGTGACAATTATGGCGCATTGATGGGTGAAGTTGCTGTATTGGCTGCCCTCCACTATCGGGAAAGTACAGGCAAGGGACAGTACATAGAACTGTCACAAAGTGAAAGTATTATGCGGGTAATGTCGTGGGTCTGGCCCTATCAACAAATCACTGGTAAGGGAGCCATGCCAGCCGGAAATAGGGACGTGTCTATATGTCCGGCTGACACGTTCTGCTGTGCTGATGATACTTTTGTGGCAATAGCAGCACCAGCCCCGGAGGAGTTCCGGGGCTTGTGCACGGCTATGGGCAGACCAGAGCTGGCTGACGACCCCAGATTTAGAGACCATCTGACTCGACTGCAGGAAGATAATGCCAATGAGATTCTGAAGATTATTGCTCATTGGGCAAGAACTAAGACCCCTGCGGAGATAGAGAAATTAGCTGAGAAGCACGGCTTCGCCGCGTCTCATGTGTATACCTCTAAGGATGTGGTAGAAGACAAACATTTCCATGAGCGAGGCTTTATGACTAAGGTTAATGATGCTCTCCTCGGTCAGTACTATACTCACGAGTTCCCGGTGATGATGTCCAAGACCCCACCGAAGGTCAGGTGGTCAATCAGACCTATAGGCTTTGATAACGAATATGTAATAGCACATGTTTTGGGCAAGAGTGAAGACGAAATCAAGCATTTGTATGAGTGTGGCGCCTTGGGCAAATGGGCTGATTTGCCGACACGCCGACCCCCACCTGATTGGGATGGTAAGGCTGGGCTTATCCCTGTCAGAGAGCACGAGGGAGAGGAGTAAAGGCAATGGAGACGGAACAACCCTGGTCAGATTGGGTGAGGGAGAAGGATGATCCCAGGATTTCACATACTAAGCCTGAGGCTCTGGATGATATAACGGTGTTAGACTTGAGCTGTAAAAGCTTCGCAGGGTGTTATTGTTCTTCACTATTAGCCGAGTTTGGTGCCAAGGTCTTGAGAATAGAGCCTCCGGAGGGTGATTTCATCAGGACTTGCACTCCTTATGGTTTGCTGTACAAGGGTGAGGGTCTCAATTATTTGACCGAAGGCAGGAATAAATTTCATATTACCCTGAACCTGAAAGAGCCAAAAGGCAGGGAGATACTCAAAGCTCTTGTAGCTAGAGCTGACGTACTTATAGAGACGTACAGACCTGGAGTCATGAACAGGTGGGGTATTGGCTATGAACAATTAAAGGAGATTAATCCCAGGCTGATATTCGCCTCTATAACAGCTTACGGGCAGTTCGAACCCGTGAGCCAGAGCCGGATGCCCGACTACGATAATATAGCTCAAGCTAGGTCAGGAGCGCAGTCAGCTACAGGCGAAGTCATGCCCAAGGGCAAAAGCTACGATGAATGTCCCTGGGCAGTTCCCACTAAGGCTGGCCCATGGATAGGTTGGTGCCAGCCAGGAACATTTATGGCAGTTGGTATTTTGGCTGCTTTGTACTCAAGAAGAATAACCGGTGAAGGACAAGCACTGGATGTGGCGACAGCTGAAGCCTACGCCTGTTTTGACGACTATGCTGCGTTGTGGTATCAGGAAACTGGAATCACTAGTGAGCGCTTTGGCAGCCTGGATATTGCCGGCTGGCTGTACTGTTTTGCACCAACGAAAGATGGCTCTGTTTTCCTGGGCGGCTTAAGGTTAGAGATGTGGCAGGCGTTTGCCGATATGGTGGGGAAGTGGGAAGAGTGGGGCGCCGCCAGCTGGACGAACCTGACAACTTTTATGGAAAAGGAGCAGCAATTGAAATGGGCACCATTGCTCTTTGCTGAGACGCGCAAATACACCAACGAAGAACTGGTACGCATGTCCATAGAATATGGTAAGAAGGGTCGCTTAGCTCCCATTACCCCGGTGGTGGCGCCAGTTTGTTCCCCCGAGGAGGCTATGAAGGATGACAACTGGTTAGACAGAGGCATTTTCACTCCCGTCAAAGACCCGGTGTACGGAGAGCTCGTTGTAGCTCAGGCACAGCACAAAATGACAGAAACGCCCATAAGGACAAAATGGGTATGCCGCCCAGTAGGGTATGACAATGAACACATCTATCTAAAGTATATGGGTTTCAAACCTTCCAGGCTGAAAAAGCTAAAGAAGGCTGGCATAATTTAGAAGTTGCCAAAAGTCTTATGCAGGAGGAAGTAAAATGCCAGAGTACACGCCTACGTACGATGAAGCACTGTCACTTTTCAAGGAGTTTAACAAGAGCGAAAGCCTGCTAAAACATGCTTATTCCGTAGAGGGAGTAATGCGTTACATGGCACGTAAGAAGGGTGAGGATGAAGAGAAGTGGGGGATCATTGGGCTAACACACGACTTAGACTATGAATCTTTTCCAGAGCAGCACTGTAAGAAATCACGAGAGATATTGGAGGGACGAGGTTGGTCTGAAGAGTACATACGAGCCATTGTTTCCCACGGCTGGGGTAGATGCAGTGATGTTGAGCCGCAAACAGCTATGGAGAAGACATTGTATGCCGTTGACGAACTAACAGGGCTTATCACAGCAGTGGCAATAATCCGACCGTCGAAGAGTGTCGCAGACCTGGAAGCAAGCTCCGTGATTAAGAAATGGAAAGATAAGTCCTTTGCTGCTGGTGTAGACCGTTCAGTTATTGAAAAGGGGGTAATGATGTTAGGGGTGGAATTAAGAGATTTAATAACCGATGTCATTATGGGTATGCGTGAAGTGGCTACTAAAATAGGGCTGTAATTTCACAATTTGGTTTCAGGACAACAAATCTTGGTATAATGACGGCTGTGAAAGACAAGAAACAAAAACCACGTCGCAGATCTCTATGGTCTCCGAGGTTCGAGCATCATAGGGAACCATTGCTTCCGCGAGCTGCATTTCTTCTTCGCTTTGTTCGCTATATATGTGTTGCTCTCGGAATTGCTCTTGTTTCGCTGGCAATCGGCATTATTGGCTATCATGGATTCGAAGGTCTGCCATGGATCGACGCTACACTTAACGCCGCCATGATTCTCGGCGGTATGGGACCCGTCCAGGCACTGCATACGTCTGCTGGTAAGTTATTTGCTTCTGTTTATGCGCTATTTTCTGGCTTAGTGTTCCTCATCATTGTGGGAGTAATCTTCGCCCCTGTGATACATCGGCTCCTTCATCATTTCCATCTACAGCTTGACGATAAGAAATCAGATAGCTAAAGTGTCTGTTGTGAGTTGCCCAATGTTGCTGACGATGCACAAATATCACTCACCATTAACACGACCTGACAAGGAAAGGAGAGTCGCTGATGGCTGGGTATGAGATTGTGGATGTGGCAGTAGCTCCGCAGGATGTGCTTGAGGCAAATCTCACAAAGAAAGTGGCAGCTATTATCAGTAAAGACCCCTATGAGATGCGTCTTCTCCTAGCCGGAGAGATTCCGAGAATAATCGCTCACTATCACAGCATGCAAACTGCAGAATCGATAGCCCAGAGCCTGAGAGACCTGGGGCTTGTAGTAATTGTCTGTAAAGATTCGGAGCTTCGTAAACCCTCACAAAGCTTCATGGCACATACCTTAGAACTCAGGGATGAAGAAGTCCTATTCTGGGACAGAGGCGGTCAGGTGAGAAGAATTGACTCAAGGGATGCCTTCCTGATTATAAAGGGAAAGATACGGACCTACATAGAGACCAAGTTAACAAAGAATAGGATGAAGTTCAGTTTAGCCGGGACGCTGCTGTCGGGTGGCATTCCTATTTGGCGCAAGGTCAAGGAAGAAACTAAGGAAGTATCACGTAAGGCTGACTCGTTTTTAAGGCTCTACGAAAGGAAATCGGCGGAGCCCAGCGTGCAGATGTTCCAGTATGACATGGACTATTCATTCCTGGGGACAAAGATGGCCTCCTCTCCCCTCATAAATTTCAATACTCTTGTGACACAACTGCGGGAGGTGTTCCCTCAAACAATTTTTGATGACAGGCTGGCGAAACGTTTTGGAGCGGATGTGTCTTCCGCCAAAATCAGCGCTGACCTTGAGGTTAACTGCAAGTTAATCTACCTGTATCACCTAAATACGATTAGCCCCAATCCATCCCAGGCTTAACAAAGAGCCATTCAGTACCTCTCTGAGGTGCTACACTCTTATAGCGGGGTTGAATCCCACTGAGGTAGCCTAGGCTATGGAGTTGGTAACCAGGAACTGGGATAAGGGGATTACCATTTTTATGATTGAGCATGTTATGAAAGCAATTATGAGCGTATGTGACCGAATTATGGTGCTCCATCACGGTGAGAAGATCGCCGAAGGAAAGCCCCAAAAGATTGCTGCCAACAACTTCCTCTCAGTTTAGCGCGGCAATTAATCATCTAGAAGACAAACAAGTCCATACCACCTAGCATATTCATCACGGCTCCAGTCATATACTGTGCCTCGTCTGAGACTAAATAGGCAACAGCCTTGGCAATCTCCTGTGGTTCGGCGAACCGACGCCAAACTGTCCTTTCTTCAACCTTACGTCGCACTTCTCCAAGAAGGTCAATCAAGCTGGCATCAGTGTTTGCCAATCCGACCAGCACAGCATTACTGGTAATATTGAACCTGGCTCCTTCAAGTGCAACGGATTTAGCCAAGCTAATTAGTCCTGCTTTTGCTGCTCCGTAACTGGTCTGGCCGTATCCTCCCATATAGCCGGCTACTGATGTTAAATAAACAATGCGACCCCATTTATTAGTACACATGTCCGCCCAAACCTCCTTAATACAATAGAATGCGGAATTTAGACAAATCTTTACCTCGTTATCCCATTCCTCAACAGTGGTCTTATAAATCGGAACGTTGTGGCCCATTAAGGCAGCATTATTTATCAAGATACTTACGGCTCCTAGCTCTTGTTTAATCTTGGCAAACCCCTTTTGTACATCACCATAATCACTTACATCCATCCTGACAGCCAAGGATTTTCGCCCCATCTGTCTTATTTCCTCAGCCACAGACATCGCTCCTTCAATGTGAGTCTTACCGGTAACGGCAACGTCAGCTCCCATCTCGGCCAAGGTAAGGGCAATAGCTCGACCTATCCCCCGCGGCCTAGATGCCCCACTGACAAAGGCAACTTTTCCTCCCAACGACATGGTCTTTCCCTCCCATCAGATTATTAGCACTGAACTACCCCGACTTTTAAAGAGTAGCGTATACTATGAAGCCGAGCCAAGCCTCCAACTTAATGCCTCAGATCGCTTACTTTCGCACTTGGGTTGCGTTCAAAAGTTGGTTATTTTCGGCCTGCCAAAAAAATCTACACCATCACCTTCCCCTTCCCCCTGTCAAGTCGGTGTGGGCTCTTGACAACCTACCTTGCCGCAGGCAAAATAACGGACGCTAATGCCGTGTCGATAAACAAAATAGACCTTCTACCTTATCTTAACTTCGACTTAGCTACCTTTCAGAAATCGATTGAGAGCTTAAACCCAGAGGTCTAGATTTTCCAGGTTTCCTTGCAACACGGGGGTGAGCATCGGTGGCTGGTGTCTTAGATACTGACGGAATTAGAAAGGGAAAGAATAAAACATGACTACCAGCATAGTAACGCCCTCTATCGAAACGGTTGAATTTATAAAAGAAGCTGGGGGAGCTCCTATTAAATCCTGCTATCAATGCGGTCTCTGCACTGGCACGTGTCCCTGGAATTCCGTGAGGAGCTTCCCTGTCCGCAAGATGATACATGAGGCACAATTAGGTCTCGTAGACTTTGAAGATGAAAATTGGTGGTTTTGTGTTACCTGTAAGGCTTGTGTCAATGTCTGCCCCCGGAACGTTAACATCATAGACGTGATGAGAGCAATGCGGAGAATCCCTGTGGGATTAGGTATGGGATATGTGCCTGAGCCCCTGCGCATTACTCTGAAAAATATCGCCGCGTTGGGTAATCCCATGGGCGAAAGCCGTGAAAAGAGAGCAAATTGGGCAACGGGTTTAGGAGTGGAAACCTTTGCTGCTAGTATGGAAGTAGCCTATTTCTCTTGTTGTGTCCCTGCCTATGATCCCAAAACTAATAGAATGGCTCGGTCCTTAACTAACATCCTTAAGAAAGCAAAAATCAATTTTGGTATTATCGGCTCAGCCGAAAGTTGCTGCGGTGAGAGCGTTCGCAAGGCAGGGAATGAAAACCTTTTCCAGAGTCTGGCTCAGAGCAATATGGCTACTTTCAAAGAAAAGGGGGTAAAGCAGCTCGTAGTCAGCTCCCCTCATTGCTATCACGCCTTCAAAAACGAATATCCCGAATTTGGAGCCAATTTTGAGGTGCTCCACTACACGCAGTATTTGCTGAAGCTCATCCAAGAGGGTCGAATCAAACTCAGCAAGGAACACAACAAAAAGGTCACCTATCATGACCCTTGCTACCTCGGGCGCCATAACAACATATATGAAACCCCGCGGGAGATTTTAAGGAGACTACCTGGTTTAGAATTTACGGAGATGCCTGAGTCTGCGGCCAGCAGTCTTTGCTGCGGTGGCGGGGGAGGGAGAATCTGGGAAGAGACGAAAAGGGGCGAGAGGTTTTCTGACATCCGGATAGAGCAAGCTATCGGGGTAGGTGCCAGGGTATTAGCTACTGCTTGCCCTTATTGCATCCTTAACTTCGATGATAGTGTCCTAACGATGAATAAAGGTGATGCGGTAGAAATTAGGGACATTGCTGAGTTAGTTGATGAGGTGATGTAATCTATGATGGATGCACAGGTGACAGGAGGAGAATTTGGCAAGGATTGGAGTTTTTGTTTGCCATTGCGGTACTAATATTGCTGGCAGTATCAATATCCCCAAAGTGCTTGAGGCTGTCCAAAAGATGCCTATGGTAGTCCTGGCTATTGATAATAAATATAGTTGTAGCGAGCCAGGACAAGCCTCCGTCAGAGAATCAATCATTGAAAATGACCTCAACCGAGTTGTTATTGCCGCTTGCTCTCCCCGGATGCACGAATCTACTTTTCGTAAGACATTAGCCAGCGCCGGGCTAAACCCTTATTTACTGGAAATTGCCAATATCCGAGAACAGTGTAGCTGGGTCCACAGTGACAACAAAGAAACCGCCACTGCTAAAGCGATAGAGCTTATACGAATGGCAGTAGCCAAAGTTATCCGCCATGAGCCCCTCCAACCCAGACAAGTGCCAATAACCAAACGGGCTTTGGTTATTGGTGGTGGTATTACTGGTATCCAGGCCGCTCTTGATATAGCCAATGCTGGTTACGAAGTGGTCGTGGTAGAGCGGGAACCGACCATTGGTGGACGTATGGCGCAACTGGACAAGACCTTCCCTACTTTAGATTGTTCCGCCTGTATCCTTACTCCAAAAATGGTTGACTTGGCTCAGCACCCCAAAATCAGGCTCATGACCTATGCTGAAGTCAAAAACGTCAAGGGATTCATTGGAAACTTCGAAGTGGAAATTTCACAGAAGGCCAAAAAGGTTGACCACCTGAAATGCACTGGTTGTGGGATCTGCTGGCAGAAATGTCCTGTCAAAAAAATCCCATCAGAATTTGACCTGGGATTGGGGACACGCCCTGCCATCTATATTCCCTTTGCTCAAGCCGTACCTCCAAAACCGGTTATTGACCGCAGTAATTGCCTCTACATTAAGTACCTAAATTGGGTTGCAGCTGGCCAAGAAGGCAAGAAACCGCCAGAATGTCGCGCCTGCGAAAAACTATGCCCCACCGGAGCCATCGCCTGGGACCAAGCGGACGACTTAGTTACTGAAAAATTTGGTGCTATAGTGGTTGCTGCTGGATATCAGACCTGTGACTATAGCCATTATCAAGAATATGGAGGCGGAGCTTACCCTGATGTAATTACTGCCTTACAACTAGAGAGATTAATGAGTGCCTCAGGTCCTACCGGGGGTGAGATTATCCGCCCCTCCGATGGTAGTCATCCAAAGACAGTGGCTTTTATTTGTTGTGTCGGTTCCCGAGACAAACAGAGAGGCAAACCATATTGCAGCAAGGTATGCTGTATGTATACGGCAAAACATGCCATTATGCTAAAAGAGCATGACCCCGAAATACAGTGTTATATATTTTATATTGATGTCCGAGCAGGAGGCAAAGACTTTGAAGAGTTCTATCTTCGGGCTGTGGAGGAGGCTGGCGCCACATATATCAAAGGACGACCTGCCAAAATTTACCCACAAGATAACAAGTTAGTAGTCCGTAGCGAAGATGCGCTTCTTGGAAAAGTAGTGGAGGTTACCGCTGACTTAGTAGTTCTGGCTACTGGGATAGAGCCCAGTGTGGGTGCCGATCAATTAGCTCAGACCCTTAAAGTTAGCTACGATACCTATAATTTCATGGTAGAAGCCCATCCTAAGTTACGTCCGGTAGAAACCCAGACAGATGGTATCTTCGTGGCTGGCGCCTGTGTTGGACCAAGGGACATTCCCGAATGCGTAGCCCAAGGGAGTGCGGCAGCTGTCAAAGTAGCTGCCCTATTTAGCCAGGATACCCTGACCACAGACCCATTGATAGCTGTGGTAAACCAAGCTCGATGTATCGGCTGCCTTTTGTGTGTAGCTATCTGCCCCTTCAAGGCTATTGACTATCAAACTACTCGAGATAGGCGACTCATTGCTCAAGTTAATGAGAGTTTATGTAAAGCCTGTGGATTATGCATAGCGGCGTGCCGTCCTAAAGCCGTTGACCTAAGAGGTTTTACTAATCAACAAATTTTGGACGAGGTAACCAGCTTATGGCTATAGGCTATGAGCCCAGGATAATCGGCTTTTTATGCAACTGGTGCAGTTATGCCGGTGCCGACTTGGCCGGTACCAGCCGCATTGCCTATCCACCCAATCTTCGCATTATTCGAGTCCCCTGCTCAGGACGAGTTGACCCCTTGTTCGTGGTCAAATCGTTTCAGTTAGGGGCAGATGGCGTGCTGATTGCTGGATGTCACCCGGGAGATTGTCATTATGCTGAAGGTAACTACCATGCTCGCCGCCGCATTGCTTTGCTGCGCCCATTTCTTGATTACCTCGGCATTGAGAAGCAACGCTTTAGACTGGAATGGGTTTCCGCTTCTGAAGGAAAAAGGTTCTCGGAGATTGTTTCCGACTTTACCGAAACACTAAAAAGAATGGGAGCAAGAGAAACATGATCAACGAGATCCGCAACAAGGCTAAAGAGCTATTAGAAGCCAAGGCAGTAGAATGCGTCATAGGTTATGAACGAGCTACTGATAACTTAACAGCACGCCCCGCTTTCGTCTACGAGCCATCTGGGGCAGACAGGTTAATTTTTGACGAGACCTGCGTTCACAACCTCAGTAAGTATCTCACTAATAGAAGGCACGAGAGAACCGCTATTGTCGCCAAACCTTGCGATTCGCGCGGAGTGAATTTACTTCTCAATGAAAGTCAGCTTCAGAGAGAAAATGTGTTCATCATAGGTGTTGTCTGCTCCGGCATGAAAAGAGTTCGTTTTAATCTTATTGAAAGTTCGTTGCTGACCAAGTGTCAATACTGTCGGCAACATACCCCTGTCATCTACGATTTCTTGGTAGGTGAACCGGTTGCTGAGACAACTACCCCTGACTATTCTGATGTTACCGAGATTGAAAATATGACGCCAGTAGAAAGGGGAGCACTCTGGTCGGAGCATTTTGCTCGTTGCATCCGTTGCTACGGGTGTCGTCAGGTTTGCATTGGCTGCTATTGCTATGAATGCTTTGCTGAAGAATTGGACCCCCTCTGGATAGGCATCAGAATTGCCCCCCAAGAAAACTGGATATGGAATACTGGCCGAGCTTTTCATCTATCAGCTCGATGTGTCGCTTGTGGCGAATGTGAACGGGTTTGCCCTGTGAACATACCACTTATGTTAGTCAACCGTAAATTGGAGAAGGACAGTTTACAACTCTTCGGCTTTGAGCCTGGAGTCAGTGCTGAAACAGCACCACCCTTTGCTACTTTCAAAAAGGAAGACAATTTAGGCATTGGCGAATGACAAAAATAATTACTAAAGGGCAGCTTTCATCCTGGATAAGCCAGTTGGCAGAAAAATACACCTTTATCGCCCCCGTTACCTCCAATGGAATCACTCTTTATAGGTCCGTTGGCAGCTCAGAAATAGACAAAGTAAATCTGAATTTCTCTAACACTGATCTTTCTCCCAAGAGTTGGCTCTTCCCACCTTCAGAAACCTTGTATACCATAGTCAAAAATGAGACCCACCAGATTATCCCGGCAAGCCTGGAACGAGAAGCTGTCCTTTTTGGTGTTCGTACTTGCGACGCTAAAGGTATAGCCTTAATAGACAAAGCCTTTTTAGCGGAACCAGCCGATGTTTTTTACAAAGAAAAACGAAATAAGACTACCCTGATAGGTTTAGCCTGCTCCACCCCTTGCCCTGAATGCTTTTGTACTAGTGTTGGCAAGGGTCCTGCTGACCCAACTCACTTAGATATCATGCTAACAGAGACAGCAGAAGGATACATTGTCCAGATAG
>Ga0129297_10000603_pt1 | contig 17429 bp, 15 predicted proteins | sample I18A1metaG_FD_94708 | JGI IMG/M metagenome (GOLD analysis project Ga0129297, IMG submission 94708) | Lake sediment bacterial and archeal communities from Gulf of Boni, Indonesia to study Microbial Dark Matter (Phase II) - ​I18A1 metaG | ecosystem: Environmental > Aquatic > Freshwater > Lake >... | reverse complement strand
GCACAATACTTTCAAATATAAGTACCTCTGTTACATTATTTCTGCGATCATTGCTGGAGTAGGAGGTCTTCTATTTGCTTATTTTAATGGTTATGTGAATCCCTCCGAATTGCACTGGCTTTGGTCGGGAGATGCTCTCATGATGATGTTTATTGGTGGTATTGGTACCTTCTGGGGACCTGCGCTGGGAGCCCTTGTTTATACTGGCCTTAGGTATTGGGTCAGCGCTTATACAATGTATTGGTTTGGAATTGAAGGTATCATTTTTATCCTTGTAGTACTGTTCTTCCGCGGAGGAATTGCTGGTTTCTTAATGGAATTACAAAGGAGGTTAAAGGGATCGAAGCGCTGAAGGTTGAAAAAATATACAAAAATTTCGGTGGATTACAAGTATTACGAGATATTTCCTTCACTTTGGATCACGGAGGCCCCCGGGTAGTGATCATTGGGCCTAACGGCGCTGGCAAGACCACTTTATTCAATGTGATCACTGGTGAATTATCCCCCTCCAGTGGCAAGGTGTACCTCTTTTCCAGAGACGTTACCAAAATGAAATGCCATGGCCGGACGCACCTCGGGCTGGGGCGGACGTTTCAAATCATTGACCTATTCCCCGATTTTACGGTGATGGAAAATACCCTCCTGGCCCTTCAGGCCCATGAAACATCTTGCTTTTGCATGATTCGTCCTCTGAGTTCATACCGAGATATGTACGATAGAGGCAGGGTACTCTTGGAGAGGTTTAACCTATGGGAGAAGAGAGATTTTCCCATCAGTACCTTATCCCACGGAGAGATGCGCCACGTGGAACTCATCCTTGGACTAGCCATGAAGCCAAGGATTTTACTCCTCGATGAACCCACCGCAGGGTTGACGGCTTCCGAATCTCAAAAACTGGCTTCTCTCATCCAAAGTCTTGATCGGAATATCACTTTGGTCATGATCGAACACGACATGAAGGTGGCGTTTGCCCTGGCTGAGCGCATGATCGTCCTTCACAATGGTGAGATCCTGGCTGACGGCGAGCCCGAGAAGATCAGAGCAAATCCTAAGATTAGGGAAGTTTACTTGGGAGAGAGAGTAAAGGGATGAGTCAAATCCTTTCAGTCAATGACATCCATACCTATTATGGGGAGAGTTATATTCTCCAAGGTCTCTCATTGAAAAGTGATCGGGCTTCGGTCGTCGCCCTTGTGGGTCGCAATGGGATGGGCAAAACGACGACGATGCGTTCAATCATCGGGTTCACCCACCCACGCCGGGGTAAAATCTACTTCAAAGACAAGGATATCACTGATCTTCCTTCCTTTCAGATATGTCAAATGGGTATAAGCCTGGTCCCCCAGGGCCGCCGCATCTTTCCTTCTCTCTCGCTGAGGGAAAATCTTGTGATCGCGGCCCGCTACACGCAAAGAAAGGGAGCTTGGGATATGGAAAGGATCTTCTCTCTGTTTCCAATCCTCAAGGAACGGGCTAATAATAAGGGCAATCAATTGAGTGGTGGAGAGCTTCAGATGTTGGCCATCGCTCGAGCCCTGATTTCCAATCCAGATTTTATGTTAATGGACGAGCCCTCTGAGGGATTAGCTCCGATGGTGATTCAAAACGTTGGCAACGTTATCCAGCAGCTCAAAGAGAGTGGTCTTTCCATCCTCTTAGCAGAACAAAACTTACCCTTAGCCTTAAGCGTGGCTGATTATGTTTATGTGGTGGCAAAGGGGACGGTCGTCTTTGAAAGTACTCCCGAAGCATTAGAGAGTAATGAGCAAGTTAAAAGGGAATATTTGGCGATTTAAGGCATTGTTCCGTCCAAATTTGACCGGAGAGGAGAGTTAAAATGCAAAGAGAAATCCATCCTCTTTTCGATCTAAGCAGTAGGGTAGCGGTGGTTACAGGTGGAGGGAGTGGTTTAGGCCGTGAATTTTGCGATGTCCTGGCTGAGTTCGGAGCCGATATTATATGCCCTGATCTTCATAAAGATCGTGCTGAAGAGACTTGCGGAATGATCAAAAAGTATCGACACAGGACACTTCCTATCGAGGTGGATGTGTCGAAATACGATCAAGTCCAGTCGATGTTCAAACATGTAGAGAGGACATTTGGCAGGCTTGATGTACTTGTTAATAATGCCGGCATTACTACTTCTCGATGTGCCATTGATCAAATGGATATACAGGATTGGCACAAAGTGCTTGATGTCAATCTTCACGGGGTTTTCTATTGTATGAGAGAAGGTCTCAGAATAATGATGAGACAAAAGAAGGGTTCGATTATCAATATAGCCTCAATCGCCGGACTGTGTGGAATTGACCCTGATATGGGACTCATGTCGCCCTATGTAACATCGAAGTCCGCAGTCATCGGTCTTACTAAACAAGGGGCTGCAGAATATGGACTGCATGGCATACGGGTGAACGCCATTGCTCCGGGATGGCATCTTGGGACGAGGTTAGGACCAGATGCAGGGATCAAACGAACTGAGGAGGAACTCAATTCGTGGAGGCAGCTTCTGTCTTCCAAAACTCCTTTGAGGCGGACAGGTGAGCCAAAAGAACTTAAGGGATTATTGCTATATCTTGCATCAGATGCATCGAGCTTTGTGACAGGGCAAGTCATTGCCTCTGATGGAGGTTGGACATGCGTGTAATTTGCCGCTGTCTAAGACTAAGCCCCATCGCCAGGAGGAAATGGCTGAGTTTAAGATTTACCACGATTGCCTTCGGATTTCCCCAAGCGTTGCCCGTCGAAGAAGTCAACCTTCGACTTTCTTCTAAGCCTTAAAGGTGGTTTAAAAATACGCGGATGTATTGACATTGCCAGATGTTTGTGCAAAAGTCATCAAATTATTGAGGGTAAAAGTTAGATGAGGAAAGGGAGGAGAGCATGGGTAAGTATATCATAGGGGTCGATACAGGAGGAACCTACACAGACGTCTGTGTCATCGATGAAACCGGGAGGGTCAGCATTGGAAAGGCACCCACAACGCCGCAGAAGCTGGAGGACGGCGTAATGGACGCTCTTCAAGACGCTGCTCAGGCCCGAGGGATAAGCAGAAAGGAATTGCTAAGAAACACGGGTTCCTTCTGTCAAGGCACGACCATCGGTACGAACGCATTGATAAACCGTCAAGGTGTAAGAACAGGGATGATTACGACAAAGGGTTTTGAAGATACGATATACATCCAGAGGGCGATTGGGAGGGTGGACGGATTGCATCCGGAAGAAGTGAGGCATCAGGCTGCCGTAAAAAAACCTGAACCATTTATTCCCAAAGACTTGATCATAGGTGTGACTGAAAGGATCGACCTCTTTGGAAACGTGGTCATCCCCCTTAGCAGGGAGGAAGTACGGCGGGCAACAAGAAAACTTGTAAGCCAGGGAGTGAAGGCAATAGCTATTGCTTTTCTTTGGTCCAATGAAAATCCCGCTCATGAGGACGAGGCAGCCAGAATTGTGCATGAGGTCGAACCAGACATTTTCGTTAATACATCGCATAAGGTTGCGCCCTTGATAAGGGAATACGGGCGTTTCAATTCGGTTATGATCGATACCTACATTGGTCCAATCATGACAGAATGGTACAAGAGCCTTTATGCCCGATTGAGAGATGAAGGACTCAGTCGGGAAATGTTGACAGCTCAGGTCTGGGGTGGCGTGATGCCCTATCATGCGATGATGCCGATTGGTACGATCAACTCCGGACCTGTGGGAGGTTCGCTTGGTAGTAAAAGAATTGCGGAATTGTTGGAAAAACCCAATGTTGTTGCTACTGATGTCGGAGGAACGAGTTTTGATGTCAGTGTAATCGCACGGTACGAAGCATTACAAGCTCGGGAACCTCCGATCATGAGGTATAGAGTAAATATCCCAATGATCCAAATAACCTCCATAGGCGCTGGCGGTGGTACGATCGCCTGGGTTGATGAAGCAAATCATCTGAGAGTAGGACCTGTGAGTGCTGGAGCTCATCCTGGACCGGTCTGTTACGGAAGAGGTGGCACTCGCCCATGCGTGACAGATGCTCTGCTTGTGCTTGGTCTCTTGAACCCTGACTACTACCTCGGAGGAAGAATAAAGCTCGACAAAAAAGCCGCTTCCAGAGCGATTGAGGAAGCGGGTAAAAAAATCAGTTTGAACATGGTGGAGACGGCAAAAGGTATTTTCGATCTTCAGAACGCACATATGGCAGACCTCCTGAGGCTTGTCGTAACGAGGAGCGGGTACGATCCACGAGACTTTGCTCTATTTTGTTATGGTGGTGGTGGACCGACTCATGGTGCTATTTATGGAAGGGAGTTAGGCTTTAGGGAGATATATATGTTTGAAAGCTCTGCAGCCTGGTCAGCCTTTGGCATAGCCACCTCTGATATCTCGCGAATGTTCTGGCGACACCGGTATCTCAGAATGCCTGCTGACGTCAGCGTCTTAAACGAGACATTTGGCCAACTTGAAGAAGAAGCCATTGGTGAGATGGGAAGAATTGGTTTTGGCAGAGAAGAGATCAACCTTCACCGGGAGATCAGCATGAAATTCGGTCGACAGGTAAATGTAGAAACAATTCCTGTTCCCCGAAAGATTTATTCCCAAGAGGATGTGGAAGAAATATGTAACTCCTTTATAGATTATTATAGGAGTTTATATGGTGAAGGAGCAGCCTTTGTCGAAGCTGGGATGGAGATCATGACATTCATGGTGCGCGCGACGAAGTCAGCAATACTACCTGCAACTGGCAAATTGAAACTTGAAAAGGCTGATTCGTCGCATGCCCTAAAAGGGAAAAGAGATGTTTTGATGGGCGAAGTGGGGGAGTTTGTATCCACAAACGTCTATGAATTTGGAAAGCTGAGGCCTGGAAACGAAGTGGTGGGTCCGGCGATTATCGAAGCACCTACTACGACGATGTATATTCTTTCAGGTCAAGTGGGAAGGATTGATGAGTACAGAAATTTGCTGATCACCGAAGGATGAGCTGGAGGTTAATTTAATGGAGAAGAGAGAATTCCCCAGTTGGGGGAAAGACGAAGGTAAAGAGGTCGGAGGAGGATGGGTCCCTCCTCTAAACAAGGTGAAAGAATATGAGAAGCTTGACCCGATTGAGTTTGACATCCTGTCCTATCGACTTTACTCTATAATTAATGAAGGTCGCCAGGCAGTGATGCGCGTTTCTGGATCCCCTGTCGTTGCTGAAGGAGGAGAAGCGCTGTTTGCAGCCTATGATGCCTATGGGGCAACATCAAGCTTAGCCTGTGGATTGTTGTTGCACGTGATTGGTACTGAAGGTTTCATAAGAGAGACCTTGGAACTCCAATCGGAATTCCCGGGTATTTTCGATGGAGATATGTTCATGTATAATGAACCATCCGTCGGGGGTATACACGCCTGCGACCAATGGACAGGAACCCCGATCTTCCATGGGGGTGAATTGATATGTTGGCTCGGGGCCCTAACGCACACTGCTGAAACTGGGGCTATCGAACCTGGCGGAATGCCACCCGGCGCACGTTCCCTTCTCCATGAGGGATATAGAGTTCAGGGAATCAAGGTTCAGGAGAAGGGGAAGCTGAATCGGGCGTCGCTCAACTGCGTTTTGAGGGCAACCAGAGACCCGGCCTATTACACCTTAGATCTTCGTGCAAGGATAGCGGGACTTAATGTTGCCAAAGAACGAATAAAAGAGTTGATCGCTCGCTATGGGGTTGAAAAGGTAAAGGCTGTCATTCAGCAGAATATGGATTATTCAGAAGAATTAGCGAGAGCCAAGCTCAGGAACTTAGCGGATGGAACCTGGCGCGCAGTCAACTACGGTGACTGGGATATCGGTCCGGGACCAAAACTATGGAAGGTATTTTTAACCGCTACTAAGGTTGGAGATGAACTCACTTTAGACTTCACTGGGACATCAGAAGCAAACAAAGGGCCGGCAAACTGTATGACTCATGGTACAATAGGGAGTGTTTTCGTGGCAGTAGCGAGCCAGTTGTTCTGGGAAATTCCTGGCAATGCTGGCATTGTTAGACCATTAAGAATAATTCTGCCGGAGGGAACCCTTGTCAATGCTTCATTTCTTTCCCCATGCTCATTTTGTCCTCCTACACCAGGCCAACAAATTTCAAACGTTACCACTACCATCATTGCCAAAATGTTGTATACCAATGAGAAATACTGGGGAGATATCAATGCGGCCTGGGCATCGGAGAACTGGCATGGTGGTTATTGGGGAGGGATAACGCAACATGGCTATTCATCAGCAGGACTATTTGGTGATGTCTGGGCCAGGGGCACGGGTGCCGGTATTGATGAAGGACGGGGGGATGGTTGCGACAGCGGGGCCTTGCAGATGACAATAGAGTCGTGTATTGCTGATGTCGAAATGAATGAGCTCAGGTACCCATTTCTTTATCTTTGGCGCAGGGAGGAACCTGACACTGCGGCCCCAGGGAGATGGAGAAGCGGGGCGAGTATCAGTTATGCCTTTGTACCGCATAATACATCTTTCGTGACAGTAGCTTTTAGAGGTATTGGAAAGTATGCCAGTTCAGGACAATCTTTGGACGGATCGTATCCGCCCTCATTAGGCAGTTCAGGTCCAGCCGGTATCTACAGGATTAAGAGCCTCGGTGAAATGTTTAAGGAAGGGAAAAAGCCGGATAACATTGAAGAGATAAGGTATTATGTCAAAGAGGAAGGAGGGAAATTCAGGCCTGTGAGCTTATGCCAATCTTCGACACGGGTCACAGAGAACGACATCATTCTTAACATAAATGGAGGAGGAAGGGGGGTGGGAGATCCACTTGACAGGGAGCCCCAAAGAGTACTTGACGACGTCAAAACGCATATCTTTTCGATGCAATCGGCAAAAGAGGTGTTCGGCGTGGTCATAGACCCTAAGAGGTGGAAGGTAGACAAGAAGGCCACAAAATTACAAAAAGAAAAAATAATAGCCAGAAGGAAAAAAAGGGGAAAAATCTGGGAGGAAAAATAAAGTGAGAATTCATTACTATTTAGTGATTAATGAGAATAAGAGAATCGAATGCCGAAAGTGTGGTCGGCAAATATGTGACGCATCGGAAAACTATAAAAAGCATATCCCCAGAGCGGAGGTGTGGCCTGAAGAAATCCCCGGGGAACGTCCTCATAAGGATGAAGCTTTAGCTCTGTACTATGAATATTACTGCCCGGGGTGTTTCACATTATTGGATGTGGAAGTAGCTGAGAAAGGATCCCCTCCATTGTGGGATATCCAGATAAAAGTGTAAGGGGATGAAAGACCGATCAGATTTTGTCGGGAAGGGGATAGACTCCCCATAAAAAACGGAATCGAAAGGAGGGCAAGATGATTACCAAAAAGTTGTCTATGTATGGATTGTTGGCAATTCTTGTATTGATTCTGCTTGTAAGCTTTGGGTCGGCGAGGGCCGCGGCACCGCCGATAAAGATCGGCTACCTTACTCCTCTCACTGGAAATTGGGCACTGGCTGGAGCGGATATGCGGGACGCATGGGTGCTTCATCTGGCTCAGATTGGGAACAAAGTGGGAGGGAGGGATATCCAATTGATCGTTGAAGACACAGAGGGGAAGCCGGATGTCGCAATGACAAAGATCCGGAAGTTGGTGGAGAAAGACAAGGTGCATATTCTGGCGGGCATTCACTCGAGTGGCGAGGCTTATGCCGCAAGGGACTATATTCATGGCGCGCAAGTTCCCTTGATGATCTGTAATGCTGGAGCGGATGATTTGACCAAGCAGAGGCGCAGCCCCTATTTCTTTCGCTCGTCATTTTCTAATAGTCAACATAACTTCATCTTTGGGGAATGGATGGTCAAAAAACTGGGAAAACGCAAATTGGTCATCGTGGGCCTCGATTTCCCTGGCTCGTGGGAATGGTGCGGCAGCATGGCTTACAGCTTTATTATTTCCGGAGGCAAGGTTCTTCAAGAGATGTATTCTCCGATGGGTACGACCGATTTTGCTCCCTATATTACGGCCATCAACCGGGAGGCCGATTTGGTGTACAGTTTTTATACTGGTTATGAGGCCGCTCGCTATCACACACAATATAATGAATACGGCCTCTACGGTAAGATTCAGAACAGTTGTGGAACCGGTGGAATTGATGAAACCATCTACCCTCAGATTGGAGATATTATTGTAGGCACCTTGGCCACCGGGACTCACGGATACCCGGACGATCCTGCCTATAAAGCCTTTAGGGATGCCTTTCAGAAGAGATTTGGCCGTGAGCCAGGAAGTTTTGGGGATTCTTCTTACATGGGCGCAATGTTCGTGATAGAGGCCCTGAAGAAGATTAAAGGCAATATCGAGGAAAAGGAAGCATTTCTGAAGACCCTAAAGGGAATTAAGATTCCCAATTCCGGTTGGGGTCCATTAAGTTTCGATGAATATCAGAATACGGTTCATGATGTTCAGATTCAGAAGCTTGTTAAGGTGGGTAACACGTTTAAAATAGATGTTATTGATAAGGTACCGGAGGTAGGTCAATTCTGGCATTATACACCCGAAGAGTTTTTCAAGAAGGTACCTAACTGGGCACAAATGAAGGGGAAGTGGTCTGAGTACAAACCGGCTAAGTAAGCCGCGTGTTCGCTTCAAAAGGAATTTATCATCATCCCTGCTGCAAGCAAGCAGAGGGGCTTTCTAACGGGGTAAAGCTATGAACCTTTGGAGAACAGATCTTCAGCTACTTCCTGGCGTTGACCTCAACGTCAGAATATCTGTTCAAGAAGGGAAAGGAGGCTGAAATGTTAAGCAAAGGGTGGTTGGTTTGTGCGTTAGCCGTAGTTCTTTTTTTCAGTTTGCTGGGAAGCTACAACATGATTGGAGCTGCGCCCCCAATCAAGATTGGCTACCTCGGCCCTTTTACCGGACCTTGGACTTCTGGTGGGACCGAGATGCGTGATGCTTGGATACTTCACATCGGTCAGATCGGCAGCAAAGTGGCAGGGAGGGATATTCAGTTTATCGCCGAGGACGATGAGGGAAAGCCTGAGGTCGGACTGACCAAGACTCGCAAGTTGGTAGAGAAGGATAAGGTGCATATCCTGACAGGGATTTACTCCAGCGGTGTGGCCTATGCAGTGAGGGACTATGTTCACAGCCAAAAAGTCCCTCTTATGATCACCAACGCCGGTGCCGACGACCTTACACAACAAAAACGCAGCCCTTACATCTTCCGCTCGTCGTATTCTAACAGCCAACACAACTTTGCCTTTGGTGCCTGGGTTTACAATAAGTTAGGGAAACGCAGATTGGTAATGATAGGCTCGGAGTTCCCTGGAGCTTGGGAGTGGTGCGGCGCCATGGCTTATAGCTTCGTTACAGCTGGGGGCAAGGTTCTTCAGGAGCTCTATTCCCCATTGGGCGCCAATGACTATGCTCCGTACATTACTGCGATCAAACCGGAAGCTGATGTGGTGTATACCATGTATACCGGCCATGAAGCCGTTCGCTTTCACACTCAGTACAAGGAATATGGCCTTTACGGGAAGATCCAGAATGTAGGCGTTCTTGGTGGGATGGATGAGTATGTTTATCCCCAGTGCGGAGATGATGTCGTGGGTTATGTTAGCACCGGGCTTCGTGGGTACCCGGATGACCCTGCCTACAAGGCGTATCGCCAAGCTTTCAGGGAGAAGTTTGGCAGAGACCCTGGCAACTTCGCCGATGGTGCCTACATGGGCGCCATGTTTGTCCTAAGGGCCTTACAGAAGATTAATGGGAATATTGAGGATAAAGAGGCGTTTTTGAATGCCCTGAAGGGCATCAAGATTCCCAATTCTGGCTGGGGTCCAATAAGCTTTGATGAGTATCAAAATACAGTACATGATGTACCTATTCTGAAGCTTATCAAGGTGGGTAACACATTCAAGGTAGAAATGATCGATGTTGTGCCGCAGGTAAGCCAATTCTGGCATTTTACACCTGAGGAGTATTTTAAGAAGGTACCGAATTGGGCGCAGATGAAAGGTAAGTGGGCCGACTATAAACCAGTTAAGTAAACCCCGTTGTTGCGTAGAAAATAACCTTCTTAAATCCCTCCCCACCTCCCTTTACAAAAGGGAGGTGTAACCTCCCCCTTTGAAAAAGGGGGAATGAGGGGGATTTTCATTCTAACTGGACGTGAGGTCTATTTGACGCATGGGATCGTGGGGAATTCAGATTCTAAATGGTATCACTCTCGGGATGTTGCTCTTTCTCTTAGCAGCCGGGTTCACCCTTATCTTTGGCCTCATGGGAATCCTTAACCTGAGCCACGGTACCCTCTACCTCCTCGCAGGCTACGTGGCAGTAACCGTAGTCCGTTACACAAATAATTTTGTTTTAGCCGCTATCGCAGGGATGTTGATTATCGGCATCTTAGGTATGCTGATACATCAAAGACTTTTGCGCTATACGTCCGAGCATCTACCTCAGGCGCTGCTGACCATCGGAATCGCGTTATTTTTCGGCGATCTAGCTATCTGGGTTTGGGGGGGATATCCATATATGGTGCGGAAACCGGCGGGCTTCCAAGGTAGTTTCCACCTATTGGGCAATATTTCCTTCCCCTCTTACCGGATCCTGGTAATCTTTATAGGCGTGGTCGTAGCAGTCTTTCTCTGGTGGTTTCACGAGAGGTCAAGGTACGGCGCGATGATCCGGGCAGGAGTAGATGATGAAGAGATGGCCCGATCCATTGGCATCAACATTCGCCTCTTAATGACTCTGGTGTTCGGTTTGGGTGCGGTCCTGGCGGGTCTCGCGGGAGTGATTGGTGCGCCTTTTCTGGGAGTCTATCCAGGGCATGACATGGAGGTCCTGACCCTGTCATTGGTAGTGGTCGTCATCGGCGGAATGGGGAGCTTGGCTGGAGCCTTTATAGGAGCCCTCATCGTAGGAGTAGCAGACAATCTGGCCAAGATCTTATTCCCCCACCTCAGCCTGTTCTTCATATTCGGCCTGATGGCCCTGATCCTAGCGGTCAGACCTACGGGCCTTTTTGGAAGACAATGAAGAAACATATTCTTTGGGTTGCAGTAGCTATTTTGCTTCTCCTTCTATTTGTAGCACCCTTATTTGTGCCTCGCTATTACATAGGACTGCTCATCTTAACATTCATATACGGCATCTTTGCCATGAGTCTGGATATCCTAACTGGCTATACGGGTCTGCCTTCCCTCGGACATGCTGCCTTCTTTGGGGTTGCAGCCTATACAGTGGGTATTCTTAATGTAAAGGTATTCCAGAACTTCGGACTGGAACTGCTGGCCGGGTTATCTGTCACTGGTGTCATCGCTGCAGTCTTTGGTCTCCTAACGGTCCGGAGCAGGGGGATATATTTCTTAATGATTACCTTAGCTCTTTCAATGGTGCTTTGGGGATTAGCCTCAAATTGGACCGCATTGACGGGTGGCCATGATGGTCTTGCGGGTGTCTCTCGGCCAAAGATAGGTCAGATTTCCTGGGATCTCGGAGTCACCAGTCACTTCTACTATTTGGTTCTTATCTTTTTTCTTATTGCTGTGGCATTAATGTTTTTCGTAGCCCGTTCCCCCTTTGGCGTGGCTCTGCTTGGCATTCGGGAGAGCGAAACGCGGATGAGTGTTCTGGGCTATAATGTATGGCTCTACAAGTATATCAACTTTATTGTAACCGGGCTTTTTGCCGGCCTTGCTGGGATCCTATTTGCCTACTATAACGGCTTTGTCCATCCAAGCGCATTGGGCATTGGAACCTCGGCAAAAGTGCTGTTTATGTTTATCTTAGGCGGACCTGGGACACTGTTCGGGCCACTGGGAGGGGCTGGCGTTATTGTCTTTTTGGAGAACCTGATCAGTGCCTATTCCGAGCGTTGGCAAATGTTCTTAGGTGCGATCTACGTTCTGATTATCATTTTCGCTCCTCGCGGCATTTATGGTCCAATGAGACAACTTATAAGGAGAGCATTACTCTGGAACCTCTCATCGTAGAACACGTATCCAAGAATTTCGGAGGGCTCCAGGCTCTGGCTGATATTAATGTCAGAATAGAGCCTGGTGAGAGGCGCGTGCTGATCGGACCGAACGGGGCAGGCAAGACGACTTTCTTTAACATCGTCAGCGGTCTGATCCCCCCTTCCAGTGGAAAGATTTTTATTTTCGGCAAAGATGTCACCAAAATGCCTCCTCATCAACGATCTGCTCTGGGGCTTGGCCGTACCTTCCAGATCTCGAACCTCTTTCCCAATCTGAGCGTAGAGGAAAACTTACTCCTATCACTCAAGGCTGTGGATACGAAGAATCAATTCTTCTTGACCCCCTTGTCTTCCCGCAAACACTTACGGTCGCGCGCAGAAACTCTGTTATGTCAATCCGATCTATGGGAAAGGCGGAATGTATCCGTGCGGAACTTGTCTTACGGAGAACAGCGCCGAATAGAAGTCCTCATGGCTTTGGCTCAAGATCCAAAGCTTCTACTGCTGGATGAATTTACGAGTGGTCTTTCGGCAGGGGAGATTATCACTGTGACCTCAGTGCTGAAGTCTTTGTCCAGGGACATCACCCTTGTCCTGATCGAACATGACATGGATGTGGCATTCGAGTTGGGAGAATTCTTTACGGTGCTTCATATGGGCGAAGTTTTTGCCGAAGGATCATCAGATCAAATAAGGAAGAACAATAAGGTCCAAGAGATATACCTGGGGGAGCAGCAGTGAGTCTTCTGGAGGTTCAGGATATTCATACTTACTACGGTGATAGCTACGTACTGAAGGGAGTCGACCTGAAAGTAGAGCGAGGAACGGTGGTAGCAGTACTGGGCAGGAACGGCGTGGGGAAAACTACTCTGATCCGTTCGATTATGGGGCTAACCCCACCCCGCAGGGGAAAGATTCTATATCAGAGCAAGGATATCACCCATTTGCCGACCTTCCGTATCGCCCGGATAGGGATCGGGCTGGTTCCCCAGGGGCGACGCATCTTTTCATCCCTGACCACCAAAGAGAACCTGACGGTGGCGGCTCAAATCCGGAACGACTCGGGGGGGTCCTTGCAACGAGTGCTCACCACGTTTCCCAGGTTGAAATTCCTCCTTGAGAATCGGGGGGCAAAGCTCAGTGGTGGAGAACAGCAGATGCTGGCTTTCGGTCGGGCTTTAATGGGAAACGCCGATCTTCTTCTATTGGATGAACCTACTGAAGGCCTAGCACCTTTATTGGTCGCAGAGATAGGAGCGCTCATCAGAGGGCTTAAGGAGCATGGAATCTCCGCACTTTTAGTAGAACAGAACCTCCCTTTCGCACTTGGGATCGCCGATTGGGTGTATATAATGAGCAAGGGAGTCGTTGTCTATGAATCAGGACCGAAAGAGTTACAAGAGAATGGGGAAGCCAAATCCCGCTACCTGGGTGTATAGTCAAATTTTCTATTAAGGAGGGATAAAATGCCGTTCAAAGATCTCAGGGATTTTATTGCAAAGTGCAAAGAGTTCGGAGAGGTTCAGTTTATCGAGCAAGAGGTTGATTGGAACTTGGAGGCTGGAGCGATAACTCGTCGATGCTGCGAATTATCAGCAGCAGCGCCCTTCTTCCAGAAGATAAAAGATTACCCTGAAGGATACAGGATTCTCGGGGGTCCCTTAGCTACTTTTAGACGCTTAGCCATAGCCATGGACCTTGATCCAGATTCTTCCTACAGAGAGATAATGGAAGCATATATTGAAAGAAGTAGTAAAGCTATAAAGCCCCGCTTAGTCAAAGAAGGCCCTTGCAAGGAAAATATTATCGTTGGGAATGACGTGGACCTATATAAATTTCCAGCTCCCTTTGTTCATGATGGCGACGGTGGAAGATACTTAGGTACGTTTCACATCATCGCTACCAAGGATCCGGATAGCGACTGGGTGAATTGGGGCATGTATAGGCTGATGGTGCATACTAAGAATACCCTGGGTGGCTTAGTAGCCCCTGCGCAACATATTGGAATGATATTTCGTAACAAATATGAGGCCCGAAATAAGCCAATGGAATTTGCCGTAGCGATAGGCACGGAGCCAATAACTGCTTTTGTAGGCGGTGCTGGGATACCTGCTGGGGTTAGTGAGGTAGATATTATTGGAGGAATCAGGGGAGAACCTTTGGACGTGATTAGATGCGAGACAGTAGACCTTGAGGTGCCCGCTACCTCAGAAATAGTTATTGAAGGGGAAATGAAACCTCACGAGCGGAAGATGGAAGGCCCATTTGGGGAGTATGGAGGATATCGGTCAATACCCTCCTTGCCCAGACCGGTTTACACAGTAAAGGCGATTTCTCACCGTAACAATCCCATACTCACAATGTCAAATATGGGTATGCCCATAGATGATGCAGATGTAATACAAGGCATGACGATGGCTGCTGAGATCTACATGACGCTTAAGAAAATGGGGTTCCCGATTACCGGAGTCTATGTGCCGCCGGAGGGCTGCTGTTCGACGACAGTGATATCGACAAAAGTCCCCTATGCCAATATCGCTTCAAGAATTGCCAGCGGTGTTTGGGCTAGCGCTGTTGGGCATTTTGTTGTTAAGATAATCATAGTTGACGATGATGTAGATCCCACGAATATGCGGGAAGTATTCCATGCTTGGGGAACGAAGTGTCACCCGATTAGAGGGACGACCGTTATCCCGCAAGCCGTAATGACCCCGGCCTATCCTTATTACAGTCCGGAGGAGGTAAAAAACAACCAGGGAGTTAACGTCTATTATGACTGTACATTTCCCCGTCGTTGGCCAAAAGAACATATTGCAGTCAGGTCTTCCTTTAGAGACATCTACCCCAAGCAAATACAGGAGAAAGTATTGGCGAACTGGACCAAGTACGGGTTCAGAGAACAAAAATAATCTGAACCGAATAAGTTCAGGTATATAGGATATGGCAAATAAAAGAAAATTTGAACAAATCAAAAAATTTGAAGATGATCTGAATCGATGTACTCAGTGTGGTTATTGCACGTTTTGGTGTCCCCTTTATCAGGAGGAGCCCTTAGAAACCTCTGTCGCAAGAGGAAAGGTTAGTGCGATAAGGAAGCTGTTATCCACGGATGGGGACTATGATGAAACAATTGCCAGTCAGATTAATAAATGTATGTTATGTTTAACCTGTGCTGAACATTGCTCGGCCAAGACCAATGTTCCGAATGTCATCCTTGCCGCCAAAGCTGATAAGGTGAAGGCCAACGGCGTTTCTTTTCCTCAGAACATTATATTTAAGTGGCTTTTGCCACGGCCCGCGCTTTTTGGTCGTGTCGTAAAGTTTGCCTCGTGGTTCCAGTGGGTTTTCATGCCCAAAACTGAAGGGACAATCAGGCACCTGTCTTTTTTTCTCTCCGCTATGGGGAAGGGAAGGAGAATACCGCAAATTGCCCCCCTTTTTTTGAAGTCGATGGTTCCAGAAGTGAATAAACCTTCTGGTAATGTTAAGACAAAAATGAGGGTTGGCTACTTTATCGGTTGCGCAACCAACTTTATCTTTCCTGATTTGGGTCGAAGGATTATCGATTTCTTAACCAAGAATGGGGTAGAGGTGTTGGTTCCTAAAGAACAGGGCTGCTGTGGAGCTCCTGTCTATCTCGGGGCGGGTGATTTTGATACCGGAAGAAAGATGACGGATATTAACGTAAAGGCATTTGATGAGGTGGATTATGTCATTTCGGGCTGTGCCTCGTGTACCTCCTCTTTAAAGGATTACATAAAATTTTTGCCGGATACCCCCGAGAGGAAAGAATCCTTTGCTAAATTTAGTGATAAGGTAAAAGATATCAGCCAATTTCTCGTTGATGTGCTCAAGCTTCCCCAAACGGCCTATAAGGCAAGATCCGAACTAAAGAACGAAAGGGTCACCTGGCACGACTCTTGCCATCTGAATCGTTATTTGGGTGTAAAGGATCAACCGAGGCAGATTATTAAGTCGCTGCAGGGGATAGAATATAAAGAGATGATCAGAGCGGATTGGTGTTGCGGCATGGCTGGTTCGTTTAGTATGCACTATTATGACCTGTCAAAAAAGATAGCGGACAGGAAGATGGAAACAATCAAAGAGAGTCAGGCCAACATTGTAGCAACGGCCTGTCCCGGATGTATGATTCAGCTTATTGATAACACGATGCGGCATAAGATGTCTGTAAAAGTCATGCATCTTATGGAGCTTCTTGAGTAGATGGAGGACTCATGAAATCCAGAGAAGAAATTTTGACATTCTGCCACCTATGCCCTGGCCGATGCAGCCGCAAGGCAACACTTGAAGATGGAAAGCTTGTCGATTGGGATCGGGACCTGGAAAGCGGCCTTCCAACCGAATGGTGCCCCATGAAGAAGGGAAGTTTCGTTATAGAGATCCTGGACCACCCTGACCGCCTGAAATATCCTCAGAAGAGGGTTGGAGCAAAGGGCGCGGGAAAGTGGGAGCGAATATCATGGGATGAAGCTCTCGATACGATTGCGGCGAAGTTTAAAGAGATCAAGGAGAGATATGGTCCTGAATATGTTGCCTTTGGATTAGGGGAACCGAAAGGGATGGAGTTTGCTTTTGCCCAAAGGTTCGCGACGGCATTTGGAACACCGAATGTGGCGACACCCTCTCATATATGAGGCAGCTCGGCGTCGGGAGCCGGCGCTTTCACCCTCGGGACAGGGTGCGTCATTGACGAAAAGAATTACCCTCGCCTCATCGTGCTCTGGGGCTCGAACGCAATTCATACGAGTGGAAGCATACGTAGAGAGAGTCTCCGCGAGGCATTGATCAAAGGGACGAAGCTGGTCGTTATCGATCCGAAGCAGATCGATATTGCCAAAAGGGCCGACCTTTGGATCAGGCCGAGACCGGCAAGCGACGGAGCACTGGCTTTGGGTATTTTGAAAGTCATGATTGAAGAAAACCTATATGATAAGGATTTTGTAGCCAACTGGACAGTTGGGTTTGATGAACTGGCAGAACATGTAAAGAGTTTTTCCTTGGAGGATGCCGAAAGAGCAACATGGGTTCCTCGAAACGAGATCCAACAATTTGCCCGGATGTATGCGGGAACTCATCCTGCTGCAATTAAGGTGGGTAATGGCGTCGACGGCACGATCAATACATTTCAAACCCAACGGGCAGTAGCGATTTTGAGGGCCATTGCCGGGAACCTGAACATTCCGGGCGGGGATGTCTTCCTCACGCCTGCTCCATTTACCCGGATTGGACGCTTTCTATTGCTCAAAGAGCTTCCCCGAGACAAGAAAAAAAACCTTGGGAAGGAGTTTAAATGGGCGTTGAGGGACAACTTCCTTCCATACCAGGTAATCATGGAAGCCATCATAGAAGAAAAGCCGTACCCCGTCAAAGCAATGTTTTTCATTCTAACCAATCCTCTTCTGAGTTACCCCAATGCGTTTGAGGCTTACCAAGCTTTAATGAAACTTGAGTTTATGG
>Ga0129297_10000601_pt1 | contig 17437 bp, 14 predicted proteins | sample I18A1metaG_FD_94708 | JGI IMG/M metagenome (GOLD analysis project Ga0129297, IMG submission 94708) | Lake sediment bacterial and archeal communities from Gulf of Boni, Indonesia to study Microbial Dark Matter (Phase II) - ​I18A1 metaG | ecosystem: Environmental > Aquatic > Freshwater > Lake >... | reverse complement strand
GGTTGCCAAGTCAGGTCAAAGATGACCGTAAACGCAGGTCATTGAACGCGCAGGGCTTAGGACCCTGTCCCGTAGGGGTTCGTGGGTTCAAATCCCACCCCCCGCACTTTAGCATGAACCCCCCTCCTCTTCAGGGTTCATTTACGTTTTCTGAAGACCAGAAGGTTCTCAGGCGTTGTACAGACATAATCAAACCCTGCTTCTGTAAACTTACAAGCATCCTCAGCATTCTTGGCAACACTTTCTACTCGTGTATCTTAAAAGTCGATCAAAGTTTGCCTTGTCCAAGCATTCGATCCCTTGTTTCTTTAATCATCGCTAAGACGCTTAGGTGCTACATGATTTTGGTCGGTAACAAAATCTATAAAAAGCTCGGAAGGTGACTTCTCGAAATAGATAAGTTCGGACATCGGCTTAGCGGTAAGCGATACTTCATGAACGTGATTGACTCCAAACCCTCAGACTTCGTCTACTTGAATTCCTTAGACGGCTTCGAGTTCGAAAGGCTTTGCGCTCTCGTCTTCGATAGATTAGGCTACGGTCGCGTAGAGAATGTCCCCGATGTCGCCGACGAAGGCCGAGATTTGATAATTCATACACCTCAAGCAACCAAGATCGTTGTCGAATGCAAGCATTACCCCAGTGGAACTATCGGTAGACCAGCGGTCCAGAAGGTGCACTCCGCCGCTATCACGGAGGGCGCGACCAAGGCGATCCTCGTAACCACTGGCAAATTCTCCGCAGGAGCTATCGCCTACGCACGGAAAAGCCGCCCGCAGGTAGAACTCATCGACCTGAATCTTCTAAGAGATCTGACGGAGCGCGCAGGGATCCATCTTGTCACGAGGGAGCACAAAGTGCCTGTGTCCTATTTCCCGGTCTCCGACAGCATCCAAGTGGGGATGATTTTGATTTCCTCTGTTTCCAAGCGGATTGCGAGTCATCCACTGCCTCCAATCAAACTCTTGCAGGTCTACGAAAGCCGATTAAGGCTTCGTCCAGTGTATCACTTGCGCTATAGTGTTCACCAAGACTTCGAGACATCCGTGGGCGTAATCTATTCCATTCATACTGATAACGAGGAGGTTCTTCTGGATGGCGTAAACGGCGCAAGGGTCGATGAAGGGGTTAGGGGGTTCCTCCAAGGCACTCCGACGGTAGCAGGGGACAAGATCGCGGAGTTCGTCGGTCACGTTGAGCGTGGGTCTTTCAAGATAGATCAAACAACCCTAGCTCGGAATGCTAAACAAGTTATTGCCGATCGACATTCCAAGACGATCTCGTACCTCGGACGCAACAACGTACTGTACAAAGCTACCTGTCGACCTGGAGACAGGAGTATCTTCATTCGCGATGTTAGACAAGTCTTCATCCCGGAGTGGTCGTTCTCTTTGCTGGCGCTCTGTAAGCGATACTCGGTAAACCTAGTTGAGAAGCCTGAAGCCGTACAGGTCATAAGCGGTGATATTTCGACTTGCAAAATATGTAGGCAGGAAATAATCGGGGAAATGTTGCTGTGCAACTCCTGCGGCAACATTGTCCACAAGGGGCGCCCTCACGGATACACATGCAAAGCCTGCAACAAATCCCTCTGCCGAAACTGCACCTATTGGACGCGTAGATGGCTTATTTTCAAGGATTTCCTATGCCAAGAATGTGCTAGCCAAAAGCAAAGACTCGAAGGGAAAAGCATGAGGCACCTCGCCCCCGACTTGCCACAGAAGCACTGTATTCACTGCGGTACGGAAATCCATGATGACGCTATAAGGTGCGTGAAATGTTGGAATATGCAATGAAAAACAGCTACCTTTTCAGCGGTGTTTGGACCGGTTTCAATATGTTTGGCAGAAGCCATAATATTTATTAACAGAGAGGCTGGCAAAAGTTTCCGAAAACACTCGTAAACGAATCCAATAACTGCTTTAGCCATTCTGAAATGCATTCATAGAGTCTAAAAATGCTCGAATCTATGTTTACTATGTTTCTCCTATTCGTTAGGCTACGGGTAACATAGTGACGCTTATTCATACTTTTTCCTGCGCTTCGTTAAACGGAAAAATAAAAATTTCCTTGATGTAGCCTGTCTTATGTGATAAAAGGGTTAAAGAAATGCCCGAAGGAAAAGTAGGTTTTAGAGTTCTGTTATTCGTATATGTGGCAATTCTGATATTTTTCTGGGGATTATCGTATACTTCTTGGCAAATGGCTATGAGCCAGATGGAATTCTCCTCTATGATTGGCAAGCCTTGGAGTCCAGCAGTCATAGTTCGAATAGGTATGGCGATCATGCTCACGGCAGTAGCAGTGTTCTTAACGGCCGCTCCATTCGCATGGAAATCTAAAAGAAAAGGAAAGCCCAAAAATATTGCCCTCCATCGTTAACCTTAATCAAGACTGATTAAGCATCCTTAAAGATCTGAGACCCTGTTGAACACATTTGCTCTTCTCTCAGAGCGGTCTATGATGAGTGACCCGATCTCTGGGTTGGCTGTTAGGAGATCCTTCATCGCTTGATATTCATCTGTGGGTATGGTTTTCTCTCTAGCGAAGTGTGCGATGAATCCCTGCTTCACATAATTTCTCGCGTCGGTGAGCTTCGTTAGATCGTTCTTGAAGTGTGTGATGTCTTCATCAAGCGCGAGCTCAACAGCTATCAGAGCTCTCTGATGTTTCAGGTCGTATCTTTTGGAGTGAAGCTTGTTTATGATGGCTATGTCGAAGTGGCCTCTGGCTCCTTTCTCAGAGGAAAAGAGGAGACCTTGGCTGTCTCTAGTGTATCTTCCTAGTGTTGGCAACTCTTTGTGGAGTAGAATCGTCTTCTTACCGTCGATAGTTTCAATCAAGCCTTTGAAGGTTCTTCCAGCATAGAGGAGGTAGTATAAGTAGCAGTGCATATCAGATTCGGTATAGAAGAGATGCGGGTGTCTAACAAACTTCCTGCCAAGCCTCTCTAAACAAAATGTGACTTGAGACGCATATTCATCCAGCAGGCTCATAACGACTCCCACTCCTTAAGACTTGTATTCGCAGGATATCAAAGGTAGCGCTTTTGTGAATCTTCAAACTATACATAGCCCATAGATAGGAAACTACGGTCCGCTCAACGGAAAAATAAAAAATCATGAAACCACAGGGCGATAGAAATTTCTCCTTTCCACTTGCGCCACTTGTTCCGCTTCTGTCGGAAGCTTACCTATGGCCACGATGGGCTGCCATAGAAGGCGCTCTCAGCTGGCGATAACCTTCTCCTATAGGAGATGGAACGACTGGAAGGGCTTCTGAAAACCTGAAACTCTGGTGCCCGGCAAGAAAGCCGAGCCGAAGCTCTACCGTCCCAATTCCCATCTTTCAGCAGTAACTTGCGTCATAACTGAGCTGCCACAGGGAATTCAAATAAGCTTCCTGAGCAACATATTTCAATTAATGCCGAAAACTGAGCCAGTAGCATCAAGTCGATTCGAGTACAAATGCGCAAGGCACAATTCTGTTAGGGCTGACTCTAAGCTAGTAGGGTTGTTCCTGTGTGATGAATGTGTAGGCCTATTCAAGAATAAGCTGTTCTCTGGAACTGAACCTAGCTTCATATATTCCATGGTTACTGGCTATTGTTCATACTGTGGTAAGCAAAAACAAGTTCGCGAACATTTTTGGTTTCTTTGCAACATCTGTGAAAGGATAGTCAAATCCTATGCTGCTGAGCAGGCCGCCACTGCATTTCTATCAGAGTGGTGGAACAGGTGCTCACGATTAGACAACCTCCTAAAGAAAATCGAATTGAGGCGCACTGACCCTGTCCGCCTTATGAGTTTTGAAGAGCATCAAAAATGGCGAGCATCGCCACATGAATCCAACCCTGACTTCACTGCCATCCTTTCCTCTACCAATCAGAAACTATTTGCAATTGAGATGAAAACTGGCAGGAGTTCCATCAAGAAGATGAGCGCTTTTCAATTAGATGTGAGTGATTGCGATGACATTCTGAGTTTCGTGAAAGAGCTGAAGATACCAAGTTACCTCTTCCATGTTCAAGTTGTGGAGGAATACTCGCCTCCCACCTTTAGGAAAGTTGCGGTGAACGCTTGGTGGATCTCCGTCATCGATATGGAGACTGCTTTCAGAGAAGTACGCATAAGGCAGCGTGAGCAAAGACCTGCTGCCTATTATAGGAAAACTGCCTTCAAACCGCTCGAAAGTTTTATCACACATGTTAAGAATTCTGAGTTCGAATCAATGCGGAAAGCACTGGAGACAAGAACGCCGCAGCTCTACAAGTTGCCTAACCTTTTGAAATCTCGGAAAGCGACCTGAGGTCTTCGATCTCATTGTTTAAGCGTTTCATCTGTTGTTCAGAGAGACCAAGTAATTCGTTGACTACCTCATCAATGAGACCTCTGTCTCCAGTTTCAATAAAACCTGAATATGCCTTTTCAAGTCGAGTTTTCTCCTCTAAATTTAATTGTTCAATGTTCATAATTGGAAGTCCCTTAACATCATCTGGCCTGAGATCGAAAACACCACCTCCGTAAAGCTGACCATGTACTCTACTGACCAACTCTCCTACGCTGGAATTGAGAATTGCGAGCAACGCTTGTACGGATAGAGGATCCTTTGGATGAACGTTAATGAAGTCCTCGTTTGCGACTACACCTGCCTTGTTCCAAACTACAACGAATTTCTTGTACAACCTGCGCGGAACCAAGATTTCTCCACGGCAACGCCTCTCAATTTCACCTTTGAGGTTGTACCATGGAACCCTGCCAGCTTTCCTGATTCTTGGAAGGTTGTGGATTCCTTTCACAATGGTTCTCTTCCCTCGAGGAGTCGTTGTCTGTTGCTCTGCCAACTTGATGTAGTCGAACAGTCTTGTTCCTCTCAGCTTGTCTTTCGGTAGGTCGCAGTACAGCACATAGTTGCACACATCATCTTTGTTTTGAATCAGATGAAGAGCCTCCCTAGGCGAAACGACAATAGGCTCCAAGAACCTTGATTCAATGCCGGATTGCTGGGCTTTTTCTGGATCAAACATGTAGAATTCTCTGCGTAAAGTCTGAAGCCCTATACTTACACGAGCCAGATTTCCAAGCGTAGTCATCCCAGGCTTTTGTAAGACTTGAAAGTAAACTTTAGATCCTTTCAGGTATTTTGACCAAGATTCGTCTGGCGCAAGAGACGTCTGCTGGACCCTAACAACCTTCGCCCATCCGTTCCCGTCTGATGTGCCGTTGAGGATTGAGTGTAATTTCTCTACAGCTTCGTGAGAGCGCAGTTGGATAAAGGCTATCCGATTCTGTGGGTTCGGTTCCATCTTCTTCTCCATCAACAGCAAGATAGCCCTGACGAGAACGTCTGGGAAAACTCGTTTGTCGAACCCGACTATGGCTTTCAGCTCAAAGTTCTTTGCCAAGAACTCTTTGATAGGCTTTCCAAAATCCATGCTCAACCATGTGTCCGAAACGATGAATGCCAGCCTGCCCTGGTCTCTGAGAAAGCTAGTTGAGTGGAGAATGAAGTATGCGTACATGTCAGTAACAGAGTGGAGCGGGATGCGCTCTTTCAGACCGCTCAGAACTTTCCTCTGTATCGCTCTGACATTCCTAAGTCTGGCGCGCTCGACGTAGGGAGGATTTCCTATAACCGCATCAACTCGGAGAGCTCTGGACGGCTCTAGGGACAAGTCTGTTGACGGAACGATGTTGAAGAAATCTTCTCTCAATATATGGCTAGTATCTTGTAGCCGGTAGCGGTCTCTTAATTTGGCCAACAAATCAGCATGTCTCTTATTGTCCAACTCAACCGCATAGATTTGCCGAAGAGCGTCACCTAGAGGCTTTCCCAGTTCTTTAAGTCTCTCCAAAGCTGCTTCAACGAAGATTCCGGCTCCGGCCCCGGGGTCAAGAACTTCATCGCCTGGGCTTCTAATCGCCCAAGTAGCGAGAAATTGCGCTATGTTTTTCGGAGTATCGAAGGCCCCAATATCCTTAATTCTATCCTGCTCGGTTCTCAGCATAGCTATCTATCCTTTTTCGAATTAGATGCCTTCTCTAGAAAATAGACTCGTGCAGGACCGATTTGTTTTGACCGAATGTGTCCCTCTAGCTCCAAGGCTCTAAGGAAACCCGCGATGTAAACGCGATTGAGACCTAGTTTCTCTGCTATAGCTTTGACCGAAAGCCCAGGGTCTTTTTCCAGGAGACCCTCAATTCTCATCCTCAGGTTGTCGCTTCCCATGTAACCTACCATTAGTATGCATGCCCAGAGTTAAATAGTTAACACTTCTGTCGTCATATATGTTTGCATTAATCTCAACAATCCCCGCCGAGCTGAAAAGCAGCCTTTCAGAAAGCTCCTCATGACCGTTAAGTTTAAATACTGAAACCTCGAAGATTAGATTAGTCCGATAAGTATGAAAAAGGCCTTCATGTTTGAAATATTCGAAAAGGCTTACGAAAAAGGCTTGAAGGGTGAAGTGGAGAGTTTCCACGTTTGGCTAAAGGCTAAGAGGATAGAACCGAATCTCTTTGATGCGAATCAAATCAGGAAGCACCTGCATGAGACTCCAAGCGCAACTGTGGATAGGGAAACTGAACTTCAGGGAATAGCAGAATTTGTTGGCTTCTTCGAGAAAGAGAGAGAAGGCATCTACCACCTTGCTATAGTTGGTGTAAAGGACTCAGGCAAGTCTCATCTTCTGAATGCCGTAAGATTTTCTCTTCAAGAAGTCGGCTCTAAGTTGAAACCGCGCCTTATCGACGCAACAAAATTCTCTGAAGTCGAAGAAGGCGATGAGGAACAGCAGTACTTCTATAAGTTTCTTGATGAGCTCAAGGTCGAGCGCTATAGCGTGCTCTTAATCGACTCGTGCGACCGCGACAAGAACATCGAACAATCCTTGAAGGAAGTTATTCGAGTCTTAAGAAAGGGGATCCTGCTTACGGCGTGGACTCCAGAATTTTGGGGTTATGTTAGAGAGAGAATAGAAGAGATCGTTCCTACGGCCAAGGAAATCGAACTGAGTCCACTGTCAAGACAGAACGCGTTTCGCCTAGTTCAAATAATAGACGAGTACGTCAGCAAAGGAAGTTACAAGATATCACAACCGGTTTGCGAAAAGATATACGAGTATTCCCAAGGAATTCCCGGCACAATCATTTCGCTTCTCTATCAGGCACTCTATGAGAGCTTTCTGAAGCACAAGAAAGACATCGACGCGGCATCGGTGGACGAAGCCGCTGAAGTTCTGGGCGTGAAAGGCATTCCAGAGAAATTGAAAGACTTAGCAGATCATCAGGTTCTGATGCTCAAGCACATTCTTCTAAGCCATGATGAACGAGGGACCAGACCGACCAGCCTGGTAGAGATTCTCGGCAAGGACAAAGCTACTATTTCCTATCATCTGGGTATACTACACTCAGAACGGCTTATAGTCCTTGAGAAGGTCGGGCGATCTTCATTCTACAAAGTCAGACCCGAGATAAAACCTTTCGTCGAGCTTAGAGTTGCTAAGGAGGGTGAGTTTCTTGCCTAGTTACACAATCATGTTCATTCCAAAGAATGTAGCTAGAGACCCGTCACTGCTTGAGACGGTGAAGTCACTCAGCATCGAAACCGACAAGCTCGAATTCAAAGAGGGAACAATGCCCGACAGCATTGAGCAGGTTGAAGGAGGAATTGTATTTGAACTGGGCTTTTGGGATTTGCATGAATACGAGACCATTGAACGAGGAAAAACGGTGAAGAAATCAATCAAGGAGCTCAAGAGAGTAGCCGTAATCATTCTAGACTCTGGTTTTCTGTTCGTCGGTTATTGCCCGGCTGAAATAGCTGACCGTCTGCAATCGCTCATCGAGTCTAATTTCCTGCCAGGGTTGATGGCGCCCAGAGTAAAATTCAACGAAAGCGTGCTCAGAGCTGTTATCGAATCAGTGCCAGATGTGATTAAGGCCGATCTAAGACCCTCAAAGATGCAAGAGCCGGATCTGATTTCCGCCACAAGGAGAGTGTCTGTTACTGAAACGCCATTTTGGGCTGACTATGGAGGCGAGCCTCTAGACTTCGTGAAAGTCATTCTGACGCGACTTGAGTCTCAGCCCAGAGTCGGGTTCCGTAAGAATGGAGTCGTAACAATCCACGCCGCTACTGAAACTTTCACCCTAGCCCAACACGCGGCGATCCTGAGGTATGTTGCTGAAAGAATCCTCGGCCCATACCTTGCTCAAATGCAAGGACCTTCCTTTCAAACAAAATTGAAGATGAGACAATGAAAGCGCTCAACCTTTTCATGTCCAAACAGCCAATCCAAGGGAGTCCTAGAGGATGCTATGTCAGGTTTGAACGCCTGTCTATCGAAAAGCAAACTGACCGAAGAGCTTTCTTACAGTCTATCGTTACAGCCTTGAGCAGGAATGGCTACGATGCTGCAGTAGCCCCGACCAACCTTACAGATTTTGACATAGTCGTTCTAAGGGATGCCGTTGAAACTTCTCGTGTGTTGACAAGGTATTCTAATCTCGGCCCAAGAATAATTGAAGCAGATTCTGTTAGTATAAGCACGGTCGAAAGAGCATGGCAGAATAGAGTGAGGACAGAAATAATCAAGAAAGGCTTTCTCAAAACCGGAGACCGCTACACACTTGAGTCTGACCTCAAGGACATGGCGAATGAGTTCAAGAGAGCTTATCGAATACAGGCTAACGTAATAGCTGGCTTCCCTTCGGTGTGGGTGGACCCGAGAACAAGAATAATGCTACCTTTGTCGAATGCTCAGATAGATGAAGCTGAGTCTATGGGCGAGGAGTCTGAAGTCAATGTCAGAGTTCTTCCTTCGTGGACGTACGGCATATTGACAGGAAGAGCTGGAAAGCGCGCTAAAGACATGGACTTTCCGCTTGGTAGTAACCTCCTGAAGACACAGGAATATTGGCGTGTAAAGCATGGTGTCAGTTTTGTCGATCCTGGCGAAGAAATGTTGGATGTACATGTGCCGAACTTTGGAAAGACTTTACCCTATCCTAGGTCTTGCGTTTTCAGCGAATTCAAGCGAAAGACTGAGTTGCCCAGCGATCTAAAGAAACGCCCCGATGTTCGCATATCTGGTGCAAGAGAATTTCTGAATTACATAGACAATACGTCCTTTCTGGGTCAAACGCTTTCATTCGAAGGCCCACATACTCCGCTGAGCCTTAGTTATACTGAGTTCACATATCCGTCGCATGACGTTTTCCAAGTAGTCGTTGGCTCAAACATGCAAACTTCAATTCAGGGAGTGCACTCAGCTCTGAGACAATACGGTCCCTACTCCGGACGGCTTAACGGTCGATGCATCGTTGTTCATTTTGGCAAGAGAGATGAAGTTGCGCGAGGGTCTGACATTATTCAGTCAATGTATTCAAAATTGAATCTAGGACAGCTTAACTTAGTTACGGAAGTTGGAGACAACGGCTTCATAGACACTAAAGGAGAATCGGTAGCTGACTACACCTCAGCCATAGCACAACTCCGCACAGAACTCATGTCAAAGCCCACGAAAGTGCTCGCTCTCATCATCTTGCCCGATGCCTATGCCTCCGAAGTTTACTATAAGGCCAGAGGCAAGTTCTTCGAAAGAGTGTTCGGCACAGAGCCATTCCCGGCACAGGCCATCACATATGAAACTATTGAAGAAATGCTTGCTGAAGAAAAAAGAGCTTATCCTATTTCTGTGAACACTGCTTCACAGTGCTACGTAAAATTTGGTGGAACTGGCACGGCTGTGTGGATTTTGAAAGACCCTGCGGACAGCGCCATACCAGGAATAACTCCCGGTTCTTCTTGCTACGCCTATCATGATGTTTCACGGAGGCCGAAGATTAAGGCATCAGCGACAGCATACAGCGCGCTCACAGATTCGTTTGGTAGGTATATTGCTACTGGCACCAGACCGATAGGAGGAGAGAGACTGACACCTGCAGGTTTCTATGACATCCTAGTAGAACTCATACAGAAGGTTTCCATGTTCACACAAAGGTTTGGAAGCGTTACCGCGGACAGAACTTTCAACTTCAAGCGACTCGTTTTCGCAAAGGACGGCGTTGTCTACGACGAAGAGGCTGAAATGATGGAGAATATTATTTTAAATGGAATACCAGAAGAAAGAAAAGAGCCCATCGCAAGCCTTCTGAAGAGAATTCCTGTTTTTCCAAAGAGTTTGGTAATAAACATAATTGGAGTTAACAAGACGCCAAACAAAAGGCTCTTTGAAAAGGTTGACAGTAATTATGAAAACGTGCGTGACGGCACGGCTGTAGCGTATAATGACAGTGAAGGTCTTCTCGTATCTTCAAGTTCTCTCATCGGTACAGCGCAACCAATCGAAATCACATTAAAGAAGCACCTGAATCTAAACACTCAGTCTCCCAAGCCGCACATTAAGCAGATAATGGACGAATACTACAGGCTCACACATCTCAATTGGTCATCAGTTTTCAAGCAGGGCAAATATGCTCTGCCGCAAATACTCACTCAGAATCTTGGAGAGAACATCTCTGCAGGAGTGCTAGTTCCGGACGATATGGTCTTGTTATAGGTGTATGATATGATAGGAGAAGTTGTCAAGAAAGTCGTCAAAGATTTGGATGGAATGATGGGCGAGAGTGAGTTAGGAGAACCGTTCCTCAGCAGCCACAACTACAGAACCCATCCGTTCAATGTGGAATATTTCAAGCCAATCTGCCTTGTGAAGTCGGACAGAAAACTTGCTTTTGTAGACGGTGGAAATCGCGAACTGTTAAGCGCACCAAACTTTTCCATCCAGCTAAACAGAGTCTACTTCAACATATTTGAGGGAAGAAAAAGAATTGAGAACTCAAATATTCCGCAGGTAATAGAGTTCTTCTCAGCTACTTTTGCAGTCTTCAAGAACAACGAAATCTTTTTTGACACATCGATTTTTCCTGTCGAGGACAAGTTCAGCCGGCTGGTGCCGGACGAGTCCGACTTGTCCTTCAGCTCAACAGACAGAAGGCTTATGGTTGGAAGCTCAAGGGCTGACATATCCCGAGTTGCTTCTATAGCAAGAAGGTTCGCTGAGTGGAGATTTTCGCGGCACATAGTTGAAAATGAGTTGGAGAAAGGAGATGTGCTGGTCATGGATGGCACACTTAGGACAGCGTTCGTAAACGAAGCGAATTATGCCAGAGAAGCGTACAAGGTTGCGAAGAAGAAGAGCGTTATTTATTCGGGTCTGTCGAAAACCAGTAGGCTTTTCACCACAACTGGATTGTCGTTGCTTGGAGCGGTGAGGAAGCTCGCACAGGATTCAAACGTAGGTCCACTGTGGTATTACTATCCTATTGCCGACTCACTGAGCCCAGGGCACGCAGCCGCGTTTTTTATTGTCAAACTTCATGAGCAGGCTGAAAGAGTATTTCGTTATGAAATTTATGAAGAGCAGGCCAAGTCCCTCACTCCAGAGGAAATAAACGAAATGCTCTCTCAATTCTGCATCAACTCTTGCGATGTCAGCTTTCCAGGATATCCGTATGGCCTCATAGATGCCGACGCCAACGCACGAGTGAGATACGATGAGCTTGAGGCCTATCGTGTCATGCTCCTTTCCGAGGTATCGAAGCTTGGCTCATGGCCCAAATTTTCCAGACACATGCAATCCGAAGATGCTCACAGCATCTTGAATATGCTTAGGGGGTGAATTGAATGGTAATGGAAGTATGTGGTCAGATAATAGCGGGTCTTGTTGGAAAGATTCTCATCCGTGAGAAGAGCGGGCAGAGAATAGAACTTGGTGACCTTTTGGTTGCGGAAGACAAGGAAGGATACTTGATACTGCAGGTGTTCGACCTGATTTATGGCAGCCAGATCACACAATTGGCTCGTGAACTTATCGCTGGCCTCAAACTTGAAGGAATAGGTGCAGGCCTTGAATTCCTTGAGCCGCAGTTAAGGAACTACATCATAGCTGAAGCGAAGGCTGTTCTGAGAGTTGCAGGAAAGCCCTATGTTCCAAAAGTCCTCCCAGAATTCTTCGGCACGGTTAGGCATGTCGTGTCAAAGGACCTAGAATTTCTTGTCAAACCATCCAATCCGATTTATCTTGGAAAAGTAAGAAGCGGCAGCAAAATTATCGATGTAGACGTATACCTAGAGGGCTCTGAGGCGATAAGCCACCATATCTTGATACCTTCGACGACTGGAAGGGGCAAGAGCAACCTTGTCAAGGTCATGCTATGGAGCATCATAGGCCAGAAAAAGTTTGGAATACTTGTTTTAGACCCACACGACGAGTACTACGGAAGGAATGCAAAAGGACTGAAGGACCATCCGGAGGCAAGAGGAAATCTTCTGTACTATTCCACGAATGCGCCCGCCGGAACTCACACTCTTGTAGTCAACCTGAGTTGCATCAAGCCGCAGCATTTCGACGGCATAATCAGCTTCAGCGAAGCTCAACACAGAGCTATCAGACTTTACCAAGACGAGTTCGAAGACGAATGGATAGAGAACATCGTAAGAGGAACTCAGGTAGAAGGCGTTGACCCGAGAACGCTGACTGTTCTGCAGAAGATCGTTCAAACGGCTCTATCAGTGTACATGAAGAATGGAGAGATCGTGTGCGCCAACAGAGTGTTCAGCGATACTGCTGGAGAATCCACTGTCTCAGAAATAGTCCAAGCACTTCAAGACGGAAAAGTCGTTGTCATGGACACATCGAAAATAGGTGACGAGGCAGAACTTCTTATTGGAAGCATCATCGCAGGCGAGGTCTTTCACAGATATCAGGATTACAAGTCAAAGGGAGAGCTCGAGGACAAGCCTCCCGTGAGTGTTGTTATTGAGGAAGCGCCCAGAGTTCTGGGAAGCGAAAGGCTTGCGACCGCAGGCGATAACATCTACAGCAAGATAGCTAGAGAAGGTAGGAAGTTCAAGGTCGGGCTCGTGGGCATTACCCAATTGACTAGCGTGATTCCAAAAGATATTCTCACCAACATGAACACAAAAATAATTCTTGGAAACGAGATGGCACCAGAGAGGCACGCGATAATCGACAGCGCAGCTCAGGACCTAGCGGAGGATGACAGAAACATAGCTAGTCTGGACAAGGGTGAGGCAATAGTTAGCAGCATATTCACGAAGTTCGCAGTGCCAATCCAGATACCTCTGTTTGAAGAGTTCATCAAGTCCAGCAGGGTAGAGCAAGCGAAAACCTCTGCGGAGAAGGTCGAATATGTAGGGTGACATGAATGTACAAGTTTGCCCATTTTTCAGACGTTCACGTCGGCGCCTTCCGCCATCCAGTACTTCAGAATCTCGTTCTGCAAGCATTCAAACAAGCCCTTGATATCTGCATTAAAAGACGCGTTGATTTCATAATTTTCAGTGGTGACCTATTCGACTCGAACCTTCCAGACATGGGGATAGCCAATGAGGCTGTCAAGAAACTCAGGGAGGCCCGTGACAACGGAATCGACATTTACGTGGTCTATGGTAGTCACGACTTCAGCCCAACACAAACTTCCGTCGTTGATATTCTTGAGAGCGCTGGCCTCTTTGAAAAAGTAACCAAAGGTAAGGTGGTGGAAGGAAAGCTCAGGCTTGACTATCATATCAACAAAAAGACCGGAGCCAAAATCGTAGGAATACATGGTCGAAAATCTGGCATAGAGAGAGAATACTTCGACATACTGGACAGAGAGGGCTTGGAGAAGGAGCCTGGATTCAAGATCTTCGTTTTTCACGGAGCAGTGACGGAGTATAAGCCTGCAACTCTGGCTGCTGCTGAATCGATTCCGGTCTCAAGTCTTCCACGTGAATTCGATTACTATGCTGCCGGCCACATTCACGAGAGGTACGAAGGGAAACTACCTGGCTATGAGCACATTCTATACTCAGGCATCCTGTTCGCCGCAGACTACCGAGATCTAGAGCAGAGTGCTCTGGGTATGGAGAGAGGTTTCTTTATCGTTTCATTCGACGACAATGTTAGAGACATCGAATTTGTGAAAATTCCTGTGTGCGAATACGCGTTCATACAGTACGATGCGACAGGTAAGAATGCCTCGAAAGTTCAGGAGGATCTGTTTGAAGATGCTAAGAAGTTTGATGCTGACGGTAAGCTAGTCCTGCTAAAGGTAAAAGGCGACATGTCTGGAGGCAAGACTTCTGACATTGACTTTGCGGCGATTAGAAGGCTAATCGAGGACAAAGGGGCGCTCCATGTCACTGTTAACCACTTCGGTCTGACATCGAAGGAATACGCTGACATCAAGATTGCTGGACAAGACGTTCACGAGGTAGAAGCGAGACTTTTTGAAGAAAGCATCGGCGCGGTCAAAGTCACCCAACCCAAACTCAAAGGCAAGTGTGGCGTACAACTCTCTATAGAACTGCTCAAAGTTCTCAGGCAGGAACAGAAAGTTAACGAGCTAAAGAAGGACTACGAGGCCAGAGTCGTCAGAAGTGGACTTGAAACCTTGCAGCTCGGGGAGGCCATCGAATGATACTCAAGTCAATCTATCTTGTCAACATAAGAAGCTACGAGGACGCAACGATTGAGTTTCCACTAGGCACGACACTTTTTGAAGGCGACATTAGGTCTGGCAAGTCAACGATACTATATGCAATCGAGTTTGCGTTTTTCGGCCTGGGGTCGCTACGTGGAACTTTCCTTCTCAGGAATGGAGTAAAGGAAGGGTCTGTGACTCTCGTCTTTGATATAGATGGTCAAGAGTACGAGGTCTTTCGCGGTTTAAGGAGAAGAGGCAAGTCGGTTCATCAATCTGAGGAAGGCTACATCAAGGGACCAACTGGCAAATCGTATTTGTCCGCTGGAGAGCTGAAAGAGAGGATACTCCAAATTCTCAACTTCAATGAGCCTCCTGATCCTAAAGCGCAGAGCGTGATCTATCGCTATGCAATCTTTACTCCACAGGACGAAATGAAGGAAGTCATAACCAAGGACGTTGACAAGAGGCTTCAGACCCTTAGAAAAGCGTACAGAATCGAGGACTACAAGATTGCTTCTCTGAACGCCTCTAACCTGACTGGCGTGATAAAAGAGAAGAGTGCGTGGTTGGCTGGTCAGACAGCAGACTTGGATGAAAAGAGGAAGGAGCTTGAAGATATCAGAAAGAAGATTGACGAAGCCACAAAGAGCCTAGAACCATTGCACAAGAAAGAGGAAACATTGCAGGCTCAGCACGAAAAGAAGCAGGGGCAGCTTAAGGAGCTCCAAGAGGCCAGGGGAAAGATCAAACAGGTTGAAGCGCAAATACCTGATATCAAAACCCAGATTGAAGAGAAGACCGGACAAAGGGACGAAAACAACAGGGAAAACGAAAAGCTCAGCAAGAAAATCCAAGAGGAGCTTCGACCAACGATCTTGGAGCTCAAGAAGATTGAGCGACCAACCCCGAAGAGCAAAGAGCAACTGGAGAAGGAACTATCCGAACTTAAAGCGGAATCAAAGAATGCAGAGAAGCTCAGGGGCAAGCTCGAGGAGCGCGCGGAAAGTTTTGAGTCTCTCATCAAAAAGAAGGTTTGCCCCGTCTGCGAGAGGCCATTAGATCCAAAGGAGTTCAAGGGCAAGGTTTCGCATGTTGAGCTTGAAAGGAAGAAACTGGACAAGAAGATAGAGGAGCTGGAAAAAGAGATCGAAAAACGTGAAGAGCTAACCAGTAAACTCAAGGAATTTGAGGATGCTCAGAAAGAGCTTCGTCAGCTTGGACCTCAGTTGCAAGAAGCCAAGGAAAGGATCGAAGGCCTTTCCAAGGGTATACCAAAGCTGGACAAAGCAATCGAAGAACTCCAAGGCAAACTGAAAAAAGCTGAGGCCGAAGCCAAAGGCTTGGAGGAGCTTTCAAGAAAGATAGAGGCGCTGGAAAAAGAGTCCGGAGAACTTGAGAGCAATCTTCGAACAATAAGAGGGGAAATAGCAGGCGTTAGGAAGGACATCGAAAACTCCAAGGAATCCAAGGCTAGGATTGAGAAGGAGATAGCTGAGAAGGAAGCCCAAGTCGCAAAAAGAGCATCGCTAGACGAACACAAAATATGGTTAGCTGACTACTTTACACCGACACTCGAGAACATCGAGCAGCATGTCATGATTACCATCAACCAAAGATTCAACGATCAGTTTCAGAAATGGTTCCAAACACTGATTGAAGACCCAGAAATGCAGGTGAGGGTGGATGAAGAATTCACTCCCATAATTGAACAAAGCGGATACGAGCAGGACTACTTTTCTCTCAGTGGAGGCGAGAAAACCAGCGTAGCCCTGGCCTACAGGCTGGCCCTCAACACGACAGTCCAAGAGATTTCTACGGGTATGAGATCCAACCTGATGATCCTAGACGAACCGACCGACGGCTTCAGCAAGGAACAAGTCTTTAGGATTAGGGATATCCTGAATGAACTAAGATGTCCGCAGGTCGTTATAGTATCGCATGAGAAAGAACTTGAGGGCTGTGCGGACCAGGTTTTCAAGGTCCAAAGAACTCATGGAGTCTCATCGGTTGCCAGAATTAAGTAGTGATGCTGAGCTATGTCCTGTTCTTATTACATTTCTTCTGGAAGATCGTCACCTAGAGAAAGAGGACGTTCATATGGCAGCTAGATTATTTGACCTAAACATAGAGAAAGTGCTTGAAGATTGGGAAGTTTATCATGCCATAAGAGAAGTGATTGCTAATGCGCTGGACGAACAGCTCCTCACAAAAACTAATGAAATCGAGATTTTCAAAGATAAACAGAACAGATGGCACATAAGAGATTTTGGTCGTGGGCTTAAGTACGAGCATCTAACACAAAATGAATGCGAGGAGAAACTTGCGCATCCAAATTTAGTAATAGGGAAGTTCGGGGTTGGCTTGAAAGATGCATTGGCAACATTTGACCGCCACAAAGTCAAAGTCTTAATCAAATCTAAACATGGCGACATAATTGTTGTGAAATCAGAAAAACATGGCTTTGAAGACATTACAACATTACATGCATCAATTTCACTACCCAGCGACAAGAATTTCCAAGGCACGCAGTTCACACTCGAAGGCTGTACAGACAAAGACATTGAGATTGCAAAGAGTTTCTTCTTGAAATTCTCAGGCGAAACTCCATTAGAGGAGACTCCCTATGGGAGTGTTTTGAAAAAATCAAAACAGTCAAAGATATACATAAATGGGTTAAGAGTTGCTGAAGAAGAGAATTTCCTTTTTTCTTACAACATAACCTCAATAACACAAACGATGCGAAAGGCGTTAAACAGAGAGAAAACCCATCTTGGAAGAACTGCGTATACCGATAGAGTCAAAGCAATGCTTTTGGCATGCAAGGAAAAGAAAGTAGCAGAACTATTGGCTGGTGACCTCCAAGGATATGAAACTGGATTGATGCATGATGAATTAAAATGGAACGATGTGGCTACCCATGCATGCAGAATACTGAACGCTTC
>Ga0129297_10000597_pt1 | contig 17488 bp, 10 predicted proteins | sample I18A1metaG_FD_94708 | JGI IMG/M metagenome (GOLD analysis project Ga0129297, IMG submission 94708) | Lake sediment bacterial and archeal communities from Gulf of Boni, Indonesia to study Microbial Dark Matter (Phase II) - ​I18A1 metaG | ecosystem: Environmental > Aquatic > Freshwater > Lake >... | reverse complement strand
CAGACCTCCGGATCACCTCAACAAAGGTGAAAAATTTGGCGGGAAAACCAACCACCTTTGCTAGAGAAGCCACAGGTCTTGTCAGAGAAGTCTCCCCAGTATCAATCGGAATATGGAACATCGCATCCAGCGGACCCCTAGCCATAGGCCTTGCCTACACACTCGCCTTCTGGTTGAGCAACTACCCTCGAGTTGACCTGCCGTTTGTATGCATAGTCACAATCGCCCTGACCTTCTGCTTCAGCGGAGCCGCTGCGCTTGTTGCATCTGCGATGCCTCGCAGCGGAGGGGACTACGTTTTCGTGGGCAGAATCATCCACCCAGCCGTAGGTTTCACGTCAAGCTGGAACATGTTCATCTACAACACGATTACGGGACAGGGTACGTTCGTAGGCTACATCGCCTACTATGCGCTAGGCCCGATGTTCTACACAATCGGCGCGATGCTTGGCAACCCTTCACTGATTCAGATGGGCGAGGCGACATTGACTCTGCCCTGGTCTTTCATAATCATACTTGTGCTGGTCTTGGGCTACGGCGCAATCCTCATGTTCGGACTCAAGACCTCGATCAGACTGACCGTCGTCTGCGTTGTCCTCGGCTGGATATGCCTCTTGGTCGGATTGGTCAGCCTCGCCACGATCTCTCAGGCGGACTTCATAGCAAGATTCAACCAGTACGCATTCGCGATCTCCGGAAAGGAAGACGCATATCACTACATCATCGATGCGGCTAGGGGTTTCGGCTACTCGACTGAGACACAACCGTACAGCTATGCGATGCAAGACGTTCTAGGCTTGGCTGGACTAGTTTCGATGGCTGTCTCTTGGAATTGGATGCACATCTATTTCTCCGGCGAAATCAAGAGAGCCGGCGAGCCGTCGCGACAACTGCTCATGATATCCATACCACTCGTGAGCATGCTATTCGCATATGCGTTCAGCGCCTGGCTCTTACTTCAAGTTGCGGGCGGAGACTTCCTAAACGCGTACAACTATCTTTCAGTCAATCAACCTGACGCTCTGCCATTCTACGTCACTGCGGGCGGCTATGTGAACTTCCTCTTGGCCATGGCGGCACCAAATGTCTTCGTTGCAACGATAATCAACCTGTCAATGCTTTTCTCGGGACTGGGAATCATGTTCTGCTTCTACTTCACAACTCGAATACTATTCGCATGGTCGTTTGACAGGGTCATGCCCGGATGGCTGTCCGACATAAACGAGCGCCTTCATACACCCGTAAAGGCGACGATTATATTCATAATCATGAGCCTGATAGGGGGCATAATCAACGCATTCTGGCCTGAACTATTGCTGCCGCTCTTTGCAGCCGCAGGATCTGGTTCAGCAATTTTCACATGGATTCCACTGTGCATAACGGCAATAATCTTCCCGTTTGTCAGAAAGGATATCTTCGAAGCTGCACCACTGCGAAGACTGAAGTTAGGATCAATCCCCTTGGTTTCAGTGATGGGTCTTATCGGACTAGTCTACGTTTCCTACATTGCTTACTCGTTCTGGATGGCCACGACAGATATCGGACGGTGGACGATAATTGCGGTGTCGGCCGTAGGGTTCATCGTGTTCTACATTGCGAAGTACTACAGAAAGAGCCAAGGAATAGACCTAGGACTCATCTTCAAACAGATACCCCCCGAGTAGTGGACCTGAGCTTCCATCAAATTCCCTTTTTTTGGCGCTTCAAGCTCCAGCTCTGATCATCAATTATGACCTCTTCGATTGGCAAAATCACAGGAACAAGAAGTGTTGAATCCCATCTCCTGAATGCTCTCACGCCTAGAAACAGGCTACTTCCCTGCTGGTGTAAGTGATATATCAGTAGCAGTCGCTGAGTTCGACAGCAATGTAGAGGTCATGTATGAGATGCGAGAGGTAGGTTTGGGTTATGTCGGCGTAGGGCTCATGGGAGAAGGTCACATCTACTTCTCTCGCCAGCTCCCCTACGTCAAACCTGTTGCGGTAGCTGACACCGATCTCGGACGGGCCAAGGAAGTCGCTGCGAAATATGCTATCCCCAACGTCTACAGTGACTATCACCGATTGATGGAAAACGAGGATGTTGAAGCTGTAGTCATCGCGACTCCTGAGGATGTCCATCGCGGCCCCGCAGTGGCAGCGGCTGAGTCAGGTAAGCACATGCTCTTGGAGAAGCCGATGGCTCACACTCTACAGGATGCAAACGCAATAGCTGACGCTTGCCGCAAATCTGGAATCAAGACGATGATTGGGTATGTGTACAGGTTCTTCCCGCAAATGAGCGCGGTGAAAGGGTTTGTTGAGGAAGGTTTGCTCGGCGAACCCGTGACCGCAGCAGCGAGAATCGACGGCGACATCAGCGAAGGCATGCGATTGAAGGGCAGAACGACCGTACAGCTCTACGTTGGCGTCCACGTCATAGACCTGCTCTTGTGGTATCTTCAGGATAATGTGATTAGTGTCTACGCTGAGGCAGCAGATGGGGAACTGATGAGAGAGTTCGGCGTTCACGATTCCCTCTGCATGTTGCTGAGGTTCAGGAGTGGAACAGTAGCCTACGTTCAGTGTGGGTGGGGTGCACCTACCAACTGGGCGGGATGGAAGAAACCCAGCGCATGGTCGTCGTACTATGGCAACATAACTCCACACAACATACAGCTCGTCGGAACGAAAGGAATAGCAGAAGTGAGCCTGCCTCCGGAGGGCGTCTATGCGGCTGACCAAGAAAGCGTAGGGGTCAAGCTACCTTCGCTTGTAGCCCCTCTAGCGTACAGACTGCAGATCGAGTACTTCCTGCAATGCCTTCGCGAGGACAAGACACCGTCCGCCGGTTGTGAAGAGGGCTATCGAAGCCTAGAAGTGGCGTTGGCCGCGACCAAATCCTGTGCAGAAAGGAGACCGATCGGTCTTCCCCTATAGAGTTCAACGTTCCCAGAACTCCCGGCCCCGATTTGCAGGCTTGGGTAGACCATTATCTTAACGGATTGCAGGTTTCCTCATCAACACTAGACTGGTCGAGAACCTGTTGCCAAGGTGCTGTGATGACCACTTCGGTTCGTTCCTAGTCTGAGGGGAAAATCGCTCGCTCCGTAGGCAGCGTGAATGATTTTGATGGGATGAGAGGTGTTCAGCGCTGTTCCGTGTGTGATCTGAGTGCGACACATGCCACATTCACTCACGACATGATCAGCGCCCGATGCCTTGATCGCTTCGAAGAGCTCCCGCCCGACGGTCATTGCGATGCCGTACTTGTTCTTCTTGAAACCATAAGTACCTGACAGACCGCAACAAGGTCTCGTTGCGTCTGTCAACGTGATTCCGGGGATCGAACCGAGTATTTCCAGGAAGGGACGGCCGATCTCTTGCGATCTCAAGTGGCACGGTGTGTGATACGCAAGTGAGAGATTAGTGCGTTTGAAGTCTGTGTCAAGCAGACCCGAATTCTTCAAACCAAGCAGGTATTCTCCAAGATCATAGGTTCTTGCCGCTATGTCCGAGGCATCGTCGAGCTGTAACGTGTCGGGATATCCCTTCTTCAACATCCAACTGCAGCTCGTACACGAAGCCACAATGTCGTATCCCTGTTCGACAAACGAACGGAGGCTCCTCACGTTGTGTTCAGCCATCTTCCTTGTTTCAGTGAGCCTGCCTTTGCTTAGCGGAGGCATACCGCAGCACTGCTGTTTCGGGACAGTCACCAAGACACGGTTCCGTTTCAGTACTTCAATCGTGGCCTTCCCAAGTTCTGGGTCGATGTAGCGGCCGAAGCATCCGACAAAGAACGCAACTCGACTTCCGTCCCCGCGATAGACTGCATAATGATCCCTTATCCACAAGTCCCTCTTGAACGGTGGAAGTTCGATGTGTCGGTCAAAGTCAAGGAACCATTCCATCAGGGCTTTCGCGATCTCCGACCTCTGGATTGCTCCTGCTCCTGGGACGTGAGACATGATCTTTCCGAGCTCTCCGATGCGCCCTGTGATCTCGTCATGAAGATCCCATCCTCTCTCGGTAAGATACGCCTGTTTGGCGACAGCATTGAGCCTGTGAAATGGTACATCCCATGGACATGCATCGTCACAATTGAGACAGAAGGCACAGTAATCTATGCTCGATCCCACCGGTGCTCCTACGCTCTCACCTCGGCTGCTAAGTGTTCTCGATCCTGGACCTGCAATCATCGCAGTGGTCGCAGGTCCTGGATAGAGGTCGGGCACGGCCTTCCGCACTGGGCATAGTGAGTCACAGGATAGGCAGCTATTGCAGTTCGTCAGGGCTTGGTATGGGATTACAGATTCGCGTATTGCGGCTCGACTTTCAGCCTTAGGTTTCTGAGAAGTCTCACGATCCGGAAGCGATTCTCGGACACTCACATTGAATCTATCTCGATCGACAAGAAGGTCCTTGTATACCGGGAAGGAAGCGATAGGCTCCACGACCAGTTCCGTTTTGTCCTCGACAGGCTGACGACATGCCAGAACTGGTTTGCCGTCAAGCCGCACTGTGCAGGTACCACATTTGCCGGTCCTGCACGAGTATGAGAACGTCAGGGTTGGATCCTGTAGGTAAATCTCTTCAAGGACTTCAAGCAGACTCATTGTTTCTCTTCTGGAGACCGTGTAGGTCGCATAATGCGGGGTCTCACCCTCTGACGGATCGTAGCGGAGAACTTTCACACTTAGAGCGAACTTTGTCATCCCTAGCGCCTACTAGCTTGGAGCATCCAGCCGAGCTACGACACCAGTCGAAGTTGTGATCCCGCTGCCGGTCTTGGTTGTAACTGTGTTCTTCATCCAAGCGACATCGTCTTGGGTTGGATACTCGGAGATGTGGTGAGCGCCTCTCGATTCTCGTCGCGTAAGAGCCGCATGCACAATGCACTCAGACACCCCTATCATGGCTTCCAATTCCAAGTAGTCACGCAGCTCGTTGTTCCATCTTAGCCGCTCAGACTCAATGCTTACCTGAGTGATCTCATTCTCTCGAAGCGCTCTCAGAGCTGCGACTGTCTTCTCAAGGTCTCGAGTTGTTCTGATCAGGCTGACGTTCCGCCACATCAGCTCTCGTAGCTTTTCTCTGAGCTGAACCGAACGCATTGGACGCTCGCCTCGATCTAGGAGGTTGGCTATCCGGGTCGTCTCTCTCCTTTCTTGTTCATCTGGAACTGGAACTAGGTCAGATCTTAAGGCATCAGCAGCGGCCTCTTCTCCAGCAATGACACCGAAGACCAGCACGTCCGCGATGCTATTGCCATTGAGTCTATTCGCACCGTGGAGGCCTCCAGCCACTTCGCCGGCGGCGTAGAGATGTGCAATCGAAGTTCGGCAACGCTCGTCGATCTCAACGCCTCCCATGAAGTAGTGCGCGCCGGGAGCTACTTCCACGAGTTCATGTTTGAGATCGACCCCCCAGCGATGGCATATCTCGTACTCTGGGACGTACGGTGTGAAGTCTTTCTCGCTCACCTCTCGCGCGTCCAAATAGACACCTGAGTGGCTTGTTCCGCGTCCTTCCTTGATCTCTGTGAATATCGCGCGTGCCACCAAATCTCTAGTCGTTGACTCAAGTCGACCCGGCTCGTATCGGGTCATGAACCGCTCCATCTGGGCGTTGTAGAGCTTGCTGTACTCAAGCACGCCAAGACCAACTCCCTTTACGGACTCCGGATAGACAACGCAGGCAGGGTAGAACTGTACTTGCTCCATGTTTACAAGTCTGACCCCTGCCTCCAAGGCGAGGACTATCCCATCGCCTGTAGAGTTCCGCGGATTCGTGGTGACAGGATAGAGCTGCCCAATTCCTCCCGTCGCTAGCACAATACTCCTCGCAGCGACTGCAAGAATCGTCCCCGATCTGAAATCCACGCCAATCGCACCAACAGCCGCCCCGTCACGAACAAGTAGACGTGTGACGTGAGTGTATGGTCTGAATCTCACACCAAGCTGCAACATCCTCTTCCATAACACTTTGACGATCTGAAGACCAACCCAGCCGGGAGTCACCCAAAGAAGACGAGGATAGGTATGACCGCCTCCTATGTCAAGGACATACTTCCCAGATGGGTCCTTGTCGAAATAGAGCCCCATTGTCTCCAGCTCTCTGACTCGATCGCCGATCTCCGTGACCATCTTTCGCACGAGGAGCTGGTTGTTGATGAGCTTGCCACCAGCAACTGTGTCTTTGAAGTGGACATCGACTCCGTCACCGCTGGCACTCCAAGGACCAGTTGCGGCCACTGCCGCAGCTTCCACCGTAGCTCCACCCCTCCCGATCAGGGCCTTGTCGATCACGAGAACATCCGCCCCTGCTTGCTTCGCTCTCGATGCCGCTAGAAGTCCTGCTCCGCCTGATCCGATGACAAGGACATCAGCATTGACTCGATGAATCTCCAACGCTGTCTCACCACCTCTGCCGGGCAAGGGTTCTCCTGCAGGCGCGACCCCGGGGGCTCTTGGCTGGATCAGAGGTCATTAATGTGAGCCTTATTGTGCCGAGCCTCTTCGTGCACTCTATCATACATGTTCAGTGTTCGACTCTTGTCTCGTATGCCAGTGGTGCACGGTTGCCATGCCTAACAAGGCCATGACTCTGAAGCGCCCGGCTTCGGCCCATCTTGTCGGACTAGTGTCGGCCACGTGAACGTGCCAAGAAGGTCGAGGATACTTTTTCGATAGCTGCTACGATGTCATCCAAGTCATCTCGCGTCAGAATAGGCAATGCATCTGTGAGCCAGAACACCTCCCTGTCGACCGCCTCGGCGACCGGAAACACTTGACTGCTGTACTCGAGCCCTTCATAGAGGCTGAATGGATAACGGGTCGTTCCATAGCCGATCTTCTTGTTGAAGAGCTCAGTCTTGGTCAAGAGCGGTGTTGACCTACCTGCGCTGATTGGGATCCCCTCCGCAGTCAAAGCCTTCTCGAACTCCTCCCTGGTGACTCCAAGTGCCTTCGTGTCTATTCTGAGAGCGTAGTAGTAGAACGCATGTTTCGCATACGGAGCCTCGCTTGGCGGGATTATGCCTTCGATATGCTGAAGGTGGTTTGTCAGGTAGTCCGCGTTTCGCCTTCTCGTCTCGACCATGCGACTAAGCTTCTTCAGCTGTTCTCTGCCTATCGCCGCTTGGAATTCGGTCATGCGGTAGTTGTAGCCGATTCCGTAGAATTGGTGGATGTTGCTTGTGGCGTGTGCTCTGTAGAAGTTGTGAATGGAACCCATCTTACGAGCCAGTTCGTCATCGTTTGTTAGGCAGAAGCCGCCTTCGCCGGTGCTCATTATCTTTCCGTCGACTGTGCTGAATGTTCCAATGGTTGCGATTGTTCCAGCATACTTGCTCTTGTATAGGGCTCCGCTTGCTTGAGCCGTATCCTCGATTACCCAGAGACCATGTTTCTGGGCGATCTCGCAGAGCGGATCCATATCGGCGGGGTGCCCTGCTAGGTGGACTACAACGATTCCCTTGGTACACGACGTAATGGCCTTCTCAGCTTGCTCTGGATCCAAGTTGTATGACTTTGAATCTATGTCCGCGAATCTGGGTATCGCGTTCTGATAGAGCGCGACACTCGCACTTGCAAGAAAGGTGTACGGTGTCGTCACGACATCGTCCCTCGGCCCGAGGCCGAGCGCAGCCATGGCTACGTGAAGTGCAGCTGTTCCGTCCGACAGCGCCAGCGCATGCTTCACGCCAAAATGCTTCTCAAGGTCATGTTCATACTGCTCGACGACCGGGCCTCTACGCCAAGTCTTAGACCTCAGGACCTTTGTGACAGCCTTGATTTCTCTATCATCGACAATGGCATGGAATTCCGGGAACTTCTTGCGCCTGATCGACTTTCCTCCTTCCGATGCAAGTTTCTCCACCAAACGTGTTCACCTTGCAGTTCCTGATCTGTATCCTCGTGAACTCACCGCCACCGCCGGCTGCTGGCACTTTGACTTAATAGCTGTAATGGCCCGAGAAGTCATCAAGGCTGAACTCAATTATGACAACGATTGTTGGAGTCTCTGGAAGTCCACGGAAAGGCGGCAACACAGATCAATCTGTGCAGGGGCCTTAGGTCCCGTCCTGATACTTGCAGGACTGAGTTTGTGAGCTTGGGGAATCTCGAGATAGCTGAGCGCGATAGTTGCGACCGGTGCAGGAAGGAAGGATGATGATGCTTCCTTGGCTGGTGCATGATTATGCGACCCTCCTATATGGCAAATTGCCCTCCGAGGACGGCTTCATCTTGGGAAGCCCTGTCCACTACGACACGTTCATCGGCATCATGAAGACCTTCATGGACAGATTCCTTCCTTTCCATGATGACCCGGAATCCGAGAGCGAGCTTAGATGTGCGTTGAGGCTCAAGCCTGCTGGTGCAATCGCGCTGCGTGGGACCAGAAATAACGGGATAGAATTCATTCCATCCACATTCTACAGGTTCTTCCTCTACAATGACATGGTCGCAGTAGGAACAGCCGGCTATCCCGGCACGGCCTCCAATCTGGGAGGGACCGTGCATTCTGATAGCAGGCCGGATGCGGCGACGCGTGATACCTACGGGAGGAATTCTCTCCGAGCGGTGGGAATCAAGGTCTCATCGATCGGCTGAGAGGCTAGCCAAGCGACGAAAGCGACGACATGAGAGCCTCAGTCCATCACTCTAGGGGACCATGCCTTGGCGTATCTCCTCAGCCACAACGGGAAGCGTCTATTCTCGGCGATAAGGTGCAAGAAGTGCTCTCGGCGGTCGAACCAGTTTACCCAAGAGCGTAGACAAGCCTATGGTGAGCGCATAGGGTACAGTCTGAAACAGCTGGAACGGTATCTGAACGACCGTCGCGACTAACCACAATTGCACGGCGTTGAGCGCGCCGAACAGAACGGAAGCAACGAGAACCCACAATGGGTTCCAATTGCCCAAGACTACGAGTGCCAAGGCGATCCAACTCCATTCGCCGCCTACGTTCAGGTTGAAGGAGCGCAGGTCCACTAGAGAGTAGAACGCGCCGCCAACGGACATCAAGGCGGCGCCCAACGTCACCGCGAGATACCTTACCAAGTGAACGCGAACTCTCGACGCATCTGCTGCTCGTGGATTCTCCCCCACGGCTCGAACTATCAGTCCCCACTTTGTTCGGCGGAAGAAGAAGAACGTCAATGCTGGAATGATGAAGAGCGCCATGTACACGTATGGCACTTGACGAAAGAGCACTCCAACGATGGGCAGAGAGTCCAAGATAGGAATCTCGATATGGGGCGTCTGCGGAACCGTGGGCTCGACAAGTGGCGCGCCGATCAGGACACGGTGGAAGAAGTAGGCGACATTCATGCTGTAGAAGGTGATGGCTATACCGGCGATATGTTGCTGGGCACCGAGCGTCACAATTAGGAGCGATAGGAGTAACCCGTACGCTGCGCCGGTCACTGCTGCAAAGATCACTCCATTCACGAACGAATCGGTGAAGTAGGCGCTCATGAACCCCCAAGCTGCACCCGAGATCATTATTCCGAGTATGCCTAGGTTTATGATTCCAGCCTTCTCGGAGAGCGTCTCCCCGAGGGCAGCTAGGATTATGGGAGTCGAGATGATGATCGACGTGCCCAGTACGTTCGCAAGAAGACTCTCGGCACTGCTTCCTTTGAAATCAGGGAACAGCAACCCCACGACCCCAATGATAACAAGGACACCTACGATCAAGATTGGGAGTCTAAGCTGAGACATGCCAATCCTCCGCGAGCTTAGGCTGGCACGTTGAGGCGCAACAGGCCGAGGAACCACGATCTTCGTAGCTGGCAAATTCTGCCGAGGAGGCGTCCTCTTCAAGACGATCCGATAGCCGTTGAAAGTGTTTAGGATCAGGAGAAAGACAAGCGTCTGTGCTTGGATGATGTCGGACAGAAACGACGGAACTCCCGTTGTCCAACTCATTGCGTTGGCGCCATTGATCAGCATGCTGAAGAAGAGTGTCGCGATTGTGACGCCGATCGCGTCCAGCCCTCCTAGCATGGCGGTTGCGAGCGCAACAAGACCGTAATTGGGTCCGACGAACGGTGTCATATAGTGTAAGATTCCCATGACCTCGTTGGCGCCTGCGAAACCAGCAATTCCACCGCTCAGGAAGGCCACCCAGAAGTAGACGCGTGAGACACTGACCCCCTCAAGCGTGGCGACGCGTGGTGAAGTTACCGCGATCACCTTGGTCTTGAAGGGGGTCTTACTGAAAATGAACCATACAAGCGCCAGAATGACGAACGCGACAATAGTCCCCAAATGCAGTCTCGTGCCCGGGATCAGGATCGGATACATCGCGTTGGCCGAGATCTCCTGCGACTGCGGATACGTCGTAAACGGTGAACGCAGTGGACCTGTCAGCAGTCCAGCATTGAGAAGCAGAACAGCGGACCAGATCAAGATCGTCGTCAGCACTTCGTCTTGGTTTCGCTTGACCTTGAGGAACCACGAGTTGAGAGCCACGGCCGAGCCCATGAGCCAAGCGCAAACCAAGATGAGTGGCATCAGAACGATCGAGGGGAGATCTCCCAGTTGTACACCAACCACGGCAGCCATGAGACCACCAGCGATGAACTGCCCATGAGGTCCGATGTTCCAGAACCGAGCACGGAAAGCAACCATCACGGCCAGAGCGAGCAGAAGGAGAGGAGCAGCTGTCACTAGCACCTCTGTTGCGTTTTCGAGAGGCCATGTGAACAGGTAGTAGTAGACTTGGATCACATCACCCTTTGCGATCACGATGTAGATCGACGTAGTGGCAAGAGCCAGCACAGCGGCAAAGACCGGTAGCAGGATACGCCAAGCGAATGCAAGCGGTTCCCGCTTCTGTAGGGCGAAGGTGATCATAGCGTCACGCTACCCCGCTTAGCAGTAAGCCGAGCTCTTCGAGAGTCTTTTCTTCGGGCCTGTAGGTTCCAACAATCTTGCCATTCGACATGACGGATATTCGGTCGCAGGCAGCGAGTAGTTCCTTGATGTTTGGTGAGAATATCAGGCTTGTAAGACCTTGCCGTCTCCTCTCGGCTACCTTGTCGAAGAAGAGTTTGGTTCCCATCGGGTCAAGTCCGACCGTGGGGTGCAGAGCGATCAGGAGCTGGCTCTCTCGGCCTAGTATCCTCGCGAGACAAACCCTCTGCAGATTTCCCCCAGACAACGACCCAATTGGCGCCTTCAGCCCCCGACTTACTATGGAGAAGTCACCAATGAGCTCAGTCGCCAACCGTTCCTTGGCTGGCTCATCGACCAACATCCCGTGAAGGTGCGTGAAGACCTGTTCTCTTCCGAGTGTAAGGTTGTCTTCGACGTTGGCCTCAGGAACAAGTCCGTCACGAATGCGATCATCTGACAGCAACGATATGCCAGCTTCTCTCCGTTTCTCGATGCTGAGGTCGGTGACATTCTTCCCGAAGAGCAGAATTAGCCCGTCTTCGGCTCTTCTTGTGCCATGAAGGCATTCGGCCAGCTCCTTCTCCCCGGTTCCCGGGATGGCAGCAACTCCGTGCATCTCACCTTTCAAAACCTCGAGGCTCAGGTTGTGGACTACCAGATTGCCGCGCGAGTCCTTGACTTCAAGTCGTTCGATCTGCAGCGCCCGTTCATCCACTGGACGGAAGCTCTCACGAGCCGCAGCAATCTCGCTCACAGGAACTGCCTCGAACATCGATTTCACAAGTTGCGTGACGTCCAAGCTGCGAGTGCCATGTCTTGAAACGATCCTTCCCGCAGTCATCACGAGAATCTCGTCGGACATATCGATGACTTCGGAGAGATCATGGGATATTGTGAGGACTGTGCAATCCTTCTCTGCGAGCTGCCTCAGCAGCATCTTTACTCTGTCCTTTTGCCGCAAAGGAAGGAATGCCGTTGCCTCGTCCAGAATTAGGATCGGCCTCTTGTGCAGTTCAAGAAAGCCGTCGCAGAGAATGACCGCACGAACTATCTCGAAGACTCGCTGTTGGCTGATCGGGAGATCTTCGATTGTGCTGTCGAGGTCCACTGTCGCGTCTAGTTGTTTCAAGATCTGATCTGCCCGTGGCCTCAGTACAGTTGCGTCGTAGAAGATACTCGGTGTGAGGAGAGCCAAGTGTTCCAGAGGAGTCAGGGCTGGTGCGAGGCTGGGGTGTTGCTCGACCTTGACGACTCCTTCGCTGAGCGCGAGGTGGAAACCAGTCACCAAAATCCTGCCTACATAGATGGAGCCATTGTCTGGCGCATAGAGGCCTGAGATCAGATTAGTCAGCGTGGATTTTCCAGCACCGTTCGGTCCAACCAAGCCATAGACTAAACCGCCGGCTAGGTTGAGGGTTACGTCGTCGACCGCCCTTACGCCGCCAACAAAGGTCTTGGAGACGTTGACCAGTCGAACAGCCGAGCTGTCATCTGCCATGCCCTTCTCCTCAACGCGGAAAGAGATTCCCCACTCTGTCGTAGACGAGAGACAAGAAAAAAGTTGGGGAAGGTAGTTCGAGCCTAGTAGTCAGATTTGGCTGAGGTCTCTACGATCTGTACCCACGTCAGGCCAGAGAGGATCTTGTTCTCCCAGTCCTTGACTGTATTGATGATGTCCTGAGTCAGAGGTGTGGAAGGAGCACCAAACGCATGGAAGTCAGCTAGGTAGGAACCGCCGAACGACATCCAAGAATAGGTTCCCAAGTTATCCGCCTCGAATGTTCCGGCGAGGACACGCTGGACAACCACACGCACAGTAGGCCTCATGTCCCAGACTAGGCTGGTGATGGTAACGTCGGGTGCTCGCTCGTACTGGTCTGCCATGTTGCCGACTACCCATACGGCCTTGCCTGCGCGCTTTGCCTCCATGGCTGCCTCCTCCGCTCCGACTCGTTCAGCGAAGATCACGTCAGCTCCTGAGTCGATCAGGACGCCGGCAAGTCTTTTCGCTGTTGCTGGAGAATACCAAGGTGAGTCACCAGGCGGAATATTGCCCAGCAGGTACACTACCCTAGCCTGAACGTTCGGGTTTGCTGTCTTCGCGCCCAGTATGAATGCATTGACGATCCTACTTACTTCGTTGATCTCCATAGCAGCGACGACGCCGATCTTGTTGGTCTGAGTAATCTTCCCTGCTAAGATGCCAGCGAGGAACGCTGGTTGGTGCAGCCAGTTATCAAAGACTGCGAAGTTCGGCTGGACAGGCAAGAACTCACTGCCAGCAGCGAACGCAACCTTCGGGAAATCCTTGGCGACTCGGCGCGCAATGTCCTCCTTCAGGAACGCGTCAAGGAAGACGATGTCGGCCGTCTGCGCTGCGTCGCGTAGGGCTAGCTCGTACTCTTTGGGATCCACTTTTCTGTCGACGAACTTGTAGTCGATACTGATGCCACGGCCCTTGTACTCTTCGACAACGGCCAAGATCGCGGCATGTATGGCGCCATCCCATGGTTCACTGATGGGTGTCTGGAAGACCGCTCTGACCGTTAGGCTGGTCTTCTGAGGTGGTGCTGCTGTCACAGTCACCGTCTGAGCGGCACCTACCGTTGTTGTAGTGGTTACGACTTCTGGTGGTCGAAGCCAGCCGGCTCCGGCCACTGCCGCGAAGATGATCACTAGGAGAATCAGCACAGCAGTAGCTTGCGAGATTGCGGACCTCTTAGAAGACATTGGTAATTTCATCTCCAATTCGGAGTGAGAGAGGGCTCGGTGTTTCGCATATATAAGAACTCCCGACCGAGTATGGTCACCGAACTCCACGAGAGAAGGTCACATAAACAACTGACCAGCACTAGGCGAGGACTATGATGATGTCGACTTGTCATTCAAGCCTGAGAACGAAGTTGAAGCATCGATCTTTGATCTCTGGAAGGAACTGACACCCACCGGCGCCTTCATCAGCGGTCTGTGCGAATTCGCTGGCCAAATGCTTGTGGCCGATGCTGCTCACCTGGAGAGCTTGCTTCGCAAGTTGGATGCTCTGGAGGCAAAAGCTAATACAAGATCTGAACAGAGGTTTCTGGCTTCTCTCAAAGCCAATGTGAAACTTGCACTGGCTGGCGAGGCACACATCGTGCCTGATCAGGCGATCGAAGGCTTCTTCGGACATCTCATCAAGGAAGGAATCGTCCCAAATCACCTCACATCGCTGGCGAACTGCGCCACGAAAGCAATGACAGCATACAGGTCGAGCGTGGCCAGTAAGTCATGTCCGACCGGCATCAAGATCCTCACCTCCATTAGATGTGCAGGTGTAATTGAGGTTGCGGAAACCATCCAGAAGCAGACTAGGAGCAAGTTCCTACGGTCAGCACTCACCGACTTGGCAAGTGCCGTCAATGAGTATTCCAAGAGCTACGGTGTGAGTGATTTCAAGAATAGTGGCTTCGACGAGATCATCGAGGTCTGTTCGAAAGAAGGGTGCGATCTCGGCAGAAGCGAATACTTTGCTGACGCGCTAACCAACCTTTTCGACTATAGCGAATCGCCGGGAGAGCTTGAGGCCAGAGGTCTCTCGATGCTTAACAGAGAGCTGCCGGATTTCAAGCGTGAGGTTGAGGGACTGGCTGGCAAACTTGGCGTTGAGGGAAGAGCTGAGGTTGTTGCTCACACAATATCGAAGAAGAAGGCTCTGAAAGCGTCACGGGTCGTTGGCTACATCAACGGACTCAAGAAGCACGTTGTCAAAGTCGTCAACGCGAACATAGTGAAGATCAATCCGCACTATCGTACTAGAGTTGTGGAAACGCCAACCTACTTGTCCGGGATGTTCCCATCGGGAGGCGCCATGTCCATGGACTTCCTCACCAAGAAGCCATTCCAAATCTTCATGGCAACCACCGATCCCAGGAGAGCGCCTGACACATCCCCGGCCGAACTTCTGAACCTTCTAGTCCATGAGGAGTACGGGCATTGCCTCCACTCATCGAACTCCGCCCTCTCATTTGGAGCAAAACCCACGCTCACCGAGATGCTCACGTCGATGGCTGGCAACGCAACTTCTGAAGGCATATCATTCCACAGAGAACTGGAGTTCCTATACTACCTGAATGATCTCGAGCAGAGAAAGCCCAGAAGAACAGAACAAGCTTTCGTCAAGTTCCTGACCAGATACGGTGGAGCAGCGGCCATCTTCGAGGAGTACAGATTCTTCACGCATCTCTGGAGAATACTCCGCTTCCTACGTGTAGTTGCGGATGCGCGCATCAACTCCGGGAAGCAGAATCTGATGGAGTTCATTGATTGGGCCAACAAGGAAACTGGGCTGAGCAAGAGTCTCGTCTATCACCAGGTCTTCCCCGCTCACCAAGGGAACGGTCCCGGATACGCCTCCACCTACGCAATATTGGGTGAGAGCGTGGCAAGCATCCAACGAGAGGCTCTCAGAAACGGCAAGAGCCTGCTGGACTTCAACACTTACGCCTGCTCGCTTGGATTCCCAACACGCTCAGTCTTCGAGGAGAAACTACGAGCGTACGCAACCCGCTAGCCAGATTGGGAATGCGCTTCAAGAGCAGATCTCAATGTTAGAGCACAGCCGATCACGAAGATCGTCGTGGCGAGGAAGGTGACCGCGTACCCGAAGCGAAATGAGAGATATCCGGACGCGATCGCGCCTCCGAAAGATGCGATACCGATCAGAGCGCTGTACACACCGAGCAATTCGCCCTGCTTTCCCGCGGCGAGACTTCGAAATAGCAGAACTGACGATGATGTATTGTAGAAAGCGTAGGCTGTTCCGAGCGCAGCAATCGATAGTACACTTCCGACTAGCAAGCGCGAACCCGCCAATGTGAGGAGAGCTATTGCAGTAACCGCCAAGAAACCAAATGTGCGAAGCCACAAAGATGCCAGCGCGACCCGACTTTCACCGAAGCGTGTGCAGGCTCGACCGGTGAACGGGTAGATGATAGCTTGCAGGACGAAGAGCGTCGAGAAGACGGTGAACACGCCTGAATCATCCATCCGTAGACTCTTCAGGAATGGAGTGTACGATGTGAAGAATAGCCCGGATGCCGAATAGAAGAGAAAGAAAGAGAAATACAGCAACGGGAGATGTCTTGTCAATACGCTTCGCATCAGTTTCCAGAACGATCTGATGTCATCCAGTGAAGGAATCGTGATGAATATCATCGACACGGTCCTCAGCTTTGCTACGAGGCTCTCCTGACTGAGAGCGACGATTCTTCGTTCCAGCACAAACTCCGGCTCGACGACATACCTTGCAGCGAGAAGTACTGAGACTCCTGCTAGAGCAGCGCAGAGCAGGAAGTATGCTCTGAGAGGCAGAAACAGCGTCCAAAGAGTGCCGGGTATGACCCCCGCCGCAAGCCCAACGAACGTCAGGGACGAGAACTTCGCAAACGACATTGACAATTCCTTCTTTGATGTGGACTCGATCAGGATGAGATTGACTGCGGGGCTTGCTGCAGTAGAAACAAGAGCATAGCCGACATAGAGTGGTAGCACTGCACCCAAGTCCGCGATGAAGAAACCGGCGACTAAGAGACCGGTGATTCCCAAGTAGCAGTAGGTGATGAACGGTTTTCGCGTGGCTTTCTTGTCCACGGCGATTCCCCACAGGATCGATGACGGAATCAAAGCCAGGCTATACGCGGAGACGATGTTGCTGACATCGATGACGGTTCCACCGAGCTCTAGGATGAAGAGAGGAAGGAGTGTGCTGAACCCGCCTATTGCGGCGTTGATTGGAACAAAGGTCCAAAGCCACTTGTCGTCTCTCTTTCTAGGCGCCTCCAAGATCCGATGCCTTCGAGTCCAAGAAGACAGCCAATCGTGATGAGTTGGTTCAAGTCATCATCGTTGCAGCTGTATTCCTCAGTTTTCGATACTCGCATGTTGGTGGACTATATGTGTCGATCGGGTTCTCACCATTCTCTTGATATCATTCTGCACTGTTAGAGTTGCGAGACGACATTTCTGAATAGGGTGTGGAACTCGGAGGAGAAATGCAGTGCATAAAAGGCGATTGATGTATCTGCTGGCAATCGTTCTGCTTGTCATCGTCATGGTGTCAGTGCTCTATTGGCAACAGAGCGATGTCACATTGCCCTCGCAGACAAGGTTTGATGGGGAACGAGCCTATCGTCATGTCATTGCGCAAATGGCATTTGGTCCTCGCATTGTTGGAACAGAAGGCAATCGCAAGGCAGGTGACTACATCGCCGAGCAGCTTGAGGAAGCCGGCTGGTCCGCCGAGTTTCAAGAGTTCACGTATAGGGGTGTTCCGGTTCGGAACGTGATTGGACGAGCCAACGTGGGGAAGGGCCCCATCATCATCTTGGGCGCTCATTACGATACTCGAGCTTGGGCAGACGAGGATTCAGCTCATCCACGTGACCCAGTTCCGGGAGCCAACGACGGTGCGTCCGGGGTTGCTGTTCTTCTCGAACTCGCACGAGTCCTCAACCTTCGTCTGGTTCAGCACGAGATCTGGCTGGCATTCTTCGATGCAGAAGACAACGGGGATATCAACGGCTGGGAATGGCTCGTCGGCTCGACCTACATGGCAAAGAGCCT
>Ga0129297_10000596_pt1 | contig 17496 bp, 16 predicted proteins | sample I18A1metaG_FD_94708 | JGI IMG/M metagenome (GOLD analysis project Ga0129297, IMG submission 94708) | Lake sediment bacterial and archeal communities from Gulf of Boni, Indonesia to study Microbial Dark Matter (Phase II) - ​I18A1 metaG | ecosystem: Environmental > Aquatic > Freshwater > Lake >... | reverse complement strand
TTCAAGATAGGAGCGCGAATACAAGAGCCAACGTTTTGAAATCGCTGAAGAGGTTCTATTGCGACTTTTTGAAGAAACCAGAAATGGTTGAGTCATTCAAGTTCCCAAAGAGGACATACACGCCAAAGCGAGTTCCATCAAAAGAGGACCTAAAGCGATTCTTCAACACATTGGATGATGACAGAGATCGAGCATTCTTCTTACTAGCAGCTACAAGTGGACTCAGGCGAAGCGAGTTACTGGGGTTGAGTATTCACGATCTTGACCTTGAGAAGCAATTGATCATTCCGAAGAACGCACATACGACTGGAACCACTAAGAATAGTTGGGTTAGTTGCTTCAACTCGGAAGCTCAGATCTACCTAAGACAATACTTGGCGAATCGGGCAACTGATGATAACAAACTTTTCCCAGAGACAGAAACAGCGTTCAGAAAAGCATTCAATCGAGCAAACAAGAAAACAGGTCTACACATTACACCTCAAGTCTTACGCGATTGGTTCTGTTGTCAACTCGGAGAATTAGGCGTTCCAGACAGGTATGTTGATGCGTTCTGTGGACGAGTGCCAAAATCAGTTCTAGCAAGACACTACACGGACTATTCGCCTGATAAGTTGAAACGAATCTATGATAAAGCGAATCTGACTGTGCTGAACTGAAATCCCCTCTTTTTGACTCCACTTATCTCGATTGGGTCCTGTCTGCGCCGATTCACAAGGCTCTTATAATGACTGGTTGCAATCCTTGGTTGTCAGGGGTTCAGGTTCAACTTGTGGAGTAGGGAAAGGCTTATTGCAGTTCTATTAGCAGCAACGTTGATTGCTGTTGCTGGCTGCTCACTGCTGGCGCCGAAAGCCAACGCACAGGGGTTTCAAATCACTATTCAATCCAGACAAGTGAATGGAGCCACTGTTAATCTCGGCATGGTTAGTTGGGCTGGCGGGGTTCCCTTTGTGCTTCCTCGCACTGGAGGCGTCGGGCCCGGACAGGTCCAGATACAATACTACCCTGCCGCGGGCTACTATTTTGTCAAGTGGGAGTCATCTACTACTCAGATCACATTCGCCAACATCAACATGAATCCCACGACAGTCACCCTAGGAACGGGTGCTGCCGATGGCATAATAACCGCGGTCTATCAACAGGCTGGCCTCTCAGTTGGCGGTGTGATACTACCCGCAAACACATACATGACACTTGTGCCTTATTTGGTCATGATTGGACTAGTAGCAACCACAGCCATAGCCATCAGAAAACGCAGAAACTAGATACGCCTGTTTCTAAGCTCGCGCGGGCTAAGGCTTTCTTTCTTCTTCCTAATGTCAATGAGTAGATCAGCCAGACTATCACTCCGTAGACTATTCCGTTGAAAGCTGCGATCGTCAAGGTCGTCGCTGGCACTCCGAGTACAGGATATGCTGTTTCAGGGATGTTCAACATTCCATAGATGGTTCTGCCTGGAGGTATCCAAGCATTTCCCAAGGAGCGCGCGCGCTACCGACACATCAAACCAGAAGTATCTGCCCTACTTTCGTTTCATGTCTTGAACGAGTTCTATGATATTGTTCACAATGGCGTTGTGTAGCCTCTCGCCTTTCGCTCGGGTTGCTTTTGTTGGGTCTCCTGATATGCCTCCGGAGAGTTCCTTTCTCTGTTCCTTCTCCTTCCCTTCCAGTGGCCGATGGGGGACCCAGGCGACTCTATCGCCGGGAACGCGAATATCTTCAATCCTGAATCTTTCTCGCGGCGGTCGCCAAGCTGCTGCATTATTCATTCTGACGAACTCTGGATGTATGTGAAGCATATGGGAGGTTTCAGCTTCATCACCATGCCCAATCGGATCTAGGTTCAACTCTCTAGCCGCTGTGTCGCCCATCAACATGATGTCTACTAGTCGTACGTTAGCCTTGGTTTCGGTTGTCAAGATCCAAGCTGCAAGTTGAAGAGGCGGAAGGTTAGCGTATCGATGTCCATTGATGATCACGATCCGCTCGAAACCATGATGTATCAGCGAGCCGCATATGTCCACGACCACTTCAGTCAGAACGTTGGGCCTCAAAGTTATCGTTCCAGGAAGCCACATGTGGTGGGGAGACCAGCCAAACCAGAGAGGAGGAGAGATAACCGCACCAGTCTTGTCCGCGACAGCCTCCGCGACCCCTATTGCGCAGAAGGAGTCGCATCCTGTAACGAGATGCTTTCCATGCTGCTCAGTGCTTCCAACCGGGACCAGTGCAACGCCTTCGCTTCCCTCTCTTGCCTCCCAAACTTCCTCCCATGTCATCTCCTGAATCCACTTCTTCATTTCAGGAATCATCTCTATTGGCTGGCCAATGAAGAGAGATAGTTAATTGTTGTGGAGGAGTTGAATGTTTGGGACAGAAAGAACTAGAGTTAGCGCAGTGGTTATGTCATGGATTCCAACTCAAGATTCTGGGAATTATCGTCTAGACCATCTCATATTTCTTCAGAACCAGACATTCTTCGCTTTGGAATCCAGTCAGTCTTTTCGATCTACAGGACACATAACGAGAAATAAGCATATAGACCTGATCAGCTGTCCTTAGGATAGCCATCCGACTCGCGAGAGCATTTGGCGAGGAGTGAGATCATGGTGGATCGGAAATTCTGTGAGTTCTGCGGCGCAGAGATGAGAAGTGACCTCCATGCGGAAGCTGTGTTTACGACCTATAGAAGAGACTCGGTTGATGATCAGGAGGCTTTCGCTCTATGTTCACCTTGTGCAAGACACTTCAAATCAGAGCTGAGGAATATCAAAGCTAGAATAGAAGACATGATAACAGCAGATCGAGGAGAGCGGTCTGAATAAGCGCGCCAGAATAGTGCAAAACTACGGCGCCTCCATCAAGTACTGGTCCGGTCAAGGAAAGACAGAATCCTGTTCCGATACAGATACTTGTCAATCCGAGGAGTTTTGCACCACCCTAGCGCGCGAGACTCGGCCCCAATTCAATCTGAGCGCGGAACAGCCTTACATCTGACTACACAGTTCTCGTTATGTGTCGAATCTGAGCGCCTGCGTCTTGCATGCGTCAACACATCTTCCACACAGGATACAGTCACTCGATTTCCCAATAGCGTTCAAATCACTTATTCCCATTGGACATCTCTCGATGCAGTTCCCGCATCCGGTACATTCTGATTCGCTTCGAGTTATCTTCAGGATTGAGAATCTGTTGAACACTCCGTTGACTGCACCCATTGGGCATAGGTATCTGCACCAGAACCGACTCGCGACCAGCGCAAGGACGAGCGCTGCGGCAAGTGTGAGCATATGGATGACGAAATAGAACGGTATTCCGGTTGCTGGGTTCAGAATGAAATATGGGATGCTGGCGAACAAGCTTGCTGAAGGACAGAACCTACAGTAGATAGTGTCCGCCGCATACGATGCGACGGCCAGCACTGCAAGCAACATTATGAACTTAACAGCCGAGCAAGCCTTCAACCTTACTGCTGCAGTCCTTTTCCATCTCGACTTAACGAGACCTACAGCATCATGCAGTGAGCCGAATGGGCAGATCCATCCGCAGAAGCTCCGGCCCGCTGCGGTCAACAGGAAGCCTAGGCTTCCAATGGCGTACAACGGCAGCACGCGCAGTGCACAGAAGTGCTGTAAGGTTCCGATCGGGCATGCGAACATTGCCAGCGGGCAAGCGTAGCAGTAGAGTACAGGAGTGACTATGCCTGTCTTCAAAGAGAACGTCAAGCCTAGGTTGTGCACAACCAGCCCCAAGACTTGCACGAAAGTTCTGATGGCTTTAACGTTCATGATCAGCCTTCCAGGCCAACGCAGGCTCTGCAAAGGAACTGCACGAAGGATTGAACGAGACCATATTGCTTGTCTAGTCCTAGGAGTATCAATAGTAGAAATAGGCAGAGAGCCCAGAACCTGAGAAGATAGTGATGGAGAGGTTTCCGTGAGAACATTCTGCTTACCAGAACCCCAAGATTTGGATAGGGACCATTACATTGATTCTGTGTGGACTTGCATTCATCTGCAAGATGGCTAGACGATGAGCTTCTTGGTGCCGCATTTCGGGCAGAACTGCGCATCAGCAGGTATAGCAGAGCCGCAGGAGATGCAGAATGAACTGGGCGGAGGAGTCTTCGGAGGAGTTGTGCGGGGTTTGTGAGATCTTCTTACTAGCATGATTGCAGCCGTACCTGCTATTGCTACTACTATCACAACGATCATTGCTACGAGTGTCGGATTCTGCAGCATCGGCTTCTCTTTCACCTCAAACTTCACCACCGATGATACTACTTTTCCGATGCTTGCAGAGGCGCTCCATGAACCGGCTCGATCAGGCGTGAATCTGTAGCTGTATGATCCGTCGGCGCCGCTCACCAAGTTTACCGTGTATGAGGATCCATCAGGCCTAGTTACTTTCACTATGACGGGAGCCGACCGACCAGGTGTCACGGTTCCCGAAACAAGTATACTGTCCTCCATCGTGATGCTTGCAGATGAAACGTTGCAGGTTATGACGTCCGGCTTCTCCTTCAGTAGATCCGAGATCTTCTTGCTTAGTTCGTCTTTCATCTCCTTGAAGAATCCCACGCGTGCGTATCTTAGAACCCCATTCTGATCCACCAAGAACACCGTGGGTATGGCGGTGACCTCGTATTTTTTCGCGACACCTCCATCTCGATCTATTACAACGATCCAGTTCATCTGATTGTTTTGAGCGAACTTCTTGACTGTATCATCATCTTCCTTCAAGTCGATCGATATCGCTAACACGTTTTGATCCTTGTAGGTGCGACTGATTTCCGCCACGTGAGGGATGGCTTCTTTGCATGGACCGCACCAGGTGGCCCAGAAATCCAAGAGAACCACCTTGCCACTCAGAGCCTCCAGCGAAACGATCTCGCCAGTCATGACATTCTTGAGAGAAAAAGGTGGAGCACTTTTCCCAACAAGGCTCTCCGGAGCGGCTGCCACAAATGGAATACATATTCCCAATAAAAGAAGGCATATTGCGAGAAATCTCGTAGTGCTTCTCATAATTATCATGAGAGGATCGGTCAGGTGTGGATTTAAGCCTTGCCACACCGTGTGCGCCAAGTGGTTTTCTCTAGCGGCTGATTAGGCCAAAAGCCTCGGTCAGAACCACTTGCTCCAGTTCCCCCTCGTATCCAATGCCATAGTAGTGGCCTCCGGTGATTCGAGGTATTTCTTTAAGCAGCTCGGAAGGCTCAAGCCATCGCTTTCCGAGGTGGGTTGCTCTCTCTTCATCTGCCTTGTGGGGCACACCTGTCTCTAGGGCGTGTGAGGGGTTGATGATCAAGGTCTTCACTCCGTCCCTCTGCAGAAGGGCCGCGGCATCGAGAACGTCTGCCTGCGCTTGGTTCACGAAGCGCATGCGCGTGTGGGGAGAGAGAGGAGATGCCAGCGGGATGTTGGCTATTCCATCAGAGATGATGACTAGGACTGGGATAATGTCCCTGTTCCTGTTTCTTTCGTTTCTTAGAACTCGCCAGGCTTCGTACATTCCTGAAGCGAGAGGTGTGAGGTCGCTGGCTCCGACCTGCATGAGTTTCTTCACGACAATGTTCAGGTTTGTTGTTGGACTCTGAAGAGTCGTTGCATCTTGGCCTTTGAAGATAACCAGGCCCACGCGATCTCGTCTCTTGTTTGCCATATCATGCATGCTGAGAATGGCGTTCTTCACATTGACGAGAGAGGGAACCATGGATTCACTCATATCCAGAAGGAGGACCATGGTGATGGGAGCCCGCATCTCTCTGACCTTGACTCTGATATCTTCAACATCCACCTTCAAGGCCAGGCCGCGCTTGTCTCTTGACCGTTGGTACGGAGCAGCAGCCCTGATCGTAGCCCCCAAAGCCACATCCCACGGCCTAGCCTTCGGAAACTCGTAGGAGACATATCTGCCTCGTTCGGATCTGGCCTTGGTCTTTGATCGCTTCCCGATCATGCTTCTCAAGCTGCGATCGCCGCGTCTTTCGAACAGAAACTTGTAGCGTCTTCTCACATCTCTCTTGCCAACATCCAGGAGCTTAACACCTTTCTCGACGATCATCTTGTAGAGGCGGCGAATGGAGGCATACACTGGAATATTGATTATGTTGGATATGTCTGCGATCTTTGGTTCACCAGGACGTTCCTTGGGTTCTATCATCTCTTGCTGCAGAACCATGTGTCTCCGGAGCCCAGAACCCAAGTACGTGTAGAGATAAATGATTGGTCTACGTACCGTGCGGGAGATCAGTGTCGAGATGAGGAAGGCCGGGACTATTACGGCAAGGTGAAGAAGTACTCTCTCAATCGTCAGCGCATTTGCAAGGGCTGCGACTGGCATACCAAACAGCATGACCTGTAGAAGAAGGGTCGTTAGGCTTGCTGTAACGCCGAGAGAGAGAACCAACGCTATCAAGATCGCTATGTAGATGATCTCGTTCAGAAGCCATGGGATCCGCCTCTTTCTCACCTGAACCCTTCGAGGAGACGGCATCATCTCCTGTGAAGTACTTGGCATAGGTGATTTCTGCTCTAATGCGCGAGTCTCTTCCATGGGATTCTCACGGAAGAGAATTCTTCTCAGTTCCCTCTCCACTGAACCTCTCTCTGAAGGCAGTGCTTGCTGACCAATTCTATGGCTTAGAGCGAGTTTGAAGACGGTCATGACATGTTCAGGTTCAACATTGTCTTTGCCGTGAAAAGCGGCCAAGGCCCTAGAAGCCTTCAGAGCGGCGATGTCCGACCTGACACCTTGAACCTTCAGTCTTGAGCAGGCCTCAGCAATGCCTCTCACGATGTTCTCCGAAGCCCTAATCTTCGGTAGAGCGTCTCGAGCCTGTTGTATCCTTTCTTTCAGGAGAGTCTGCTCCTTCTCATATTCCTCATAGAACGCTACCGGGGCTTCCTCAAAGGCTAGGTTTCGTCGAACCACTTCCTCCCTCTGCCTAGGATCGGTCAGATGTTCCATCTCCACCCTGAGCGCAAAACGATCTAGAATCTGTGGTCGGAGCTCACCTTCCTCAGGGTTCATTGAAGCTACAAGGGCAAAATGTGACGGATGAGTCAGAGAGAGGCCTTCCCTTTGAACGACGACCCAGCCTGAAGCCGCTGGATCGAGCACGCAATCCACAAGGTGGCTCGGCAGGAGATTTATCTGGTCTATGTATAGGATGTTCTGATTCGCTCTACTCAAAAGCCCCGGCTGCAGCATCTTCTTCCCTGTAAGAAAGGCTGTCTCCGCATCTATCGTCCCCAGAAGTCCGTCCTCCGTTGCACTCACAGGCAGATCCACAATGTTCATTCGTCTGTATGCTACCGGGAGCTTCCCATCCTTGGCCAGTCGCTCCTTGCAGTGAGGGCAGAGATGTGAGACATCACCAGGGTTGCAGTTGAACGAGCAACCTTGCACATACTCACTCGCTGGCAACAGGTCTTCCAGCGCACGAACCAGAGTTGATTTGCCTGAGCCTTTTGGGCCTAGGATCAGGACGCCGCCGAGCAGGGGGTCAACAGCGTTCAGTATGAGTGCGCTCTTTGCTTCTTCCTGCCCAACGATCGCCGTGAAAGGATAGACAGGCCTAGGCATCTTCATGCCCTCTTTACCCTGGTCGTCCAGTCACCAGGCTTAATGCTTTCTTGAACTCGTCCTCGATCTGGCTCTCAGAGGCCGGAGGATCCATGCCGAGGTTCCTTGTTCTGTGGCTCACGGCTAAGACTGCGGAATCAAGAAGATCCTGAGGTTCCACCTCTGTCCTACCGTTGAAAGCGGCAAGCGCCTTCGCAGACTTCACTATCATTATGTCCGGCCTGTGCCCATCTGCGTGCAGAGATATGCACATTCGAGCAACAACCTCGAAGAGCTGATCCGAGACATTTACCTTCGGCAAAATCGTTTTTGCTCGCTGCATCTTCTCCATCAAGCCTTCCTGTGGCTGCTTGAACTTCTCCCTGAAACCGATGGGGTCAGACTCGAACTCTATGTTGTGTTTCATGACCTCTACTCTCAAGCTTGGATCTTGGATCGTTGAGATTTCTGTGTGAAGGGCCATTCGATCAAGCAGCTGAGGTCTCAGTTCTCCCTCCTCCGGATTCATCGTACCGACAAGGATCAGACGGGACGGGTGCTGCACGGAGATGCCTTCTCTTTCAACAGTGTTCCATCCTGACGCAGCCGCGTCCAAGATTACGTCGGTGATGTGGTCTGGAAGCAAGTTTATCTCATCAACGTAGAGCACATTTTGGTTCGCCTCAGCCAGTATGCCCGGCTCCAACGCCCGTACACCTTCCCTTATCGCTCTCTCTATGTTGAGCGTACCCACGACCCTGTCCTCGGTTGCGCCGATCGGCAAGTCAACCATCTCCATCTTTCTTGACTCCACACGCAGCCTTTCCTCACTTTTCTCCCGCGAACGGCAGACCTCGCACATGTTCGTCGGATCTGATGGATTGCACCGGAATGGGCAATCTGCAACAACCTCCACTGACGGCAGTAGATCCACTAGGGCTCTGACAGCGGTGCTCTTTCCTGTTCCTTTTGCTCCGCGTATGAGAACCCCTCCGATCCGAGGGTTGATGGCATTGAGTAGCAATGCTCGCTTCAGTCGATCCTGATCTACGATCGCTGCGAAGGGGTAGACCGTTCTCAAAACACCAGACGATGAGCTCATAACGATTAATGCTTAGTGTCATACGTTCTAAAAACATTATCGAAGAGCCTTGATCAAACTGGCGAGTCAAGGCAATGTGAATGCTAGATCTGCCTACCTCCAGTTAGCCAACGCTGCTACTCGCAGCGATTTTAAGAAGGCTCGGAGTGAATCCAATGTGGCCCGGTCACGCTGAACTCTGTCCAATTTGGACAAAAGTACTGTACCTCCATGCGCACTTCAACTACTGATTATGCGGAGATGAACTAGATCATATGGCGTCGAGCGCTAGCTAGCTTTCCCGGCTGAGCTCATCACAAGGTCAAGCAGCGCAGGAAGTGAGTCATCTGTAAGCCTTCCTGTAAGAATGATACGTGATTCATTCTTGTCTATTAACAAGGAGCGCAGAGAATTTTCCGTCCGTGACAAACTGTTCGACAGGTCTTTGTCACAGAGGAATTCCCCAGCCTTAGTATCGTCAGAAGAGAAGACTTGGAATGCTTCCGGCTCCTGATCTATCTTGATCTCTTTGAGTCCCAACTCAGATCTAGCTTTGAGGGGTTTCTCTTTTCTTGAGCAGATTTCCAGATCAAAAACAGGTCTTCTTCTGAGGTATGCCCAGACGGTAATCCTGTCCTCCTGCTTTGTGATCCACGAGAGCGGATAATGCATGACATTCTCACGGTCTACAAGTGAGACCGCGATCTCCATCTTTGATAGCGGCGTCTCGCTTTTCATGTTGCTCAGTGCTCTGAAGCCACTACTTCCAAATGGTCGAAACCCCAGAAACTCGCTCGATGGCCCCAGATGTTTCTTCGTGATCTGTGAGTATTTGACGAGAAGCCTCCTGTTTCTGAAGGTCCCTATTATGTAGACGAGAATGAATGCTGCAGCCAGTACGGCGATGGCTTCGTATTCGCTTATCGTGTCCGTCACACAGCCTGAACTGGGTGTACTTCAGCGTGTTTCTTCGTAAATGCCACAGTTACCCTTAATAGCGTGTCGTCTTCATTCGTATTTGAGGGAAATAGCTTGCTCTCCGTTCTCGTAATAACCACTGGATTGATACTGTACGGGTTAGCGTACTACGGCTACGTGAAATGGTTCGACAAGAAGGTCATACAGGCAGATCCGAACCGAACGACTCCCGCACGCACATACATGGACGGCGTCGAGTTCTTCCCAACCAACCGCTACGTTCTCTTCGGTTTTCAATGGAAGAGCATCGCCGCTCTTGGGCCAGTCTTAGGACCAATACTTGCGATACAGTGGGGCTGGCTGCCTGCATTGCTCTGGATACTGTTCGGAAACATATTCATCGGCTGGATCCATGACTACACGAGCATAATGACCTCAGTCAGGTCCGAAGGCGCATCGTTTGGACCTATCACGTACGAGCTGATTTCACCCAGAGCCAGAACAATCCTGCTGACCTACATTCTCTTCTACCTGATCCTCATCCTGTCCTCATTCACAAACACGGTGGCAGGAACCTTCGCATCATTCCCTGTCAGCCCGATACCTGTGCTAGTAGTGACACTGGTCGGTGTTCTGTCCGGATACATGGTGTACAAGTTCAAAGTCAACATCATCTACACAACAACATTCGCCATCATCGTGATGGCGATAGGGATCTGGCTAGGGATGCTGCTTCCGATAACTGTTCCTGCGGCATATGCGTTGGACTTCTGGATGCTCTGGACATTGCTGTTCTGCTTCGTGGGTGCTGTGCTTCCGATATGGGTCTTCATCCAACCGATCAACTACATGTCCTTCTACCTGGTGTACGGTGCTGTGATAGGCATCATCGGAGGAATTTTCGCTGGGTTCCCTAACTTCAGCAGAGTAGCGTTCACAACATTCTTCGACCCGGTCACAACACCTTCAGGCCCACTATGGCCTATGATGTTCGTCGTAATCGCGTGTGGAGCTATCTCAGGTTGGCACAGCCTCATCGGTTCATCGGTTTCTTCGAAGCAACTTGACACAGAGCCAGACGCCCGTTTCATTGGAGGAGGAGCGATGCTTGCTGAAGGAATACTGGCACTTGTGGCGTTGACGACTGTCGCCATACTTACTCCTGAGGCTGTCAGAGGAGTAGCTCCGGCAGGAATCTTCATCAAAGGCGGGTCGGTGTTGCTTGGAAACATAGGTCTGCCGTCAGCTGTGGGTTCAGCCTACCTGTCAGTGGTCATAATAGTTCTCGCCATAACGATCATGCACATAGCGTTGAGAATATCGAGACTCGCCCTAGCTGAGCTGGCGGGACGGACAATGGGGGGATTCTTCAGAAACGTCTATCTGACATCGATCATCGTATCCATCATAGTCTACATAGTGACCAGCCCAAGATTCGGAGCTGCCTTCGGCTACATCTGGGGAACATTCGGCGGAGCCAACCAGCTCATGGCAGGCATGGCGCTGATGATAGCAACCCTATGGCTCGCAAAGAACAAACGCCCAACAACATTCACGATAGTACCAATGCTCTTCATGCTCGTGACGACTATGTGTGCTCTAACATTCCTCTCATACTCTGGGATTACTCTCTACGCTGCGGATCCAACAAAGATAGGCGCCGGAATCGCAGCATTCATCAACGTTCTCTTGCTGGTACTGGCCTTCTTCATGTGCTACGAAGGTGCAGGAGCCTTCAAGAAGCTCAGAGCAGCCGGCAAATAGTCCATCCGTATGCTCCGCGAACTGTTCCTAAAACTCCCTTTTTTCCTGTAAGGCCTGAGCCACCTTACTAATCATGCTTATTCCAGTTACTTCCGTGTCGTAGAGCGGGACGTATGCTCTGACGATGCCTGGAAACTTCTTGTGAACAAGCTCCAAGTATCTCTGCTGTTCCTGAACCTTGTTCACTAGGTAAGGCGAGGGATTCGCAACATCACACGTTTCTTTTGGTATCACTCCGTTCACAATGACGCCTCCAGTTGGAATATTGAACGCTTGCACCCATCCAATGAATCGCTCAATCACCGCAATCGGCAACGCGAGTGGCAACGTGACGAAGAAGAAGGCGGTCTTATCCTTGTCCACCAAGAGTTTTCTTCCAACCTCAGTGTTCTCCCTGGTCACCAGCAGCTTGGCCAGGAGAGGATCCTTCTTGACTTCTTCCCTAACCTTCTCCTTTCTGAATGAGAGGCTCATTCGAGTTGACAGAGCTTCTTCTCTGCTCTTGACCATTTTCATGAGCCAAAGGTCATAAACCTTGGACATGCCCAAGAGTCGATATGTGTGAGCAACAGGTGCCGTGTCGAAGACATAGCTGTCGAACTCTCCTTTCGTTATCACATTAATCATGTCTTCAAACATTGCTGTTTCTTCGAATGCCGGGTTAGTCGTCGCCACGTCGATGAAGCCTTCCGGGTCCAGAGGGATGTCAGCGTACTTGAGGAACGTGAGAATCATGTCCCTTATTTCTTGCTTGTATCTCTTGACGGTTTCCGAGATATCGATCTCAAGCGCGTAGAGATTCTTGGTTCCATCTAGTTTCTGGATCCCTCTACCTAGGATGTCCTGTCCGAACGCGCTTGATAGGCTGTGGACTGGATTGGTTGATGAGATGAGTGTCTTCTTTCCGAGTGTCTCGGAGAGGTAGTGTGCCACTCCGGCAGCCACTATTGTCTTGCCTACTCCTCCTTTGCCTCCAAAGAAGACGTGTCTGAGACTTGGGTTTTGCTGCACGAACTCTGAAAGGTTTGCGCTCATTTGTACTCACCTATGCAAAGAGAATCCCGGCGACTTTGCCTATCATCTCTAGGCCTTTCGGTTCACGATCAAACATGGGAACTATGCCACGGATCAGGGGACCGAACTGACTCCGGATGGTTTCCATGTACTTCTGCTGCATCGAGATCCGGTTCTTGAGATAGGTCGGCACGCATGGATCCTGCAACAGTTCTGCTGGGTACACTTGGTTTACGAGGACGCCGCTCAACGGTATGTTGAAAGCCTGGAACATCTCCAATGCCTGCTTTGTGTCAGCGATAGGCATCGATTCAGGAATCAGTACGTATAGGAAGGCTGTGTGATCCCTATCCCTCATCACTGTGCTGACGAAGTTCAACCTTGATCTGATGAATGAGAGTTCTTGAACCATATGATCCTCCTGAGCGAGCCCCCCTTTTCCACTCATAACCGACGCGACATCTCCATATTCTCCCGCCTTCTTCCGTGTTTCAACGATCTTGTCTACCCAGGTGTCGAGAATCTCGGCCATGCTGAGGAACCTTACGGCGTGGCCGTGAGGCATCATGTCGAATATGTAATAGTCGAATTTGCCTGCTGACATTAATTCGACCATCGCGTCGAAAGTAGCTGACTCGGCCATCGCAGGTTCTGCGGAAGATGATTTTATGTAGTCTTCGATCTCCTCTGGAATCTGAGTCAGTCCATGCATTTCTCTGATCTTCTTTCGAATCTCATCTTGATATTCGGCGATCCTTCTGTCAGCATCTATTTCGAGAGCGAAAAGGTTTGGAGCTAGCTCCACTTCGCCTTTTCCGAAGATGTTCTTCTCAAATATGTCCGTGAGACTTGCTTGTGGATCTGTGGAGAACACGACTACTCGCTTGCCTTGCTTTGCCAGCCAGTAGGCGGTTGCTGCTGATAGAGTGGTCTTCCCAAGCCCTCCTTTTCCTCCGAACAGCATGTACTTCAGATTTGGATTGCTCAGAAGGTGATCCTTCAGTGAGACTGATAGCATGCGAATCTCACCATGCTTAGAAGATTGTGTCAGTCACGTCTCTCTCGCGCAGCAATGTTCTCTTCCACGTCTTGACATGAGGCACAGAGTACGGAAGAAGCCTAAGACTGTAGTATGGTGGAAGTATGGGAACACCAAGCATGTCTCCCATCGTTATCAACATGAATAGATTCTCAAGATACATTCGGGTCTTCAGTGCATAGGTGACCATGCCATGCATCGCCATGCCGTAGACGAGGCCTTTGACGGCCTTCTTGACCTCGCTCTCCTTCTTCTCACTTGGAGCTTGTTTCTTTTCGTCAGCCAACCCGATCCGATCTCCCTTATGACGATAATCTCGCAGTTGAGGCTATTTTTACTTTATATCGCTAAGATGCCAGCGCCTCCAGAATGTCCTTCTCCTTCAGAAGCGCCCTCTTCCAGGCTTCAATCTTGGGAATACAGTATGGTATCAGCCTCAATCGATAATAGGAGGAGATTGGAATGCCCACCATGTCGCCAATGGAAACTAGCATGAACATCCGCTCAACCTGCCACTTCATCTTCAAAGCTTCTTGAACCATATCGTACACGGTCGCACCGAAGAGCATGCTCCTCAGAATTCCAAGTGCTCTGCTGACAATATTCCTGCCCGGCACAGAGCAACTCATCCTCTTGCCCCTTATCTCAGACAATTCCGAATCTCGAAATTGTGCGGTTCTAAGGATCTTGAACTGCAAGTCATCTTATCTCAGCCATGACTAATATCTATCTGTGGCGTGCTAGGAGTGCATGATTCATTCAAATGATTCCTTCCGAACCTCTTTATTACCATCGGCTTAACCACGCAGTGAAGGTGTAGTCAATGAAACAAACAAGGACACCGGTTCTCCGAGAAATGTCGAGATGGTCTGCATTGGCCGGCGTTCTACTGCTCATCGCAGGCAGTTCTGTGCCTCCGCTTGGATATCATATCTATCTTGCATTCGCCTCTGTGGCTGCAGGCAGAATAGAGCGAGATGTTACGTACGGAACGGTGGATGGGGTGGCGCTCAAATTGGATCTCTACTACCCCAAGAGCATCGCCGACCCGGTGCCTATCGCAGTCTATGTGCACGGCGGTGGATGGACAGCCGGCGACAAGTCAGGTGGGGCAGGCCTGCGAGAGGTGCAGGAGCTTGTGGACCGTGGGTATCTCGTGGCTGCTATCAATTATCGGCTTGCTCCTAGTCACAAGTTTCCCGCCCAGATAGAGGATGTGAAGTGTGCGATTCGATGCTTGAGGGCCAATGCGGTCAAGTATGGCGCAGATCCAAAGCGAATTGGAGCTTGGGGAGGTAGCGCCGGAGGGCATCTAGTGGCCCTTCTGGGAGTGACTGATTCGAGTGCTGGATTTGACGGCTCCGGCGGATGCCTTGACCAGTCGAGCCGAGTTCAAGCAGTTGTGGACATGTTCGGGCCTACAGACCTGACCCGGCTCTTCTCAGGAGCCAACCCGCGGCTATTAGAGACGGTGTTTGGAACCACCGACCGAAACGCTGAGATCCTCAAGAAAGCCAGCCCAGTGAACCACGTTTCAATAGACGATCCGCCCTTTCTCATCCTTCACGGGGAGCTGGACAAGCTGGTCCCGCCAAGCCAATCACAGATATTCCACGAGAAGTTGAAAGGGACAGGCGTTCCGACCACATTGGTGATTGTGAAGAACGCTGGCCACGGCTTCTCTCAAGCCGGCTCACCGATATCGCCGAGCAGAGAGGAGATTACGAAAATGGTCGCTGACTTCTTCGATCAACACTTGAAGCAATCGAGTCGGACGGAGACCCTGATCACTTCTCAAACTGCAGTCTTGTCCCGGTCATATGCATACGGCGTAGGAAGTGGCCTTCTCATAGTGGTAGCGGTGACCTTAGCGGCAATCACGGCCGGTGCGCTCCTATTGAGAAAGCAGAAAGATCCTTCACCGTCGATCAGGGGTAAAGAAGGAACTCTCTCCTGATCTTTTTGAACTTGATTAGGTCATCGTTCCATTCTTCGAAGATCTCTGAAAGTGATCTTCCAGATTCTAGCCCGCCTCGCACCTTGTCCGTCCCCATGAGAAGATCGAAGTGGAATCGCTGCGAAGACTCATCCAAGATCCAGTCAAAATGATTCGAATAGAGATCTCTGATCGCTGAGATCAGGGTGAGGCCGAACTTCACTGGCTTGAAAAGGTTCCTTTCCGTCACATGAACCTGTATCCCACGGCATCTCTCCCCGCGGTATTTAGCAGTAAGAGGAATGAACTCAGCAGATCTCACAAGACAGCCTTCAAGTTTCATGCCTCGCAGACGGCCTGCCAACTGTTCTCCATCGATCCAAGGAGCACCAATAAGCTCGAAAGGCAACGTTGTTCCGCGCCCTTCAGAAACATTGGTCCCTTCCAAGAGACATGTGCCCGGGTACACAATCGCCGTCCCAAGGCTAGGCATGCTTGGAGACGGAGGCACCCAAACCAAGGCAGTGTCATCGTACCACATCTCGCGCCTCCATCCAGTCATCTCCACAACGCTGAGATCGGCGTTGATCTGAAAGTGTTCGTTGAAGAGCTTGGCCAACTCTCCAACAGTCATTCCATGACGCAACGCAATCGGATATCTTCCCAGAAAGGAGCTGAATGTCGCATCAAGCACATTGCCCTCAACGACGGCTCCGGTCAGAGGATTCGGCCTATCCAAGACAACGAACCGAACACCCTTCTCCGAGGCGGCCTCCATCGCGAGGCTCATCGTCTGAACATAAGTATAGAACCGAACACCAGCATCCTGAATATCAAAGATCAACACCTCGATTCCTTCAAGCATCTCTCGCGTCGGTTTCTGAGTCTTGCCGTAGAGGCTGTAGATCGGCAACGCAGAAGTTCGATCTTTGCCAGAATCAACTGGAACTGCATCAGGCGCTGATCCGGCATATCCATGCTCAGGCCCAAACAAGGCCACAAGTCTCGTCTTATCCATCTTGGCCAGGGCCATTGCCAGAGGTTGAAGGTCGCATGTGACTCCAGTCTGGTTGGTAATGAGCCCCACTCTTCGGCCGCGCAGTATTTCGGATTTCAATTGAAGGAGAACGTCAGTCCCTGCTTTGACACGTGCCAAAACAACCACCCAAGACCAACCAATTATCAGAGAAACGACTATGTCAATTACAGTGGACGCAGGTCACTGGAGTAGCCTCATCCACTTCATCATCCATGCTCTGTCCATTCTAGCGAAACGGTTCCCTCTTAAGTTCTCCTTCATGATCCACAGTATGTCCTCATCTTTGCTTGAGCCATTTCTCTGTCAATCGCTTGCCTTGCTCTGAAAAAACTGCAACGGCTACGCTTCAGCAGTATTCTGAACTCGCGCAAGGCCACAGGTTTCGCGACTATGCCTCCTCTGTTCATGCGATCAAGGAAGGCATGAAATTGAGGATCTTGGAACGAGAGGAATGCGAATGAACTGGGAATCCGGGTTCTCCTCTTCTCTGACAAATGATATAGCAAAGATGAGCACTAGATTCAGGTATCAGCCGAGAATCGGTTGAGGGCGATCCACTTGGTGCGAAAGATCATCATAAAGACCTCTGCAGTAGGCGAGGTTTGTGCAGAACTGTACGAGGACAGGAATCGCAAGACTGGAGACGCGATTTGGAACGCTCTACCCATAGAGGCCAAAGCGAACCGTTGGGGAGAAGAGATCTACTTCTCAACAGGCGTGAAGGTCGGGGAGGAGAACTCGCAAGAAGTAGTGCAGGTGGGCGAAATAGGATATTGGCCACCGGGGAAGGCGTTCTGCATATTCTTCGGCCGGACCCCTGCAAGCACAGATGACAAACCACGAGCAGCAAGCCCTGTGAATGTCTTCGGAAAGGTCATTGGAGACCCGGTGGCTTTGAAGAACGTTCGCGATGGCGATCAGATAACAATCGACAAGGCCAAATGACCACAGAATGGTTTGAGCACAGTACGCACAAGACCTGATCCATAGCCAAATACACCTGGAGCCCGTCTCCTGCAGCTGTTTCACAACATCTCATCAAATGAAAACTTGGCTAAGCGAGAAACAAGCCCAGATTGCTGAAAGGAGCCCTGGAGCTGCCCGATCAATGTCTGTGGAGACGGGAGGGGG
>Ga0129297_10000595_pt1 | contig 17523 bp, 15 predicted proteins | sample I18A1metaG_FD_94708 | JGI IMG/M metagenome (GOLD analysis project Ga0129297, IMG submission 94708) | Lake sediment bacterial and archeal communities from Gulf of Boni, Indonesia to study Microbial Dark Matter (Phase II) - ​I18A1 metaG | ecosystem: Environmental > Aquatic > Freshwater > Lake >... | reverse complement strand
CTTCTATGGCTGATCTACTTCACCTACTTCGAAGGGACCTCCGGCCAGACGATAGGGAAGAAACTCGCGCATGTCAAGGTGGTCAAAGAGGACGGCTCGAGATGCGACCTCGGCTCCGCACTCGTCAGAAGCATCCTCAGAATAGTTGACAGTCTACCGGCGATTTACATACTCGGAATCATTCTCATAGCAGCGACGGACAAGAGACAGCGCCTCGGCGACATGCTCGCAAAGACGATCGTGGTCAAGGCATAGAGCAAACGAACCGAATGTCCACACTCTAGATCGTGGCTCTGACACAGGACGAGACCGGATCCACCCCCTATTCTTCAGTCAGAAGTTCTGACGGAGCCACGTGGACCCGTGAATCATATACAGCACCGTTAAAGCTGACAATGTACGCTAATTCGCATTGGTGAAAAGGGAAATGGATCTGATTGAGGCGTTCAAAAGGACCGCCAACCTGTTGCGGTCAAATCTGATCCTGTTCCTTCCGCCCCTTATCCTTGCGTACCTCATACCCACCGCGCTGGCGCTCGCGGGACTCTATATCTTTGCGCCGATACTGATCGTGGCGGCGAATAGTCCAGCTCCGCTTTCGGTTCTTGTACCTGGGCTCATCGTGGCGATCCTTGTCATCATCGTCGTTGCCGTAATCGCGTATGCCTACGTTCTAGCAGGGTGGGCTCGAATGAACAAGAACGTCACGCTAACGGGAAAGACCATGTTCAACGATTTCTGGGCGGGAACCAAAGCGTACTTCGGAAGAATTCTGGGAGGTATCATCGTTCTCGCGGTAATCTACATAGTACTCATCGTTCTTGGCATCGTCGCAACGTTCGCCGTTTTCCTACCGCTGATCATGCGCCTCCTGCCAACCGGCATAACGCCGGGCGCATTCCCGCCGATCCCAAGCCGTCTGCCCGAGATTTCAGAGATCATCGCTGGCGTTGGCAACACGATTGGAGTCTGGCTTACCATAGGCACGTTGGGGGGACTCGTGTCTCTGTTCACCGTCTTCTGGGTGCAGTCTGCTGCGCTTGATGATGTCGGAACCTTGGGAGCACTAGGCGGAAGCATCTCGTTCGTGAAAAACAACTTCAAGACTACATTGGGGATAGCTGCGCTGTACATAATCGCTACCGGTTTTACCGCGGCGATCTTTCCAGGTGGTGGAGGAGGAGGCGCAGGAGGAGGGCCGGCGGGTGCCTACAGCTTTAGTCTAGTGATTCCTGCACCACTCCAAGCCATTTTTCAACTCCTGATAGTAACGTTCTTCGTGCTCTACATGTTCGTGGTTTACGCTGATAGGACGGGAAAACGGCTTGCATGAGAGCATGATATTGACATCATACGAACGAACGGCCAACTCTTCATTGACCGCACGGGACATGGGATTGGGCTAGAGATCCACGAAGAACCATACATCGTTGCAGGCAACTCGATGAAGCTTGCGACCGGATGGCCTTCAGCGTTACCCGGGAATCTACGTCCCCGGACAATACGGGGTACGAATAGAGGGCATCGTCGTCATCGAGGCTGGGAAGGTGCGCAGGCTGAACCATTGCAGTCGAGAGCTAGTGATTCTGTAGGTAGACGAGCCGGACCCAACATGTCATCCAAAGACTAGCGAAACTTCAATCGAGAACTGGTACTATTTCGGAGCTAGCGTCTGCTCGATGTCACGAGCGATCTGCTCAGTCAGCGTCGAGGCGGCCTCTCGTACCGGGGCGCTCATGCTTTCACGAAAAGTGAATTCCGGATCTATGTCCACCGTGAAGATCATGATTCTCTTTGGAATCCTGTCAGGTTCGAAGCCTCTGTAGAGTTGGAGTGCCACGGTGAAGTTTGTTCCGTGCGGTGATGAGGGGTGAAGTGTATCCTCGAACTGATCCGGCGTGGATTCGCGAATGCGGCCAGGCTCGGCGTCAGGCGGCGAATAGGAGTCTACTATGTAGACTTCTTCATAGCCTAACATCTCCTCAACCAACTTGAGCCCGCCGACGCTTAGTTCCTTGATTTCCACGTCAGGGCGCCGCAGTTTGTCCTTCAACATTCTTGCGACACGGATCCCTACACCATCATCACCCATTATTGGATTCCCTACGCCAAGGATCAGTATCCTCACAGAAGCCAGCTCCGATACCTGGGCTGAACAACATCTTCCGAGCAAGGAATTGATGAAGAGATGTTCTAATGCCTTGTCAACCTGCGCAGAAGGACTCTTTCATTGTTGTAGATGTTGAGGTCGAGGGGCATCTGTCCCGGCAATGTATGGGTAGCGCAACCGTAGCAAGGATCGTACGCTCTGAACGCCATCTCTACCATATTCAGTAGGCCATCCGAGATTTCGCCTCTCTTGATCAGTCCCTGCGCCGCCTGCTTGATGGACATGCTTATCGCCGCATGGTTGTTCGTGGTGCCGACGATCAGGTTGACCTTCTTCACTATTCCCTTCTCGTCTGTCTGATAGTGATGTGTCAGCGTTCCGCGTGGAGCCTCCACAATACCCACGCCTTCGTCAGGTGTCGCGGTAGGAATCGTGCGTACATTCTGGCTGGTGATTTCGGGGTCACGACTCAGTTCGTGCATCCGCTCTGCGGCGTAGAGGAGCTCGATCAGACGAGCCCAATGAGTCGCGAGCGTTGAGTGTATAGGTTTGTGGCCGAGGGTATCATACATTCTCTTGTACTCAACATGTGCGAGCGGGGTCGCCATTCCTTCGGCGACGTTCATCCGCGAGAGCGGGGTGGCTCTGTAGACGCCGCTGCCCTTGCCTCCGACCAGTCCCTTCCATCCAACCTGTTTCAGATATGGATACTTGAGGTACGTCCAAGGCTCGACGTGCTCGGATAGGTGCTGCTGATAGTCCGCTGCACCGTATTTCGCGAACTCGTTTCCTTCGGGGTCGACCACTCTGACCTTCCCGTCGTAGAAGTTGACGCGGTCTTGCTCGTCAACTAGTCCCATGTAGTACGTTTCGGTTGCGTATATGTCGCTCTTTATCAGGTTCAGGTAATCCTTGTTGGATAGTACGATATCGTCGAAGAGTTTCAATGTGAACTTGGCGAACTCGATCTCTGACTTTGCGATCTCCTCGATCCTCGCCCTTTCCTCTTCGGATATCGGTTTGCTGACTCCGCCTGGTACCCCGCACGTAGGGTGTATCCTTCTTCCTCCGATCATGCCGACGACATCAAGCGCGGCGGAGCGGTGTTTGATCACTGAGGCGCCGACGTCAAGTCCAACCTTGTTTATGAGACCTAGGATATTGCGCTCTGCCTTCGGGGCGTTCGGGCCCATCACGAAGTCGGGTCCGGCCAGTATGTAGAAGTGAGTTGTGTGGTCCGCAACATAGAAGGCGCTGTATAGGAGTTCCCTGAGCTTCTTAGCAGGTGATGGAGGGTCGATGTGGAAGACCGCGTCTAGCGCCTTCGTCGCGGCCATATGATGAGCCTCAGGGCAGACACCGCAGATTCTGCTCGTGATGTCGGGCATCTCCTCGACGGGCCTGCCTTCACAGAACTTCTCGAATCCCCTCAGCTCGGGAACCTGGAAGTACGCGTTCTCGACGTTGCCCTCGTTGTTGAGGAAGATCTCAATCTTTCCGTGGCCCTCGAGTCTAGTGATGGGGTTTATCGTCACGTTCTTCATGCCTTGGCCCTCCTGAGCAACGAGCGTGCAAGACTATACCTGTAGAAGGTCCCGATTGGATCAACCACTCCGTCAGCAATTCGCCTGGCGTCTTCTTCGTTGTCCGCGTCGAAGTTGGACGACAAGGCCGAGAGCATCTTCGCACCCTGGTCCAGGACGCCTGGAACGGGACCATAGCAGCCTCGGCAAGGCATGTTTGATTTGAGGCATTCGGCGCCGCAGCCACCTCGAGTCGCGGGCCCCATGCAGATTATTCCTTGATCGAGCAGGCAGTTCTCAGTGTCGGGGATGACTTGGTGGGTGCGTACGATCTTCTTGATCTTCCTGTCGCCCTTGATTCGTTTGCATTCGTCGCAGAGCGACTTCTCTGAGGCGCCGATGACGGAGCCTTTCGGTGGAAGGTTGCCACCGACTATGTCCTTCATCACCGACCAGACCTGTTCCGCGACTGGAGGGCAGCCGGGAACGTAGTAGTCCACGTCGACAGTTTGGCCGAGGGTCCTGACCGTGTTGTAGAACTCTGGAATCGTCAGGACTCCCTCTGCTACTTCCACTTTCGTCTGCGGAAGAATGCCATTCGGGTTGTCGGTCGTCGGCGTTTCCTTGTAGACACGCATGAGGATTTGCTCTCGACTGGTTGTGTTTGCTAGGGCTGGGATGCCGCCGCCGTAGGCGCACGCTCCGAAGGCGACTAGTATCTTTGATTTCTCTCTCAGCAGCTTTGCCATGTGTTCGTTTTCAGATGTTTGAATTGCTCCATTGAAGAAGCAGACGTCGATGCTCTTTTCAGGCATCGACTCTACGTCTGAGTACTTGAAGTCGAGAGCAACCGGCCAGAAGACTATGTCGACCTTCTTGGAGATGTCAAGAAGGTTTGTTCCCAGCTCAAGTACAGCGATTTCGCATCCGCCGCAGCTACTTGCCCAGTAGAAGGCCGCCTTCGGGTTTGCCATGACTACGCCTCCTTCCTCAGGTTCCAGTTCAGTGGTCCGAGCGTGCGTATGTCTTCCGTCATGGTCTCGACGACGCGGGCGTACCTCTCACCCTCTGAGGCAGAGACCCACTCCAATCTCACGCGCCCCTTCTCAATTCTAAACTGGTCGAGCATCTTCTGTAGGAGTTTGAATCGTCTGATCGTCTTCACGTTGCCACTTGTGTAGTGGCAGTCGCCAGGGTGGCATCCCGCGATGAGCACGCCGTCCGCGCCTGCTGCAAGCGCCTTCAGGACCAATACCGGATCGACGCGGCCTGAGCACATTACCCGAATCGGGTTGACATTGGGCGGATACTTGATCCGGCTTGTTCCAGCGAGATCGGCGCCGGTATATGCGCACCACTTGCAGAGGAATCCAACGATCTTCGGCTCAAAGTTTGACTTCAGCTCAGCCACCCTCCCCTAGGCGCAGACCGCCTCAACCTCCGCGAGTAGCTGATCATCAGTGAAGTTGCGTTGCTCGATGGCGCCTGATGGGCATGCGGCGACGCAGACGCCGCATCCCTTGCACAGCGCATCATTCACCACAGAGACCTTCTTCGTCTCGTCGAAAGTTATTGCGTTGTACGGGCAGAGGCCAAGGCATATCTTGCATCCCGAGCAGGACTCTTCATCTATGACCGCAACCGTCGGCTCAAGCGTGACCTCTTTCCTGTCGATTAGCGACAAAGCGTTCGCCGCTGCAGCCGCGCCTTGTGCCACGCTGTCTGGGATATCCTTCGGGCCTTGACAGGCACCGGCGACGAAGATACCATCAGATGCCGTCGAGACTGGAGCGAGCTTTGGGTGCTTCTCCAAGAAGAAACCGTCCTGGCTCCTAGTTATCGAGAAGATTCTGGCAACGTCGGCCACGTCCTTCCTAGGCTCGAAACCGACACTGAGAACAACCATGTCGACTGGTATCCGGCGCACAATGCCGAGGAGCGTGTCCTCCGCCACGACGACTAGCTTACCTTTCTCAGCGGGTGTTTGAGGGACATCCGTAACTTCAGCGGCTTTCCCGCGTATGAAAATCGTTTCCTCTTGGAGGACTCGCTTGTAGAACTCCTCGTATCCCTTGCCGAACGCTCGAAGGTCTATGTAGAACTCGTAGACTCTCGCTCCTGTCTTCTCGTGGACAAGATGAGCTATCTTCATCGAATACATGCAACAGACACGCGAACAGTACTCATTGTTGTTCTGATCACGGCTTCCTATGCAGTGGAGAATCGCTACGCTTGTCGGCATCTGCCCGTTCTTGAGCAGGATCTTTCCTGCTGTCGGTCCCGAAGCATGAGACATTCGCTCGAACTCTAGGCTAGTAATAACATTGGGTAACCTGCCGTAGCCATACTGCTTGACTTTCGAGGCATCGAATAGATCAAAACCCGTTGCTAAGATCGCTGTGCCGACCTGCAGATCCAGGTACGTCTCTTTCTGATCGAAGTCAATGGCTCCTCTAGGACAGAATTTCACGCAAACCTTGCAGACGCCTTTCGTGAAATACAGGCAGTGGTCCCTGTCTATGACCGGGATGTTTGGCACTGCCTGTGGAAACGGTCTGTAGATCGCTTTTCTCTTTCCGAGCCCACATTCAAACTCGCTCGGGACGCTAACCGGACACTTTTCCGTACACAGGCCGCATCCGTTGCATTTCTCCTCTTCGACGTACTTGGACCGCTTCCGTATCTGAGCGGTGAAGTTGCCAACATAGCCTGAGAAGCCGGTGACATCGCTGTAGGAGAGAAGCTCGATATTCGGATGCTGACCGACCGACACCATCTTCGGCGTCAGGATGCATGCCGCACAGTCGAGGGTTGGGAAGGTCTTGTCGAATCGTGCCATGTAGCCGCCTATCGTGGGCTCCCTCTCGACTAGGTAGACCTTCTTTCCAGAGTCCGCGATCTGGAGAGCAGCCTCGATCCCTGTGATCCCACCCCCGACAACGAGAACATCGGGGTTGACTGGAACCTTCTTGACCTCGAGAGGTTCCTGGAAGATTACCCGTTTCACGGCTGCGCCTACGATCGCCTTCGCCCGCTCGGTCGCCATCTCCCGGTTCTCACTTATCCAGGAGCATTGTTCCCTAATGTTGGCCATCTGAAACAGGAACTGGTTTAGGCCGGCCTCCTCGACCGCACGTCTAAAAGTCGGTTCGTGCATCAGTGGCGAGCAAGAGGCCACGACAACTCTCGTAAGACCAACTTCTCTTATGTCGTTTTTGATGAGCTCCTGTCCCGGGTCGGAGCACATGTACTGGTATTCTCTTGCGACCGCGACATTAGGCAGGCCGCTAGCGTAGTCTACAACGCTCTTGCAGTCCACTGTCTGCGCAATGTTTGTTCCACAGTGACAGACGTAGACTCCTATCTTCTCCGCCATCGATCATGTAACCACCAAACGCTTCTCCAAGACCGTTTTACTTGAGACCAGCTCTTGGTCGATTCCAAGCTCCTTCCTGCCAAAACCGAATGCCAAACCGATTAGCTGAGTGAAGTAGAACATTGGAACCTTGAAGTTCGTAGAGAACTCTTTGTTGACATCTCCCTGATACGCCTCAAGGCTCATGTGACATAGAGGGCAAATTGTCGCGATGCACTCCGCTCCATTCTGAGTGGCGCAGTCCAGAAGAGACCTTACAAGCGTCAGCGCAACAGACTGATTGGTCGTCATCAGTATTCCTCCGCAACACTTGGCCTTCAACGGAAAACTGACGGGTTCCGCTCCGAGCCATGTGAGAAGGGTATCGAGCATCATCGGGAATTCCTTGTCATCGTATTCTCCGAGTGGTCGAGTGAACTGGCAACCGTAGTAGGGAGCCACCTTCAGGCCTGAAAGCGGTCTGGTGACTTTGGCCTTGACATCGCTCTGTCCGATGTCGTTCACAATCACGTCCAGAAGATGTCTGACTCTTACGGTCCCGAGGTACTGGAGATTGGCAGCCTTGAGCGCCGACCCTACTATTCTTCTGAGCTTGGGGTCCTCGCCCATGTACTGATTGGTCTTGGTCAGGTTCGTGAAGCATGCGGGACAGACAACGGCGAGGTCCTTTTTCTCTCTCTCCGCCAAAGCCAGGTTTCTCGCGGATAGTAGATGCGCTCGAAGCTCTCTGATCGACATGTAGGCTGAGGCGCCACAGCAGTTCCAATCATCTAGTTCTGCTAGGTCGATCCCAAGCTCTTTGGAAACCAGGCGTGCTGATTTGTCGTATGCTCGATTCATACCTTCGAGGGAGCAACCGGGATAGTAGGAAAATCCCGCACGAGGCTGCAACTTCATGTCTCCTTCCCTGCGGATCGGCCGGCGTGCAACCCTGAGACTAGGGCATCTGTCATCGCCCCAGCGCACTTGTTCATCTCTGATATTCCGGCAATTCTGTGAGGAAGGAGAGGCAGCCTGCCGCGTGCCAGGAGTTTCAATCCTTGAGGCACCATTTTCAGTGCGGCCAAAGGCTTGGTCTTCAGCAACACTCTCATGACGAGCGATGTCTCAGGAACCCTGCCATACTTGTCGACGAGATCGACAAAGGCCTTTGAGAGGGTAGGTGCAACAGCTTCCTCTTGAACAAGTCCGAACTCTACCCCCAGCCGCTTCAGCTCATACATGATATCCGTCAGCTTGATGCCTGATGGGCACCGAACTGTGCAATAGTAACATGAAGAGCAGAGCCACACGGTGTTGCTTCTCAAGACTCTCTCAAGCAAGCCCGCCCTGAATGCCGCGATGATCTCTCGCGGAGTGTAGTCCATCGCATAGCTAGTAGGGCAGGAGGCGCTGCAAGTTCCGCATTGAATACACTGTTTGATCTTATCTCCACCCGGAATTCCATAAACGGCGTCGAGGAATACATCGCCGAGCTCGTGCGCCCTTCTTTCCGCAGGCTCCTCGGACAACGAAACCACTGCGGAGACCCGGCGAGCTCCAGATATATATCTCGCCTATAGGAATTCTTCAGTGTAAAGCTCGTATATATATGGCAAGCATGGCCTAGCTTCCAATACCTCGCGAAAGAATGCACCAAGTGCTCCGATAACTCGTTCTACAGATCGGATCCGGGTCAGAAGATGCTGCTCTCCAAGAAGGAAACATCGCAACGGCACAACAGGACGTGTCGTATCAAGACTTCCGATGAGAAGATTGTAGGCTCGCAACTCTTTTAGCCTCTCGCTTGGGATCGGGCTACACCATCATCAATCACGGCGGGGCAAGAAACGTGCCAGAAACCAAAGATGCCATGTTGAAACGGCCACAGATACTCGAGCAAACATCACCAACTTCTCGCCACAGACCAGCGATGCTCGTATTCGTGACTCTCTGTGTATCAGTCACGCTGATTTGGAGGGCACCGGATTTCTGGGCGATCCTGATTCCCGAGCTGGGTAGGCTTCTCCAGTACTTGGACGTGAACACACGCCTACAGACAACGCTGCTTCTTAGATACCAAATAGAACTCTTTCAGAATCTAGCGACTCAGATGGTTGCGAAAGGAGAATGGGCATCCCTTGAGATTACGCCACGCCCTATTCCGTTCGCGATAAGGATCAAGATTGTGCTAATAGCTGCTGCCTGTGACATTTCGGTAATAATCCCTGCATTGAACGAGGAAAAGTATCTGCCAAGATGCCTCAACTCCCTTGCCGGTCAATCTCGAAAACAGCCATTCGAAATACTCGTCGTGGATGGTGGAAGCGCAGATCGTACCGTGGAAGTCGCCGAGGAATATGCTGACAAGGTTCTACTGGAGCCGGGTCGACCAGTCGGAGCCGCGCGAAATGTTGGAGCGAAACACGCGGCAGGTGAGATCCTAGCGTTCATAGATGCCGACACGATAGCGTGTGAAGAGTGGCTCGAAGAAATCGGTAGGACGTTTCGTTCAGATTCGAGAGCTGTCGGGGTGACCGGCCCAACGCTTCCCTATGAGGGAACGCAGTTGGACAAGCTCGCTTATCATGTCGCGACCGGTTGGGCCCAGCGTTTCTCGTTGACGCTCGGGCGTCCTCACGTGGCCGGATTCAACTGTGCCTACCGGAGAAACGCATTCTGGGACGCGGGGGGATTCGACGACAACCGGGTCCTCTCGGAAGATGTGATGCTCAGCCTGAAGATGAGGCATCAGGGCAAAATTGCCTTCAAGCAGCGGATGATCGCCTACACTTCGTTGAGGAGAATCAAGAAGTACGGCTATCCGTACCTTACGACATACTACATGATCAACGCAGCAATGATGCTATTGTTCAACCAAACACTCGGATACCCACAGGTTCGGTAGGGCCGCTACGAGCACAATAGGGCTATAACGCTAATCTGAGCCGGGAATGCCGACGAATGGTCGGATGTGAGTCAAGTGAGGCCGAGCCTAGCCTATGTCTACAGTGATGAACTTCTCAAGTACGATTTTGGGCCGGGCCACCCGCTGAAACCGATCAGACTCAAGTTGACCTATGAGCTTTCACAAGCAAAAGGCCTCTTCGACCATCAGAACATCATGATCATTCCGCCGCGCCTTGCGAGTGACGAAGAGGTCAAACTCTTTCACACACCAGAGTACGTCGACATAGTGAGGAAGCTGAGCAAAGTTGGGCACGGCCTTCTTGACTATGGCGACACACCCGCGTTCAAGGGAGTCTATGAGGCGTCAGCGACTGTTGTGGGCGCCTCCCTTGATGCCGTTGATGCCGTCATGAACGGACAAGCCGATCATGGAATCAATATCTCGGGAGGTCTCCATCACGCACATGAAGACAAAGCGTCGGGCTTTTGCGTCTTCAACGATCCGGCCGTCTCAATTGCGTATCTGAAGAGCAAGTACCACCTTCAGAGGATCATGTACCTCGACATCGACGCGCATCACGGTGACGGGGTGATGTTTGGGTTCTACGCCGACCCCGGAGTTCTGGATGTGGATTTTCATGAGGACGGCCGATACCTCTTTCCGGGAACCGGATTCCCGTTCGAGAGCGGCGAAAAAGAGGGGGAAGGTTTCAAGGTTAACGTTCCGGTACTACCGCAGACAGGTGACGAGCCCTACCTCACAGGGTTCAAAGAGATCGTTCCGTCGCTTGTGCGCGCCTATAGGCCCGAATTCATCCTAGTTCAATGCGGAGCTGACTCGCACACGGATGATTTACTCGCTCACCTTCAACTGACGACACGGACCTATGAGGAGATCATTACGACCATGCACAAGCTCGCTCACGAGGTCGCCTCCGGCAGATTGGTTGCCTTCGGCGGAGGAGGATACAACCCGATCAACGTGGCGAGATGCTGGACGGTCGTAGCCGCGTCGCTCGGAGAAGTCGATCTAACCAACGACGTGCCGGCAGAGTGGAAGAGCTTGGTCCGAAAGAGCACGGGTATGATGCCGCCTGATCGGCTGCGAAGCGAACCACCTAGAGGCTATGATCCCGGAAGAGGCGCAAGCCAAGTGCGGAGGAACATCGAAGATCTCAGAAAGAGGATCCACCTGTTGATGGGCCACCCTTCAGGTAGATGACTTCTCGCTTCTGATTCCGGGCACTCATGGGATTCTGAACATTCGCCTTGCATTGCGTGAAGTTATCTCGACCAATTCGTTGAACGTGATGCCCTTCAACTCCGCTACCTTACGTCCGGTTTCATTTAGGAAGGCGGGTTCGTTACGTTTTCCTCGCTCTGATTGCGGCGCAAGCCACGGACAGTCGGTTTCCAAGAGGATAGATTCTTCAGGCAGCTGCCGAACGAGCTCGTGGAGCTTTCTCGCGTTTGGAAACGTGACCGGGCCTGCAAGCGAAATCAAGTAACCACGTTCGATCGCCTCTTTGGCCATCTCCAAACTGCCGGAGAAGCAGTGTATGACTCCAGTGACACCTTTTCCATGCTGGCGTAGCAACTGCAACACATCCGCGTGCGCTTCACGGTCGTGAATGATTACTGGCAGTTCCAATTCCCTTGCGAGGTTGACCTGCTGCTCAAATGCTTCTTTCTGCCGCGTTCTGGGAGAGAGATCTCGGTAGTAGTCAAGTCCAATCTCCCCGATCGCCACGACTTTTCGGTCCTGAGCAAGATTCCGAAGGGAACTGAGGACTCGGGCGTGTATTTCTCTCGCGTTGTGTGGATGAATTCCTACTGCTGCGTATATGCCAGTATGGTCGTCAGCGATTCGAACTGCTTGACGGCTTGCGTTGAGGTCGTATCCGATGCTTACAATAGCTGTTATTCCCGCCGCGAATGCTCGTTCAATTACCTGTTCTCTATCTTTGTCAAAGTCAGGCCATTGTAGATGTGCGTGGGTGTCGATCAACTGTCACTTCCCCCTAGGGACAAGCCGAGCGCAAGTCTGAACTGTTCAGATTCGCTTACGAATTGTTCTCGATTTTGTCGGGATCGAGCTTCATGCTTGGGAGGCGCCTGCATTGCTCAATACGTTCAGTTGGTTCACAAGATGCCTCATTCGAAGCTTATTGAAGAAATAGTTTTGGAGCAAGCGATAGTGCCATCTGTCAGATGAAACCCAGAAGTCTTTGGAAAATCGCTAGGAGTCATTAGGTAGCACTGGTAGAAACTCGACTCTCCCAAGGTGTTGTTGCGGTAAGAGCTACTCTTCATCCTCCTTCAGTTTGTTTGCCAAGATTTCTTCAATTCGCTCCATCGCATTTGACGTCAGTTTAGGCACAACCTCCACCGCTTTCATGTTCTCATTGACCTGCTCGGGCCTGCTCGCGCCAGTAATCACTGTGCTCACGTTTGGATTCTTTAGGCACCACGCCAATCCCAGTTGCGCCATGGAGCAGCCCAAGTCGGCCGCTACTGGCTGTAACTGTTTCACCTTTTCGATTCGTTCTGGCGTGATGACGGAATCGCGTAACCACTCGAAACCCTTGAGCGCTGCACGTGTGTCCGGTGGAATGCCCTTGTTGTACTTGCCCGTTAGCAACCCCGAAGCCAGTGGGCTCCAGATTGTGGTGCCTAGCCCGATCCCTCGGTAGAGCGGCGCATATTCTTTCTCCACTCGCTCGCGATGAAACATGTTGTACTGTGGTTGCTCCATCTGGGGTGGCGTCAGGTGATGCTCACGTGCAAGAGCATGGGCACGCATGATATCTGCTGCGCTCCATTCAGATGTTCCCCAATAGAGAATCTTACCTTGGTGGATCAAATCGTCCATCGCGCGGACCGTCTCTTCGATGGGTGTATTTGGATCGGGTCGGTGGCAAAAGAATAGGTCTAGGTAGTCAAGTTGCACACGCTTGAGGGAATTGCGGCACGCCTCGAAGATGTGTTTGCGAGACAGGCCTTCGTCGTTCGGACCTTCGCCGCCCCAGAAGACCTTGCTTGAGATGATGAGACTTTCGCGGCGCCAGCCCATCTTCTTGATCACATTGCCCATTACAATCTCGGCGTTTCCGCGAGCGTAGGCTTCTGCGTTGTCGAAGAAGTTGACACCAGCAGCGTAGGCTGCAGACATGCATTTTAGGGCCACCTCTTCGCCAACTTGTCCGCCATACGTGATCCATGAACCCAATGAGAGCTCACTGATCTTCAGACCCGCGCTACCCAAATGACGATAGTTCATACCTACATCATCCTGCTTCTCGAAACGAAGCCTTCGTTATAAAGCAGAACGATCCAGTCAATAGATCAGTGACCGCGATCTCCGGAAAAGCTTCAACCGTAGGACTTTGCCTTGGCAGAAATCCCAGGTCACTGGGGTCACGCATCGTCAGGGGATCCGATGCAACTCGTTTGACTTTGAGCGCTAGGTGCATGTTCATTCATAGCAGAAGGTAGGACGTTCCACTTTCTGGGCGACTTACCGGGGTATACCTGGAACGATCCTTGCACAGAAAAGCTCACGAAGACGACGAGAAAAAAGAGCTAAGAACTTGCATTGAGCACACTGACTGGATTCTCCATGTCTGACCCCGAGTTCCTGAAGAACTTGACGATGACGAAAGAGGTAGAGATCACCGTCACGGGTAGGAAGTCAGGACGGAGCATCTCCACGCCCGTCTGGTTCGTCTAGGAAGGTGGAAGACTTTACCTGGTTCCAGTCAAGGGCTCCGACTCAAATTGGTACAAGAACGTATTGGCCAAACCCACGATACAAATCCTCGCCAAGGGAAGAAGAGTCACGGCAAAGGCGAGCCGGGAATCCGATCCACGAAGAGTCGCTGAAGTGGTGGAGAAGCTTAGGTCAAAATACGGAGCGGGGGAAGTCAGGAAGTACTACTCCAAGCTGGATGTCGCGATAGAAGTGGCAGTCTAGGCATCCCCGGTCCTGATTTCAGCGGAACACTCTCATGGGAGCGAAAGGCAAGAATTCGCGTCGAACGTCTCACTGAATAGCAGCAGTCGAGGAATGTCGCGCACGGATTCGCCTGATCAACAACTCCAGCGTGACCAACGACCACGTTCAGTTTGCGCATGTGCCGTCACCGCTCTCCGATGTCAAAGTTGTGCGAATTCGTTTACTACTTGCGGCAGCCAGCTCAAGTCGCGCAAGACACGCGTAGGGGTTGCGCCTGTAACCCGCTCTTCGTGTCGGTTGATGAACACGGTGCGGTAGCCAAGTTGGCCTGCCGGGACGATGTCGTGATACAGGCTTGCGCCAACGTGCAGGGTCTGGTCAGGCTTTGCCCCGCTCAGGGCCTGGAAGTGCTGCCAGTGACCCGGCGCAGGCTTGTAGCTGTGGCAGTCCTGGGCCGTTACCAGTAGATCAGGCGTCACACCGAGTCGAGAGACAGAAGCTGTCAGCAAATCCCGGTCCACGTTGGAGAGAATCGCCAGGTGGTAGCCCGCGCCGTGAAGCTTCCGAAGGGTACTTGGGACTTCAGGGAAGGCCGGCCAGTTCGGCAGAGAATCCGGCAGAGTGTTTTCCTTCCCCACTGGTAGCGGGTAACCCATCTGCTCCAGCAGCCGTGCGCTCGTCACTGCCAAGACATCCCGGTATGGACGGTACTGCTCCTTCTCCACCTCTGCCTCGAGCTTGATGTAGCGACTACTGAATTCGTCTCGGTCGACTTGGAACGGCAGGAACGGCGCGAGCGCCCGGGTGATGCCCCCCTCCCAGTCGATCAGCGTACCATAGCAGTCAAAGGTGATCCACTCGATCTTGGCCATGATGAGAATGCTCCGGCTCACAAAGCGCTGAATACGTAGTAAATAGCTGAGGTGCTACTATTCATTTGAAATGAAGAGACATATTGTGCCAGCTCATTATGTCTTTCTAAGTTGGTCAAGGCTTCTCCTTCCTATTATCATCGTATCCCTTGGTTGCATCGCCGTGAGTCTCACCACCTGCCTCGTTCTAGGCAAGCGGTCGGATAGGCGAAGGCGATTGGAGGAAGGTGGAAACCTCGAAAGTCTGCAAGTGCATGACAGTCAGGGGCTAGTGGGTGTATGACACCCAAGTTTTGAGTACTGACAGGGAAGGCTATGTTGAAGTGTGCGCATGGCGCGTCAGGTATTCCCCTATGGCGAGTCAGGTACCCGTGCCCATATACAGACTAGGATTTGGGGCCCTATTTCGTCGAAAGCGGGCCTGTCTTCTTGGTATGGAGCGGTGATGTAGTTGTTGGATCTTCAAGCGGTCCTACTCAGCACCGTCGCGGGCATGACTACAAGCCTGGGCGCGGCGCTCGTGTTCTTCATCAAGGCGACCAGCCACAGGATGCGAGATGCCTTGGTTGGACTTTCAGCAGGGCTCATGTTGTCCGTTACAGTTCTCAATCTTCTGCCCAAGGCGCTAGGATCAAGCCAACAGAACTTTCTCCAAGTTATCATTGGGATCGCGCTTGGAGCCGCGGTGCTTTTCGTCGTCGACACTTACCTTCCTCACATTCACGGGGTCCTGATTCCTGATAGGTCGCTCACGAAAGGGATGAAGATGACCCTCATGATGGTAGCTGCGATAGTCATTCACAACTTTCCCGAAGGCTTTGCAACAGGAACAGCTTACTCAGGAGGGGTAACGGTCTTCGGCAGTACTGTAGCCCTGGGTATAGCGCTGCAAAACGTCCCAGAGGGCTTTCTTGTCTCGGTCCCGCTCAGGAGTCAAGGTTTTTCGGCGCGGCGCAGTTTCGTTGTGGGAGTTCTGTCGGGTGTCGTGGAGCCGATCTGTTCGGTGGCTGCGCTCATTCTTGTGGGCTTGTTCCGTGCTCTTCTTCCGTATGCTCTGGCATTCTCTGGAGGAGCGATGCTATACGTTATCTTTGACGAAATGGTGCCCGAGAGTCACAGCCACGGTTTCGAGAGGGCGGCGACTGCAAGCTTCATGACCGGTTTTCTGTTGATGGCAATTCTGAACTATGTTGCCACAGTGATCTTCGGGTGAGCTGGACTCACGTTTCGTAGATGCTTCATATGGAGAAGGATCCACCCAAACAGGAAAAAGGGGAGTCAAATGTGCCCGCCCGCGCCGTCGTACCCACATGCACGATCTTTTTCCTTTCTGTGCATGCGCACGCCGATCCCAGCGCCCAAGTCCGTTGCGCGCTTGCGAGAGTTGCCTATTCGTACTTCAGGGCAACGACTGCGTTCATCCTTGATGCTCGCCAAGCTGGGTAAAGTCCCGCTAATACTGCGATTCCGATTGGGAAAAGCAACGAGAAGGCTATCAGTTCAGGCGTGAACACAGGGGTAAGTGTTGTGCTGCTTCTAGTTTGTCCGGGGGGCCCAAATCCGCCAGACATAGGTAGGGCACCACCTATCATGAAAGACAGGGCATAACCAAGTATGGTGCCTCCGACTCCCCCGACGACGCCACTTAGAATTGCCTCCGAAAGGAACATTCCCATAATTTGCCTAGGCCTGTATCCTAAAGCTTTCAGAATGCCTATCTCCCTTGTTCTCTCCATCACCGACACGAACATGGTGTTGGTTATGCCAACTGCGGCTACAAACAAGGACACGCCACCTATGCTTCCCAGAAACACTGTCATCTGTGACGTGATCGACTCAACGCTTGATACCATAGAGCCAGCGCTCATCACCCGAACCTGCGTACCATAGTAGCTCTCTATCTCTTGTTGAACGGTTGTGACATCTCCAGCAGTATTGGTTATGACGTACAGCCCGCTGAAGTATTGTGTCTTAAGGAGAATCTGAGCAGACTGTAAGGAGACGAAGACTGTATCATCAATATTCGAGAATAGCACTCTTCCGTACTCTGAGAAAACCCCTTTCACCAAGAAAGTGAGACTACTTGTTGAACCCCCGAGAGTAATGGAAATCATTTGATTGAGGGTCAGTTGATCGCTTGATCCCGTCGGAAACGCAATCGAGTAGCCCACAGCCGCCGCGCTTGGGTCATAAGAGTCAGGCAAACTACCGCTGTAAAGGCTCAGCCCCTTGTACATAGTGAATAACGCGCTTGTGTCAACGCCTATGAGTTCTCCCTCCATTGAATTACTCCCGTATGAGATTGTGGCACGTTGGCTGTAGTACGGGATGACATCCGAGACGCCTTGGAGTGACTTTATCCTATTCACATCTTGCTGAGAGAGTTGATAGTTTTGCGTACCGCTACTGCCGCCAGGGGCGAAGAATTGGCGAGCCGAGCTGACAGTAAGGGTATTGGCTCCAATCTTGCTAACTTGAGCTTGAATTCCCGCGCTCAGACCACTTGAGCTGGCGATGAGAGCCAGGATTATCGCTGAACCAATCATGATTCCAAGAATTGTGAGAAAACTGCGCAGTTTCCTATCGCGAAGCGCTTTGAACGCAAGCTTGAATATGTCAGATGTGCGCATTTGCATCATAATCCTGTGTAGGAATCCATTCGCTGAAGATACTGCTCCTTCTCGATCAACCCGTCTTTTAAGGTAATCATGCGGTGGGTCATGTTGGAGACCTCGGGATTGTGGGTCACTAGGACGAACGTGGTGCCGAATGCCTTGTTGACTTGGATAATGTAGTTG
>Ga0129297_10000593_pt1 | contig 17552 bp, 9 predicted proteins | sample I18A1metaG_FD_94708 | JGI IMG/M metagenome (GOLD analysis project Ga0129297, IMG submission 94708) | Lake sediment bacterial and archeal communities from Gulf of Boni, Indonesia to study Microbial Dark Matter (Phase II) - ​I18A1 metaG | ecosystem: Environmental > Aquatic > Freshwater > Lake >... | reverse complement strand
CTTTAGATCCTCCCCGCGGACATACTCCATGGTGATGTAGTATCTGCCCTTTTCTTCGTTCAGGTCATACATCGGCAGACGTTACGGTGGGCAATCTCCCGGGAGATTTTCAACCCGTTGCGGAACCGGTCTATCGTTTTTTTCTCCGCAGCAATCTCCGGCCTGGTCAGCTTGAGGGCGACCTCACCTTCAATGTTCTTGTCATAAGCCCGGTAAATCTTCCCCATGCCTCCCCGGCCCAATTCCTCGATAATCCCATAGCGGCCGGCGAATAAGGTCCTGCGCGCCAGTTCCTCGCCAGGAGCTTCCAGGGTCATGGTTTTTGAGATCGAGATATCTCCCGCCAGATCGAGCTTTGTCCCGCATTCTTTGCAGAACTTGGAATCCAGCGTGTTATCAAACTGGCACTTCGGGCACTTCATCGTCCCTTCAGTCCCTTCTCAAACTATTTGACAGGTCCAAGATACTTATTCAGGAAGGCCTGTGTTTCCTTAATGACTTCAGCGGTGGGAACCCCATGGTCCGTTTCATAAAGCTTCAGGAACTTATCTTTTTCAGGAGTCCCTAGAAGGTCAAACATCGGCTTCACCGAAACCTCATAGGGGAAAATCGTGTCATATTTCCCGTTGAGCATCAGGATCGGGGCCTTGATTCGAGGCACATAGTTAAAAGGGTCAATTTCCGGCCTAAGCAAAGCCGAAGAATCAAGCCCTCCGGCAACAAAAACTCCGGCCTTTATGCGATCCTCAACCGCCAGGATGAGCTTCCCCATACGAACGCCCCAGCTCCATCCAAAAAAGGCTAACTTGCTCGTATCGATATCCCCTCTTGTTTCAAGATAGTCAATCGACCTTTTGCAGTCCTGGACCAGATGGACCCTACTTTGGACATACTCCCTCGAATTCCTTCCAAAAGAAAGAGGAATTTTCTCTTTACGTTCATAAGTGTAAAGATAAATTGGATGCATGAAGGCCCGACCGTTCTTGACGATGAAATCGAAACGCTTGAAACCCTGATTCTCAATCTCCCCCCGGCTTGTGGGTGGATCACCCTCTCCTTGAGCGGGAAAATATATAACAACCTGGTAGGGCGGAGCCGCGTTCTTAGGCAGGAAAAGATAGGCTGGCATCCTCTTCGAGTCGAATATTACATTGTCATCTGTATAGGCGGCATTGATAACAATCCTCTCTTTGATCCAGTTCTCGTTGCTTTCATCTCTTTCTTCGACGACCGCATCGAGCGGCTTTTTATCATAATCGAACTGGTCCTTATAGACGCGGAAAACCTCGTCCGAGACGAGCTTTTCCTTTCGATAGTCACGCAATTTTCCGGGCTCGGCGAACGGCCCGAAAACTTCCGCAGGAACTTTTTTAGTGTCGATGTCCTTCATACATCGCACGCCGTTTTTTTCAGAACGGTCGAAGGGATCAGCCTGGGACGTCCCAAACATATAAGTCGGATCATCCCATGCGCCTCCGCAGACACACCGCCCTTGGGCAGTTTCGTTCCAGCCCCACTCCCGGACATTGCCGGCCATCTGGCAGGCGCCTGATGCTGCCATCGGCTGATCATTAGCTGCCGGAAGCGGGCCTTTGCCGAAGAAATTGCTTAGCGACAGATGGAGAACCCGCAGGAAATATGCGTCCATCGGTTCTTGAAGTCCTGCAGCAACTTCCCAATGATGAATTGTGGGCAGGCTCTGCCCTCGAAATTCCGCATAGGCTGCCGCTTCATACCAGCTGACGCCGGTGACCGGGTATTCGCCATTTCCTTCGGGGTAATCTCCTCCCCGCCAAGTGGCCGGCCCGGGAATTCCTGTCGCATCCACAAATTCGGCCATGGCTTCTTCCCGGCTCAACCGCTTTCCGCCCTTATAGAAATCATGTTTCCAAAAGTCGGGCGTCCTGTACCCGCCTTTTGTTACGAACTCTTTGAATTCCTTGTTCGTGACCTCGTACTTGTCTATATAGAAATCGGGAAGTTCTACTTCTTTATCAGCAATTTTTATCTTTTGGGCTCGGACATGGACCATCCCAGGTGGTATGGTTCCTATCTTGTCCAAGGCGCGGAAGATCTTTTTATCTCCTTTTGCCGGCGGCAAGCTGGTCACGTCCACTTGCAATGTGGCGGCAACGAATACTTCAGGCTCAAACCCCTCTTTCTCAACCTTCCAGCGATAGTAAGCCAGAGGCATTTCAATATCTTTCAGGGGGGAGACGCCGAGAAATCGCCAATTGTCACTAGTTGAAGCATACTCCCTGACGGAGATTCTTGCTCCCGGAGGGTCGGTCTCAAAGGAAACGCGCGAATAACAACCGGGCCAGAATTTTTTGAATTCTGGGTCTCCGGAGATATATCTTTGGGCTTTTTTACCGATATCAAAGATGTTGATGGAGGCTTTTTGATTCCAGCCATAAAAAAATTCATCGGAGAATGAGAGGGCTTTAATTTCGGGCAGGGCCTGTTCGCGCGCCCATTTGATCTTGGCCTGGCGGTCAAAAAACCAGTAGGCAAACAGGCCGAGAACGATCAAAGCTAGGACGGTAGGGATGGCTATGCGCGGACGTCGGAGGATGCGGGTGAATCGCCTGAAGCTGAACCCTCCGATTTCCTCCTCAATGAGCTTTTTTTCAAATGCCCTGAGGTCCCTCAGGACTTCATTCCCTGAAGGATAACGCAACGCAACGTCTTTTTTCAGGCAGCGGCCGACAATGACCTGGAGTCCCTGCGGAACTTTCGGACTCAAACTTAGAATTGATGCCGGCTCCTCGTGCACGATGGCATAGAGCAGCGAAGAGTCCCTCTCTCCCTTAAAGGGCAGTATCCCTGTGAGCATCTCATAAAGCACCACGCCGAATGACCAGACGTCGGTGCGCTGGTCAACCGTCTCTCCCCTGGCCTGCTCTGGAGACATATAAGCCACGGTCCCCATGGTTCTCGCTTCCTGAGTCAGGGTAGCTTCGCTCGTCACCTTGGCCAGGCCGAAATCCATGACCTTGGCCTGACCATCGGCCTTTACCATAATGTTCCCGCTCTTGATGTCCCGGTGGATGATTCCCTTCCGATGAGCCTCGGCCAGCCCCTCTGCGACGTCAACGGCGATCCTGAGCGCTTCGCGCCAGTCGGGCGGCCCCTGCCGGATCTTTTCCCTGAGGCTCTGGCCTTCAATGTGGGCCATGGCGATGTAGGTCCTGCCCTCGGCTTTGTCCACCTCATAGATTGTGCAGATATTGGGATGGTCAAGGATGGCAGCGGCCTGCGCTTCCCGCATGAACCTTTGCTCAGCCTCCGGCTCAGCAGCCAGCCATGGTGGCAGGAACTTTATGGCTACGGTCCGCTTGAGCTTGAGGTCTTCAGCTTTGATGACGATGCCCATTCCGCCGCGGCCGATCTCGCCTGCGATCTTGTATTTCCCGGCAAAGACTTCTTCTTCCTTGAGCTCACGGCTTGGAAATTGGATGGTCTTGGTGATGGACGGTTCAGCCGCGAGAGTCAGTCTCGTGGCGCACCTGCCGCAATAATAGGTATTTTCAGGATTCTCAAACTGGCATTTCGGGCACTTCATAGCTTGCTTTCACCCTCACCCGTCATCTTCCGTCAAGGGAGAGGCGGAAAAAACTAGAATGAAAAGCGGATGCCAAATCTCGCCGCGATCGGCGGAAAGAAGAAGCCTTTCATCATGAAAGCGGGATCAGGAATATAACCCACTTCTGGATCATCGAGGTCCCAATCTCCAGAAAGCAGCTTTTCCTCGCTGACAATGAGGTCCCAATAGGTCCGCATTTCATAGACAAGCTGGGCGGTTTTGATGTCGAAGAGATTGTCGATATTGATGTTGAAATTGAGCGTCGTCTTCCCTAGTCTCAAGCTATACTCCGCGTACAGGTTAGCGAACCAGAGGAACGGAGTTCGCATCTTCTTGAGATTGTTGCCCGAAGTTCCCTCCCTGTAGTATCCCCTGTTGAAAGGCCTCCAGTTATAGTCACCCATGACCCACCATCTTTCTGAAAAGGGGACTCCGCTCATAGCGTTGACCATAGCTCCGACCGTCAGGCGAAAAGGAAAAGTGTAGGCGGCGTAGAGCTTGAGGAAGTGGGTCCGGTCACTGGCCAGCGGCCCGTCTTGAAGTTTCATATCCTTGGTATACGCCATGTGCCAGAGGTCGAAATTTCTCTCTATGTAAGGAGCGGCCCGGCCGACCTCATCGGAACTGGCCAGTCCGCTGTAGTTTCCGGTGAGCCGGCTCCAGGTGTAGGAAAACCCGGCCAGCCAGTTGCGGGAGAACCTCTTGTCCAGGCTGAAGTTGACGGCCCAGTATTCGCGCTTGGCCCTCGGTGTCTCAGGGTATTTTGGGTCAAATTTCCCGCCCTTGGTTGTCCAGCGAGTCACCCCATATCCCGGATTCGCCGTATAATAAAATTCACCCACTCCTGGCTCGAGCACGCCGACGTCTTCGATGGCGTAGCGTAGGTGTTTTTGGACGATGCGGAGGGTGGCTGAGAAGTTTTCCATGATTCTCTTTTCCACGCCAAAGGAGACTTCCCGCTGACTCATGGGCTTAATGTCAGGGTCGACTCCGAAGCCGGAAACCATTTTCGCAGAATCAATGACGGTGAGAAGCGTGCCGGGGTAATAGTCGTTGACTCCGATTTTGTCCCATTCGTACGTATCCAGCATGTAAAAAGCACCCTTTTGCCTCCAACCTCCAAAATTATAGCCCGCTATGTAGAGCCTGAAGAAATCGGAATACAGGCCGTAGCTTCCGAAGACTTTGAGGCTCGAATCACCGAAGACATCGTAGATGACACCAAATCTTGGCGCGAGCTTGTCTTTAAACTGGAAATCGATCGGCTTGAAGTCTTTCAAGGTAGGATCATCGCTGTAGCTGGGGACGTATTCTTTCTCTGTGCGGACGCCGGCGTTGATGGTGAGCTTATGGGCGAACGTCCAGGAATCCTGCAGAAAAAGAGCCCAGCGGTCGCTATGGGCTTTGTAGAAAAGGCCCACGGGGCCCGTTGCCTCATTTCCAAATACAGAATAGTAACCGTAGGTCCCGCGGCCATAATCAACACCGTAGAGGATTGCTGAACGGTTCCAGTAAAAATTCACAGAAGGACAGCTTGGATATTTGTAGGCGTTCAAAACATCTTCCCCGGAGCGGACCCAGCTCACCCCGAATTTCCAGGCATGCTCTCCGGCCAATTTGAAATAATAAGAAACATCAGCGTCCAGGTGAGACCTCTGCCGAATCAATCTTTCTGTGACCATGAATGCGCTGTAGTTTTGCCAGCCGACTGGTCTGACGTAGTTCGCTGGTATATCTGGAAATACTGATGGTCCCTCGCCCCAATGCCGCCATCTAGGTTCCGTCGGCTGGACGAGTTGGTCAGCGGTATTGGTATAGAAGGAGCCCCCGCGGAGGCTGATCAGGAGGTTATTTCGGAGCGTAAAATCCGCGTATCCTGAGGCAGTCCAGTTCGGGTAGGTATAGCCATAGTCTGGCCAGACATCGGTGGGGCTCCCTGTTCCATCCCGAGGGGGGAGATTTCCTTTGTACTTAGAGAAATTGTTGACATAGCTTGCACCCAGGCGCAGGAACTTAAACGGCTGAGCGGTGAGCTTTGCCTGGAAATTCCAATACTCGTATTTCTGGGTGTAGTCGCCTTCAATCTTAGAAGGGTCGAAGACGACGTGCCTCGTCGTCGTTGGAAAGACGGGGAGGAACGAGCCAAAAAACCAGAGCCGGTCTTTAAGAATGTAACCGCCAAGGCTGAACCCCGCCTCGATCCGGTCTACTTTCTCCTTACCATAAAGGTCCTGGTAGTTGACGTAGCCGGCTTTATAAATATCATAGGGATCCCAGTAGAGGACGTCCCGCTCCTTGCCGGTGAGTGCGGAGCCGCTATAATAGCCAATCAGATCACCATAATATGCATTCCCCCCTTGGCGGGTGATGACATTGACGACTCCGCCCAGCGCCCCGCCGTATTCAGCTTCATATCCTGAGGCCTTGACTTGAACCTCATCGACGAATTCAAATACCGCGCCCTGACCGCGGGCTCCCGTCAGCAAATTTCCGATATCCGTGCCGTCGATGTAGTACATGTTTTCAAGCCCCGAGGCACCGTCAACTGAAGTACCGGCCAGCAGCAGCAATTCGTTGTTAACGCCCGGGACAGCGGTGATCAGAGTATCGAAGTCCCTTCCCTTGGGAAGAACCTGAAACGTCTCCTTGGTCAGGGTCATCCCTTTGACCGTGGTCTTAACATCAATGAGCGGTGTCTGGCCGACGACCGTCACTTCTTCCTCGAGAGCGCCGATTTCCAAACTGACGTTCAGTTTGACCGTCTGCTCGATCGTAACAACGATCCCGTCCCGAGTTAGAGGTTTAAAACCCTGAAGAGCAAACTTAATCTTGTAGGTGCCTGGCGTAAGGGCGAACAGGCGGTAGACTCCGTTGATGTCGGTGACGGCCGTGGCTTTTCCAACAAGACTGGGGCTCGTGGCTTCCACGGCGACTCCAGGCAGAGGAGTTCCATTTTCGTCAGTGACGGTGCCGAAGATTTTGCCCGTGGGAACTTGAGCGGATAGCATTACAGAAAGAAAGACGACCGCGCACACAAAAATCAAAAAAATGATGAGGGCCCCTTTGCCTTTAAGCATTTTCCCCTCCTTCTATTCCTTTCTCCTGCCTCGCGGTTTTTCGGCGGCGAAGCATTTTTTCGGCCGGCGCATTGCACGCAGACCGGCCTATCTAACTAAATGGCGGCTTTTAAACGCGGCCGAAGAAAATCGGTAAAAACACTTTCCCGAGAAAGAAACCTGTTTATGGAGGGCATTCTTTTTCCCCCGCCGGCCGAGAATTATTATCGCCCGATTCTGGTCACATTATAGGTCCGGATGAAAACTGCTGTCAATATCAGATTCGTTTGAGCCCTTTTTCAATCTGGGTTTTGTCCACCCTTATAACCACCGGCCGGCCGTGGGGGCAGAGCGATGGGTTTGTGGTCTTAAAAAGCTCCTCAACAAGATAGTTCATCTTGTCCTCGGGGAGGAACTCATGCGCTTTGACCGCAGTCCTGTAGGCGAGGGCGGCTAGAATCTTCTCCCTTTTCTTTTCCGCCTCTTCCTCTCCCATTTCCTCAAGGAGAGTCAGGAAAGTCTCCTTCGCGATTTCGGCCTCAAAGATATCCGGAAAGCCGTTCAGGGCAAACGTCCTTCCCCCCATGGCCTCTACTCTGAACCCGGCTTCCTCAAGAAGGGACTGATTCTTCTCCAGGCTCAGGACCTGAGAGGGAGAGAGGTCAACAAGAATGGGAATTAGCGGGACTTTTTGAGGCCAGCGCTTTTGGGCGTCGACCTCTTTGTATTTTTCGAACAAAACTCGTTCGTGGGCGTTGCGCTGGTCGATAATAAAAATTCCGTCCTCTCCGTCTTTCTCGTTATGAGAAAAGAACACGAAGTTAGAAGAGAGAAGTCGAATCAGAGGAAGGAGGATCATCTTACTCTTAGTGCTTCGAGGCGGACCTTGCTGTCTTCAACTTCTGGTGTGCCCGGGTCGGCGTCTTTCCAGAGGTCTAGAAAGCGGCGATAGCGGGCGGCAGCCTTCGCCTTATCGCCTTTCTTCTCATACAGCTTAGCTAGACGATAATAATAAAGCGGATTGATCAGCCGCCTGTCTGGAATATTGGGATTAAAAGTCACGGCCTTTTCATACTCGGTGATGGCCCTCGCGAGATCGCCGGCCTGTTCATAGGCCCGCGCTAGGATATCTCTAGGAAAAGACAAATTGTACATTGTCTCAAATCTGGACGTACCTAAAACCGGGTACCTAGGAAGGGGCATAGTTTCCAAAAACTCGATGGCTTTTTGTGGAGAATTTTCTTTCAGCATGATTTCTGCCGCGAGATAATTAGACATGTCCGGAAGCCATATATTCATAGAATCAATGCCAGGTTTCGCCTCGGGTAAAAAAGATTTTATTCTCTCGAGTCTCATCTTCGCAGAGACGGTGTCGCCTTGCTTAATATACACCAACCCCATAGCGAAATTGTACCAGACTTTGTCATATTCTCTGCTTTCTGGTCTAGCCTGAGTTGCCGCATCTAAAAAATTCTGGAGATGCTTTTGACTGAGTACCAAGTCGCCCTTCTCGCAATATATCAGACCTAAGAAATAATCGTTTAAGATCTTGAACGCAGGATTACTTATCTCTTCTCCAATCTTGTTGACTTTCTCAAATTCGGCCAGAGTTTGCTCTAAACTCCCAAGCCAATAATAATAAAGTCCCTTATACAAATGGCCATCCTTTGTCCAGCGCGGGGATTGAGCTTTTGAGATACACTGATCGACATAATTGATTGCCCGGGAGTAATCTTCTTTAAGAGCCAATATATACGATAGCGGTAAATGGGAACCAATAAACTCCGGCCTCATGTCCAAGATTTCTCTGTATTTGGCAATAGCCTCATCCAGCTTTCCCCAAAGGAAATAGGCTTCAGCTAATGAATCCATGGGGTTGGGATCGCCGGGCCAGGAAGCTGCGTATCTCTTGAATATTTCGACTCCTTTCTCATAGTTGCCATTCCGAGCGTATAAGTAGCCGAGAGAATTAAGAGCATAGGTATAACTCGGATCAAGCCCTAGAACAAATTCGTATTGTTTTATCGCTCTATCAAGCTGTCCTGCTTTCTCATACCTTTGAGCCAAGGCTAACTGCGCTGCTTTGTCACGCGGATATTTTTTGATAATATCCTCGATTAAACGCCAAGCTTTTTCTTCGTCGCGTTCGATATAGACCGAATAATTTGCTTCAATCCTAAGACGCTCCTTTTCTGTCGCTTTTTGAGAATAATTCTTAGCTTTTTTTGTAGCTTCGGTCGCTTCCTGTCGTTGAGAGAGGGATATGTAAGCTAAGGAGAGCTCGAGATAGGCCGAGGCAAATTCCGGGTCGAGCTCCACGGCTTTTTCCAGGTATTTTTTGGCACTCTCCCATCCCCATCTTTCACGCTCGTCCTTGCCCCTGACAAAATAATTGTAGGCTTCCGCGGAACTCGTCGTCACATCGGGGATTTTGGTTTGATATGTGTCTATTTTTTGTTGACCGATGCCCATGCCTTCCGCAATATTCTTGCTCAGCTGGTCAATTTGTTCTCTGAATATGCTCTCTACCCCTGCCCCCCTTGCGGTAGCCCCTTTTAACAGCCGCTTCGTTTCCACATCTAATATTTTTATATCCGTTATGAAGGTATCGCCGGCTTTAACAAGACTCCCCAAGACAACGGCCTTGATGCCTCCCCGCCGGCAGGCCGCAAAACCCGAATCTGGGTCGATAAAATCCAAGTCGCCCTTGCCAAGTTGCTTGAGAAGATCGTGCATCCCCTCCCAGGTCGCTACGTATTCAAAGAAGTTTGTGTTTTCGAGGTTGGTAATGAGGAGGTTGGGGATGGACTTCTGGTAAATGTCATAGGCTTTGTCGCCGGTCTGGTTTTCGAAGCTGATGACGGCGATGGAGTTTTCGATAACAGGGGCGGAAGTGGCTTCCTTGCGGAGAAGAAAGCGCCAGAGGATGGCGGCGGAAATGATGATCACAAGAAAGATAAGCGCTGGGACAAAAAGCTTCTTCAGCTTGAACTTGACGGTGATTTCGCGGGCAGAGAGCGGCTCCCGTCTGGGGATGACGCGTGCTGTGCCAGGGATTGACCTCTCTATCACAGCCAGATCGGATACCAGTTCTTCAGCCGTCTGGTACCTTTTTGTCCTGTCTTTCTCCAGGCATTTGAGAATCAGCCGGCTGAGGTCTTCGGGAATCTGGGGGTTGAGCTTGCGCGGCGCTTGCGGCTCCTCATATTTTTGTTTATGGGCTACCGCCAGCGGCGTGTCGCCCTCGAACGGCACATGGCCTGTCGACATCTCATAAAGGATGACGCCAAAAGCATAAATGTCCGCCCTCGAGTCCGCTTCTTTCCCCTCCACCTGCTCAGGAGACATGTACTCCGGCGTGCCAACTATCGCTCCTTCAGCCGTGATCCCAGCTCCGTGGCGCCAGCGGGCAATCCCGAAATCCATGATCTTTGCATTACCTTCGCGGTCAATCATTATGTTAGAGGACTTTAAATCCCGATGGACAACGCCGAGCCGATGGGCTTCGGCCAAGCCTTCGGCCACCATCCTGGCGATGGATACGGCTGTCCCAGGCGCCAGTTGCTTCGTCCTCCTGATTAAACTCTTTAAATCCTCCCCCCGGACGTACTCCATGGTGATGTAGTAGGTGCCCTTTTCTTCGTTCAGGTCGTACATCCGGCAGACGTTGCGGTGGCTGATTTCCCGGGAGATTTTCAACTCGTTCCGGAACCGATCTATTGTTTTTTTCTCGACGGCAATCTCCGGCCTGACCAGCTTGAGAGCGACCTCTGCTTCAATCTTCTTGTCATAGGCGCGGTAAATCTTCCCCATCCCTCCCCGGCCGAGCTCCTCGATGATCTCATAACGGCCGGCGAATACGCTTCCTCTCGTCAGTTCTTCGCTGGGCGTTTCCAGAGTCATGGTTTTGGAGACGGAAATATCGCTACCCAGGCCGAGCTTCGTCCCGCATTCTTTGCAGAACTTGGAATCCAGCGTGTTGTCAAACTGGCATTTCGGGCACTTCATCGAACATCCTCACGCAAGCCCTTCAATCAAAAGAGAGAAAATCAGAACGAAAAGCGAACTCCGAACCGGACCGCAATCGGTGGAAAGAAGGCGTTGGCTTTCCGAAATCGGGCGTCGGGGAAATAGCCATCGGAGGTTTCGAGCTCCCAGTCTTTGGAAAGAATCTGGCTTTCCGGAACAGCGAGCTGGTATACGGTGCGGAATTGATAAACCTGGGTCTCCGTCGCCACATTGAAAACATTGTCCACATTGGCGTTAAAGTTGAGCGCTGTCTTCCCCATCCTCAAGTTATACTCCGCGTACAGATTGGCAAACCACAAGAAAGGTTTCCGGCCGAGGTTCGCCCGATTATAGGGCATATAGTTTGAGTCATTGACATTCCAACGTTCTGTGATGGGGGTCCCGCTCATGACATTGACGATGGTTCCGACCGTCAGGCCAAATGGAAACATATACGCTCCGTAGAACTTAAAGAAATGGGTCCTGTCCGTGGCCAGAACGCCGTCGATCGGGTTGAGGTTCTTGTCATAGGACAGGAACCAGTAATCGAAGTATCTTTCAATATTCGGGTCATTTCGGCCCTGACCGGGAGACTGACTGGGAGAGAGTTCTTCATCCGAGCTGGCCAGGCCGGAGTAGTTCCCTGTCAGACGGCTCCAGGTATAGGAGAATCCCGCCAGCCAGTTTCGTGCGAACCTTTTGTCCAGGCTGAAATTGACCGCCCAGTATTCCCGCTCGGCCTTTGGACATGCCGGATATGTGGGGTCGAATTTCCCACCCTCAGTCGTAGACCGGGAATAGCCATAGCCAGGATTTGCCGTATATACAGCGCCGGGAGTGCCGGGCTCCATGACGTAAACGTCCTCGACTGCATAGCGAAGGTGCTTCTGAACAAGTCGGACAATAGTTGAGAGATGTTCCCCGAGCTTTTTCTCGATACCCAGGGAGATCTCTTGTTGGCTCATCGGCTTCAGGCTCGGATCGACCGAATCCAGGTCGAACGGAGCGGCATCCACCACGGTCAGCAGCGTACCCGGATAATAGCCGTTTTTGCCGATCCTATCCCACTCATAGGTATCCAGCGTATAGTAGGCCCATTTAACTCGGAAACCACCGTACACGATCGCAGGCATAGTCAGCTTCATCATGTCGAAATAATAGCCGAAGCTCCCGAAGATCTTGAGGTCGGAATCTCCGCGGACGTCATAGATGAATCCCACTCTGGGAGCCAGCTTATCCTTGAATTTGAAATCAATGACTTTGCGGTCTATGTACGCGGGATCGGAGCTATAGCAGGGAATGTATTCGCTCTCGGCACGGGCACCGAGGTTTAAGGTCAGCCTGTTTTTTATCGTCCAGCTGTCCTGAAGATAGACAGCCCAACGGTCGGAATGGACTTTATAGAAAAGGCCGAAGGGGCCGGTTGGCTTGTTTCCGATCACAACATAATAGCCATACTTGCCCATGCCGAAATTCTTCCCGTAAATTATGGCCGGCCGGCCCCATTGCAACCGGATATCTGGAAAGTCGGGATATTTGTATCCATCCGCATAATCTTCATCATAACGCACCCACTGGATGCCAAGCTTCCAGGCGTGCTCCCCGGCCAGGTTCAGGTAATACGTGAAATCCGAGTTCAGCGAGGATTTCCATTGCTTCCGTTTCTGCGTGACATAGAGCTCGAGCTCAGACATATTCGACCAGCCTATCGGCCTGATTAACTCAGCAGGGATATCAGAGTAGATCGAGTTTCCTAATCCGCGGTGGAAATACCGGGGCTCATTGGGTTGAACCAATTGGTCGGTCCCATAATTCGTATAAAAGGTGCCAGCGCGCAGGCTGACAAGCGCATTATTGCTGATCGTGAAGTCTGCGGTTGCTGCGCCGCTCCAGTTAGGAAAACTCCGGCCATAATCAGGCCAGACAGCCGTCGGGTCTCCCGTGCCGTCCCGAGGAGGGAGGTCTCCTTTGTATTTCCAAAAGTTATTGGTGAAAGTCACTCCGAGCCGCAGGAACTTGAACGGCTGGGACGTCAATTTCGCGTGAAAGTTCCAGTATTGATCGCGACGCCTATAATCACCTTCGATTCCTGAGGGATCGAACTTGACGTGTCTTTCAGTGACGTTATAAACGGGAAGAAATGAGGTGAAAAACCAGAGCCTGTCCTTGAAGATCGGGCCGCCGAGGTTAAACCCAGCTTCGATTCTGTCCATGTCATCCTTCCCGTAGAGATCTTGATAATTGACATATTCGGCGATGGTGTTGTCATAGAGGCCCAGGCGAAGCGTGTCCCTCTCTTTTCCCGTGAGACGTGAGCCGCTGTAAAAGCCGATGAGCTCGCCGTGGAATTGGTTCCCGCCCTGACGCGTGATGACCTGGATGACGCCCCCCAGTGAACCGCCGAACTCCGCCTGATAGCCGCTGGCCTTGACCTGGACTTCGTCTACGAACTCGAATACGGCTGTCTGATCGAGGGTGCCAATATGCATTTCGGTGGTATCCGTCCCGTCGATGTAGAACATGTTCTCCGCGCCCGAAGCGCCGTCCACGGATATCCCGCTGAGCAGCGGCTCATTGGAAACGCCGGGGATGGCAGTGATCAGAGTATCGAAGTTCCTCCCCTTGGGAAGAATCTGGAATGTTTCCTTGGTCATGGTCATCCCTTTGACTGTGCTCTTGACGTCGATGAGCGGTGTCTGGCCGACGACCGTGACCTGCTCTTCGAGTGCGCCAATCTCCAAGCTGACGCTCAGTTTGACTGTCTGCTCGATCGTGACAACGATCCCGTCCCGAGTGAGAGGTTTAAAACCTTGAAGAGTAAACTTAATTTTATAGGTCCCGGGCGTTAGGGCGAACAGGCGGTAGACTCCGTTGACGTCAGTAACGGCCGTGGCTTTTCCAACAAGACTGGGGCTCGTGGCTTCAACGGCGACTCCAGGAAGTGGGTTTCCTTGTTCGTCAGTGACGGTTCCAAAGATTTTGCCGGTCGGAACTTGGGCAGTTAAAATGGACGAGAAAAAGGCCTCTACGCACACAAAACTCAAAAGAATGATCAGAACCCTTTTGCCTTTATTCGTTTTCCCCTTCATTTCATCCCTTTCTCTTGCTTCACGGTTTTTCGGCAGCAAAGCATTTTTTGGACCGGCGCATTGCACGCAGGCCGGTCTATCTAACTAAATGGCGGCTTTTAAAGGCGGCCGAAGAAAATCGGCAAAAGCACTCTTTCGAGAAGGAAAACCGTTTATGAAGGGCATCTTTTTCCCCCTACACCCAGTAATATCGAAGTATTTAGTATATAAGCCTGTAGCTGACTTTTGTCAATAGAGGCGAGTGGAGGCCGGACACAAGGCTCGGCCACCCGATCAGGAGACCCGTTTGAGCCCTTTTTCGATCTGGGCTTTATCGACCTTGATGACCACCGGCCGGCCGTGGGGGCAGAGCGACGGGTTTGTGGTCTTAAAAAGCTCCTCGACAAGGTAAGTCATCTTGTCCTCTGGGAGCGGCTCGTGCGCTTTGACCGCCGTCCTGCAGGCTAAGGTGGCGAGAATTTTCTCCCGTTTCCTCCCCACCTCTTCCTCTCCCATTTCCTCAAGCAGAGCCAGGAAAGTTTCCTTGGCCGTCTCGGCTTCAAAAATATCAGGAAAACCGTTGAGGACAAACGTCCTCCCTCCCATGGCCTCCACCCTGAACCCGGCGTCCTCAAGAAGGGGCTGATTCTTCTCCAGGCTCAAGGCCTGAGAGGGAGACAGGTCAACAAGAATGGGAATTAGCGGGACTTTTTGAGGCCAGCGCTTTTGGGCGTCGATCTCCCTGTACTTTTCGAACAAAACACGTTCATGGGCGTTGTGCTGGTCGATGATGAATATTCCTTCCTCTCCTGCGGCCACGATATAAGTGTTCAGGTACTGGCCCAGCACACGAGGCAACCCTGCTCCTCGCGTGGACTCTAAGGGCGGAGGGAACAATCCCTGAGTTTCCGCTGCCGGCCTTTCCTTTTTCCGAAACATTCCTGGGGCTACGGTTTCTTCAACGCGTCCCTCATGGCGGGCGCCTTCCTGAGAAGGGTAAACCTCTTTAATCCCCCTATCCTTGAGCATGGCCTTTTCCACGCTTCGGAGCACAAGATAAAAGATGAACTGAGAATCCCGGAAGCGGACCTCCGCTTTAGCCGGGTGGACATTCACATCCACTTCGGCATAGGGAAGAGTCAGGAATAGAAAGGCCTCGGGGAATTGGTCTCTCTCCAGGAATCCGCGGTAGGCCTGGTTGAGAGAAGCTTGAAGAATGCGATCCTTAACCAGGCGGCGGTTGACGAAAAAGAGCTGATGGGCCTTATCCGCCTTGCCCAAGGGAGGCCGGGACCCGTATCCGAAAATGCGGCTCTCCCGCTCCTCAAAATCAATCTCCATGAGTGAGTCCAGGATGTCTTTTCCGTAGAGCTGGAAAATCCTCTCCCGGGTGCTTGCGACTTGGGGACAGTTCAAAATTTCCCGCCGCGACTGAACCAAGAAGAACTTGATCTCAGGAAAGGCCAGGGCGACAGAAGTCAAATAGCGCACGATCATGGCGAGCTCGGATTGGTCGGAGCGGAGGAATTTTCTTCGCGCCGGAAGATTGCCGAACAGGTCCCTGACCTCCACGGCAGTTCCCTTGGGAAAAGCGATCTCGTGAACCGAGGCCGGCTGCCCGGGTTTGCGTTCGACCTGGATGCCCATCCCGGTCTCACCGTCGGAAGTTTTGAGGACCAATTCGGAAACAGCGGCGATGCTGGCCAGGGCCTCGCCCCGGAATCCGAGAGTCGATATTTTCTCCAGGTCCGTGTCACTCGAAATCTTGCTCGTCGCATGCCTTTCGCAACAAACCTGGGCGTCCTCCCGGCTCATGCCGGCGCCGTTATCCTGAACCTTGACCAGTTTCTTCCCGCCTGCCTGAAGCTCCACCCTAATTTCTGAAGAGCCGGCATCGATCGAATTTTCGACGAGTTCCTTGACGACAGAAAACGGCCGTTCAATCACTTCTCCGGCAGCGATCTTCTCCGAGACATCAGGGGGAAGGAGATGAATCTTGTTCATGCCGTCTCTCCCCAGGTCTGCTCGGCCTCCACGCGAGTAACCTTTACCTTGACGGCTTCGCCAGGCCTTCCCGGACAAGAACAAACAAGAACATCAATATAGTTGCCGGTCAGGATTTCCGCGCCCCGGTCATCTTTTTTGATCACAATCCCGTCGAGATCCTGGCCCAGGAAACTCAGACGGAAAGCGAGGCGTTTGTGTTCTGACAGGCCCCTCAATTTTGCCGACCTCTCGTGCTTTATGCCGTCCTTGACCTGGGGCCAAGTTCGGGCAGGAGTACCCGGCCGGGGCGAAAACGCAAAAACGTGCAAGTAGTTCAACGCCGAATTCTCCAGGAAATCGTACATTTTCGCAAAATCCTCGTCCGACTCCCCGGGAAACCCGCTGATGATATCCGCTCCGAGCGCTGCAGACGGGGAGTTCTGTCGGAGCCGGGAGAGAATCTGGGCATATTCAGCTACCCTGGATTCCCTCCCCATCAGGCCGAGAATACGGTCAGAGCCATGCTGCAAGGAGAGATGAAAGTGCGGACATATTTTGGGGCTCTGGGTGATGAAGTCCATAAGCTCATCGCTTAGGAACCGCGGATCGAGAGAGCTCAGCCTCAACCTGGGCATCTCTTCAAGCTCGGTCATTGAGTGCAATAATTCAAGGAGAGTGCTCTTCGGCCGGAGGTCGTGCCCGTAGGAAGAAAGGTGAATTCCGCAAAGGACCATTTCCTGGAATCCTTGACGGGCAAACTGTGCGGCCCGTGAGAGAATCTCCTTTTTCTCCAGGCTCCGACTCCTTCCTCTCACGTTGGGAATCAGGCAAAAAGTGCAGCGGAGGTCACATCCATCCTGGATTTTGAGCAGCGCCCGGCTCCGCCAGGGCTGATAAGCAGGTTGCCTGTCTCCCGCGATACCGGCAAGAACCCGCGGCGCCAGCGTTTCTTTCTCCTCATTGGAAAGGAGCATCCAGGCCTCGGGCATTTTCGCCCCGCCAATTTTCCCGCCGTCCACAGAGCAGCCGGCAATGACTAGCTTCGCTGTCGGGTTCGCCAGCGAGATTCTTCTAATAAACTTGCGAACGTCCCGGTCAGCTTGAGCAGTTAGGGTACAGGTGTTAACAACAACGATATCAGCCCTGGCCGAATCCTCTTCCAGCCTCAGCCCTGCGGACTCGAATTCCTCAGCCCAGGAAAAGGCTTCGGCCTGGTTCACTCGGCAGCCGAAATTCTGGATGGAAAAGGAGGTCATCTCTGCCGGCGGATCTTATGCGAGGCTTTTTCCACTTGTGAGGCCAGGTTCCTTCTGTAATCCTCTAATTTTTTCTTCAGCCGGGAGTTGCTCAAGCTGAGAATCTCTATTGCCAAAAGCGCCGCGTTCACCCCGCCCGTCTTGCCCAGCCCCATTGTCGCCACGGGAATTCCTTTGGGCATCTGGACGGTGGAAAGAAGCGCATCGAGCCCGGCCAGGCCGGCGCTCTCCACGGGAACTCCGATCACCGGCGCATGCGTGTGAGCCGCGACAAACCCCGCGAGATGAGCCGCCTTGCCGGCAACAGCGATGAAGACTTTCACTCCTTTCTCATCGAAGCTCGAGACGAGCGCGCGCGTCCGCGCGGGCGAACGGTGGGCGGACGTCACTTCGAGGCCGTGGGAAACTCCGAATTCTTTGAGCAGGTCAAGGCCCTCCTTGACGACGTCATAGTCTGATTCGCTCCCGATGAAAACGGCAACGTCCATAATGTCCTCCTATTTCTCCGCTCCGATATCCCGCCGGTAGTGCATTCCCTCGAAGGAAATCCCGGCGATAGCGCTATAAATATTCTCCATGGTCTCGCTGAGAG
>Ga0129297_10000591_pt1 | contig 17582 bp, 12 predicted proteins | sample I18A1metaG_FD_94708 | JGI IMG/M metagenome (GOLD analysis project Ga0129297, IMG submission 94708) | Lake sediment bacterial and archeal communities from Gulf of Boni, Indonesia to study Microbial Dark Matter (Phase II) - ​I18A1 metaG | ecosystem: Environmental > Aquatic > Freshwater > Lake >... | reverse complement strand
GGGTGTCAGCGTGGCCTCCGAGACAGCCAAGGCCCTGAAAGAGGTAACGACGAGTGTGCAGAAGGTCAGCGAGCTGATTTCCGAGATTGCGGCCGCCAGTAAGGAGCAGGCTCAGGGTATTGATCAGGTGGCCACTGGTGTGGCTCAGATGAACCAGGTGACCCAGTCCAATGCAGCCAATGCTGAGGAGTCAGCCTCAGCCAGCGAAGAGCTCAATGCTCAGGTTGAACAGGTCGATAGTATGATTCAGGAACTCGTCGATATCGTAGGGGACTCGAATGGGACTCGCGATGGGGGCATGCGAGCCTCCGAGAGGGCAAAGAGTGCTATTGGGAGCCTGCACCATACGACTGCTAACCTCTTCCGCCAACGGGCAAAAGGGGGCCAAACCCAGGTAACTGCACATACACTCACACAGAAACAGAGTAAGCCCAAAAAGGCGGTGGAGGGTAAACGTCCCGCTCGAAAAGATCCGAAAGAGGTTATTCCCTTCCATGAAGATAAGGAAAAAGATGAGGAGGTCCTCAAGAGTTTCTGAAAAAGCCAGTAACGGGGATAGTGGGGTTCGATAAGCCAGCATCTTAGACCTCTTTCAATATGATGGGAGACATCATCAATTGCGCTAGCTATAAAAAGTAACTTTTTGGATGGTTAAATAGGCCACGGCTTCTTTAACCATCTTTTCTCAATGAGAAAATTGGGAGGGAAGATGAAGCGATTCTTTCGAAATCAGAAATTGTCAGGAAAATTGTTATTCGCTCCCTCGGTGATCATTATCCTTTGGGTCATATTGGGCCTGATTGCCTACCGCAATCTTTTCAAGCAAAGATCGGCCATTGAAAATATTTTTGAGGAGCGTTTTAAGGCCTATCAAATGGGGGCAACGATCGTCAAAGATATTGCCAATGTTCATGCCAATCTCTACAAAATCATCAGTTGGGCCAATGCCAAATATGATGAGAAAAAAATTGAGCTTCTTGGAAAAGAACAAATGGCGACTTTAGATCGGGCGACCGACATGATTGCGAGAGCCCTCTATGTGGAATGGGTAAGTCAAGAGGAAAAATTTTTATATGAAACGATCAAGGTTCATCTCACGGAATACAAAAAATCTTGTTATTCAGCCATTGATTTGGCGAGCTCAGATCTCAACATGGCCACCATGTATATGGAGAGCGCAGATGAAAAGTTCCAAAGATTAAACAAGGGCTTACATGATTTATTGGATCTTGAAGATAAGCTGAGCCAAGGTCAATATGACTATTCGGTCAAGAGTTTCAGCGCAGCATTAAAAATCTTTATTCTGGTATTGGGAATTGCAATAGGATTATCTGTGTTGATCAGTCTTTTAATTGCGAGACTTGTTACCCGTCCTGTTAGGAAAACGATGGAGGTAATTCAGAAGATAGCGGAGGGCGACTTGACCCAGGAGATTGAGTTGACCTCTCAGGACGAGATTGGGCAGTTGGCTCAGTCTGTTAATATGATGCGTATGAAAATGGGAGAGACGGTAGGCCAATCTGTGGCGATGTCTCAGAATTTATCAGAGGCAGCCTCCGAGCAGGCGTCTTCTCTGGAGGAAACCTCTTCGTCATTAGAAGAGATGACATCCATGACCAAACAGAACGCAGGGAATGCCGCCCAAGCAAACAACCTCATGACCACGGCTCAGCAGATTATTGAAAATGCAAATGTCTCGATGAATGAACTGACGGGGGCCATGAAGGAGATCGCCATAAGCAGCGAACAGACTCAGAAGATCGTCAAGACCATAGATGAAATAGCCTTCCAGACCAATCTTTTGGCCCTGAATGCAGCCGTCGAAGCAGCTCGTGCAGGAGAGGCAGGGGCAGGATTTGCAGTGGTAGCGGATGAGGTCAGAAATTTGGCAATGCGAGCGGCCGAGGCGGCGAAGAACACGTCGAGTCTAATCGAGGATATTGTAAAGAAGATCAGGAATGGCGAGAAGTTGGTAGGCGTGACGAATGAAGCGTTTAAAGAGATTACGGGAAGTTCAGCGGAGGTGGTACAGTTGATTGCGGAGATTGCGCGGGCCTCGCAGGAGCAGTCTAATGGGATTGAACAGCTCAATCGGGCAGTGGGGGGTATGAACAGTATTACGCAGCAGAATGCAGCGGGAGCAGAGGAGTTGGCATCGATCATGGCAATGTTCAAGACAAACCATGATTCTTCTGAGGTATTTCGTCATGGGGAAAAAGCGATTCAAGGCAAAACGATCGTAGCGAGAAATACTCCTCGCCTGACGGCGGCGACGATGTAGCCAATGGGGAAATAGAGTTGCCGATGGATACGGGGTTAACGCCAATTAAGCTGAAAAAGGCTCAATTCGAGAGGATCAGTCAACTGGTGTATCAATTAGCAGGAATCAACCTACACCCGGGCAAACAGGAGTTGGTCAATGCCCGTTTGGCAAAGCGACTGCGGGCGCTGGGGCTGAAAAGCTTTGATGCCTACATGGAGTATTTGAAGCGCGACAACCCCGAAGGGGAACTCGTTGCCATGATCGAAGCCATGACCACGAACAAGACGAGTTTCTTCCGCGAGCCACAGCACTTCGACTACCTATGCCGACAGATAGTGCCGGGACTAAGAAATCGGAAGATCCGAATCTGGAGCGCAGGCTGTTCCTCTGGCGAAGAACCATACTCCACTGCCATCCTGCTCAATGAAGCGATCCAAAACCTCGCCCTGTGGGATATCGGTATCCTGGCAACGGATCTCTCGAGCCATATGATAGCATACGCCCGCAAAGGTATCTACGATAGAAACCACCTTCGGGATGTGTCACCCTTACTGATGTCCAAATACTTTACCCCGTTAGAAAGCTCCACCATGGATGGCGTGGATGATACGAATAAGACTTCAATTCCACACAGAAAGCGCGGGGGCAAAGCCCCATCCTTTCTAACGGGGTTAACCTGCATGGAAACAAATCCAGTGTGTCTCTATCAGGTCATTGCCCCTTTACGCCGCCTGGTGCACTTTGCCCGGCTGAACTTGATGGGGGAGTGGCCCATGAGAGGCCCTTTGGATGTGATCTTCTGCCGTAATGTGATGATCTACTTTGACAAACACACTCAGGAACGATTAGTTAACCGTTTCTGGAAGCTGCTGAAGCCAGGGGGCCATCTCTTTGTAGGCCATTCTGAAAGCTTGACAGGTTTGCCACATAAGTTTCGCTATGTGCAGCCTGCCATTTATGTGAAATAAGATCTTAAATGATCTTTCGAGGGATGAGGAGTGATACACACAGTGGGTGTCGCTGATATGAAGGTTTCAGCCGAGAGAGGCGATCTGATTATAACCCATGCACTGGGAAGCTGTCTGGGTGTTGCTATACACGATCCGGTGGCCTGTGTTGGCGGGCTTCTCCATGTCATGCTGCCGCTTTCTACCATCGACCCAGCGAAGGCCGATAGAAACCCGTTTATGTTCGTGGACACAGGGTTTCCAAGGTTGCTCATCGAGTGCTTCAAGACCGGTGCACAGAAGCAAAGACTGGAGATAAGGGTAGCAGGAGGAGCCAACTCCCAAAATAGAGAAGAAGACGATTTCTTTCAGATCGGCAAGAGGAATCTCATCATATTAAGGAAGCTCCTTTGGAAGAACGGGCTGTTAATGAAATCTTATGACGTGGGCGGCACCAATTCAAGGACGATGTCTCTCGAAATCGGTACGGGGATAGTGACAATTAAGAGGGCTGGAGAAAAGAGAAATCTATGAAGGGATATCCAAGTGAGATCCATAGGGGAGTGAACCCCGTTAGAAATGACGGGGCCTTCTAACGGGGTGAACCATGGCATTGAATATTCTCGTAGTCGAAGACAGTTCGGTTATGCGGGCGATCATCATCAAGACCTTACGCCTCAGTCAATTGCCCCTCGGCGACGTTCATGAGGCCAACAATGGGCAAGAAGCCTTGAAGGTGCTGGATGGCAACTGGGTCGATCTCGTCTTGGTGGACATCAACATGCCTGTGATGGATGGCGAGGAGATGATCAATAGGTTGAGGCAGAATCCAGCGACTGCAGACTTGCCGGTGATTGTTGTCTCCACCGAAGGCAGCGAAACCCGCAAAGAGGGCCTTTTGCAGAAAGGGGCCGGGTTCGTGCACAAACCATTCACACCGGAGACCCTTCGGGATGCCATTTTGAGGAGTTTAGGAGGATCGGATGAGCAAAAAGCTGGAGACGGAACTTTTTAGGGCGGCTACCCTGACTTTTGAGGAGATGGGGTTTTTGCTCCCCACACCGGAGATCAATGAACAACAGTTGAACGCCCAGGTAGAAGCAGCAGTGAGCGTGGAGTTTGAGGGGCCATTCTCAGGCAAACTATTGGTAAGGGTCTGTGGCGGACTTCTTCCCATCATCGCCGCCAATATGCTGGGCGAAGAGGATGCACCTTCTAAAAGTCTGCAATACGACGCGTTAGGGGAGATCGCCAACGTCATATGTGGCAATATGCTCCCGGGCATCGCGGGATCCAAAGACGTATTTCATGTCAGTGCCCCTAAGATGGACGAGAGCATGGACTTACCCCCTGTCGCAGAGGTACAGGTCGGTTTAGGTATAGGGCGGGCTGATCTGCTCCTCTTCGTCACCAGATATCCCGCTCTTATGGAGGAGTAATCACAGTGATTCGGGTATTGATCGTAGATGACTCAGCGCTTGTCCGTAAAATCCTCACCGTTGAACTATCCAGGTACCGAGATATCGAAGTAGTTGGTAGTGCCGTTGATCCTTATGTGGCGCGCGATAAGATCGTTAAACTTCGTCCTGATGTGGTCACCCTTGACCTGGAAATGCCGAGGATGAACGGGCTGGCATTTCTGGCTAAGCTGATGAAATACTACCCACTTCCCGTCGTGGTGGTTAGCTCGCTGACGCCGAAGAACAGCGAAGCGGCCATGAGGGCATTGGAACTGGGGGCCGTAGAGGTGATCTGTAAACCGGGATCAGCCTACCGTACGCCAGAAATCTCCCATCAGCTGATCCACGCTGTCCGCGCAGCAGCTTCGGCGCAGATCACCAAACAGCAGGGGTCTTTGGAGACGTCCGCTACGAGGGGTGAAACACACGATTTCCATCTCCAGACTACGCATAAGGTGCTTGCCATCGGAGCCTCAACCGGCGGCACCAAAGCCATCGAATCCTTGCTCAGGGGTCTGCCTCCCACTTCCCCGGGTACGTTGATTGTCCAGCATATGCCGCAACAATTCACCACAACCTTTGCCCAAAGGCTCAACCAGATCTGTCAGATGGAGGTGCGTGAAGCGCAGGACAGCGACTACGTAGTGCCAGGCGTAGCCCTTGTTGCCCCGGGCAACCGGCATATGCTCCTCCAGCAAGACGGCTCGCGTTACCTGGTGAGGATAAAAGACGGTCCTGCCGTAAATCATCAACGACCCAGCGTAGAGGTGTTATTCCAATCCGTGGCACGCAGCGCTGCGAGCAATGCGATTGGGGTGCTCCTCACGGGGATGGGTGCTGACGGAGCAAAGGGACTATTGGAAATGCATGAGAAAGGAGCATACACGCTCGCTCAGGATGAGGAGACATGCGTTGTCTTTGGCATGCCCAGAGAGGCCATAAGACTTGGGGCTGTAGATGAGGTTGTTCCCATTCAACACGTTCCCCAGGCCATCATCAATTTTTTGCAAAGGCAAGAAAAGGGGGTTGAAAATGCTTAAATTGCGGCCATTTTCAAAGTTGAGAAACAATTTAATCTTCTATTTCATCGTCGTTGCCGTTCTGTCGTTCGTCATCCTGGGCGCATATCACTTTCATCTCTGCACGGCAGCCCTGAAACAACAGACGCTGTCCAGTCTGAAAGGCTCGGAATATCTTCTGACGTCCATCGATCTCCTGAAGACAAAAATGCTTCTTTCCATTTTGGTTGTCTCTGGCTTAGCCGCTTTGGTCCTTTACTGGGTCACGAGAAGAATCGTGGATCCCTTCTGGAAAATGGCCGATCGCTTCGCAACGTTCGCAAAAACAGGGGACCTTAGCCAGCAGATTGAAGTCGATACCAAGGATGAAATTGGGCAATTGGCTCAATCATTCCAGGATACGATGAATCGAATGAAAGAAATGACAGGGATTGTTTCCAGTATTGCTGATGGAAACATAGACCAAAAAGTGGAAGTAAAGTCGGATAAGGATACCTTCGGCAGGGCCTTTCAGTCTATGATTGCAAGCCTGAAAAATTCGCAGGAGGCGCTGGGGAAATCGGAGGAAGGATTCAGAAATCTGGTTACCCATGCCCCCATCGGATTGAGCACTCTCAATAACAAGGGTAGGTATGAGTACATCAATCCTAAATTCACGGAGATATTCGGATATACCCTGGAGGAAATTCCCACGCGCGAACATTGGTTGGAGAAGGCCTACCCTGATCCGGAGTACCGTCAGAAGGTGGTAGCTTGCTGGAAAGAAGACTCCGGCGCGGCAGAAGAGGGTAAAGCCCCTCCCCGGGTCTTCACAGTAACTTGCAAAGACGGCTCCACAAAAGAAATTCTCTTTAAACGTGTCGCATTGACCGACCAAAGTCACTTAGTGACTTTTGAGGACATCACTGAGCGCAAACTGGCAGAGCAGGCGCTCCGGGAATCGGAAGAAAAATATCGCACGCTGTTTGATAGCTCCAAAGAGTCGATCGTCATCCTTAGCAAGGATGGGAAACTAATCGACGTGAATACGGCTACCGTTGAGCTTTTAGGCTATGACAACAAAGAAGAGCTCATGAAGACCGGATCGATGGCCCAACTCTATTTCAACCCAGAAGACCAAAGCAAGTTTCAGGAGATACTCTCGAAACAGGATTATGTGAAGGATGTGGAACAAGAGCTGAGAAGGAAGGATGGGAAAAAAGTTTATGTTTTGCTAACGGTGAACACGAGGAAGGATCGTAAGGGAAATGTCATTGGTTACAAGGGGACGATCCAGGACATCACCGAGCGCAAGCTGGCAGAAGAAGCACTGCGGGCATCAGAGGAAAGATTTAGAACTGTGATTACCCGTGCCCCCATCGGATTGACCACCCTCGATCATAAGGGAAGGTTTCAGTATGTCAATCCCAAGTTCATTGAGATATTTGGATATACCCTGGAAGACATTCCCACGGGCAAAGACTGGTTCGCGAAGGCATACCCTGATCCGGAGTACCGTCACAAGGTTGTGGCTTCCTGGAAAGAAGATTTGGGTGGTGCGAAGGCGACTAAAACCCGCTCCTGGGTTTTCACGGTGACAAGTAAGGACGGCTCAAAGAAGGAGATTCTCTTCGAACGTGTTGCCTTGACCGATGGGGGAGACTTAGTGACCTGTGTAGACATCACCGAGCGCAAGCTGGCAGAAGAAGCACTGCGCAAAAGCGAGGAAAGATATCGAAACATCCTCGACAGCATCCAGGACAGCTATTCTGAGATTGATCTTGCTGGTAATTTTACCTTCGTCAATAATGCGACTTGCAGACATCTCGGATATACCAAAGAAGAACTGATCGGGATGAACTACCACCAGTATACAAGTGAAGAGAATGCAAAAAAAATGAAGCAGCTCTACACAGAACTCTTCAGAACAGGGAAACCGGTAGAGATCACGGAACACGAACTGATCGGAAAAGACGGAACTACGGGGATTTACCAACTTTCGGCCTCTCTTATTAGGAATGAAGAAGGCAACCCCATTGGTTTCCGGCAGACTTCTCGGGATGTCACGCAGCGCAAGAAATCGGAGGAAGCGCTGCGCCAGAGTGAGGAGAAGTATCGAAACATTCTTGAAAGTATGGAGGAGGGCTATTTTGAGGTTGACCTTGCGGGTAATTTTACGTTCGTTAATGATGCGCTGTGCGAAAATCTCGGACATACCAGAGAGGAATTGATCGGAATGAATAACCGTCAGTATACGGATAAAGAGACCGCAAAGGGATTGTTTCAAACCTTTAATCAAGTCTATAGAACAGGGCAACCGGTTAAGGAATATAGTTTTGAAATTATCAGAAAAGACGGGACGAAACGGGTCGACGAAGTTTCGCTATCTCTTGTAAAGGATCCAAAGGGGAAACCGATCGGATTCCGGGGTACTTCTCGGGACATCACCGGGCGCAAGCTGGCAGAACAGGCGCTGCGAGAATCGGAGGAAAAATATCGCGCATTGTTTGACGATGCCCCTATTGGGTACCATGAAATTGATAAAGAGGGGCGCATCGTACGGGTCAACCGTAGAGAGTTGGAAATGTTGAGCTATACCGCCCAAGAGATGTTGGGTCAGCCCGTATGGAAGTTCATCGGCGAGGAGGAGAAATCTCACGAAGCAGTCCTGGCCAAGTTAAGCGGAGTTGTATCACCCTCTAAAGAAGCCTTTGAGCGCACCTACAGGCGAAAAGATGGGACGACATTCCCAGTCTTGATAGAAGACCAGCTCCTCAGAGATAAAGAGGGCAGCATCACTGGAATTCGCTCGACATTCAGGGATATCACTGTGCGAAAACGAGCGGAGGAAGCGGTGAAAAGGCTGGCCCAAGAGAATGCCGTCATGGCGGAGATTGGACGAATTGTTAACTCCACTTTGAACATCGATGAGGTTTACGGACATTTAGCCGAGGAAGTCCGTAAGGTCATCCCCTTCGACCGGATTTCGGTTAACACCATCAATACTGACCGTAACTCTATCACCATAGCTTATGCCTTTGGAATTAAAATTGGAGACCTCCAAGTAGGATCTGTTGTCCCTTTGGATGACCCATTCAACGAAAATATCGTCAGAAAGCGACAAGGTCTCCTCATCCAGCCAGAGGACGAAAGTGAATTGGCAAAAGCATATCCCAACCTTGTGAAACATTTTCGAGCTGGAATTCGATCGGCGATGACGGTCCCATTGATCTCAAAGGATCAGGTAATGGGCCTTCTTCACCTTCAATCGCTCAAACCGAACACCTATACGGAATTGGATCTGAGGCTGGCCGAAAGAGTGGCCAATGAGATCGCCGGTGCCATTGCTAAAGCTCAGCTTTTGAATGAACGAAAGCGGGCAGAGGAGGCACTGCAAAGAAGTGAGGAGGCAGCAAAGCGGTTGGCCCAAGAGAATGCCATCGTGGCCGATATCGGGCAAATTGTTAGCTCCACATTGAATATCAAAGAAGTATATGAGCGATTTGTTGAAGAGGTAAAAAAGCTCCTTCCCTTCGACCGGATTGTGATTAACCTCATTAATATTGAAAAGAACACCGTTTCAAATGCCTACGTGGCAGGACAAGGGGTTTCGGATCGGGAAATTGGGGAGACCTACTCCCTCGAAGGTTCAGGCAGTGCTGAGATGGTACGCACAAGGTCCAGCCTTCTCATCCAAACAGAAGACTTCAATGAGTACAAAGACCGCTTCCCCTTGCTTTTGTCCACTTTTCGGGCCGGGTTTCGATCGATCATGAATATCCCCTTATTCTCAAAAGGGCGAGTCATAGGAGGGCTACTCCTGAGATCTTTTAAGCCCTATGCCTATACGGATAAGGATGTGAAGCTTGCTGAAAGAATCGGGAATCAGGTTGCTGGGGCCATTGCCAATGCCCAACTGTATGAAGAAACGAAACGGATGGTCAAAAAGATCCGCGACGCAGGCTTCCAAATCAGCACGTCTGCGGCTCAGATTAGCGCTGCTGCTGAAGAGCAAGCAACAGGCGCAGCTGGACAGTCCTCTGCGATTAGCCAGGTGACAACCACCATTGAGGAGCTTGACACCACAGCCAGTCGCATCGCCAAGAATGCTGAAAATGTCGCAAAGATAGCAGGGGACACACTGGCAGGGATGCAGGAGATAAATGCGAAGGTAAATGATACTGCAAGAAAGATTCTCTCTTTAGGCGAGAAATCCCAATCCATCGGCAATATCACAAAACTGATAGATGATATTTCCGATCAGACGAATCTCCTTGCATTAAACGCAGCAATTGAGGCGGCCCGAGCGGGAGAGGTGGGAAGGGGTTTTGCGGTTGTCGCCCAGGAGGTGAGGAAGCTCGCCGAGCGTTCCTCTGAATCTACTGAGGAAATCCGTCAGGTGATAAACGAAATCCAAGGAGAAACGAACTCTACGATTATGAGTATTGAAGGTTCAACCAAATGGGTAAAAAAAGGGTTGGAGATGGTAGAGGAGACAGTAAAATCCGCAAAGGAGATTTCTGTAGCGACACAACAGCAAAAGTTTGCATCCGATCAGGTTGTGCAGGCAATGAGGGAAATAGATTCCGTAACGAAACAGTTCGTCTCTTCAACCAGACAAGCCGCAGAGTCCGCAGTACAGCTCAGTACATTATCGGAGGAGCTGAAGAGCGGGATAGCGGACATTAAGTTGGAAGCTGAGGAAGTAGGAAAAATGAGGGACCTGAAGCATGCCTGATGTGATGAAAGACCTGATGGTGATCTTCAAGGCAGAAACCGAAGATCACCTGACCAAACTCGATAATGGGCTCGTAGAGTTAGAGAAGCAGCCTGACAATGTTGAGCTGGTAAGTGACCTGAATAGAGAAGTGCACACCCTGAAGGGCTCGGCTCGGGTTTTCGGATTTTCTGAAATTGAGGACATCGCGCATAGGATAGAAGATATATTTGAAGAGGTCTCCGGGAAAAGGGCCGTTTTCAGTTCCTCCACTGCTGAGAAGATATTTAAAGGACTGGATGCCATCAGAACAATCTTAGAAAAGATAATACAAGAGAAGGAGATCGATGTAGATACATCGGATATATGCAGGGACCTGGAAGCGTGCATTTCTGGGACAGAAGGAATCAGAATACGGAGGAAACGAGAGAGAGGACATAAGAGGGAAAAAGAGGCCGGTGCGATTCGATTCCGAGCTGGAGAAACCCAGGAGAAAAGCGGACAAGAGAAGGAACACGAGGAAGTAAGGAAGCGGGACGAAGCCGTGGATCGTATGAGCGAAGCGGTCGCTCCTCATCCTTCGGCACAAATGGAGGAATACATCCGTGTGCCGCTGAGCAGGGTGGATAAGCTCCTCTATTTGGTTGGGGAGGTGGTCATAAACAAGATGAAGTCCTCTGTCATGATTGCTCAGACAAAAAGGCTTTCCAAGCTCAGCAAGGAGCTGCAAAAAAGTATTTCCAGTTTAAACGAAACGATCAAGAAGGAATTTTCTTCCCAAGATGGAGAACTTACAAAGTTGCTCAGTCAATGTGATGCCCAAATGCAGAAGCTTAGGGAACATACTCTGAGGCTATATGATCATGTCTCCACGCAAGGATTTCATCTTGACCCAATCATAGATGAACTGCAGGCTAATATGAAAAAGGTAAAGATGTTACCCCTGTCAACTGTCTTTGATGGGTTTCCCCGCATGGTAAGGGATATCGCATCTCAACAAGGAAAAGAGGTCCACCTGGTGATTTCCGGAGAAGAAACTGAACTCGATAAAAAGGTCCTCGAGGGGATCAAGGCCTCTCTCATCCATATCTTGCGTAACTGCATAGACCATGGAATTGAAAGGCCGGATGTGAGGGTTGCCCTTGGTAAACCAAGACATGGAACAATAAAGGTGTCCGCCTTTCATGAAGCTGATAATGTGGTGATAACCGTAGAGGACGATGGAAGGGGCATAGATATCGACCAGATAAAGGAGACTGCCCTGAAGAAACAGCTTGTATCAAGTTACGACTTGGCAGGAATGACAGACAAAGAGATTTTGAATATCGTATTCATGAAGGGCTATTCGACGAGTCCGGTAGTGACGGATGTTTCTGGAAGGGGAATGGGGCTTGATATCGTAAGGCGGGACATCACCAATCTAAAAGGCCGGGTGATCTTAGAAACTCAGAAAAATAGAGAGACAAAATTCACATTGGTCTTGCCGTTGACCATTGCAATTATTCAAGTGCTCTTGGTAGAGGTGCAGAACATGGTCTTTGCCCTTCCGATGCTCCCAATTACAGAGACTGTTAAAGTGAATACGGAGGATATCTCTACCATTGAAGGAAGAATGGCAATTCAATTCCGTGAGCATATTGTACCATTGGTAAGATTGAATGAAGTGCTTGAACTTCCGTCCTCAAGAGATGAAGAGGGAAAGGTGAAGAAAGAAATGTTGGTGGTTATTGCGACCTCCCTCGACAGGCGAGTCGGTTTCATTGTCGATGAGATTGTTGGGGAGGAAGAAGTATTTACAAAGAGTTTGGGGAAGCATTTAGGCAAGGTAGAGAATGTAAGTGGCGCGATCATCATGCCAACAGGTGAGGTCGTGGTTGTCCTGGATATACCAGACTTGATTGCTCATAGCGCTCTTAGCCTTCCGTCAGTGACAGGAAAGAGGCGCGTTTCCGAAGTGAAGCCCAAAGAGAAAAGGATACTGGTCGTGGAAGACGCTTTCTCGACAAGGGAGCTTGAGAAGAGTATCTTGTTGACCCACGGATACCTTGTCGATACAGCAGTAGATGGCTTAGATGCATTGAGCAGGATGACCGAAAACAAATACGACCTCATTGTCAGTGATATTGAGATGCCGCGGATGGATGGATTTGAGCTTTGCAGGACGCTAAAGGAAAAGCAAGAGTACAAGGACATACCCTTTGTGATGGTTACAGCATTGCAGAAGGAAGAGGATAAAAGGCGGGGGATGGAGGTAGGTGCGGCTGCTTATATTGTAAAAAGCGCATTTGAGCAGACGAATCTTTTGGATACCATTGAACGATTAGTAGGGTGATATGGAACGAGGAGTGAAAGCCATGATACGCGTGTTGGTGGTTGACGATTCTCCACTGATGTGCAAGATCTTAACCAATATCATGAACTGCGATTCGCAGATTCTCGTGACAGCGGTTGCGAATAATGGGAAGGAGGCCGTAGAACTCGTGCCTCGCCTCAAACCGGATATCATCACAATGGATATTGATATGCCTGTCATGGACGGATTTGAGGCGACCAAGCAGATCATGGCATCTCACCCTACCCCGATACTTGTTGTATCCTCTAAAGCCTTTAAGGTAGGAATGGAGAAGGTATTCAAGGCCATCTCTTCCGGCGCATTGGACGTTATTGATAAAAGTGACCTGGAGTTAGTTGGAGATAAAAAGTCTGGGGAGGCTCTGATCGCGAAGATAAAATTCTTGAACGGCGTTAGAGTAACCCATCAGCCAATAGCGAAATTGCGGTACGAGAGGTCAGCCGTTGATCTTAAGGCTCCCAGGAAAAGAGTTTCAGATAAGATAGTAGCAATGGTTGCCTCCACCGGGGGCCCGCAGGCACTTCTTGAGATACTTAAAAGACTTCCTGAAGATTTCCCCTGCGGCATAGTTATTGTTCAACACATCACCAGTGGTTTTCTGGCAGGCCTGGTGGATTGGCTTACGAAGGAATGCAGAATCAAGGTCAAGATTGGAGAAGATTCGGAAGAAATACGACCTGGGGTGGCGTACATCGCTCCGGACAACGTTCAAATGAGGGTAGAGGATGGCGGAAGGATAAAGCTTTCGAACGAACCCCCCTATGGAGGCCATAGGCCCTCGGGAGATGTATTGTTGGAGTCTGTCGCCAGGAGCTATGGAAAAGGAGTTGTAGGGACAATCCTAACCGGTATGGGCAGAGATGGGGCTATGGGAATAAAGGCTATAAAACAACTCCATGGCAAGACAATTGCCCAAGATGAAGACAGTTGTGTAGTTTTCGGTATGCCCAACGCAGCCATAGAAATGAATGTTATAGATAAAGTGCTACCATTGGAAAGAATAGCAGAAGAGATCGGTTTGATGGTGAGATAGACGTGAGGCCATGCCTTCCAATGGGATAAGCAATTGAGCGGGAGATGCAAAAGGAAAACCTCGAGAAAAAAGAGGAGAGGCAGATATTGGTCTTTGGTTTGGCGAACGAGGAATTGGGGTTGGATATTTCTTGTGTGCGTGAGGTATTAAGACCGCAAAAGATTTACCCTCTTCCTAAGACCCCGCATTTTATTGAGGGGGTAATAAATTTGAGAGGACATATCGTTGCATTAATTGATTTGAGAAAGAAGCTCATTGCAAAAGAGATGGAAGATGAATCCAACAAACGAATCATCGTCTGCAGGGTAAACAAGTTCATCGTCGGATTGACTGTGAACAGCCTAAGGGAGATTATCGCTTTATCCAAAGAAGATATTAAGCCTACACCAGAAGTGGTGGCAACGCAGATGGAAGCAGATGTTATATTGGGTATAGCAAAGGTGGGTGAAAGAATCATACCCATCTTAGATTTGGAGCACATCCTAACAAAAAAAGAAGTCATCGAACTATCGACGCTTGAAAAATGAAAAATCTCTTACCTCTATCAGAAAACGATTTCCGTCTTTTTCAAGAACTGCTCATAGAAATGAGTGGCCTCCAATTTGAAGAAGGCAGGAGGCAAGCCTTACATCTCGCTCTTTGGCAGCGTTTACAATATCGGGGTTACGATTCCTACCGGGAATATTATAACCTTCTGAAATTCCATCCTGAGGGACGTCATGAGATACGAGAACTTCTCGATTTGATCACGATAGGCGAGACATATTTCTTCAGAAACAAGGCCCAGTTTGACGTGCTCATGAGATTTGTCTTACCTGAAATAATAAAGAGGAAGGTGGATTCACGGGATAAGTGTATACGCGTATGGTCAGCAGGGTGTTCTGGCGGAGATGAGACATATTCCATTGCTATTGCTATGATGGAGGTGGTTCCTTCTTATAAAGAGTGGAGCATCCCTATTTTGGGCACAGACATAAACAGAAACGGACTGACTTCCGCGAAAGAAGCAATCTATGGCCAAAAAAACATAGGCCATTTGCCGAAGGAATACCTGGACAAGTATTTCAAGGTCCGGGGCTCAACCTACATACTCGAAGCCAATGTAAGAGAGTTGGTTCAGTTTGAATATCATAACTTAGCCAAGGATCCATTTATCCATGAAAAGATGCAAAATATAGATATACTCTTCTGCAGAAATGTAACGATATACTTCGATGGCCAGACAACCCAGCGAGTCATTGAGAATTTTTATAACTGTCTTGCCCAGGACGGTTATCTCTTTCTTGGACATACGGAGACCCTATGGCAGATAACCAACAAATTTGAGAGAGTGGAGTTTCCTCAGACATTCATCTATAAGAAGAGGATAAGCCCGGTTCAGGAAGAAGCGCTGAAGCCATTTATGGCTGTACCGGAGATCACACTCGAGAACTTGACCTCCATCAGAGAAAGGGGCACAGAAAAAAGCATTTTTCTGCGGGAATTAAGGTCCGGGCTACTGGAGAAACCCGAACCCCTTGAGCAGGTCGAAGACTCGACTCTACGAGTTGAGAAACCGCCTGACATAAAAGAAAAACTTGAATCGGCATATAAAGAGGCCACCCTTTGTTTAAGAGAAATTAAAGACCAGGCCGCCCTCTCCTCATCCAATGACATTATCGCCCAAGACAAAAACCATATACGCACCTCTCTTACTGAGGCGACTATCCTGGCGAACGAGGCAAAATATAAAGAAGCGGCGGATATCCTTGCGAAGATAATAGAGGTGGACAATCTAAGCGTTGAGGCGTATTATCTCCTCGGGGTATTATCATATAAAAGCAGTGATCTTAAAGAGGCGGAGAGACAATTCAGGAAGGTGATCTACGTGGACCCCGATTTGGTTCTCGCCTATTTTAACCTCGGAAATGTCTATTTATACCAAAGGAAGTATAGTGAAGCTGCCAGAGAATTTAGGAACGCTATCCGGCTGTTGGAAAAAAGACCGAAAGATGAGCAAGTAAAGTTTTGCGAGGATTTCACAGTAGAATTTCTTTTAAAGGCATGTAGGAATAATCTTGTAGAGATCGCCAAGAGAGGTGAATGATATGAATCAACAGGAAAAAATAGAATCCTATCTTTCGTCCGTAAGGCATGACTTGCGCGGCCAACTCGTGGTCGTTCGTGAAGGGACGAGCATGATTCTGGATGGCATTGGAAACGAAAATTGCGACAACTGCTTCGCCCTCTTGAGGCCCGCACTCGAATCCACGGATGAATTAAATAAACTGATAGGGGAGCTTCTCAGCACCTCCCGGTTTAACGCGCTGTTAGCACCGCTCCTATCCAAAAAAGAAGAAGAACAGAAAAGTGTAGAAAGGGAACCTCTGGAAAGCGAGCTGGAAATCTTCAAATATGAACTGATGGGTATGATATCACATGCCATTCGTACCCCTTTGACCGTGGTCAAAGAGAGCTTGTCCTTGATGTTGGATGAAATACCAGGAAAGCTAAATCCCAAACAAAAAGAATTGCTTTCAACTGGGAAAGAGAACCTTGATGAATTGATCCAATCTATCGAGGAGATATTCGAGAAGTCCTGGAATGAAATAGTGGACACAGCCAAGAACCATTTTCCTGCGGAACCAATAGCCAAAAAGGATAGATCAACGCCAAAAAAAAGAATACTTATCGTAGAAGACCAGACAGTGATAGTGGGTATGCTCAAGATGAGATTAGAAGCAAATAATTACGAAGTCATAACCGCAGGCGACGGTCAAGAAGGTTTGGAAAAAGCCCATAAAGAAAACCCAGACTTGATTATCATGGACGTCATGCTTCCTAAAATGAATGGATATAAGGTTTGCCAACTCCTTAAGGCTGATCCAAAATATAACAAAATCCCTATCATTATATCCTCAGGAAGAACACCCCAGGAAGTCGGGAAGATAGGTAAAGAGGTGGGGGCTGATGCGTATGTATCCAAGCCGTTCGAAGCAGAAGTGCTCCTCTCAAGAATCAAGGAGCTTTTAGAAAGGAAGGAGAAGTAGCTCTCGTGATTTCGGGTGATGCAACTTACAGGTGAAATGTCATTTGTTATGCGTGATGGTTAAAGAAGGAGTGGAAATAAGGAGAATGGGTAAACCCCGTTAGAAGTAGGTTACCAGAGGGAACTCCTGGTAATTAATGAAAAATTTCTAACGGGGCAAGCAGCGGGGCTTTCTAACGGGGTAAATAATGGCAAAAAAGATGGCTAAGAAGAAAATCTTGGTGATCGATGACATGCCAAATATCGTGACCATGCTGAAAGCTCGCTTGGAGGCAAGCGGATACGAGGTTCTTGCTGCCTTTGATGGACAGCAAGGCTTGACATATGCTTTTGCGGATAAACCAGATCTGATCATTTTGGATATTGTCATGCCTGCTGGCGGAGGTTATTCCGTCTATACGAGATTAAAGATGTCTCCCAAAACCCGGTCTGTTCCGGTTATTTTTCTTACCGCCAAAGATAGACCGGAGGATGTGGCAAGGGCATACAAATTAGGTGTGCAATACTATGTTAAGAAGCCTTATAAACCAGAGATGTTGCTGGAGACGGTGAAGAAGGTTTTAGAAACATCCGCACCTCCCCAAGAACCCAGAGGATTACGCAAGCGGATACTGGTCATAGGGAAAGAATCAGAGATTGCTGAGTGCGTGAAGTTAGGTGAAATGGGCTACGAAGTGACCATCGTATCGAGCATACAAGAGGGATCAGAGGAGGCCAAGAAGGAAAAGCCGGATGTCATCCTTCTGGATGGTATGCTTGTCAAAGCGAATAACTATGATGGCT
>Ga0129297_10000590_pt1 | contig 17593 bp, 14 predicted proteins | sample I18A1metaG_FD_94708 | JGI IMG/M metagenome (GOLD analysis project Ga0129297, IMG submission 94708) | Lake sediment bacterial and archeal communities from Gulf of Boni, Indonesia to study Microbial Dark Matter (Phase II) - ​I18A1 metaG | ecosystem: Environmental > Aquatic > Freshwater > Lake >... | reverse complement strand
GCAGGGCAATGCCGGAGAGGAGCGACCCCTCCACCATGGCACCGATCCTCATGGCATCGTCCTCCCCCTCGATGGCAGCCAGGAGACGGAGCGATTCGGCCCCCCTGCGCCGGCGCAGGGGGGGAAACGGGTCGAGTACCCGGCCGCCCCCCACCGTGGCAGACGGGGAGCTGCGTCGCAGCACGAACGGATCGCCCGGGAGGAGGAGCAGCGGCTCCGCCAGGCGCAGGCGGGCATAGCAACTCCCCCCCGGCGCGAGGGTCCCCCCTTCGAGGAGGACCACCTCGGCCTGGACCTCGGCGGTCGATGAGTGGAACCGGAGCAGGGAGCGGTTTTTGAGCTCCTTCCCCGCCGACTCCAGGTAGTCGAGGCGCACATCGGCCACCCGCGTCGGCCTGAAGGTTCCCAGGGGAGCGACCACATCCCCCCGCCGGAGCAGGGAGTGCTCCACCCCCTGCAGGTTCACCGCCAGCCGCTCGCCGGCCAGGCCGGCTTCGCACCGCTGGCCGTGATTCTGGATCCCCCGCACCCGGCTCTGGAGTCCCCGGGGGAGCACCTCCACCTCGTCACCCACCCCTATCCTGCCGGAGAGGAGGGTGCCGGTGACCACCGTGCCGAAGCCGGCCACGGTAAAGACCCGGTCCACCGGCAGGCGGAAGGGGCCGTCGCTCCGCTTCGGCTCCAACTCAGCGCCGAGCCTGGCCAGCTCCGCCCGCAGTTCGTCCAGGCCGGCACCGCTGCGGGACGAGACCGGTACGATGGGGGCACCCTCCAGGAAACTCCCCCCCAGGTACTCCCGGACCTCCTCCACCACCAGGGCGAGCCATTCCGGCTCCACCAGGTCGCTCTTGGTGAGGGCCACCACCCCGTGCTGCACGCCGAGCAGGCGGCAGATCTCCAGGTGCTCCCTGGTCTGGGGCATCACCCCTTCGTCGGCGGCAATCACCAGCATCACCAGGTCCATCCCACCCACCCCCGCAACCATGGTACGGATGAAGCGCTCATGGCCGGGGACATCGACGATGCCGAAGCGGATACCGCCGGGGAGCTCCAGGTGGGCGAACCCCAGCTCGATGGTGATCCCCCGCGCCTTCTCCTCCGGGAGACGGTCGGTGTCGATGCCGGTCAGGGCCTTCACCAGGGAGGTCTTGCCGTGGTCGATGTGCCCGGCGGTGCCGAGGATGAGGTGTTTCATGGCTGGTCCTTCGTTTTCCCACCCAGATACTCCCCCAGGAGGCCCCGGGAGTGGAGGTCGTCGTGGCAGTCGCGGCAGAGGTTCTCCCAGTTGGAACCGTCGCTTGGGTTGTTGTTGTGGTTGCCGTCCTTGTGGTGCACGGTGAGGAGGTGGGCGGTGGCCTCGTCGAACTCCCGGGCGCAGCGGGCGCAGATCAGGCCGTGCAGGCGAAGGGAGCGGGAGCGGTAGGGATCGTTCTTCTCCAGCTCGTTGCGCATCTCCCGGACCCTGGCTTCGGCCTCGGCCGCGCTGGGGAGCTTGACTGATACGGGGCGGCGGGGACTCATGGCAGCCCCCCTGCGCCGGCCGGACCGATAATCTGGAGAAACTCCATCACCAGGCGGTGGGTAAGCCCCCAGAGGACCGGCTTGTCAGGATAGGGGAGGCGGATGCACGGCGCCTGGAAGCTGTCGCCGGCAAAGGTGAAGGTGTGCACCCCCCGGTGGGCGGGGTCGACCAGGTAGTCCAGGGGGAGCCAGAAGGCGTCCTTCACCTCGTCGCTCAGGGCGAGAGGGAGGTCGGTCCGCTCCACGCCGTAGACGAAGCAGGAGACCAGGATGGGGAGATGGGCACCGTGCACGTCGGAGAGGCGGCCAAGGTAGCGGGCGCCTGACAGGTCCAGCCCCACCTCCTCCAGGGTCTCCCGCTCTGCGGTACGGCGGCAGCCGTCGTCCCCGTCTTCGACCTTGCCGCCGGGAAAGCCGATGTTCCCCGACCAGGGGTCCTGGGGGTGGGCAGCCCGCTCGATGAACAGGAGACGGCAACCGTCACCGTCACGGCCGATGACCATGGCCACCGCCGCCCGGGTATGGCCCGGCAGGCTCCGCAGGCTGATCCTGGCCCCTGCCAGCCGCCCGGCGACTTCATCGAACGCCGGGCACTCTCCCGTTCTCTGTTCTTTCATACTTAGTTACCGCTCCGCCCCGTTTACCGTTCGCCTTGTACCTCGCACCCCGCGCCCCGTACCTCGGTCCTGCCCTTAAACCACCCTGATGATGAATTCGGGGCACTCCGCCCCGCAGTAACCGCAGAGCACGCAGGCGGCCTCGTCGACGACCGGCTTGCCGTTCACCAGGGTCAGGGCGCCGCTGCCGCAGGCCGCCACGCAGTTGCCGCAGCTCTTGCAGAAGTTCGCCATGATCGCCAGCCGCCGGCGACGGCTCTCCAGCTCCTTCCAGACGACGGGGTCAGGGGACAGGCCGCTGAAGAGAGCGATGTTGGCATCGATCTCCTTTTCGGAGAGCATCCCCACCGCCACGCCGTGCACCCCGGCAAGACCGAGGACGTAGGCGAAGCTGGCCCGTGCCTCGGCAATCAGGTTGCCGCCGGCCAGGGCCTTCATGGCGTAGACCCCTTTCCCCGCCTCGGCGCAGAGCCGGATCGCCTCCCCCATCTCCTCCGGAGGGCCGTCCAGGATCCCCATCCCCGTCCGGTTGATGAGGGGGTGGACCACCTCGATCTCGGGGCGGGAGGCAACGCTCCGCACCGCCGAGATATAGTGGGAGGAGAGCCCCACGTGGGCGATCTTCCCCTCTTCCTTCATCCTCACCAGCTCCTCGATCACCCCGGCCCGCTCCGTGAAGGGGTCGGCGATGCGCGCCGCATGGACATGGACGATATCGAGCCGCTCCCGTCCCAGATCCTTCAACCCCCGTTCCACATGGGCCCGGGCCGTTGCCGGGTCCGGGGCATGGGTCTTTGTGATGACGGTCACCTCGCCCCTGAACCCCTTGAGCCCTTCCCTCACGTGGGGATAGGTCTCGTAGAGGGTCGCCGTGTCGACGGCATTGACCCCCCCCTCGAGGGCGTAGCGGATCAGTTTCCCCCCCTCCGCAGGGGAGAGGTCTGCCTGCAGGAACCCGAGGGGGAGCGTGCCGAAGACCAGGGGGGATATATCTATGCCGGTACTGCCCAGGGGAATCTTTTTCACCATCGCCTCCTCACACCGTACTGTTCCATCCTATGCCCCGAAAGGACCCCGCTGTCAAGCGCCTGTTTAACACCTTGACAGGAGGGCTTCACGAGGGTAGCTTTGCAGGATAACCACCCTGTAAAGAGGTACGGTCATGCCCGTCAGCAAAACCGGGATATTCTCCTGGATTTTCATCACGATCGCGCTCCTTTGCGCCCTGTCTGCCGGCTATCTCTGGGTCGTCCTCACCTGGAGCTACTCCCGGGGGGAGCGGGCCGGTTACGTGCAGAAGTTTTCCCAGAAGGGATGGCTCTGCAAGACCTGGGAAGGGGAGCTTACCCTGGTTGCCATCCCGGGCTCCCTCCCGGAGAAATTCTTCTTCTCGGTCCGGGACGACAACCTTGCGAAACGGATCAACACCTCCCTCGGCAAGCGGGTGACCCTCACCTACGAGCAGCACAAGGGGATACCGACGACCTGCTTCGGGGAAAGCGAATATTTTATCAAGGATATCAAGGTACTGGAGTAAATTCACCACCTGTTTAAAGGAGATACCCGCACCATGAAGAAACCGGCACATATCCTGCGCATCGCGTTTGCCGCCGCAACCCTCTGCACCATGACCGCCACGGCGGATGCCACGAGCATCATTGCCATCAAGCAGGGCGACACCGTCTATCTCGGCGCCGACAGCAAGGTGCTGATCGAGCGTGACGTCTCCATCAGCCAGTGCAAGATCACCAAGATGTCCGACATCTTCCTCGTCTTCTCCGGCATGCCCTCCATATCCGCCGCCAATTTCAACGCCTATGACATCGCCGAAAACGTCTTTGCCGGCAAGGGGACGATCAGCGAACGGCTGACCGCCTATGACAAGGCGGTGCAGGGGAAGCTGCAGGCCGCCTTTGAAAAGCTCAGGACCACCGACCCCAAATACTTCTCCCGCTGGTACACCGATGACGTGGTCAACCGGATCGCCATGCAGGTGCTGGTGGCCGGTGCCGAAAAGAAGGGGACCACCCTCACCATGCTGGAGTACCGCATCATGAGCGCCCAGAACGCCCCGGTCGAGCTCAAGCTGTTCCGCCAGGACATCGTCACCAAACCGGGCTCGGACCAGCCGAAGATCCTGCTCCTGGGCATGCAGGATGCCATCAACGAGCTGCGCGCCAAGAAGGATTACTTCAGCGACTTCAACCCCGTCACCCTCATCAACGACTGGATCATGGCCGAGGCCAAGGCCGAACCGGCCAAGGTGAGCGGCCCGGTCGACATCCTCAGGATCTCCCCGAAAAAGATCGAGTGGGTCCAGCACAAGGAACAGTGTCCCGAGGTTGACGACACCCCGGTCAAGGCATCACCCCATACGAAACCGGCAAAGAAAAAATAACGCCGTGAGGTGAACGGGAGGCAGGGATGCACAGAAGGAGTTTTCTCAAACTGGCAGGACTCTCTTCGCTGTTCTGGAGCACCATGCTCCGGGATCTGTGTGCCGCCCAGGGGCCGACCGTCGCCGTCGCCGAGGGGACCGACCACGGCCGCATCACCCGCTCTGCCATCAACGCCCTCGGCGGAATGAAGCGCTTCGTCAAGCCGGGGAACACGGTGGTGGTCAAACCGAACATGGGGTGGGACCGTACCCCCGAACTGGCCGCCAACACCAGCCCCCTGGTGGTGCGGACGATCGTGGAAGAGTGCCTCCAGGCCGGGGCCAGGAAGGTCAAGGTCTTCGACCGGACCTGCAACGATCAGCGCCGCTGCTACCAGAGCAGCGGCATCGAGGCTGCCCTGAAGGGGATGAAGAACGTCGAGGTAAAGCACCTCGAAGAGGAGCGCTACAGGAACGTCGCCCTGAGAGGCAAGGCGCTCTCCGAGTGGGAACTCTACGGCGAGGCACTCTCCGCCGATGTCTTCATCAACGTGCCGGTCCTGAAGCACCACGGCCTGTCAAAGCTTACCATCGGCATGAAAAACATCATGGGGATCATGGGGGGGAACCGGGGCTCCATCCACAAGCAGCTGGCGGTGGCCCTGGCCGATGTCAACGCGGTCTTCAAGACGCACCTGACCGTGGTGGACGCAACCCGGATCCTCACCGCCCACGGCCCCCAGGGGGGGGATATCAGGGATGTGAAGGTGCTCAACAAGGTGGTCGCCTCCACCGACATCGTGGCCGCCGATGCCATCGCCACCACCCTCTTCGGGCTCAGGCCCGAGGAGATCGCCGTCACCGTAGAAGCCCACAGGCGAGGCCTGGGGGAGATGCGGCCCGATCGGATCAAGGTCATCAGGGTCTGACGGAGGACTCCGGCAGATGACACGGCTCACCGACCTCTTCCGCTGGAACAACCACGTCCGGGCCGTGCTGTCCGATGTCCGCAAGTACATCGGCCCGGGGCTCCTGGTGACCGTCGGCTTCATCGATCCCGGCAACTGGGCCGCCAACGTGGCGGCCGGCTCGCTCCACGGCTACCGGCTCCTCTGGATGGTGACCCTCTCCACGGTCATGCTGATCCTCCTGCAGCACAATGCCGCCCACCTGGGGATCGCCACCGGGCTCTGCCTCTCCGAGGCGGCACACCTGCACCTCCCCCGCATCGTCTCCCGCCCCCTCCTCTCCTCAGCCTGCCTCGCCGCCTGCGCCACGGCGACTGCCGAGATCCTCGGCGGCTCGATCGCCCTGCAGATGCTCTTCGGGCTCCCCCTGAAAGTCGGCGCCCTGCTGCTCCTCGCCCTGATCCTCTGGCTCCTGTTCGGCACCGCCTACCGGAAGCTGGAGCGTTTCATCATCGGCTTCGTCTCCCTCATCGGCCTCTCCTTCATCTTCGAACTCTGGCTGGTCCCCATTGACTGGCACGCCTCGGCCGCCGGGTGGGTCACCCCCTCCTTCCCCGCCGGCGCACTCCCCATCATCATGAGCGTGCTCGGCGCCGTGGTCATGCCCCACAACCTCTTTCTCCACTCGGAGATCATCCAGAGCCGGCAGTGGAACCGGGAGAGCGAAGAGGTCATCCAGTACCAGCTGAAATTCGAATTCCTCGACACCCTCATCTCCATGGGGGTGGGGTGGGCGATCAACAGCGCCATGATCCTCATGGCTGCCGCCACCTTCTTCGCCAACAGGATCTCCGTCACCGAGCTCTCCCAGGCCGAACGGATGCTCCATCCGCTCCTGGGGAGCACCGCCGCCCAGGTCTTTGCCCTGGCCCTGCTCCTGGCAGGCATTGCATCCTCCATCACCGCCGGCATGGCAGGGGGGAGCATCTTTGCCGGCATGTTCGGCGAACCCTTCAACAGCGGCGACCGCCATACCCGCACCGGCATCACCCTGACCCTCGTGGTCGGTGCCGGCGCCATCTTCTTCATCAGGGACACCTTCCAGGGGCTGATCTTCTCCCAGGTCCTCCTGAGCCTGCAGCTCCCCTGGACCATCTTTCTCCAGCTCTGGCTCACCTCGTCACGGAGAGTCATGGGAAGCCATGCCAACCGCCCCCTGGGAGCCGTCATGCTCTGGAGCATCGCCGCCATCGTCACGGCTCTCAACGTCATGCTGCTGCTGGACTACCTTTCCTGAGTAATCCCTTCACCAGACAGCACGTTATACTGGTAATTGTTCCCTTGCTGACTTATAACAAACACTCATCAGGGCTCTGCACCCAATCACTCCAGAGCCGGGACTGATGACGATAGCAGCCCAGGATATCCTGCTCATAACCCACCCCCCAAGGAGCACCCATGGCAGTCAAAGATCACAAGCGGGTTTCCGGCCTTTCCGGCAACGAAATATTCTGCCTCGATAAATTGGGAATGAAACCGGGACAGCTGTGCGTCGGGAACAGCGTCGTTGCCATCGGCGTCCTCGGCGGCATCGGTGCCGGTCTCTCCACCCTTGCCGGGGGCGAGGTCACCGAGGTTACCAACCTGGTTCACGATGGCCGCCAGAAGGCCTTTGACCGGATGATGGCCGAGGCGAGCCGGTACGGCGGTATCGGCATCACCGGTGTATCCTTCGACATCGTCAATCACGGCAGCAACCTGGAGTTTCTCACCCTGGCCTCCACCGTCCACATGGATGGAAACGAGGAAAATCTGAAATTCTCCACCTCGGCCGATGCCCAGCAGCTCTACTGCCAGGTAGGCTGCGGCTTCAAACCGCTCAGGTTCGTTTTCGGCAATGTCGCCTACTCCATCGGTGTCAGTGGCAATATCGTCGGTGCCCTGAAACGGTTGGCCCGGGGGGAGGTCCCCGAGTATTCGAAAATTTTCGACCAGACCCGACACCTGGCCCTTTCGCGCATCACCGCCGAGGCACGGAAAGCCGGCGCCAATGCGGTCATCGGCATCGAAACAACCATCTCGCCCCTCCTCGGCACCCAGGAGATGGTGATGGTGGGAACAGCCTCCTATCACCCCGCCCTGGCCGACTATACCAGGAACCCCGTCAGCAGCGACATGACCAACGAAGAGCTCTGGAACATGGTGAACGTCGGGTACCTGCCGATCCGGCTGGTGATGGGGGTATCGGTCTACTCTCTCGGTCTCAAGGGGGGTATCATGTCGGCGCTGAAGACCCTGGGGGGTGGTGAAGTCGGCGGTCTTACCGAGATGCTCTATGAAGCCCGGGAAAAGGCCCTGGCCCGCATCGAGCAGGATGCGGAAAAATGCGGCGCCGACGAGGTGGTCGGCGTCAAGATCCGCGTGTACGATCTCGGCGGCGGCCTCGTGGAGTTCATGGCCATCGGCACGGCGGTAAAGAAGTTCCCGGGGGTCACCACCAGGAACCAGAACCTTCCGCCTCAGGCCATCATCCGCGACCGGGAAACCTTCGTAGACAGCACCAACATGGTGCTCAACCTGGAGCGGGGGAGCGCTGCGTCGGCCGGCAAGCTGCAACAGGGACCGATCGCCATCGTCATCACCCTGATCTTCTTCGGCTTCTACCTGCTCCGCTTCATCTTCCACTGATGACAGCCGTCGGCCCCGGTTCGAAGGCCAAAGGGGTGATCTGGCTGCTGGCGGCTCTGCTGACCGGCGGCGCCGTAGCCCTTGGCCTGCCGTTCTTCGCCCGGCAGATACCCTGGTCAATGGAGCAGCGTCTCGCCGCTTGGCAAGGGGGGCTGCCGGACATCACGGCAAGCGACGTCACCAGGAACAAGGAAACCGCTGCACTCCTGGACAGAGTGATCAGGCGCGTCTATCCCCTCTACCCGGCAGACCGTGAGTTCCCGGTGAAGATCTCCGTTATCCGGGGAAAGACGGTCAACGCCTTTGCCTACCTGGGGGGGGAGATTTACGTCTACGAAGGGCTTCTGCAACAGACCGAGTCTGCCGAGGAGCTGGCCGGCATCCTGGCCCACGAGATCGAGCACGTCAGGCGACGGCACATCATCCAGACGCTGTGCGTCCGGCTCCTGACGACAGGGGCCATCAGGTTCATCTTCACCGGCCAGGGCACCGTTGATCCCCAGCTGGCGGGGATGCTCCTGCACATGCGATTTTCCCGGGAACAGGAGGGTGAAGCGGACGAAGGGGGCCTGAAACGCCTGGCTGACGCCAACATCGACCCCGCCGGTCTGCAGGGCTTTTTCAGACGTGCCGGACAGCGACCGACCATGCCGACAATCCTGTCGGACCACCCCGCCAACGCTGCTCGGGCAGAGCTCATGGCGAAATACCGGCCCGCTGCAACCGTGCCAATCATGGACCCGGTCGAGTGGGCCGTGGTGAAGAAAGCCTGCCGGTAACGAGTTAGGAGTCTGTCCCCCCCTCGCACGGTGTACGAACGATCCCGCCGTGAGGACCATTCTAAGTCAGCAAGTGGCAACGAAGCCTGACACACGTTGTAACCGTCACGGCGAATCAGAGGTACCGTCACCATGAAGAAACCGACCCCCGCCCGCATCAGTCAGCTGATCTTCCTCGCCCTCTTCCTCGTTCTCTTCCTCATGACCGAATACCGGGGGAGCGACCGGATCGTCGCGGCGGTGAACGGCTTTTTCCGCGCCAACCCCCTCACGGCCGTCACCACCCTGCTGGCAGCCAAGGGGTACGTCCCCCTCGTCCTCCCCGGGCTCCTGGTGCTCCTCTTCTCCCTCTTCCTGGGACGATTCTTCTGCGGCTGGCTCTGCCCCCTGGGGACAGTGCTCGACCTGGTCACCGGCAGGATCGGGAAAACCGTCCCCCCCTCCTGGCTGACAGGCCGGGTGAAGTTCTGGCTGCTCCTCCCCCTCCTCGGGGCGGCCCTCTTCAACCTCAACATCGCCGGGCTCTTCGACCCCATTGCCATCCTCCTGCGGGGGCTGACCTTCTGCCTCCACCCCCTGGTGGGGGATACGGTGCGGGGAGGGTGGCGCGGGCTCTACGGGATAATGGGGGAAGGGCGCGACCTGCTGGCTCCCGGCTTCCGGCTGGTGAACGACTATCTCCTCCCCTTCCGGGAGGCGCTCTACCCCCTGGCGTTTGCCTCCCTTCTCCTGCTGGTGCTGGTGATCTGCCTGGAACGCTTCGGCGAGCGGACCTGGTGCCGGCGGCTCTGCCCCCTGGGGACGCTGCTGGGTATGGCGGCCCGTTTCTCGCCGCTGGTGCGGACTCCCGACGCCCCCTGCTCCTCCTGCCGCCGCTGCGCGGCCGCCTGCCCGTCAGGCTTCGACCGGGAGCTCATGCAGAAGGAGGAATGCCTGGCCTGCATGGCATGCGTCGCCACCTGCCCGACGGGGAAGGTCGGTTTTTCCTTCGGGCTGCGCAGCGAGGAAAAACCGCTCATGGAGCGGCGAGTCCTTCTCGGCGGACTCCTGTCGGGCTTTTTCCTCGCCAGGCTCTTCCGGTTCCGCGACCCGGCAGCCAGGGCGCACCTGCTCCGCCCGCCGGGGGTGAGGACCGAGGAGGAGTTCCTGCACCGATGCGTCCGTTGCGGCGAGTGCATGAAGGTCTGCCTCCGCAGCGCCCTCTACCCGGCACTCGCCCAGGCCGGTGTCGAGGGGCTCTACACGCCGGTGCTCATCCCCCGCCTGGGGTACTGCGAGTACAACTGCACCCTCTGCGGCCAGGTCTGCCCCACGGCGGCCATCCCCGACCTGCCGCCGGACCTCAAGAAGCGGGAGGTGATCGGCAAGGCGGTCTTCGACAAGAACCACTGCCTCCCCTATGCCAAGCGGGTCGACTGCATCGTCTGCGAGGAGCACTGCCCGATCCCGCAGAAGGCAATCCGCTCCGAAACGGTCGTCATGAGCGGGTTCCGGGGGGAGAAGCTGAGCGTGAAGGCCCCCTATGTGGTTGATGAGCTGTGCAACGGCTGCGGCATCTGCGAGAACGTCTGCCCCCTGGAGGGGAAGGCGGGGATCGAGGTGTTTGCGCTCAGGGACCGGGCACCGCTGCCGGCTGCACTGCCCGGTGACACGGCCGTCCCCGGGGCTGAGGATCCCTATCGATGAGGGAGAGCGGGGGAAGCTCCGCTTGAGAAAAACGGGCGGGTGGGTCGAGCTACGTGCCCAGTAGGGCACGCTCCCGGGCAAACTGCTTGAAGGCACGCCCCTGGGGATACTGGATCATCCACGACGTTATGTGGGACATGGGGAACCCCCGCCAGGAGATCTGGGGGATGCGGGAGAGGATACGGGGCAGGGTAAACAGTTCAGCCCGGAGCCTGACGATGGCATCCTCACGGAACTCCACGCTCATGGCCGGATCGTCATGGGTGAAGACCGCATGGTTGCCGTCGAACATGTCCCAGTCAAGGCCGGGGAGGAGGTGGGGCCGGTAGATCTCATACAGTTCGGTTCCGGGGAACGGGGTGGTCATCACCGGGTGAGCGGAGACCTTCAGCTCGTCGCACAGTTTGAGGATCCCCTCGTAATCCTCCCGCCGGTCCTGGCGGCCGCCGATCATCATGAAGAGCATCACCTCGATGCCGTGGTCGCGGATCTTTTTAATGGCATCCCGCCGCTGCCGCCCCTGCTTGCTGGTGGCCTTGTACTCCTCCAGGCTGCCGATATTGTTGGATTCCCACCCTACCAGCACCGCCGTGAGCCCCGCCCGCCGGGCATTGGTGAGCAGTTCCTCAGACCGGGGGTGATCGACGGAGACCAGGTCCCCGGACCCGAACCACGACTTCCCCCGCAGGGTGTTCCCCATCTCCCGGTAGAGGTCGATGGTGTAGTTCACATTGACCCCCCAGACGTTGTCGTCGATCCCCCAGAAGAGCCGCCGCTTGCTCTCGGCGATCTCCGCAACGACCTCGTCGATGGGCCTGGTCCTCACCCGGCCGCCGAAGAACTCGTGCACGGAGCAGAAGGTACAGCGGTGGGGGCAGCCCCGGGAGGTCTGGAAGTAGCCGTAGACGTAGTTCGTCTTCCAGAGGGTGGTGACCGGCCGGGGGAGCCCCATAAGCTCGGGGAATCCCCCCCGGTAGACCGGCTTGAGGCTCCTGCGGGCGGCGTCATCCAGAAGCTCGCCCCAGATCTCCTCCGCCTCGCCGAGGACGATGGCATCGGCATGGAGGGCCGCCTCGTCGGGAAGGGCCGAGACATGGATGCCGCCGAGCACGACCTGCTTCCCCATGGCCCTGAGCCGGTCGGCGGTGCGATAGACCCAGGGGGCCTGGGGGGTCAGGACGGTGAAGCCGACCAGGTCCGCATCGGCCAGTTCCGGATCGAACACCTCTTTGTTGGCGTCGACCAGGGCGATGTCAACCCCGGGACGGACCTGCAGTGTCAGGCCGGCCAGGTACTCCAGGACCGGCGGAGCGATGGGGAGTCCCTTGGATTTCTGCCCCTTCTCGCCGAAGGGGGGGGATACCAGCGTCAGTTTCACGAATGCTCTCCGGAAGAGTTCAGTTACTGTGCAACTATCGCATAAATCCTCCCTGGAAACAACCGTGCGTTACCCCGAAACCGCCGTGATAATATGTTGTCGCCGGACGCCCTTTTCGCCTATTATACTAGATTGACCGTTGTTGCACTCGTTGCCATTGGCTTCCCCTCTGCAACGTCAAAGGACCTGCCCAGCCATGCGTCTCATCCGTAAACCGACGACCCGACTCGGCACCATTGCCATCGACTCCGCCCTGATTGCCGCCTCCCTCACAGCCGCCCTGCTGGTGTGCGAAACGGGCCTGGCCCTGTTCCACCCCAGCAAAGTCGTGGCCCGTCCCTTTTTCCACATCCAGAGCTTTTTCTGCCAGTACGACCCGGTATTCGGCTGGCGCAACAAACCGGGTTATGATGACATCGTCCGGATCGACGCAAACACCTCGTTCCATGTGAGACATAACGCCAACGGGTTCCGGGACGATGACCATCCCTACGAAAAAGCCGCCGGGAAAACGCGGGTCCTTGCCCTGGGAGACTCCTTCGCCTGGGGCTTCGGTGTCGAGGAACGGGACATGTTCTCCACGATCATAGAACAAGAGCATCCGGGCATCGAGGTCATCAACATGGGGGTGTCGGGCTACGGAACCGACCAGGAGTTCCTCCTCTACAACGAGGAGGGGCACAAGTACAACCCCGACCTGGTGGTGCTCGCCTTCTACGCCAACGATTACAACGAGATCGCCACCTCCCTCAGCTACGGCTACCCCAAACCGTGCGCCACCCTCGATGATGGCGGCCTGACGTTCTGGAACGTGCCGGTCCCCCGCACCGCCGAGACGGAACGGAAGATGTACGGCAACCCCACCACCCTCTTCGGCAGGCTGAAGAAATTCCTCCGCCGCCATACCCATACCTATCCGTTTATCGCCGGCCGGTTGAACTCCGTACCGGCGCTCCGCCGCTTCATCGTCGCCAGTGGTCTCGGTGACGAGTACGGCAGGGGACTGCAGAACATGGAGATGATGCAGCACCGGGACGAAAAGACCATCAACGCCCTGCTGGAGAGGCTGTTGAGCGACCTGAAGAAGGAGACCGGCAAGCGGGGGACTGCCTTTCTCCTGGTCAACATCCCGGTCAAGGAGAACGGAGCCAACGGCCGGGTGACCTACAGTTCCACCCTGCCGGACGCAGTCAAGCAGAACGATGAGATCGGCGCCGCACTCGGTGCCATCCGCCGCCGCACCGGGATCGACTACATCGACCTGCTGGAGCCGGTACGGGCCAGGCAGGCCGAGGGGGTGCGCTGCTACAACAGCAGCCCCATGGATATTCACTTCAACCGGGAAGGGCACCTGCTGCTGGCCCGGGCGATCACCGACCGGCTGCAGCAGAGGCCGAAGAGTCAATGAACAGGCTCACCTGGATACGGCCGCTGCACCTGCTGCTGGTCACGGCAGCCATCGCCGTTCTCTACGGGGCCTCCCTGCGGAACGGGTTCGTCTGGGACGACCACCAGATCATCGTCGCCAACCCACTCCTTGCCGATATCCGGGCATTGCCGCGCCTGCTCCTGAGCGAGGACACCTTCCCCGGCCTCACTACCGGCTACTACCGCCCCCTCACCTACCTCTCCTTCCTGCTCGACCGGACCATCTGGGGTGACCGGGCGATGGGTTTCACCCTGACCAACATCCTCCTCCACCTGCTGATAAGTATCGGCCTCTACCGCCTCGTCAGGCTGCTCTGCAACGATGACCGGCCGGCCCTCTTCGCCGCCCTCATCTTCGCCGCCCATCCGGTCGCCGCCGAAGCGGTGAATTTCCATGCCGGCGGCAGGAATACCCTGCTCTGCACCCTGTTCATGACCCAGGCCTTCATCAGCCACCTGCAGGAACGGCGCACCCGGGCAGCGCTCTGCTTTGCCCTGGCCCTTCTCTCCAAGGAGTTCGCCCTCCTCCTCCCCCTGGTGCTGCTGCTCCACGACAGGCTTGGTATCGGGAAGCGCCCCCCCCTGCGAACCTACCTCCCGTTCGGCCTGCTCGCTGCCGCATACCTGCTGCTCCGCTCCCTGGTGGTCAGCGGCAGCCTGCTCAGGGAACTGCAGGGCACCAAAGCGCTGACCATCATGCCGGAGATACTCGCCACCTACCTCGTCAACTTCATCGTCCCCCTCAACCTGAAGACGATCTACACCGTCAGCGGCTCCGCCCTTGGCATCTCCCTCCTGCTTCTGTCGTTCGTCGCCGGCGGGGTCTTCCTGTTGCGCCGCGACCCGCTGATCCTCTTCGCCGCCGGCATGGGGCTGCTTTTTCTGCTCCCGGTGCTGAACATCGTCCCCATCGGCACCGCCAACCTGGCCGACCGGCATGCCTACCCCGCCCTTCTGGCGTTCAGCCTCGCCCTCGCCTGGCTCCTGCACCGCTACGGAAAGAGCTTTTCCCCGTGGCTGCTGGCACTGCTCATCCTCTGCTACGGTGTCATCGGCCTGGAGCGCGGCGGCATCTGGCGCAGCGACCTCACCCTGTACACCAGGATGATCGCCGATGCCCCCGACAGGGGGATCGGCTACCAGAACCTGGGGATGTACTACTACAACAGCGGCGACTCGGAGCAGGCCCTGAGGTACCTGGACGAGTGCTACCGCCGGCAGGAGTACACCCCGGAGTCGCTTTTCGCCCTGGCAGCGATCAGTTTTGAGGCAGGGGACCACCGCAAGGCCGGGGCCGTGCTGAAAAAACTCAATGCCACCTTCCCCGGCAACCCCCAGGCCCACGTGATCCTGGGCAGGATCCACGAGGCGGCCGGGGATGCCCGGGCCGCCGGGGCAGAATTCGCCATGGCCCGCGAGATCTTCCCCGACATCGACCGGATGCTGGAGGAGCGGGCCGGCCAGCTCTGCCGGGAGGGTGAGCAACTGCTCGCCACCGGGGACCACCGGGGAGCGGGGCAGAAGTTCAGGTCGGCACTGCTGCTCAAGCCGGACTTCGTACCGGCGCTGCTGGACCGGGGGATCCTGCTGGCGGGGGACGGGAAGACCGGTGAGGCTCTCGCCCTCTTCCTCAGGGCGATCACACTTGCACCCGACAGCCAGGCGGCCCACTACAACGCCTCGCTGATATACCGGGACCGCGGGGAGCTGGCAGCCGCCGACCGGGAACTTGCACTATCCCGAAGACTTTCCGGCAAGTAAGTAACCATGTTTATTGTCAAAACCGGCATTTTCCGCTAGAGTGGCCCCACACTTTAATGAGAGATACTCCCGTGAAAAAATCACCTTTCGTCGTCGGCTTTTTCATCTCCGGCATGGCTGCACTCATCTACGAGGAGCTCTGGACGAAGGAGCTCGCCCTGATATTCGGCAGCACCGGCTATGCCCTCTCCACCGTCCTCGCCTCGTTCATGTCCGGCCTCGCCATCGGGTCACTGGCCGGTGGCAGAGTCGCCAAACGGCGCGACCCTGCCGCCACCTTCGGCCACATCCAGATTGCCCTCTGCCTGACCAGCGTCATCATGAGCGCCTGCATCGATCGGCTCTCCCCGGTGTTCGCCCTGCTCTACTATTCCTTCAAGGGGATGCCGACCCTTTTCCTCCTGACCCAGTTTGTGACCATTTTCGTCCTGCTCCTGATCCCCACCATCATGATGGGGATGACCTTCCCCCTGGCCATGGCCGGCTATGTCACCTCCATCGAGAACGTTTCCGTGGATTCCGGCAGGCTCTATGCCTTCAACACCATCGGCTCGGTCGTCGGTGCCGTCCTGGCCGGCTTCGTCACCATCCCCCTCCTGGGGTTGAACAATACCCTCTACATCGCCTCCCTCTGCAACTTTCTCGCGGCGGTCGTCGTCCTTGCCAGAAAAAGGGAAAAGGCCACCGCACTGGCCGTGCTCCTGCTCGCCACGGCAACCCACGCATCCCTGCCGCCGAGGGACTACTACTTCAACCTGTACAACGCCAACAGGACCCCCTCCTACGAGGGGTTCCGCAAGGGAGCCGAATTTTTCAGGGTTGTCTGGAGAAAGGACGATCCCGAGGGGACGGTGGTAATCACTCAGGGAGTCACGGCAACTGACCACTATGGTCTTACCATTAGGGGGAAACCGGAGGGTGCATCGCCGGACCCGGTGGGGAACCCTTCGCCGGAACTGATGTCGTTCCTGCTGCTCGCCTACCGGCCGGAGGCAAAGAGCTATCTCAAGATCGGACTCGGTACCGGTGAGACCGTCATGGCTGCCAGCAGGGAAAAGGGGCTGCAGAACATCGACGTGGTAGAGATCAACAGGGGGGTGATCGAGGCATCGCGCCGCTATTTCTTCCCCGGGATATTCCAGGACCGGCGAGTCAGTTTCATTGTCGCCGATGCCCGCAAGTACCTGTACCTCAACGATGTCAGCTACGACATCATCTCCTCCCAGGCAACCGACCCGACGGACGAATCCTCCGGGTTTCTCTTCACCCGGGAATACTTCACCATCGTGAAATCACGGATGGGGAAAAACGGCATCTTCGGCATGTTCCTCCCCACCTACCTGCTGAAGGAAAAAGGATCGGACATTGTCGTCAAGACCTTTGTTTCCGTCTTCCCCTACTGCTACAGCTGGCGCATCCTCGATATCCCGTTTCTCGTCGCCTCCCTGCAGCCGCTTGACACCCCTCCCGCGGAGATCGTGAGACGGATCGAAGCCTACAGCCCCGGCAGGACCGCCGACCTTGAATTCATCTCCGATGCCGCCAAGATGAAGGATTTTGCCGCCAAGGCCCCTGTCCCCCTCAACACGGACAACTGGCCCCTCGTGGAGTACCTCGCCGCCCGCAACCTGATCGAGTGAGTGATGCTAGCGGGCCGCAAGAGCCCGGGCCAAGGCGTCCCCCTCGATCTGGACCGGCGGTTTCACCGGCTTGCCGTCTCCCCCACGCTCCGCCATGCCGATGGCAAGGAGGTAAACATGCTCACCACCGGGGGGGAGGGGCTCAGGCCACCACTCCAGGCCGATGCAGCGGTTCGTCGTGCTGGCAAGGGGGACCTTCTGCCCCTCCTCGGCAAACCTGCCGAGCTGGTTGGCAAAGTAGACGAAGGTGGGGGGCCTGGTACCGAGCCACTGGATAAAATTCGCCATGCCGCTGTAGGCACCGGGGACCTCCCCGGCAACGGGGTTCCCCAGGTCGGCCATCCCGGCAAAGTCGCTCGCGGCGGTATCGACCTTCCCCTCGTAGTAATGGAACCTCCCCCTGCTCCACCCCACGTTGCCGCCGCTCGTCCCGTAACTGCCGACCCATGGCTCGTCCCCGTAGACCCACGAGTAGCGTGCCGCCGCCGGGCCGCTGTTGCGGACCCGCTGGGCCAGGATGAAATAGGGTTTCCCTGCCTGGAACAGGGCGAACCGCTCGATGTCCAGAGTGGTCGTCTCATGGCGGATCCGGTGCGAACTGGATATCAGAATATGGGCGGCATCCGCCTCGACCACCCTGCTGCCGTGAAATTCCCAGGCATGGGGTTCGACCTTGCGGTCCTGCCGGTCGCCGAGGATGAAGGCCTCGTTGGCATTGCACCAGACATGGTGCCACCGGGTGCCGTCAAAATAGGCCATGCCGGTGTCATCGTAATTGTTCCCGCCCCGCTTCCCCTCGTAGTAGGGGAG
>Ga0129297_10000588_pt1 | contig 17626 bp, 13 predicted proteins | sample I18A1metaG_FD_94708 | JGI IMG/M metagenome (GOLD analysis project Ga0129297, IMG submission 94708) | Lake sediment bacterial and archeal communities from Gulf of Boni, Indonesia to study Microbial Dark Matter (Phase II) - ​I18A1 metaG | ecosystem: Environmental > Aquatic > Freshwater > Lake >... | reverse complement strand
TCACTTGCAGTACTGTTCTTGATCGTTGCAGCGTCGGTTGCGGTCTCGCAGGCCTTTGAGTTCGTCTCCGCAGATCCCGAAAGCATGGTCGAGATGTCCCCAGGCGCGTATGCTGGCACCCTGGGAACGTCCATGAGCACAGTGAGACTGGAATACCCGAAGAGCACCATAATAGAAAACATGACGGGCGAGTTTTCTCTGAGTCTTACATTAGACAGCGACGCTTCTTCAGTGGCGGTTCTCATCCCACCCGAATTCGATTTTCTACAGCCCGATACTACAAGCGTGTGGACGAGCATAACGAATGACTACAAGCAGGTATCGATACGCAAGCTGCGTTCCACGGACGTCGTCGGCCCGTTGTGGTGGGAGCTGACAATTACGAACTTGACTATCCCAGCCGGTGCGTATGCGGTGAGAATTTTCAACATCAGGGCTCCCGACATCGTCGGAAGATATTTCATGAAGGTTTTCATAGATGGAGAATCCATCGGCTGGAAGAATTTTCCGACCGTCGTAGTGAAAGCCGGGTTAGACCCCTCGTATGTGTCTGGGCGTGTTCTGAATGCTGACCAAGGTCAGCGTGGGGTACCCGTCAATGCATCAGGCAAAGTCATCGCTGAAGGCAAGACCGCGTCAGGCAGAACGGTGAAGGGGCAAGCGTACTTCAACGCTTCCGAAGGTGGTGCATACACGCTCTACGGCTTAGCTGCGGGGACATACAAGCTAACGGCTTCAGCGTCCGGTTTCGTCCCTACAACCATAAACGGAACCGTTTCGGTGCTTGCTGGACAGTCTCTAGATGGTGTTGATATCTATGTACACCCGAGCGCCACGATAACTGGCACCATATACTCCAGATGCGCTTCAGGTTCGGTCCCGTGGGGCTTCAATTCCTCCGGACGCGAGCCTCTACCGATAAGCATAGAATTGCTCGACTCCAACTTGAACTCCATAGCTGTGCTAGCTAACAGGACCAATTACGATCCGTTCTCAGCCTACTATCAGTTCTCGTTCAATGGATCGACGGGACTGAGCGGCCTCATTCCACAGGATTATGTAGGCTATGTTTCTGGGCTGGAGCCTGGCGACTACTACTTGGAAGCTCACGCCAATGGTTATTTCCAGAGAGATGTAGTCGCAGTCCACGTGCCCGAGTATACGAGTAGTGTCTCTGTTCTTTTTGATCTGTGGAGAAGCGGCGGCTTCCAGGTGACCGTATCCTTCGCGGACTATGAGGGCGGCCCGGCTAGCCCGGTGCAGAAGAGTGGACAGCTGAGGGTCGAAGCCTATTCGCTCGATGGGACGCTTTGGGGTTCGAACACCACTCTTGTACCTGAAGGAAACACCAATTGGACGATAGCGATCACCGGACTTCCCGGCGGAACGTACATCATGCAAGCTAGCTTCCCCGAGTACTTGCAGACAACTTTTCCGCGAGCAACGGTGGGAGGAGGCTGCTCGGCAAGTACCCTCATCATCCAAATGGTTAAGGGAGGAGTCTTGGAAGTTGCGTTGAGGTCGGTCAATTGGCAGACACCGCCTCAGGAAGTGCCGTGGGGCTATCCTAACGCGACGATCAGGCTTGAAGTCGTAGAGTCCCAAGGAGAAGTCTATACCGGAACGGCAACTCAAGAAGAAGACGTAGCAGAAACGATCGCTAACGTCACAGGTCTGCCTACAGACAGATATCTGGTGAGGGTATACACGCCAGGGTATATTCAGACAAGGGACTACTTTGCCTCAGTGTCCCTCGGAAGCGTAGACAGCATCGTGCTTGACTTGGTGGAGGCAACGATAATAAACGCGACGCTGACATTCGAGACCGGAGGCCGAACAGCGCCCATCGATACCTATCCCTATGACCCGGAGCAGGTGCCCGTAAGAATAGAGCTCTACGACTCCATGGGAGTCTTGGCAGCCGCAAGCGTGACCCGCGTCCCAAGCGAACCCAATTCCACAGTGAAGGTCATCGGCTTCCAGAGCTACGCGGGCAACCCGTCCCTAAGGTGGGTGAACTACTATGACACGACCGACGGTCGGCTGCAGAAAGACTACGGGCTTCTTCCCGGAGAGTATCTCGTGAGGGTTTGGGTGCCGGGCTATCTTCAAAGTGAAACATTGACAGTCTCCACATCTCTTCACGTACCTATCGTGGACATAACGGTCTCGTTAGAGAGACTGGCCCGCGTGTTTGGATATGTTCAGGGCCTCAACATGTACCAGGATTTGATCCCGCTCTCGTGGGCGACGGTCACGGCCTACGGCCCTACCCTGGAAGCTACAAACTCCATGGATGGCTTCTACGAGATGTGGTTGATGGATGGAACCTATGTGCTAGCCACATCGTCTGCTGGATATGAGACTCAAGCGACCGAAATTGACGTGTCGAGCGGATGGGAGACATCCATAGACTTTGACCTAAGCTTCCCAAGCGGCACAATTCCTGAGCTACCGACGACTCAACTTGCCCTGAATGCTGTTCTGATCATTGAGTACATCCTTGTCAGCGGTTTCAAAGCGTCTACGCGTTCAGGACATCGCGGGGCAAAGACTCTAAATCACCATGAACTCTGCTGCAGAGACGGTCAAGCGGTCTGGGCAGGCTCAGGAATTCACGCGTAACTCTGCGCAGCTTCACGGAAGCAAATAGTGCATTGAGCGACTACGTGTCTCTGAACGAAAGGTCAAATCTTCCAGTGATAGTGGCCGTCGTGTCTCGCATAGCATAATTCCTGACAGGTATTGGCGGAGGCCCACTAAAGCACAAGTACGCTCTGATTGGAGGTGAATTAGGAAAGAAGTTGAGGGCAATTCTGAAAACCTCTCTTATAGTGCGAAGCCATTTCGAGAGTGCAGGCGCGCGCCGCCAATCGAATAGAAGGGAGGTGACAAAGTGAATCGAACGAAAGGCTTCGTCCTCGTATCGTTGATGACTATGGCCCTAGTGGTAGGTGGCTCATCGATCATCATGTCTGCGCTAGCTCAGGATCAAGGAACCCCACCCAGTTCACAACTGCCGCCACGTGAGCCACCGTGGATGAGTCAGCTAACGGACGAACAGAAGGAAGAGATTCAGAAGCTAATTGAATCGTTGAGAGCGTCCCAAGCGACTCCGCAGGAGATCAGAGACGCCGTCAATACGAAACTGCAAGAATGGGCAATTGAAGTTCCCGAAGTGTCGGCGCGTGAACCGCCATGGATGAGTCAGCTAACGGACGAGCAGAAAGAGCAGATTCAGCAACTAATTGAGTCATTGAGAGCGTCTGAAGCGGCGCCCCAGGAGATCAGAGATGCCATCAACGCGAAACTGCAGGAATGGGGAATCGAACTGCCAGCTCCGCCAAGCCGTGAACCACCGTGGATGAGTCAACTCACTGACGAGCAGAAAGAGGAGATTCAGCAACTAATTGAGTTGTTGAAAGCATCTGGAGCAACCCCGCAGGAGATCAGAGACGCCATCAACGCGAAACTACAAGAATGGGGAATCGAACTGCCGGCTCCGCCACAAGGTTCCGCATAGCAGTTGGAAACGATGGACAGTATAACCAGCCCATCGTTCCCTCTTTTTTCCTCAGTGCCAGTCCGGTAGTAAGTGATATCGGTAAATGGGTGAGCGAGTCCGATGCCCCGCACTACTTTGCTCGATTGATTCATGAATCCATTATCGCTTTGTTTCAGTTTTTCACCCTGTGGTAGGTCGGGGGATGGCATCGGTGGGGGCCGCCGGCCAGCGGGAAAGACATCGGACATCCGACACGGCCAATTGAGTTACCGGCATTGGCGCCTATGAGTCTTCAACTGGATTCGAATAAGTGATCGGGAGGATGCGGCGGAAAGGGCCCCCGGCATATTTACCCCAGCGAATGCACCGACTGAGTAGCTCGTAGGTGTTCTTCACTCGCACTAGCCAGCCTACAGCGAAAGGGGTGAGCTCCAGTGCTAACCACGGCCACGGCGCTGCCCAACCCATTGAACCTCAAATTGGAGAGGAATTCGGAGAGAAGTTGAGAGCAATTCTGAAAATCCCTCTTATCCAGCAAAGCCATCTCCGTGAGTAGGTGAACGGACGGATGGCTGCGATAGAGGGATCCGAGATAGTGATCGATGAAGGCTTCGTCGAAAGAGAAGTTGAAAGGATCGTTGAGAGCGAGTTCTTCCAAGAACTCGTCAAACAAGTGGCAACAATGAAGCGCTCACGGCTCGACGTGATTGATGTCCCGAAGGCTTAGAAATGAACCTCGCCGTCACCTGCAGCCTGTGAAAATTGTGAAGCGTGAGAACGGCAGTCATTCTTTTCGCGTCATTCTCTATCATGCCGATCCTGTCTTCACCCATGGCACTAGCGGTAACGCCTGAATCATTGAACACCTTCTACGGCTCACTAGATCGGAGCGACCATACGACGTACCACTTGAATCTATGTCGCGATCTGTCAGAGTCCTCTTCTATTGCGAGGCCAGTGAAGCTACGCAACCATTGAATGCCGTAGATGTCTCCGTTGAAGAGACTGTGAGAGAAAAGTAGCCGCACCTTGAAGTGTCAACGTCCCACCGTCTTCACTAGACCGCTTGTGTGTCTCTTGTTGTGAAATATGAAACTGAGTGGACTCTTGCCCTCGTTTGAATAGATCGCGCCTCGGAACACGTTGCTTCGACGCGTTTAGGGCCTAGATGGAATGATTCGCCTTGGCCGCTGTCCTTGGGCATCTCCGGATATTCTGGGGATCCTTGGTGTGTCCTTCTTCGTCGACGATTTCATGGCTAAAGATGTGAATCGTCACCTAACCGGCCCCGCTATTGATTGGAAATGCTCTTCACGTCTCGGCTCACACCCGTTTGACCGGTCCCGTGCAATAAGCGAGTGCCACCCGTTGATGGGGCATGAGTAGTTGGCTTTGAGAAACGCCAGCTCGTCAATAGAGCAGGTAGTATGATTCTTTCAGTTCGCCTGTCAACGGATCAACCGTCAGGCCCAGGGTTTCCAACGTGGTGACGCCGACGAGCACTCTGTCGATCACGTCACTTATCGCAACTCTCACAGTAGCGGTTTTCTCTGCGATCTCTACATATACATCAGACAGATCGATCGAAACCGGGCCACCAGCTGTCATGGCCTTTGAATGTGCCCTGATGGATAGTCGTAGATCATCTGCTAGTTTTCTTGGTAGTACAGTCAATGTGGCTCCCGTATCGACTAGGCCTTTCTCATCCGCCCTTGTACCCGCCTCGGGGTTTGAGAACGCCACCTTCACCTCGACGTGCCCCATAGATTGTTCGCCCTGTTTCAACCCTGCTGTCACAGTTACTAAGTGCTATTGGCAATTAAACACCGTGGTGGCTAGTTCGTTCCCGATGTTACAGTGGATATGCGAAACCAGCTTTGCTTCTTGCTACGGGCTTGAACTTTCCTTCAGGGGCGTTTGTGGTGATCCTCGCACTCTGGCGGAATTGGCTCAATTGAGCCACGTTATGAACGGAGATCCAAGTTGGAAATCGGGTCTGGAGATTTTCGTCACTTGGCGACCTTCATCTGAGAGAGATGCGAATTGTGTGTCACCACTGATGAGGACCATCTTCTGGGGGAGGAGTGTGAGAGTAGTTTCACTCGGCACATCAAGGTAAGACCTCTACTGAAAAGGTCTAGACCTCCCCTGAACTACTGAGATAGGTCATCCCCACCCTAGGAAAATGCACACCTGGCTGCTCCTTTGGGCACGGTTCTGTCCGGAGTACAGCTTCTGAATTACGTCGGCCAAGGCTACATGTCTCGGGAATCGATTTTCAGGCAGGCAGCAGGCTGCCCATGACCAAAACCAAGAGAAGGCCTACGACGAAGAACACGAACTGAATGGTAGATTTCCTCAAGTTCGCTTCAACTTGCATTTCCGGGATAAGCTCAGCAGCGGCCAAGTAGAAGAACCCGCCGGCGGCGAATGCTATGCTCAACCCGGTAAACGCGTGTATACTTTCTGCCAACGCGTACCCCACGACGGCGCCTGCAACCGCAGCAAGTGCGGAAACGAAATTCAGGCCAAGAGCTATGCGCTTCCTCAAACCACCGTATACTAGCACTGCAAAGTCACCTATCTCCTGCGGTATCTCATGAAAGACAACGGCGATCGATGTCGCAACCCCTAATGAGAAATCGACCAAGAAGCTTACCGCTATCAAAGCTCCGTCCGTGAAATTGTGGATGAAATCGCCGATCAGGTTCAGATACACAAAGCCTTTGATTGACGCCTTCTCACCGTCTGCGCTCAGCGAGACAGCGCTTTCGGAGCCGCGGGCGTGCCCGTGACCGTGAAACCAATAGATCGTCCTTTCGAGCACGAAGAACGCCATGAATCCGCCGGCGATAACGATGTACCTGACTGATTCGTGAACTAGCTCGGTGGCTTCGGGCAACAGATCGAAGTAGGCCACTCCAAGAATCGTTCCGGCGGCAAAGCTGATCACAACTCTGAGGATGCGGTCTAGCGTCTTCTCATCGATAGAAATCGTGAACGCGCCTACTAGTGATACCACGCTAACGACTGCGACTGCCCCTAGCGCATAAACTAGGCTCTCAACCATCCTGCCTCGCATCTCCGCTAACCGTCGATTACCTATTTAACAAGAACGCGTCCCGATTGAGCTGCCGCAAAAGGAAACGACCTTGCGTGCCTCAGTCGAACTCGGATCCAGAGTAACAGTGAAGACAATGAGCCTGCTGTAGTTCATGTAAGACAAAAGCTGTATGGCGAATCCGACGAGAAAGTGCGGATAGATTATGCGAACACTCCCGAAAGCGCCGTCACGAAAAACTGTGAAACCAAGCCAGATCAGTAGAAAGAGACGCGCCCATAGCTTCAAGGCGCTCACAAGATCTGCAATGGTTCATGGGAGCTTTCGCGTAAGCATTCTGGGATTTGATCGAATATCACCTCTTTGTTTGTCCAGAGCATCTGGAACATCAACTGGAAAATGCTTGGCTCTGCCGTGATCCTGGCAAAAAAGCCGTTAAACAAACCATCTCGTTATCTCCACCATCTTCCACATGGTTCGGCTATCGTCCGTTAGTTACGATTCGAGCGCGCTCGTTAGCATATTTAAGGAAACATATTGAACAAGAGCTCCGAACGATCACACAAACATGAAATCGAATCGTATTTTGGTTTCCATAGCTCTTCTGGCTATCCTAACCACCGCGATAGCATTGCTGTACGTGCCCAGCTTGTTCTGGATTTGGAGGGGCGGTGAGCCGGCAACGGCAGATGAGGAGTACTTGGGACTAGCCCAGGTCTTCGATGGGAAACCAAAGATGCCGGTTTCCACAGTGTGGTCAGCTTAGATGAGGTTGCAGGTTTTGTGGCTCAGCCTAGTGGTGAAGGCAGGTATCCCGCAGTCATTATGATTCACGAGTGGTGGGGTTTGAATGATCAGATCAAGAGCATGGCTCACATCCTTGCCGGAGAAGGGTACGTTGTCTTCGCAGTGGACCTGTTTGAGGGCAGGGTTGCAGCCACCGCAGAAGAGGCGAGAGAAAACATCGCAAGAAACCCCAACGACAGGACCCTTCCAAGGATGCAGGCCGGGCTGAGATATCTGAAAACGTTGCCCAACGTGGATTCGAGTAGGATTGCTGGTCTGGGCTGGTACTACGGAGGGGGACAGTCATTCCTGCTAGGAGTGAATGAGGGATTACAGGCCGTGGTGATATTTTATGGACAGGTTTCAGCCGAGCTCGCCGTTCTTAGAGCACTTAATGAGCCCGTTTTAGGTGTCTTCGGTGCAGACGACCAAAGCATTCCAGCTAGCACAGTTCGTGCCTTTGAGAGTGCCCTGAAAGGCTTGGGGACACAAGTTGAAATCCATATCTACGAGGGGGCTGGTCATGCGTTCGCAAATCCAACTAATTCACAGGCCTTCCGGAAAGAACAAGCCGTAGACGCTTGGGCGAAGACCCTTGATTCTCTAAAACGAACACTCCAAGAAAGTTGAATCCTCGAACCGAGCCAAAGAGCTCGTCAGTAGACTCCGGGGCGTAATTACATCATGGGATTCACCGAAGAACGAGATCACGGGTGGGGATATGGAGCCTCGCGCGAGGCCTAGAACTAGAGTTGCCCGTTTAAGGCGTCCCTAGCTAGGGGAAGCAACTCCTACACCTGTCCGGGGGACTCAACTCGGAACGCGCTGCTTGAGATGACGACTCTTTGGATACCGGTGAACCTTTCTAATACGTCGGCCTCAATACAGGACTTGATTTCGTGCAGTCTTCCAACTGTCATACTGCTGTCTGCTTCTATGTGTATCTCAGATTGCACGTACGGACCAGCGGCTCTCAAGAGCACGTCTTTTGTTCTCACACCATCGTGTCTTTCAACGATGTGTCTTATTTCTTCCACTAGCTGAGGGCTGTGGTAAGCGTCCAGTAGCACCAAGGTCGTCTCTCTTAGGACGACGTAAGAAACGATAACGATGAAAAGCCCAACGGCAATTCCTCCGACCGCGTCCATCTGGTGGAAACCAAGCGAGGAGGCAAGGACTGTCAGGAACACCAGAAAGGAAGCCGAGCCATCCTTGATGGCGTTGTTGGCATCGAGTCTTAGAGAAGATATGTTGTACCTTTTCGCGATTCTCCTCATTTGAAATGCTCTGTAGGTGGAGATTGTTCCAGCTGTCAGCAAGACCGCCAACGCGATGATTGGTAGCTTGAGAGGTTTCGGTTCGACGAACGCAAGATAAGATCTGTAGACGACGATGCCGCCAACTCCCATCAGCCCAATCGATGCGACAAAGGCGACCAGGCTCTCGACCTTGTAGTACCCGAAGTGGAATTTTTCGTCGGGTGCCTTTCGCGACATTCTAAGGCCAAGCCACACTAGGAACGAAACGAACCCGTCGGACATGGAGTCTATGCCATCCGCGGTCAGACCGATGCTGCCCGTGAGCTGTCCGGCAAAGAGCTCAATCAATCCTAGACCAACAAGAGTCCAGATTGAGATCTTTGCCAGCCTCTCCCCCTCGAGGTACCCAGCTGATATTTCGCTTGGAATCTTCATCGCGTTCGTCACCGAGTTCTGCCGACGTGCGGCCCGGCGTAATCTCAACTCTGACAGATCAATGATGTTCGAGCTACCAATGGTTTCCCTTGGAACAGAGGCTCACCTCAGAGGCCCCTTTTGATCATGCACAGTTTTGAATTCATTGGCGGGGCATGAGAATCGGCTTTGGTTTGATGGCCAATTAGGATCTTGAGAACCGGAAGCGCGATTATCGTTGTCAAACTAACCGCCATGACACTTACCAAGTATGTTTGCGGATCGATGAAACCGCTGGCCAGGCCGATGCTTGCTATAATTAGGCCTACCTCGCCTCGCGGTATCATACCGACACCAACGACGAGCGCCTCACGAGTCGAAAACTTGGATAACAGTAGAGCTCCTCCACATCCTATCACCTTCCCAAGGATTGCCAGCGCTGTTATCAACAGACCGGGGCCGAGGCTGGAAACAAACGCCCTTGGGTCTATGAGCATCCCTATGGATATGAAGAACATTGGGACAAAGAAGAGAAAGATTTGCTGCAAGTTCTTCAAGATCTCAGGCGTCCTTATCATATTTGAGAGAGCCAAGCCGATAGCGAAGGCACCTATGGCGCTCGACAATCCCAGCTGACTGGACCCAAAGGAACCCGCGAAGCCCAAGGCCAAGACGACCAGAGTCAGAGACTCAGTCTCGATCCTAATCTTGTCGAGAAATCTCGTAAGGACATATGCCCCTAAGACGAACACAAGGATCCAGAAAACCGCTGTCCTCCCGAGAACGAGAGCGAAGTCGATGTAACTAAATTCTCCAGCCAAAAAGCTAACAGTGAAGGAGAGCAGTATGATTGCCATTACATCGTCAACAATCCCCGCCCCAAGGATAGTCATTCCCTCCTTAGTTTTCAAGCGATCTAGGTCGCTCAGCATTCTCACCGTGATGCCAATACTCGTCGCGGCCAAGACCGTTCCGATGAAAAGCCCTTCGCCCATTGTGAATCCAAGGTAGATCGAACCATAGAAGCCTAAAATCACCGGGAGAAAGGCCCCAAGGACTCCTGCCATTGCTGAGGGCAGCAGATATCTTCTGAGCATGGTCATATCCGCGTCAAGACCGATATAGAAGAGAAGAATGATTGTGCCCACTTCGGCGAACGTGACTAAGGTATCAGAGTACTCAATGAAGCCCAAAGCGAAGGGGCCTATAATCATACCGACGATGAGCTCCCCCAAAGCCGCAGGATATCCAAATCGTTTGGCGAGGTAGCCTCCGGCAAATGCGGCCACCAGAAGAATCACTACGTCACGAAAGAAGACAACATGTACCAAACCCGGGTCGCCTCATCTCAGGTTGATACAGATTCTATCTTTGGCAAGTCTGCAGATCTTTCTGATGCCTCGCTCTCCCTTCGCGTACGTTACTGCCACAAGCCCCACATTCTGGAGTTCTTGAATGTCGACGCTCACCGTCGGCTCCGTAAGATTCAGCTTCTCCGCCAAAGTCGAAACGTCCAAGCTACGCCTAGACAGCATGGACAGTATTCTTCGGCATGTGTCATTCGCCAGAACCGCAACGACTGGTCCTACCTCATCTCCCGACAACTCCAGCTCGTGATCAGACATTGCCTGTCATCCGCTGATTACCTGTAGCCGCTGCCAACTCCTATAAAGATTGGTTCGGTCCGAAGTTTATTGGCGCTCGGCAATGCTTATACACATACATGCATCAAGTGCCAGACGTCAGGCTTGCTGAGTGAAACTCCTCTCATCGTCTTGCTCGCGCTCAGGCGGTAGTTGTGCGATTCACGCCTCAGTTGCTTGCAAGGTTTCTGGGTTGGAGTACAAGCAGAGATTGGATTTGGTGACGCAGTCCAGCTGAGCAGCCGACCCGAGGAGAAGGATCTCACGTTATGGTTGTCAGCGAGGAACGGGTCTTAGTCAAAAAGCTTACATGATTTCACTGCAGAAGTTCTGAAGATACCGATGCAGATCGTTAGCGAGCAGCTCATCGCACTCTTAATTTTCATCGCGACCTATGTGCTGCTCGCCACAGGCTACCGTGAGCGGACTATCGCAGCGATGGCTGGGGTCGGAGCGATGTATGCCTTTGGCATCCTCACACCTCAACAAATGAGCGCGTATGTTGACGTGAACGCCATCGGCCTGCTCTTCGGCATGATGATCATTGTGGGAGCATTGAGAGAAGCACGGTTCTTCCGATGGGTAGGGGTCTATGTTGCAAACGCGTGTCGTTGCAGACCCATGCATCTTCTAGCAGCCCTTACGCTCATGACAGCCGGCCTTTCTGCACTTCTCGACAACGTGACCACCGTTCTCTTCATGGTCACCGTGACAATCGACATAGCGGAGTTGGTGAAACTGGATCCCAAGCCCTACATTCTGAGCGAGATAGTTGCGTCGAACATTGGCGGAACGGCCACCTTGATCGGTGACCCGCCCAACATAATGATCGCGACTGCGACGGGCTTCTCCTTTCAAGAGTTTCTGGTCAACATGGGTCCAATTTCGCTGATTGCTCTAGCTGTATCCTTGCTGTACTTTCGATGGCAATTTATGAGAAAAATGAAGCAGGTAGCGGCGGGACCCAAAAGCACGGAAACAGTCACGATTGCAGGGCCAGATGTGGCTCCCGACCGCCGTCTGCTATTGACAGGTCTTGCGACGCTTGTGGGCAGTGTGCTGCTATTTTCCTTGCAGGACACTATTGGAATCTACCCGACCGTGGTTGCTCTCGCAGCTGCAGTCATCCTGCTCTTCGTCGGTGGACCGAAGATGCCGGAGATCCTGAATGACGTCGAGTGGAGCACCTTGATCTTTTTCGGATCGCTCTTCATTGTTGTGGGCGGTCTTGAGGAGACTGGTTGGATGAGCCTGGTGGCGCAGGGGATGTCGCCCCTCGTAACCGCGAACAGAGCGGCGGGACTGACCGCAATACTCTAGGTCTTCAGCCTGACTTCGGCACTGCTCAACAACATTCCCTTCGCAGCGGCCTTTATCCCTGTGTTGACGGATCTCGGAAGCCGCTATGGGGGAGCTGTCTATCCCTTGTGGTGGGCCCTTTCGGCAGGAACCGGGCTTGGGGGAAATGGAACCATCATAGGGGCTTCGGCAAACGTCATCGCCACTGGCCTAGCTCAAGCTAGAGGCGTCAAGATCGCATTCGCGGAGTTCGCCAAAGTGGGAATGGTCATCCTGCTTCTCACGACTGGAGTTGCCAACCTGATACTCCTGATTAGGTTCTGGGGCTGAAGGCGCACTTTGGATGAGAGGTATTGCGGTTCACACGAAGCAATTGTGTTGGGGCATCAGCAGGAGAGATCGGGGTACTCGACTGAAGGTTCAGGCGCGGCGAGCTCTGTACTGAAGGTTCAAGATAGCGAATTAGGTCTATAGATAGCATCGCTGTACGGCATGCGCCCTCGTGGACATTTGACAGCCGCCGTGGGTAGCCGGAGGAGAAAACGACAAGTATTGTCAGGATCCTGAGGTAGTCCGCTATGATGGAGAGATCGCGCGATGCAGGTAGAGCTTCCTTGGTTTCAGAGTCCAAAGAGTCAAGATCCTGGCATTCGCTTCCAAGCCGAGAGGTGATCTCTGAACTCGGATCCGACCCTAGTGGGCTCCGAGAAGAGGAAGCCAAATCAAGACTCGGTCGGTTTGGATACAACGAACTTGAGCCAGAGAAGAAGCCTTCGCCCCTAGCGATCTTCTTTCGCCAGTTCAAGAACATTCTTGTGGTCATCCTCTTGGCGGCTACGGTTATCTCGTTCGCGCTGGGCGAGACCGTTGACGCTGTAGTAATCCTCGGGATAGTCCTCGCCGTATCGTTGCTAGGCTTCTTCCAGGAGTATCGGGCGGAGAGGGCGCTCGAAGCCCTCAAGAAGATGGCCGCTCTCACCGCTACCGTGATTCGAGCAGGCCTACAAGGTGAGATCCCCGCAAGGGAGCTCGTGCCGGGAGACATCGTGGTCCTGTCGGTCGGCGATAGGATTCCCGCAGACTTGCGTCTTATCGAATCGGTTAACCTGCGAGTTGATGAAGCACCATTGACCGGTGAGTCGGTTCCATCAGAGAAGGGAACTGATCCGGTTCCTCAGACTACGCCGCTTGCCGAGCGACTTTCCACCGCATATGCTGGCACAGTTGTATCGTACGGCAGAGGCAAGGGTGTCGTGTTTTCCACAGGCCAACAGACAGAGTTCGGCAAGATCGCGTCTATGATCCAAGCCGCGCCCAAGGTGAAGACGCCGCTAGAGATGCGCATCGAGAGAGTCGGCCGCGTCCTTGGAACCATTATGGTCTCTGCCGCAGTCTTGGCCTTGCTGCTGGGCCTAGCTAGAGGACAGCCCCTCTTGGAGATGTTCTTGTGGGCAGTCAGTCTAGCCGTCGCGGCCGTTCCTGAAGCCTTACCCGCGGTCGTGACAGGCGGACTAGCCATAGGAGTCAGACGGATGGCAAAGCGTAACGCCATCGTACGGCGCTTGGCCGCGGTGGAAACGCTTGGATCCACGACAGTCATCTGCTCGGACAAGACAGGCACAATGACCAAAGGCGAGATGACTGTACGCCGAATATACGTGAGCCAAGAATCGTACGAGGTCACCGGCTCAGGCTACGAGCCGAAAGGTGATGTCCTGAAACATGGAACACCCGTTCTCAACGATGATCTGGCCCTGATAGCGAAGGTTGGTGTCCTATGCAACGATGCCTCCCTAACCTTCGCGAGCCCGCCGAAGATCATAGGTGACCCGACTGAGGTTGCGCTGTTGGTGGTTGCGGCCAAGGTAAGCGAAAGAGCCGAACAGCTGAAGACCGATCATCCGAGAATCTTTGAGGTACCGTTCACTTCTGAACGGAAACGAATGACCACAGTCCACAAGACGCCTGACGGCAAGTTGATGTACTGTATGAAGGGAGCGGCTGAGGCCGTTCTGCCAAGCTGCGAAGCCGCATATTTCCGGGGCGGACAGGTCCCGATGGACGAGGGGCTAGTCCGGCGTATCTCCGATGCAGCCGACCAGATGACTGGCGACGCGCTTCGCGTGCTCGCCTTCGCCTATAAGACTGCGCCAAGCGGACAGCGTGCGCCGGATGAGAGCAACTCCGAGAAGGGCTTGATCTTCCTGGGGCTGATGGGCATGATGGATCCGCCCCGCGAGGAGGTCAAGGACGCCGTCCGGAAATGTGGCAATGCTGGCATCAAGGTTGTCATGATAACCGGCGACCACAAAGGAACTGCAGAGGCCGTTGCCCATGAACTTGGTTTGTTCAGTTCACGGGGAACAGCTCTCACAGGCCCAGAGCTTGACGCGCTCGGGCCTGAAAAATTCGATGAAAAAGTCGAGGACGTGGTGGTCTACGCAAGAGTCTCACCGGAGCACAAGCTTCGGATAGTCAGGTCTCTCAAAGGGAAAGGGCACATTGTTGCGATGACTGGCGACGGAGTGAACGATGCGCCTGCGCTAAAGAACGCCGACATCGGAGTGGCCATGGGCGTTACAGGGACCGATGTCACCAAAGAAGCAGCCGACATCGTCCTAGCAGACGACAACTTTGCTTCGATCGTTGCCGCGGTGGAAGAGGGTAGAGGAATCTATGACAACATAGGTAAGTACTTGGTTTTCCTCCTATCGGCGAACATCGGCGAACTCCTGATAATGCTTTCGGCGGTCTTTCTGGGATTTCCGCTGCCTCTTCTACCCGTTCAGATCTTATACGTCAACCTTGCCACCGATGGTTTGCCCGCGCTGGCCGTTGGCATAGATCCTCCTGCAAAGGATCTGATGCGCAGACGGCCCAGAGATCCTAGACTCAGTATATTCACAGGTCTGCGCGGATGGATTGTAGGCATTGCACTGTTACTCACCTCAGTCATGATGATTCTGTTCGCCTACAGTCTAGTTTCCAGAAGTCTTGCGGAGACCAGATCTCTGGTCTTTGCGTCGATTATCCTATTTGAGTTAACCTTTGTGTTTAGCTGCCGATCACAAAGCCAAACAATCTTTCGGCTCGGCGTGACAAGCAACAAGTATCTTGTAGCTGCCGTGATGTGGGAACTGTTTCTGTTGTTCTTGATCTTGTACACGCCAAGCATCGCCCCTCTTTTCGATGTTTCCCCCATAGCTCTGGGAGATTGGTCGCTAGTTATGACGGCTGGAATCTCTGGTTTCATATCCGCAGAGACAGTCAAAGCGATTGCCGGCAGGATCCAAATGCGACCCTGACGACAGATGAACTAGTCGCGGATGCGGTGAGAGCTTTACGATGCCCCTCAGCGAGTAGGATGGCCGGAACGGATTTGCGGCGCTTCAAGGTGCTACCTGACTAGCGGGAGCTTCAAGATGCGATCGCATGACTCGACCTGCTCGGCTATTGTCGAGGATACGGCTCGGAGTCAAGAGATCGAGAGAGGAATCGCGAAATCAGGCTTTCCTGTGAACCTCTATGCCACTGGCCTCCGCGCAAGCAGTCTGAAGAGACCGACTCTGTACGAGTCGTCTAATGTGCCTGATATGGTCAGCGTACGTGAGGTCATGGTCTTGGGAAAGCCTGATGGAATACGTTTTTGCGAGTCTTTGCGCGATTGCGCGTCCGAGGACTTGCCCAGCCCGCCCAATTATCTGATCCAGCGCCAATGATAGCCTTTCAGGATCACCTGCCATCTTGCCTGGTTCGAGTTGGAATACTTCTTTCAGTTTCAGGCAGAGGTTATGCTTGCCGACAGGTCCCAGAAGCGAGAGGGTCTCGTCGATTGCCTTCTGAAGCCTCTCCTCAAATTCGCCCAAATCGCACCTCCTCCTAGTTTAACCCAATTCCTGCGGAGACATCCCATTTCGACGAACACTATGGGCCGGCCTTGTGGCCACGTTGCCGGTCGAGATTGTTGTCCTCTCCAAGGCGATCTTGGATGAGTGTCTCTTTCCCTTCGTGAGTAGCAATGCGAAAACGGCGAGGAAGAAAACCAACCAGGGCGTGTGTGAGGGTGTGAGCTCGGGCGTTATGATACAGGCGGCCTGGCTGTAGGCGTCCGCGTATCCGGGCTTACTGGCTGTGACGTAGATCGTGTATCCTCCGTTGATGGAGTTTGAAGGGGTCGTGAACTGATCACTGTAGCTACCGTCTACAGATGACACGAGCAGCGCTATATGAACCGGTTTGCCGTCCGGGTCATTTGCCTGAATGGACACGCTTGCAAATGGAACGGGAGTCGAACCCCCATCCGATACCTGTCCCTGAATCGATACTAATTCCCCTGGGTCGTAGGTTCCCTTGTCAGTATACACCGTTACGTGAAGCTGACCAGCCGCGTGTGAACTTTCTAGCAAGAACGGAAGCAGAGCTACGCCCAAGAACAGCAGCGCATACGCCGTAGAACGTTTCATTCCGTTACCGCCATGCCCAAAGATCGACAGCGATCCTGATCTAGCTGTTCTCTGACGTGCTCGAACTTGTTTCAGACGTTGTCTCCGTGGTGCTAGTTTCGCTCGTCGTCTGTGTGGTGCTTGTTTGAGTTGTCGCTTCTGTGGTGCTCGTTTGAGACGTTGTCTCTGTACTCGTTGTCTCCGTAGTGCTTGTCTCCGACGTCCCTGCTGTGGTGGTTGTCTCCGATGTGCTGGTACTTGTTGCCGTCGTTTGGGATGTCGGCTCGGTTGTTGTGGTCGTTTCGGACGTCACTTGGGTTGTTGTCGTCGTTGTAGTGGGAACCGTTTCCGACGTGACTAGGAAGGCTATCTCTTTGCTGTCAAGGAACTTTCCTCCCGCCACAATAGGACGATCTGAGACGAGAATTCTGACATTGTAGGTTCCAATCTTGGCGTCAGTTGCCAAGATCACGTGGACACCCACCTTTACCTGTTCGCCCGTATGGATCGTAACCACCACGACAACCAAACTCATTGGACTGTTGTCGGGGTCGAGAACCTCAACCCATGTATTGCCGTCGACCAGGTCGGCGCCCCTGTTGCTCACCACAGCCCACACGGCGACCGTCTCGCCAGGACGAAATTCGGATGAAAGAGTACCGTTAGGCATTGTGATTGAAGCTTCAACTATGTGTACGCTTGGCACGCCGCTCACCCCAACCGTGAAGGTGTCTGTAGCGAAAGCATCTTTGTAGCCTGACATGCTTGCGGTGGCGTAGACTGTATATGTCCCGTTTGCCGCGGCTGGAGGCAGAGTGAAGCTCTCCGTGAAGCGTCCGTCAGGATTGGTTTGGAGGACCGCCGCATGAATCTCTTCGCCGCCGGGTTCCAAGACACTCAACGAGAGGGTCGCGCCTGCCGCCGATACTCCCGAACCCAGCCTCACATACCCTGACATAACTACATTTTCGCTAGCAACGTAGCTTTCTTGGTCTGTTGCTATCGAGACCTTCAGTTCTCCGGTTGTTGTCACAGAGGTCGTCTGCGTTGTCGTGGTTGTCGAAGGGACCACTTCTCCTTCGATGATCAATGTCGCGGTTGCGGAGTGGGTCGTTTTGTCACTCGCGCCGGCTATGGTGAGGGTGTATACTCCCGGGGGAGCTGACGGGGGCACGATGACCTTCAGGACTGATACGAAGTCGGGCTTCGGTTTGCCC
>Ga0129297_10000587_pt1 | contig 17639 bp, 16 predicted proteins | sample I18A1metaG_FD_94708 | JGI IMG/M metagenome (GOLD analysis project Ga0129297, IMG submission 94708) | Lake sediment bacterial and archeal communities from Gulf of Boni, Indonesia to study Microbial Dark Matter (Phase II) - ​I18A1 metaG | ecosystem: Environmental > Aquatic > Freshwater > Lake >... | reverse complement strand
GCTTTAACCTGGCCATCGGCACGGCGGCAGTGGGGTACGCCCTGGCCGCCCTGGTAGTCCTGGGTCTGCGAGAGACCCGCGGTCAGGAGCTCGGCCTGGACTAGAGCCGGTCGCGCCACGGCGTGCCTGCGGTTGACCCATTTGACGACGAGGACCCGGGCCTGGCCCGGGTCCTCGTCGGCGATGTGGTGTCCTTCCACCGTGGCGCTGAGCTACATCCACTCTGCCGGGTCCCAGGCCATCATTGAACGCATCTGGGCGCGGGCGGCGGCCGGCGCCTGGGCGCGCTGCCAGTAGGACGGAAGCGCTTCGGCCGCCTCCACCGTCCTGAGGGCTTCGGCGGCGCTCTGACCCTTGCCGAGGTAGTAGCCGAACGCTGCGGTTTCGTACAGGGCGTGGGCCGGTGGCGCGCCCCAGGCCCATTCTTGTATCCCATGCATGACAGCCGGCCGGACCATCATCCAGGAGCTCGGTACTTGTGCACTCACACGATGTCCCCCTTTCGCCTTGCCTGTTTCATGGTATGCATGGCCGGTGAGGGGGTGAACATAACAACTCACCGTATCCTTGCCAGGGACGTGTTCCAGATAAGTACGGCACGGGACGAACCCGTCCCGTCATTGTGCTATAATTGGGCCAGTCCGCGCGACCGGCGGAGGTGACGCGATGTGCCTGATTTCCAGCTTGTAGCTCCCTTTGAGCCCACCGGAGACCAGCCCCGGGCTATCGACGAGCTGACCCGAGGCCTCGAGGCGGGCAAAAAGGATCAGATTTTGCTCGGCGTAACCGGCAGCGGCAAGACCTTCGTCATGGCGAACGTCATCGAGAAGGTGCAGAAGCCCACGCTCGTGGTCGCCCACAACAAGATTCTGGCCGCCCAGCTGGCGGCGGAGTTCCGCGAGTTCTTCCCTCAGAACGCGGTGGAGTACTTCGTCAGCTACTATGACTACTATCAGCCCGAAGCCTACATCGCCACCACCGACACGTACATTGAAAAGGACGCCCTGATCAATGACGAGATCGACAAGCTGCGTCACTCCGCCACCTCGGCGCTATTCGAGCGGCGCGACGTGATCATCGTTGCCTCGGTCTCCTGCATCTACGGCCTGGGCTCGCCGGAGGACTACCATGACCTGTCGGTGTCCCTGCGCGTGGGGATGGAGAAGGACCGGGACGAGATCCTGCGGAAGCTGGTAGAGATTCAGTACGAGCGCAACGACATCAACTTCACCCGCGACAAGTTCCGGGTCCGGGGCGACGTCCTGGAGATCTTCCCCGCCAGCTACACGGAGCGCGCCATCCGCGTGGAATTCTTCGGGGACGAGATTGAGCGAATCTCCGAGTTCGACGTCCTGACCGGCGAGGTTCTGGGCGATATGAAGCACGCGCTCATCTTTCCCGCCAGCCACTACGTGACCACCAGCGACAAGCGGGAGCGGGCCCTGGTCAGCATCGAGGCTGAGCTGGACGAGCGCCTCACGGCCCTGCGCCAGCAGGAGAAGCTTCTGGAGGCCCAGCGGCTGGAGCAGCGCACCCGCTACGACCTGGAGATGCTGCGGGAGGTCGGTCACTGCAGCGGCATCGAGAACTATAGCCGGCACCTGACCGGGCGGCAGCCCGGCGAGCCTCCCTATACCCTGCTGGACTTCTTCCCCAAGGACTGGCTGCTGATCGTGGACGAGTCCCACCAGACCATCCCGCAGATCGGCGCCATGTACAACGGTGATATGTCCCGCAAGAGCGCCCTGGTGGACTTCGGCTTCCGCCTGCCCTCCGCCAGGGACAACCGGCCGCTCAAGTTCCAGGAGTTCGAGGCCAAGCTGAACCAGTCGGTGTTCGTCTCGGCCACACCGGGCCCCTATGAGATGGAGCGCACCCGCGATGTGGTGGAACTGATCGTCCGACCCACCGGTCTCCTCGACCCGGAGGTGGAGGTACGGCCCATCAAGGGTCAGATCGACGACCTGGTGGGCGAGATTCGGCAGCGCGTCGCCAAATCCCAGCGGGTCCTGGTGACCACACTGACGAAGAAGATGGCCGAAGACCTGACGGATTACCTGAAGGAACTGGGCCTTAAGGTCCGCTACATGCACTCCGATATCGACACCCTGGAGCGCATGCAGATCGTCCGCGACCTTCGGCTCGGCGTGTTCGACGTCCTGGTGGGCATCAACCTGCTGCGCGAGGGCCTGGACCTGCCGGAGGTCACCCTGGTGGCCATCCTGGACGCCGACAAGGAGGGCTTCCTGCGCGGCGAGCGCTCGCTGATCCAGACCATCGGCCGCGCCGCCCGAAACGTCGAGGGCAAGGTCATCATGTATGCGGACACCATGACCGACTCGATGAAAAAGGCCATTTCCGAGACGAACCGACGCCGCCTGATTCAGCGGCAGCACAACGAGGCCCACGGCATTACGCCGCGGACCATCGTCAAGCCGGTGCGGGACGTGATCGAAGCTACCAAGGCGGCGGAAAAGCCGGATCAGTACCTGGCGGACTTCGACCTGGACAAGATCAAGCCGCGTGAAGTCCCCAACCTGGTGGAGCGGTTGAAGAAGGAAATGAAGGAGGCGGCCAAGCAGTTGGAGTTCGAGCGGGCCGCCGAGCTTCGCGACCTCATCATGGAGCTGGAGAAGAAGAGGTATGCTTAAGTGATGCTGCGGGCTCTGTTCTGGCTGCTGTTCTCCGTGGCCGTGATGCTGGCCCTGCTGGCCGGGTGGCAGGCGGCCGAGGGCTGGCCCCTGACGGAACGCATCGAGGTCCTGGTGGAGGACGTCATCAGCATTCCCCTGACGCCGCGCCTCCTGGTCTGGGCCGGGGCCGGGTACGCCGCCAAGGCGGCCGCCGTCTACTGGGGGGTGCGGGCGTGGCGCGTGAGGCGCCGGCGGAAGCAGAGCGCCGTACTGCAGACGCTGACGCCCGCCGCGTCGGAACCCGAAGGCGGGGAATAGCCTGCGGGTTAAACAGAAGAGGATAACCAATAGAGGGTAACTATTAGGGGGCCGCGCTGCTGAAGCAGTGCGCCCCTTGCGTTTTTCAGCCCTGCAGGCGGCGAATCAGTTCCAGCGCCCGGTCGGTGAGCCGGCAGCGATAGCGGAAGAGCCCCTGCCCCGATTCCCACAAGACCCGACGCACCGGACCCTCGAGTTCCTCCAGGGTCACGAACCTCGCCTCGCGGATCTCGTCGCGGTCTTGGGGGTTGAGGGCCCGCTCCGGCGTGGACGCGGTGACCACGTGGCTGGTCCAGGCCAGGGAGTCGTCCCCGCTGGTGAAGGTAGCTTCTACTCGGAGGATGTAGTGCTCCAAGGTGATGTCGAGGCCCGTCTCCTCCCAGGCCTCGCGGCGGGTACCCTGGACGAAGTCTTCGCCGGGATCGAGACCCCCGCTGGGGGCGCGGTACGCCCCGGGAGGGAAGAAGGGCTTGGCAATGACCGCCACACGATGCTCAGGATTAAAGATGAAGAAGGTCACGTCGTGGGCCCGCCCGTTCTTCTGGCTCGACCGGACCATGGCCATCTCCTCCGGGGAGATGGCCTGTTCCAGGCGCAGGACGTCGGGTTTGCCGTACCGGGATTCGACCTGTTGCAGCATATCACAGGTGATGTACATGGCGGCCTCCTCAAACGCTGGTAGACGAAGCGAGAGATTGTCGTCTGGACAGGCTTCCTGCATCGTGCTACTCTACGGTAGTAGTTCGTGACACGAAGCTAAATGCCGCGGCCTATGAATGGGAAGTGATGGCGTTGCAGCAGCACTGGCGGCGCAGCCTCTGGATCCTCTGGATCGCTCTGTTCGTTGTGCAGGTCGGGTTCAGCCTGATCATGCCCTTCCTCTCCCTGTACGTTCAGGAGATGGGGGTCGTCTCCGACCACGCAGTCGAACTCTGGTCCGGGGCCATCTTCTCCGCTAACTTTATCACAGCCGCGATCTTTCTTCCCATCTGGGGCGCCGTTGCTGATCGGGTCGGGCGCCGGGCCATGATGCTGCGCGCCGCCTTCGGCATGGGCATCGTGGTGGGGGCCATGGGCCTGGTCACCCATCCCTGGCAGCTGGTGCTGCTGCGCCTGCTCCAGGGCACGACCGTGGGCCTGGTGCCCGCGGCCATTGCCTATATGACGCACGTAACCCCCAAGCGGCATACCGGTTACGTCCTGGGCACGCTCCAGGCGGGGACCACCGCCGGCACGGTCATCGGACCGCTGGTGGGCGGGCTCCTGGCAACCTTCATCGGCCACCGGCCCATCTTCTATCTGACGGGACTGGGCTGCATCCTGGGCGGCGTCGTCATTCTCCTTTTCATCCCGCCGGACCAGGTGACCGAGGAGGCGCGCACGCAGCGCACGTCGGTCATCGGTGACCTGAGGACGGTGGCGCAGAACCCGACCCTGCTGGCCATGATGGTGGTGCTGATGCTGACCACCTTCTCGGCCATGAACGCGGAGCCCATCATCCCGCTGTACCTGGAGACCCTGGCCCTGCCTCTGGGGTACGTGTCGCTTCTCTCCGGCTTCGTCTTTTCGGCCACCGGCATCGCCGACATCATCGCCTCGCCCTTCCTGGGGCGCCGCGGCGACCGCATCGGCTACAAGAAAGTCCTGCTCATCTCCCTGGCCGGATCGGCCGTGATGTACACCGCTCAGGCCTTCGCCCTGACCTGGTGGCACGTCCTCATTCTTCGCTTCCTGCAGGGCATCTTCATGGGCGGCGCGCTGGCCGCCGGCAACGCCCTGATTTCACTCTCCGTACCGGATGAGTTCCAGGGCCGTGCCTTCGGCGTCTCCACCGCCGCCATGCAGATGGGCAACTTCCTGGGGCCTCTGACCGGCGGCGCGGTCTCAGCCTGGTTCGGTTTCCGGGCGGTTTTCCCGCTGACCGGCCTCCTGCGGATGATCAACTTTGTCTGGGTCTACATGGTGGTCCGGGAGACCACCGGCGCTCGATACAAGGAGCAGGAGGAAGCGGGCGGCGTGGCTACGGCGGATTAGACTTTATGGACGAGCCACGGACCATCGACCGCCCGGGATAACCGGGCCGGTACACCCGGCGGGACGGAGCATAAGGTGAAGAAAGATTAGGGAAGCCCAGAGGTGGTGTTCCCCGTGGCCGGACTCCTCTTCTCTCTTCTCGGGCAGCCGACGGTACCCGGCCAGATCCTGTTCGCGCAAGGCCTGGTGGCGGCGGTACGGCGGGAAGCACAGGCGCTCTTGTCTGCGGCGCCGTCTGCCGGCAGCGTGCCCGTGAGTGAAAATCAACTGAGAGCCTGGGAGGCGTCCCTGGTAACAGCGGTCGACGTGCTGGGGCGTGTGCCCGCGACCCTGATCTTTCCGCCGCCTGCCTATGTCACATACATTCAGCAAGCGACGGTGCAGATCAACCTGGCGCTGGAGATCATCCGGTCGATTCCCATCGCCGCCCCGCTCATCTTCCCGCCCGTGCCGGGAGGGGCCCTGGTGTCCGTGGTCGTCCTTCAGTCCCTGGTCGCAGCACTGCTGCGGGCCGAGGCTCTGCTCGGCCTGGCGGCGCAGTCGGCTGCGGTTGCCGGATAGGCGAAGTCGGGTGCTTCTCGGCGCCGGGAGCGCAAGGGCGAGCCCTGTTTCAGGGCTCGCCTCCTCTGTTTGGAGCAGTCCGCATGATTGCACCACGATGTCCTCGTTCGTCTTGACAAACACCTGTTCGCTCTGGGTATAATCTGGATGGGACGGAGATGCTCTTCCCGATGTGTTATAATCTTGGTCGAATGCCGCAGCGGCGGCCCTTTTTCATCTAGTGGGATGGCCCTCAGGCCGCCCGGAATAGGGCTCAGCCTCTCGGGAGTGGAGGACAGCCAGTGGCAAAGGACAAAATCATCGTCCGCGGGGCGCGCGAACACAACCTTAAGGATATTGACGTGGAGATTCCCCGCGACCGGCTTGTGGTCCTGACAGGCCTCTCCGGGTCGGGGAAGTCCAGCCTGGCGTTCGACACCATCTACGCCGAGGGGCAGCGGCGCTACGTGGAGTCGCTCTCCGCCTACGCGCGACAGTTCCTGGGGCAGATGCACAAGCCGGACGTCGATTACATCGAAGGCCTCAGCCCTGCCATCTCCATCGATCAGAAGACCACCAGCCGCAATCCGCGGTCCACTGTGGGCACAGTGACGGAAATCTACGATTATCTGCGCCTGCTCTACGCCCGTATCGGCCGGCCCCACTGCCACAAGTGCGGCAAGCCCATCACCAGCCAGACGGTGGAGCAGATGGTGGACCAGGTGCTCACCCTGCCTGAGGGCAGCCGCATTCAGGTGCTGGCGCCGCTGGTGCGCGGCCGCAAGGGCGAACATGAGAAGGTGCTGGAGGAAGTCCGTCGCGGCGGCTACGTCCGCGTTCGCGTGGACGGTGAGGTCCACGAGGCGACCGAGACCCTTGACCTGGAGAAGAACAGGAAGCACACCGTTGAAGTCGTGGTAGACCGCCTGGTGGTGCGGCCTGACATCGGCAAACGCCTGGCTGATTCCTTCGAAACGTCCCTGGGACTATCCGGGGGCCTGCTGACCGTCAACGTGCTGAGCAAGGAAGGACCGGGGCAGGACATCCTGTTCTCCGCCGCCCTGGCCTGCCCAGACTGCGGCGTGAGCATCGATGAACTGGCCCCCCGCATGTTTTCCTTCAACAGCCCGTACGGCGCCTGCCCCGCCTGTTCCGGCCTGGGAGCCAACCTGGAGGTGGACCCGGACCTGGTCATCCCCGACAAGGGGCGGACCCTGGAGGAAGGGGCCGTGGCCCCCTGGGCGCAGAGCACCTCCAACTGGTACCCCAACCTGATGTCGGCCCTGCACCGGCAGGTGGGCGTGCCCCTGGACGTCCCCTGGAACAAGATGAGCCGTGAACATCAGGACATCATCCTCTACGGGCTGCCGGCGGGGCAGAAGATAAAGGTGCGCCATGAGACCACCAAGGGGGTCAGCGCCACCTACGAGGTCCACTTCGACGGCGTCATCAAGCAGTTGGAGCGCTGGTACCGCGAAACCTCCAGCGAATGGAGCAAGGAGCGCATCGAGGAGTACATGAGCAGCCGGGTCTGCCCGGTCTGCAACGGCGCGCGCCTGAAGCCCGAGGTTCTGGCGGTGCGCGTGGGCGGCAGGAACATCTCCCAGGCCACCCACCTGACCGTGCTGGAGGCGCAGGAGTTCTTCTCGGCGTTGGAGCTGACGCAGCGAGAGCAGACCATCGCCCGGCAGGTGCTCAAGGAGATCAACGAGCGCCTGGGCTTCCTGGTCAACGTAGGCCTGGACTACCTGACCCTGGACAGGGCGGCGGGAACGCTCTCCGGCGGCGAGGCGCAGCGCATTCGCCTGGCGACTCAGATCGGGTCGCACCTCATGGGCGTGCTCTACATCCTGGATGAGCCGAGCATCGGCCTGCACCAGCGCGACAACGAGCGACTGCTGGCCACCCTCAAGCAGCTTCGTGACCTGGGCAACACCCTGCTGGTGGTGGAGCATGATGAGGATACCATGCTGGCGGCGGACTACATCATCGACATCGGGCCGGGGGCCGGCCTTCACGGCGGCCACGTGGTGGCCGCCGGGTCGGTGGAGTCCATCATGGAGTCCAAGGAGTCCATCACCGGCGAGTACCTGTCGGGCCGCAAGACCATACCCGTTCCCGAGGTGCGGCGCAAGCCCAACGGCAAGCGGCTGGAGCTAAAGGGTGCGCGGGGGAACAACCTGAAGGACATCACGGTCCGCTTCCCGCTCAACCTGTTCATCTGTGTGACCGGCGTCTCCGGCTCCGGCAAGTCCACCCTGGTCAACGAAATCCTGCACAAGCGGCTGGCGTCCACGCTCAACGGCGCCCGCAGCAAGCCAGGCGACCACGATGAACTCCTGGGTCTGGAGCACCTGGACAAGGTCATCGATATCGACCAGTCGCCCATCGGGCGGACGCCGCGGTCGAATCCGGCCACCTACACCGGCGTCTTCGACCTCATCCGAGAGGTCTTTGCCAGCACACCGGATGCCAAGATGCGGGGCTACCGCCCCGGCCGCTTCTCCTTCAACGTCAAGGGCGGCCGGTGCGAGGCCTGCTCCGGCGACGGAATCATCAAGATTGAGATGCACTTCCTGCCGGACGTCTATGTACCCTGCGAGGTCTGCAAGGGGAAGCGCTACAACCGGGAGACCCTGGAGGTCCATTACAAGGGCAAGACCATCGCCGACGTCCTGGATATGAACGTGGACGAGGCGACGGAGTTCTTCCATGCCATCCCCCGCATCTACCGCAAGCTGAAGACCCTGCAGGACGTGGGCCTGGGTTACATCAAGCTGGGCCAGCCGGCCACCCAGCTCTCCGGCGGCGAGGCGCAGCGCGTCAAGCTGGCCACGGAGCTGTCCCGACGGTCCAATGGCAAGACCTTCTACATCCTGGACGAACCCACAACCGGCCTTCACACCGCCGACATCCATAAGCTGCTGGAGGTGCTCCAGCGCCTCGTGGACGCAGGAGACACGGTGCTGGTCATTGAGCACAACCTGGACGTCATCAAGACGGCGGACTACATCATCGACCTGGGGCCGGAAGGGGGCAACCGGGGCGGCGAGGTGGTCGCCACCGGCACACCGGAGCAGGTGGCCCGGGACCCGCAGTCGTACACCGGCCACTTCCTGCGCCGCGTGCTGCAGAAGGCCGGCCGGGATCTGGGTGAGGAGGAGCCGGCGGAGAAGAAGCCCCGGCGCCGCGCCCGGGCTGCGGCAGACCGCGCCGGCTAGTTTGGACGTCGCCTCCTGGGTGATACTAGACCAGGGAGGTGATGGGCGGTGAACTGGCGCCCCCTGGCGAATCAGGTCCTGCCGGGCGCTCTGATGCTGCTGGCAGGGATGGCTCTCACCCGCGTGGGAAGTCAGCGCCTTCGCCGCGGTATGGCGGAGGTAACCGGCTCACGGCGGAAAGGCTGGCGGCCCTAGCAACGTCAGGCCCCCACCCGAAGGTGGGGGCCTGTTCCTTGCAGGGGTCGGCCAAGAGCCGGACCGATGCCGGGCGGTCAGGGGCGCTCCATACCCAGGTACTCCGGATTCGGAACGGGGTTTTCTTTGGGCTCGGGCGGGTGGTCGCCGCCCGCGACCCGGTGGCCGAGGGCGCGCTCCCAGGTCTTGGGCATGACCTGAGGCGCCTCGTTGGCCACCACGTCCAACCGCTTCAGGAACTGGTGGTAGAAGAACTCCACCACTCCCACCAGGACCCCCGTGGCCAGGGCCTGCCCAAGACCGATCCGGGACCCGGGCAGCACGAATTGCAGGCCGTAGAGCAAGAAGGCGGCCATGAACCCATCGCCCACCGAGGCCACCAGGTTTCCCAGGTGGGGGAAGATGTAGAGGTCGCCACTCATATAGAGAGACACGGTGAGCACGGCCGCCGACACCGCCAGGTGGCGCCACGGCCAGTAGCCGGCCCAGGGCAGTGTGGCGGACAGCAGAACGCTCATGAGGCCGAACTTGGTTACGAGGGCCTTGGTGTGGTTCAGGTTGAGGGACATTTGGCATCGCCTCCAGTGCCAAGATTGCCCTGGCGCCAAAGCCTTATGCAGCGGCGTGCTATAATCGGAATGATATTGATTCAGTTCGGCTGGTTGGCCGAAACGACGCGGCCCAAGGCTGCCTGACCAGGGGAGAGGGGGGACGAACGTGGAGCGCATGCCGCTGTCGGAGCAGTTGAAACTGCTGCCGGAAAAACCCGGTGTCTACATGATGAAGAACGAGTCAGGCAAGATCATCTACATCGGCAAGGCCCGGTCCCTGAAGAACCGGGTGCGGCAGTACTTCCAGTCGTCCCGCAACCTGACGGGCAAGGTACTGTCCATGGTCTCCCAGATCGTAGACATCGAGCTCCTGACCACCGACACCGAGGTGGAGGCGCTCATCCTTGAGTCCAACCTGATCAAGAAGCACCGGCCCAAGTACAACATCCGTCTGCGGGACGACAAGAACTACCCCTACCTGAAGCTGACCGTTCAGGACAAGTGGCCGCGCCTGACAGTGGCGCGCCAGGTCAAGAAGGACGGGGCCAAGTACTTCGGACCCTACACCACCACCACGGCGATGTGGGACACCCTCAAGCTGTCCCGGCGCCTCTTTCCGCTGCGCACCTGCAACCGGGTGGAGGCCCACACGCGGCCCTGCCTCCAGTACCATATCGGCCGCTGCCTGGGACCCTGCATCAAGGACTTCGACCGTCACGCCGATTACGACCAGGCCGTCCGCGACCTGACCCTCTTCCTGGAGGGGAAGTCCGAGGACCTGGTGCGCCGGCTTCGCCAGCGTATGGACGAGGCGGCCGAGCAACTGCAGTTCGAGCGTGCGGCGGAGCTGCGGGACCAGCTCAAGGCCGTGGAGTTTGTGACGCAGCAGCAGAAGATCGCCTCGGTCAGCCTGGAGGACCAGGACGCCGTGGGCTTTGCCCAGAACGAGAGCGACGCCTGCGTCCAGGTCTTCTTCATCCGCGGCGGCAAGCTGATGGGGCGGGAGCACTTCATCCTGCCCGGAGCCGGCGACATGAGCGGCCCGGAGATCATGGACGCCTTCCTGCCGCAGTTCTATCATGAGGCTGCCTTTCTCCCTCGCGAGATCCTGGTGCAAGACCTCCCCGACGACACCGAGGTCATCGAGGAGTTCCTGCGGCAGAGGCGTGGCGGCCCGGTTCACCTGCACCGGCCGCGGCGGGGGGAGAAGAAGGACCTCCTCCGCATGCTGGCGGACAACGCGCGGCTGGTGCTGGAGGAGCGGCGCGTCCAGCAGGATCGCGACCTGGAGGCGACGGCCCAGGGGCTGTCGGACCTGCAGGAGGCCCTGGATCTGCCCCATCCGCCCGTGCGCATGGAGTGCTTTGACATCAGCCATATGCAGGGGAGCGAGGTAGTGGCCTCCATGGTCGTCTTCGAGGGCGGCCGGCCCAAGAAGGCGGACTACAGACGCTTCAAAATCAAGCACGGCATGGGCAACAACGACTTCCTCTCCATGGCCGAGGTCATCCGCCGCCGGTTCAGAAAGGGGCTGGACGAACGCGCCGCCCTGGCGGACTCAGGCCTGCTCGGCTCGTCCGACGCCCGGCAGGAGGCCAAGTTCGCCGACTTCCCCGAGCTTTTGATCATCGACGGTGGCAAGGGCCAGTTGGGCGCCGCCAGGGAGGTCCTGCGCGAGCTGGGCCTGGAGCACATCCCGACCTTCGGCCTGGCCAAGGAGAACGAGGAGCTGTTCCGCGAGGGGCACCCAGACCCCATGGTGCTGCCCCGGGGCTCGCACGCCCTGCACCTGCTGCAGCGCCTGCGGGATGAGGCGCATCGCTTCGCCATCACCTACCATCGCAAACTCCACGCCCGGGCGGCAACGCACTCGGTCTTGGACGACATCCCCGGCGTCGGGCCGGTCAGGCGCAAGGCCCTTCTTCGTCACTTCGGTTCTGTTGCCGCCATCCGCAGGGCCACACCGCAGGAGGTCGCCGAAGTGGAGGGCATTGGCCCGGAACTGGCTGAGGCCATCAAGGACCACGTAGGAGGTGGAGGCCATCCGGCCCGATAACCCGGACGACCGGCTGACCGAGGACGATCCGCGCTTCGAGGTCGGCCCCGGCGCTGAGGACGCTCCGCCCCCGCTCCCCACGACGGAGCCCTGGCGCCCCTGGGCCACCTATACACTGCTGGGCCTCAACGTGGCTGTCTTCCTGTTCCTGACCCTGGCCGGAGGCGCCACCGATTCCTCCGTGCTGATGCGGTTCGGGGCGCAGACATCGTATGCCGTGTGGAGCGGGGATTGGTGGCGCCTGATCACGCCGCTCTTCCTTCACGCCGGCCTGACGCACCTGGCCTTCAACATGTGGGCCCTGTACAGCCTGGGGCCTTTCGTCGAGCGTTTTTTCGGGCGCGCGCGCTTCCTGGCCATCTACCTGGCCGCGGGTCTGTTCGGCAACGTGCTCTTCCTTCTGGTGGGCAATCCATTTGTGCTTTCCGTCGGGGCATCAGGCGCCATCTTCGGCCTCTTCGGGGCGCTGGTGGTCTTCGGGCTGATGAACCGCAGACACCTGCGCACCGAGTTCTGGCGCTCGGTGCTGGTGCCCATCGCCATCAACCTGGCCTATGGCCTGGTGGCTCCGGGCATCAACAACTGGGCGCACCTGGGCGGTCTGGCGGGGGGCCTGGCCGCGGCCGCGGCCATGGGCCTGCCGGCCCGCCGCCCGGTACTGCCGCGCTGGGCGGGTCCCGCCCTGGCCATCCTGCTGCTGGTGCTGACCATCGAGGGTGTTCGGCCGCCAGGGTGGTTCGTCGCCTTCAACCACGGCGTTAACCTGGCGCACGCTGACCGCTGGCAGGAGGCCGTGCCGGCCTTCGAAGAGGCGGTGGCGGGCAAGCCCGATTGGGCCATCGCCCACCTCGACCTTGGCCTGGCCTACGCTCATTCAGGTCGCCGCGGTGACGCGGCGGCGGCGCTCCAGCGGGCTCTGTCGCTGGACCCCGGCCTGACGCCCGCCCGCGACGCGCTGAAGGAGGTGCAAGGCCCATGAGCCTGCGGCAGGCGGCCTTACTGACGGCTCGTTATGCCTATCTGGTCGCCGGTTTCTTTGTGCTGGCCCTCGGCATCCAGGTCACGGTTCAAGCCGGGCTGGGAGTCAGCCCATGGGATGTCTTTCACCTGGGCGTCGGCGCCCAGACCGGCCTCACCCTGGGCCAGGTATCCGAGGCCGCCGGCCTGGTCATCATCGCCCTGGCCTGGCCTCTGGGGGTCCGGCCAAGGCTGGCCACCGTCCTCAACATGATCCTGGTGGGCGTCTTCATCGACTGGATCGCCCGCTGGGGCTTCGTGCCACAGCCCCACTCCCAGTTGGCCGCTCTGATTCAGGTCGTCGCCGGGCACCTGCTCTTGGGCTTCGGGAGCGGGTTCTACATCTCAGCCGACCTGGGAGCCGGGCCCCGTGACTCCCTGATGCTGGCCCTGACGAGACGCACCGGCCGCAGTGTGGCCCTGATGCGCACACTCCTCGAGGGTTTGATTCTTGGGTTCGGCTGGCTGCTGGGTGGCCCGGTGGGGTGGGGGACTTTGATCGGCGTTGTGCTGGTGGGCCCTGCCACGCATGGCGCCCTGGAACTGTTCGGATGGCTCGGGCGCCTGCCGGGATTGGGGCTGGTCATCCGTACCGGCTACGCTGTGGCCCGGCCCGCCGGGGAGGACGCGGTGTAGTCCCGGTCCCCCCTGCCTATAGCATCAGACTCAAGCGAAGAGCGGGCGCCATGAGGCGTCCGCTCTTGCGTTACGGCTCTGCGGGGGGCTGCTCCGTCAGAGAACCAACTCCAGGTTGTACTGGCCGCAGACGCGCCGCACCTGTTCACGCGCCCGTACTGCGTTGAGCGCTGTGCCGCGCACGATCAGCCCCGAACGGCTCTGGTTCTGCACCACGCGCAGCAGGATCTGGGACGGCTCCACGCGCCCGCCCGCGCACAGAGTGGGAACGGCTCGCCGGTAGGCGGCCAGGGGCAGGACATGAAACACGAGCCGCTGGTCCCGGCGCCAGTGCTGCGCAATCACCCAGCGCAGACTCCCGCCCTCTTCTGTGGCGAACAGTGAGCGGGCTCCGCCGCCGCCTGCCGACGGCATCACCTCGGTGACGATGCCTACCACTTCCTCGTGAAGGGTAAAGAGGAGGCTGGACATCACCCGCGGCAGGAGATCCTCCGGCCCGACGCCGGCGGGCAACTCCAGAGCTACGCTGAAGACTGTGCGCCCGGACGCCGTGCGGCGATCCGTGGGCACAACGGTCTGCAGGAACAGGCGCCCGGCGCGGCTCCACTCCGGCCGTCCGGGGGACCGGGGCGCGGTGTCGATGTGCCTTGCGTGCTCCACGGGGCCGCCTCCCTTTCATCATGTTCCCTTTTATTGTAAGGGGACAGGTCTGTCGATTTCCGGCGTTCCGTGTCTCAGGTGAAGAGTACGCCTTTCATCCGCTCGATCAATAACTTTAAGGTCATGGTAAAAAAGATTAATCCCCATGATTGACAAACTGGATGCGCGGGTACATAGTGGGAGCAGAACGAATGACCTCAATAATATTAAGGTACAAGTTAACCTTCTTAAGGAAACGGTCGCCGATGGGGTCGTACAGGAGGAGTGCAGTGTGGTTCTCACGGTGGGTAACTATCAGATCAGCGTGCAGCGCCGGCGTGACAGCCGGGACGCCCAGGCCGCTCGTGAGGCCAGGCTCCGGGCGGTGGAGCGGGAGGCGCAGTCGTACAAGGAGGCGGCCCTCGCCCGATACCGGGAGCTGTCCGGCCAGACTCGCCTCTATTAGGAAGCAAGGCAGAATTCGCAGCATCTGAGGAGGCCGTCGGTATGGATCGTCATCGCCTGCCCGGCAGGTGCCCCGTATGTGAGAGCGCCATGGACGTGGCGCGGCTGCAGTGTCCGGGGTGTGGAACGTCCGTGGAGGGGCGCTTTCAGCTCTGCAAGTTCTGCAGCCTGACGCGGGAGCAGCAGCAGTTCATCGAAGTGTTCATCAAGTGCCGCGGCAATATTCGCGAGGTCGAACGCGAGCTGGGCATCTCCTACCCCACCGTGCGGGGCCGCCTGGACCAGGTGATCGGAGCCCTGGGCTACAAGGTGGAGGCCGTTGCGGAAGAGGAGCGGGGAGCCAGGCGCAAAGAGGTTCTTGATTCTCTGAGCCGCGGCGAGATCACCGCGGACGAGGCCGTCAAGTTGCTGAAGCAGGCCGATCGGGGGTAAAGGACGATGGAGGAAGAACGCAAGCTGATTCTCACAATGGTTGCCGAGGGGAAGATCACCCCGGAAGAGGCCGATGCCCTTCTGGCCGCGCTCGAGGAGGAAGAAACCGAAGCGGAACGGAGGAGGGGGCCCGGCGAACCGCAGGATGCGGGCGGTGCCGGCGATCACGCCGCCCTCGCCGAACCGCGGCGGGCGGCGACCGACGAGCCCCGCTCCTACCTGGAGGAGATTCTGGGCTCCGACCTGAGCCAGTTGGGAAACACCCTGGAGAACGTCATGGACCGGGTGCGGGATGAGCTGAAGCAGATCCCCGACCACATCTCCCGCCTCGGCCTGGACAAGAAGACCTGGGTCTGGGGACTCTCGTCGCACCCCTACGTGGTGCGCTTCCACCGACGGCTGGAACGGACGAGGGGGCCGGTCCAGGTGGTCAATGTCAAAGGTGACGTTTACGTGGAGACCTGGGACCAGGACGCAGTCGACGTGGAGGCGGATCTGGTGGCCGGCGGCGACCTCACGGCTGAGGTGCGGCAGGCCCTGGAGGAGGAAGGCGTCACCCTGGAACGGCGCGGGGACGTGCTCCACGTTCGGGCCCTGGAGGCTCTGCGCCGCAAGTATCCCGGCGTCCGGCTGGACGGCGCCACCCTGCGCCTCAAGCTGCCGCGCGGCAGCAACGTGGATATTTCGGCCATCCACGGCGACGTGGAGGTGTCGGGCGAGCCGGGCGAGGTCCGCGCCGAGGCCGTGCACGGAGACCTGGACATCCGAGGCGGCCGTGGCCTGCTGCGCGCCTCGACCCGCAACGGCGACGTCAGCGTGGAGCGTTTCGAAGGCGAGGCCGCGGAGATTGACTCCACCCACGGCGACATCAGCCTGAAGGCGTCGGCCGGCCTGGTCAAGGTCTCGGCGGTTCGGGGCGACGTGCACGTGGACGTGGAGAAGGCCCGCCAGGTACGGGTGGACACGGTCAGCGGCGACGTGCAGGCCGCTCTGAGCCTGGAGCCCGGCGCTGCCTGCGAGGTGCGCACGGTGCGCGGCGACGCGGACCTGCGCCTGGACCTGAGCGGCGGCTTCCAGGTGACCCTGGAGGCGACTTCGGGCGACCTTGACTGCCAACTGCCGCTGGACCAGGTCCAGAAGGGGCGCGGCAGCCTGAAGGGCTCCCGTGGCGACGGCGCAGCGCGGATTCATGCCGGCAGCATGCACGGTGACCTGACCGTTCGTTCGAGAGGATGAGGACTTCGTGGCTGCGTACATCCGCCTTCTGCGCAACAGGCCCTTCGTCCTGCTGTGGCTGGGACAAATCGTTTCAAGGTTCGGCGATGTCCTGTACTACGCCGGCATGCTGTGGCTGGTCAAGGAGCTGACCCACAGCAACACGGTTACCGGCCTGGCGGGAATGGCCATGGCCCTTCCCCAACTGACCGGCCCCCTGGCCGGCGTTCTGGTGGACCGGTGGCCACGCCGGACGGTCCTTCTGGCCAGCGACCTGGTGCGGGGCGTGCTGGTCCTGACCGTTCCCCTGCTGGCCTGGTTGGGCAGGCTCAACGCCTGGGGCGTCATCGCCGTCGTCTTTGCCCTCAGCCTGGTCAGTCAGGCGTTCGTTCCGGCCAAGCAGGCCATCGTGCCGGAGTTGGTGGACGAGGATGGACTGGTCACGGCCAACTCGCTGGACACCATGGCCCAGTCCGGCATGCAGGTGCTGGGGTTCCTCATCAGCGGCGCCCTGATTGTGCTGGTGGGGCCGGTCCATCTCTTCACCCTGGACGGCCTATCCTTCTTCATCTCGGCCCTGTTCATCACCCTGATGGGGACGGTCCGGAGCGCCGCAAGGCCGCAGCCCGCGGCACCGGCCGAGCCCCCATCCGCCGCCTCCCGCGGCACGTTCTGGAATGAACTGCGGGAAGGGGTGATGTTCCTGCTGAACACGCCCCTGACGCGCCTGGTCATCCCGGCCGCCGTGGTGATCAACTTCGTCTTCGGCCCGGTCATGGTGCTGCTCCCCAGCTACGCCACCGACATTCTGGGAGCGGGGGCCAAGGGGTACGGATACCTGGAGGGCGCCCTGGCCGGAGGGATGCTGCTGGGCGCGGCCTTGCTGCCCATCCTCGGCCGGAAGCTCTCTCAACTGGTGACCATGACCGGCGGCATCTCCCTGATGGGTCTGTCCATCGTCGGCGCCGGCTTCAGTTCTCATCTCTCCTGGAGCCTGGCCTTGATGCTCCTGAACGGTGTGACCAACGCCGCCATCAACGTGACGTTCCTGACCCTGCTGCAGTCCATGGTGCCGAAACAGCTTCACGGGCGCGTGTTCTCCTCGCTGTTCACGCTGGTTTCCGTCGCCAGTCCCCTTGGCCTGGGCCTGTCCGGCGTCCTGGCCGACCGGTTCTCGGTTTCCGCCGTGTACATCGCGGCGGGACTCACCACCCTGGCCATGGGCATCGTTCTGGTGCTTCCGGCGCAGCGCGTGTTGGCTGATTTGCAGACACGGATGCAGCAGCCGCAGGCCGAGATCACCCCTGACCTTGCCTGACGGCGAAAGGAGGGTATGATTATGAATGAAGAGCGCATGCAAATCCTGAAGATGCTGGAGAGCGGCAAGATCAAGGCGGACGAGGCCGCCCGGCTGCTGGAGACCATGGAAGCCTCCTCCGGAGCGCCGGAACTGGGTCCGAAGCCCAGGTGGATTCGCATCAAGGTCAGCGAGGGCGGACGCTCCACGGTCAACGTTCGGGTGCCGACGGCGCTCCTCGCTGTGGTGAACCGCTTTCTGCCTGACGACGTGAGGGACGCGCAGGGCAACCGCATCGACCTGCAGGCCATGGTTCAGGCCGCCCGCGAGGCGGGGGAGGGCCGGCTGGTGGAGGTCGTGGACGAGGGCAAAGGAGAGCGGGTCGAGATT